>Ga0209541_10000068_pt1 | contig 169152 bp, 168 predicted proteins | sample RifCSPlowO2_01_FD_184027 | JGI IMG/M metagenome (GOLD analysis project Ga0209541, IMG submission 184027) | Groundwater microbial communities from Rifle, Colorado - Rifle CSP2_plank lowO2_0.1 (SPAdes) (version 2) | ecosystem: Environmental > Aquatic > Deep subsurface > Groundwater | place...
CGGAGCTAACAGCGATTGTTAATCAATTCCTGGACAGGTATCATTACCATAGACCACACATAGGACTTGGAATGAGGGTACCTTTGGAAAGATAGAGTGCCGGATATTTACGGGAACATACCGGAGTTCTAAATTTTTACTAGGTAATAAAACTTCTCCATTTTGGGATAGAGGAGTTTGACCAATAAGTTCTGAAACAGTTACACCTAAGCCCTCACCAATTCTTACAGCATAATCTAGCGTCGGATTTGTTACTTCTCCCTGGATTATTCTCGATAAATAAGAGGAAGAGACTCCAGATCTAGCTGACAACTCAGAAGCACTTAAAGTATCACCCATTAGCGATTTGATTCTTGCTCCTAAATCAGGAACACCTGGTTTTTTAAATCTGCCGCCTTTTCTTTCAGTATCCATGGAGGGATTTTAATGTAAAGACTAGGCTTTTGTCAACCCATAGTGGTTTTTTAACTGCAACCTGTACCCTACAACCTGTAACCTGGAGTTGATACTTGCAAGTATCAACGAAATTTAGTATTATATTGAGGGCCTCAAAAAATCCCCTAATTAGAGTCAAGTGACTAGAGTCGAGAGTCTAGGCATAATTACTTGATTCTAGATTCTAGCGACTAGTCACTATTATGAAGTATATATTTGTTACAGGTGGTGTTATTAGTGGAATTGGAAAAGGTATCGCTACCTCCTCAATTGCCCTGCTCCTTAAATCCGCAGGTTATAAAGTTACCCCCATAAAGATGGATCCATATCTCAATGTTGACGCCGGGACCATGAACCCAATTGAACACGGCGAAGTGTTTGTATTGGATGACGGGACGGAAACAGATCAGGATTTAGGTCATTATGAACGATTTCTGGGAGAATCCTTAAATAAAAACAGTATTGCCACTCAAGGCTCTATTTACCTGTCAGTAATCCAGCGGGAGCGGAATTTGGAATATGACGGGGAATGTGTGGATGTGGTGACGTATATTACGGAGGAAATTATCAAAAGAATTAAGGATGCAGGCAGGGCCGGCAATGCCGATGTAGTAGTAATAGAAATCGGCGGTACCACCGGCGAGTATCAAAATATCATGTTTTTAGAAGCCAACCGGTTGATGAAGCTGAAAAATCCACACGATGTTTTGCATGCCCACATTACCTATCTGCCGATTCCGGCTTCCATCGGTGAGATGAAAAGCAAGCCGGCTCAAATGTCGGTCCGGGACTTAAACGCCATGGGTATTCAACCGGATATACTGCTGGCAAGATCAGAAAGACCCCTGGATCAGCAAAGAATTAAGAAATTATCCATTACCACAGGTTTGGAATCTGAAGATATTATTTCCGCTCCGGATGTGGACAGTATCTATAAAGTGCCGCTAGGGTTTGATAAACAAAACTTGGCTCAAAGATTACTGGATAAGTTAGGCTTAAAAAGAAAAAATGAGGACCTGAAAGAATGGAAAGAGTTTGTGGAAAAAATTGATTCTGCCAAAGAGGTGATGAAAATCGCCATTGTCGGTAAATATTTCTCAACAGGGGCTTTTACGCTGGCTGATTCATACATTTCTGTAATTGAAGCAGTGAAACACGCGGCCTGGAGTCAGGGTTTAAAACCGGAAATAACCTGGCTGGATTCCGGCAAAGTTTTGGATAATGTAGAAATTTTGCGGAACTTCCAGGGAATTATAGTTCCCGGAGGGTTTGGTTCCCGGGATATTGACGGGAAAATTGAAGCGATCAAATACGCCAGGGAGCGCAAGATCCCTTATTTTGGGCTTTGTTACGGCATGCAGTTGGCTGTTGTGGAGTATGCCAGGAATGTGCTGGAGCTCCCCGGAGCGCACACCACAGAAATAGATCCGGCCACTAAATATCCGGTTATTCATATCATGCCTGATCAGGAAAAAAGGTTGCTAAAGCGGGAATACGGGGCCACAATGAGATTGGGGGCTTGGGATTGCAAATTAAAAGAAGGCACGCATGTTTATGAGCTGTACAAAGACTTTACCCTTTCCGCTTCACGCTTTCCCCTTGTTTCTGAGCGTCACCGGCACAGGTTTGAGTTTAATAATGACTTTTTAGATCCGTTTATGAAAAAAGGGTTAACTATTTCCGGGACTTCACCTGACGGAAAACTGGTGGAAATCATTGAATTGAAAGACCATCCGTTTTTTGTGGGGACGCAATTTCATCCGGAGCTAAAATCCCGACCATTAATGCCACATCCTCTATTTATGGGTTTTATTAAAGCTGCCAGTAAAATTTAACGTAAAATTATTCCATTAACAGATTGTTTCATTGCTACATTGTTGGTATTGTTAAAAGGTTATGAAATATCTTCAGTTAAATGATATTGATTGTTATAAGAGGGCTTTGAGCCTTTCTAATTATGTTTGGGATATAATTACAGATTGGGACTGGTTTACCAAGAAAACTGTTGGCGTTCAGTTTGTTACCGCCATAGATTCTATTTCAGCTAATATTGCAGAGGGTTTTGGTAGATATAGTAAGAAAGATAAAGTTAGATTCTATTATTATAGCTTTGGTTCTGTAAAAGAAGGTTTAGATTGGAATGAAAAATCAAAAATCAGAAAACTAGTTACAATAGAGCAATATAAACACATATTAAATGATCTTCAAGATTTACCAAAATCCATTCACCAGCTGATAAAATTTACAAATGATAAATTAAAGGAATAACAATGAAACAATTGAACAATTTAACAATGAAGGGCTTGCTGATTGTTATAGAAGGAATTGATGGGTCGGGGAAAACCACCCAACTAGAACTTTTAAAACGTTCATTAGCCTCCCGGGGGACGCCTTGCGAGGCTATTAGCTTTCCCAGATATGGAGATAATATTTATGCGGAATTGGTGGCGAGATATTTGGAAGGTGAGTTCGGTTCCATTAATGATGCGAATCCGTATCTGATATCTCTGGCATTTGCCGGGGACCGGCTATTGGCAAAACCGCAAATTGAAAAATGGTTAAGTGAAGGAAAAATAGTTTTGGCTAACAGATATGTGTCTGCCAATAAGGCGCATATGGGAGCGCATTTACCTGAAAAAGAAAGAGAAGAATTTATTTCGTGGTTAGACGAACTGGAATACAAAACTAATGGCATGCCGAGGGAGGATTTAACTATTCTTTTGTCAGTTGATCCTAAAATGGGACAAAAAAATGTGGCCGGCAGATTATCCGATCTGCATGAGGAAAACATCAAACACCTGGAGGAAGCAAGTAAAATTTATTTGTCGCTTGCAAAATCGCAAAACAGCTGGTATGTTATCGACTGCATGAAAGACGAAGAGATGAAATCTCCAGAAGATATTCATCAGGAAATAATTGTCATCCTGAGGAACGTAGTGACGAAGGATCTCTTGCGAATGCAAGTTTCTCAAACAAGTTGAGAGATTCTTCTCCGGCAAAGCCGGATCAGAATGACAGAAAAGCTAAAATGACAAAACCTAGACTCCAACTAATACTTATAATTGTACTGGTGCTTTTGGCAGGGTCACTGCTATTGTCTCAGAATGCCAATCCGGATCAAGATCTGCTGTTTGGTTTAAAAAGAGTACAGGAGAAAGCTTTCTTTAAACTAAAATCAACACCGGAGGATCGGGTAAAATTTATGAGCAGTTTACTGGATTTACGTCTGCAGGAACTGCAAAACGTATTTAATAATAAAAGCTATGATTATATTTTACCCTCCGCCTCAAGGTATTCAACTTTAGCCGGCCAAATTACGGAGCTGGTGGTAGCCAATAATTTAACCGCTCAGACACAAGGTTTAAAAGAACAATTTTTAAGCCATCAAAAAACGCTAGACACTTTATATGTGGCATATCCCAAAAATACGGAGAATGTGGAGTATAAATATATTATGGATGATTTTAATTATCTCAATCTCTATCTAGATAAACTGTCAAAAGTTAAATAGCAGGTTAGTTACTTCTTGAATGCCAGATTATTTTTATCTATTATAACTTCCAGAATGAAATTTTCTTTAATCGGCATGTCCGGTAGTGGGAAAACTTACTGGTCTAAAAAACTTCAGAAAAAAGGCTTTAAGGTATTGCGCTGTGATGATCTGTTGGAAAAGAAGTTGGGAGCCGGATTTAAAAACTTAGGTTATTCAGGCATAAGGGATGTTGCAAGATGGATGGGCCAGCCCTTTGACGGGCGGTATGCCAAAAAGAGCCAAGAATATCTAACCTGTGAGAAAAAGGCAATGGAGGATATACTATCAGAAGCCGAAACCTGTCAAAATCTAATTATAGATACTACCGGTAGTGTTATTTATTTAGGAAATGTTATTTTAAACAAGCTCTCCTCTGTTAGTAAAGTGGTTTATATCCGCGCAGATACTTCCAGCATAGAAAAGATGTTCAGATTAATACTTAAAAATCTAAAGCCGGTGATTTGGGGGAAATCGTTTAACAAAAATGCAGGAGAAAGCAACAAACAGGCGCTGACCAGGTGTTATCCAAAGCTTCTGGAATTTAGATCCAAAGAGTATGAAAAGCTGGCCGATTTCACACTTGACTACCGTTTACTGCGAAAATCTGATTTTATTGTGGAGAAATTCATCGAGTTAATTAAATAAAATGTCCGGAAAGATTACCTATTACAGTACAAATGACAAAACTGAACGAGTCAGTTTTGAAACAGCACTCCTAAAAGGTATGGGATCTAATTACGGACTGTATATGATTCCGCGGCAGGAGATTCCTAAGTTAAGTAGAAAGGAAATTGTTGGCATGAAGGGTGCTTCCTATGCTGAAATTGCTTTCAAAGTTTTAAATCCCTTTTTAAAGGCAGAGATACCGGCGGATCAACTAACTGTCTTATTAAACGAAGCTTACGATGAAAAGGTAATTCCAACCGGAATACAAAGAGTGGCTGGAGCGGTCTATATCATGTGGCTGAGCGGAGGCCCAACATATTCCTTTAAAGATTATGCCGCCCGTTTTTTTGGCCGGACACTGGATTATTTCCTGAAAAAGAGGAACTTAAAAAAAACAGTGGTGGTAGCTACATCCGGAGATACAGGAGGAGCAGTGGCTGATGCCCTGCATGGGCTAGGTAATGTTGAGAACGTAGTCTTTTTCCCACGCGGTGCAGTAAGCTCCGGGCAGAGAAGACAGATGACCACATTAGGAGGCAATGTATACGCATTTGAGGTTAACGGTGATTTTGATCTTTGTCAGGCTTTAGCAAAAAATCTTCTTGGAGATAAAGAATTTGCAAAAGAGCTTTTTGGAGATCCGGACAGATTAACTTCAGCTAACTCGATCAGTTTGGGTAGGCTTTTGCCTCAGGCAGTTTATCCATTTTATACGTATTCCAGAGTGGGAGAGGAGGGTGAACCGATGATTGTGAGTATTCCCTCCGGTAATTTCGGCGATATGATGGGAACGGTGATTGCGAAAGAAATGGGCCTGCCTGTTTCAAAAATTATCTGTGGGGTTAATGAGAATACGGAATTTCCCGAATTTCTTAAAACAGGCAGATATTCAGTTAAACCAACCAAATCTTCACCTTCCTCAGCCATGATGGTTTCCCACCCCAGCAATCTGGCCAGACTGATTGATTTCTACGGCGGTCATATGTTTGACAAAAGGGATAAAACCGGTAGGGTTACCAGAGAGGGCGTGATTGATCGTATGCCGAATTTTGAGAGTATGAGAATGGATATTGCTTCCTTTGCTGTCAACAACAAAGAGCATGAAGACACCATTAAGCAGGTCTATGAAAAATACGGAGTTTTACTAGATCCTCATGGAGCGGTAGGATGGAAAGCTTTGGAAAGATACCTGGGGGGAAGGGATGATCAATTGGCTGTAGTTTATGAAACAGCTGATCCGGGAAAGTTCCCGCAGTTTGTCAAAAAAGCCACAGGTATTGAACCTGCAATCCCCGCAGGCATTCAAAAACAGGCAAAACTTAAGGAAAGAATTTTCTCTATCGAGAGTAAGCCGTGCCAAACAAAAAGCGGTATTAGACTAAGCAGTCAGCAGATTGAAGAAGCAAAAGCTAAAATTAAACAGCTTTTAAGCCCATAAAAAACTTATTTGTGCTATAATCACTTCTGAATTCTATGATTTATTTGGAATCCTTGGAAATACAAAAATATGGCGGTTCTTCTGTGGCTTGTGCTGAAGCCCTGATGCAGTCAGCTTCAGTGGTAGTAAATAGTCTTCGGCAGGGTACGGCAACTCTAGTGGTAGTTTCAGCCATGGAAGGAATGACGGAATGGCTACAAAGGCAGATTGCTTCAACAGTGACTTTTGGATACAAAGGGGGAGATGTATTTCTTCGCAACAGTTCCCTTCATCATTCTCTGATTGAAGAAGTTGTAGAGCCCGGTAGAAAATTGGATTTACATCAAAGAGTTGATGACTACATAACAGAAGCAACTGGATATGTCGAAGCAATGGCAAAGCTCGGTTCCTTGTCTCCCCGACATTATGATTGGATCTGTGCCCGTTTAGGCGAAGGGCTTATGGCACCTATTTTTACCGCCCATCTACAGGGTTGCGGAGTGGATGCTAAATATTACGATGCAGCGGAGGTAATCGTGACTGATGGTGTTTTTGGGAATGCAAACCCCTCTATCACTGCTACCAGAGAGAGAATCAAATTTGATTTTATGCGAGATTTAACAGGGGGTAAAGTATTAGTAATGGGTGGATATTATGGTGCTGGAAATAATAAGCATGAAACAACTTTCAGCAGAGGCGGTAGCGATCTGACTGCTACGACGATGGGTCACGCTTCATCGCCATTTTTTAATGATATTAGTGTTTACCTATACAAAGCTGATGTGGCCGGAGTGATGTCTGCTGATCCAAAGGTAGTAGTAAGCCCCCATATTGTTCCGCATATGCTTTATGACGAAGCGGGTGCCTTAACGGCACTGGGAGGCAAGGTAATCCATCCGAAGGCTATCCACCACGCAGTTAGAGCAGGAAGTGCCAAAAGACCCCCGATTACAATATATGTCAAAAGCACACTTGATCCGAATTCCTCCGGCACAGTAATAGATAATCAGGAAAGACCGGACGATGATCCGGTCAAGGCAATTTCGATTATTAAAAACGCCGTCAGCTTGGAGGTCAGGGGATGGGGGATGAATCAACCCGGAATTATGAGTAAGATTACCGCAGCAATAGCCGGTAGGGGTTTAGATATTGATTTCATTAACCAACCGCATTCAAAACTGGCTCTTAATTTGGCTTTTCAATTTGCTGGTAAAGAGGCTGATTTAGAGAGATTAGTTAAGGAAATCTTGGGTCATGAGATAAAAGCTAATGATATTGATATGGTTAAGGCAAGAAGGGTTGGTGTAGTAGGAGTTATCGGCAGGGGGCTTTCTGATCCTTTGGTGTTGGGAAAAGTTATTGCAGGTATGAACGGTGATTTTCCGGAATTAAAGAAGTCGAACGCGTATCAATTTGCATCGGGTGCATTTGAAGCTTCAATTTTGGTAGATCTTCCGGAAGACAGATTAAATCAACTTGCCCAATCTATTCATGATTCTGTTTTTGGAAATTAGTCAACAAAAGGTAAAAAGAAGGGTTCACCCCAAATTCTATCGGAGTTTGCAATACCTTCAAGCGCTTGTTTTATATCAGTTTGTGCGGCCCGGGCGAAAGTAATAATATCCGGAATATACATACTTCCGCGTATCTTTTCACCGAATTTTTTCCTTTGTATGGAATCTTCTATATTTAAATTCTTGTCAGCAATGATGCGGGTTACTTCTGCAATACTTCCTGGCTTATCGAGCAGGTTTACCCTAATATACCCGGCTTGGCGGAGATTGTCGGGATCAGCATAGTCTATTTTTGAATCTAAGCGGGGTAACCTAGTGGTTGTGCCATTCCGGATATGTTCGGCTACGTCTAATATATCAGAGATGACTGCACTGCTGGTAGGTTTTTCACCGGCACCTCTGCCATAAAATGTCTGGGGTCCAGCCAATTCTCCTTCAATGTATATCATATTAAACTCATTTCTTACAGAGGCAAGGGGATGTTCTTTCTTAAGCAAGGCAGGGGTGACTTGCATGGTTACGGCTTCACCTTCTTTACTAGCCATTGCCAAAAGCTTGACTACATATCCATTCTCTTTAGCAAAGTCCATATCTATAGGTGTTATTTCGGTAATGCCTCGGCAGGGAATTTTGTTAACATCGATTTGTGCATTGAAGGCAAGAGCTGCAAGTACGGCTAATTTACCTTGAGCATCAGATCCTCCTGTATCAAGGATATGGTTTGCTTCAGCAAAACCGGCTTCTTGCGCCCCTTTGAGAGCTGTACCAAAGGCTAGCCCTTCTTCTGCCATTCTTGTAAGCATATAATTTGTGGTTCCATTTATAATGCCCATCAATTTGTTTATTCTTTCGCCCCGAAGCCTGCCAAAAGTATTAATGACTTGTATGCCTCCGGCAACAGATGCCTCAAAACCTAAGCTTACTTGTCTTGAGCGGGCAGCATCAAAAATCTCTTTCATATGAAGTGCTAGTAATGCCTTGTTCGCGGTAACAACGTTTTTCCCGCTGTCTATTGCATCAAGTGCAATTCTTCTTGGATTATCTACGCCGCCCATCAGTTCAACGACTATATCTATAGAGGAGTCTCTTAGAATATCTGCCGGATCATCTGTCAATGGAGAAAATTGAAGTGCTCGAGGTTTAGTAAGATCCCGTACTGCCACCCGCTTAAGGCGTAAATTAAATGGTTCTCCGCCTCCGTCTTGGAACCAGCGTACTACACCTGTTCCGATATTGCCAAATCCAATTAGCCCAACATTTACAGGTCTGTTTTCTAAAGAATTCATTGTAATTTGGGCGGGATTTAAGGATTCTATCAGAGAAAATTTGGAAATGCAACCGATTATCTGTATAATCCTAAGAAAGATTGCCACCCCGCCAACAGCTACGCAGTTGCGGGCGGGTCGCAATGACGGGAGAAGAATATGATAATCGCAAAGTTTGGCGGGACATCTGTTAGTAGCAAAGAGAGGGTTTTGACCCTTTGCAATATAGTGGAGAACCAACTGGCAAAACAGCCGGTAATTGTAGTGTCTGCTTTATCAGGCGTCACTGATTTACTGTTGTCACTCCCGACTTTACCTAAAAACGAGATTGGTAAAACAATTAGGGAAATTAAAAGCCTGCATAAAAATTTAGTGGAGAAGCTATGGAACGAACAAAAAAAGCAGCGTAAGGTTTTGCAATTTGTAGATAAACAACTTGAAGAAGTAACCCGGCTTGCCCTCGAAAATAGTTCAACAAATGAATATTTAGATAGATTAGCGTCATTCGGTGAAATTATGTCGTCATACATCATCACTGAGGTTTTGAAAAGCAAAGGGATTAATGCGGCTCAAGTTATTGCAACGGATTTAATAATTACCACTAATAATTTTGGTGCGGCAGAATTTCTTTTAGGCCCAACCAAAAAAAATACCAAAAAGATTTTAGAGCCCTTGTTAAAAAAAAGTATAGTACCGGTGGTAACAGGATTTATTGCTTCAACCAAAAACGGTCAAGTGATAACATTAGGTAGGGGAGGATCAGATTATACAGCCTCCATTATTGGCTTCTGTTTAAAAGCGGAAGAGATTCAAATTTGGACTGATGTGGATGGGATGTTTACCACCGACCCCAGGTTTTTTAAAAATACTAAGCAGTTGCCGGTCATTTCTTTTGAGGAAGCTTCAGAACTGGCTACTTTTGGAGCAAGAGTTTTGCATCCCAGAACCATTAAGCCGGCAATTGTGGCCAATATTCCGGTCAAAGTATTAAATACTTTTAACCCAAAAAATCCCGGTACTTTAATCAAAGAAAAAATAGAAAATTTACCTTCCATCAGGGCAATAGCTTTCAAAAGGAAGATTAACTTGGTAAATATTTATTCTTCAGAAATGTTACTTCAAAAAGGCTTTTTGGCCCGGGTTTTTAAGGTTTTTACTAATAATAATATTTCTGTAGATCTGGTTAGTGTATCCGAGGTTAGTGTTTCAGTTACCCTGGATGATAACGAAAGATTGGAAAATGCAATTTCTGAGATTAATAAATTCGCCAAAGCTTCAGCGGTCACAGGTTTGGGGATGGTGTCTTTGATTGGAGAAGGAATAACTTCTTCAGCTCACACGATTCACAAAATCTTTGATATTTTGGATAAGGAAAAAATACTAACCAGAATGGTTTCCTTGGGAGCAACGGATATAAATATCAGCATTGTGATTGATTCGGATAAAGTTGAACAGGCAGTTGCGGCACTGCACGACCGGTTGCTTTTAAAGCAGGTTTAGTCTTTCAAGTTTCCCCGAATTGCTAACTAGTGGTACAATTACCCTCAAATGAAGATAGCATTAGTAGGATACGGTAATATGGGGCGGGAAGTGGAAAACCTGGTTAAGGAATCAGGTACTCATCAAGTGGTTTCAGTTAGCTACAAAAGCATCAAAGATGGGTTAGATAAAGAGGGAATTGCTAGAGCAGATGTGGTGATTGATTTTACTTCTCCGGAGGTAATTTTGGACACCATAAAAGAGATTACAGGAATTGGTAAAAATATGGTGGTTGGTACCACCGGTTGGTATGACCGGACGGATCAGGTAAAAGAAGTGGTAGAGAAGTCGAAAACAGGATTGATATATGCCCAAAATTTTTCTATTGGGGCAAATATTTTTTTTCAAATTGTCGGTTTTGCCAGTCCGCTTTTTAGTAGGTTTGGTAACTACGACGTAGCCGGGTTTGAAATTCACCACACCGGTAAAAAAGACAGCCCCAGCGGCACAGCTAAAAAGATTTCCAGTGTTGTTATGGAAAATTTCTCCGGAAAAAAACGGCTCGAAACCGGACGACTGGACAGGCAAATTGAAAAAGATGAACTTCATTTTGCATCTCTTCGGTCAGGACGAAATCCTGGGTTTCACGAAGTTATTTTTGACAGTGCCGCAGACGAGATTAAACTTTCTCACAGTGCTCACGGAAGGCGCGGATTCGCCGAAGGTGCTATTGTGGCGGCAGAATTTATAAAAGACAAAAAGGGTTTTTACAGCTTTGATGAGGTATTTAAACAATCCTGACTGTCATTCCCGCGTATGCGGGAATCTAATTAACAAGTAGAGGTTGTTATTTGGATCCCTGCCTTCGCAGGGATGACAAAAGAAATATAATAAGGAAATAAAATGACTAAATTTACAGGATCAATCACGGCTTTGGTAACACCGTTTCTTCCTACAGGAGAAGTGGATACGGAAGCTTTAAAAGAATTAGTGGAGTTTCAAATTAAAAACGGTATTTCCGGTATTGTGCCTTGTGGCTCAACCGGAGAGGCCGCCACCATGGATGAGGAAGAGAAAAAACTGGTCATTGAAACGGTTATTAAAGCAGTCCGCAAAAGAGTGCCGGTGATTGCCGGAGCCGGCAGTAATGATACGGCCAAGGCCATCAAGTCATCGCAGATTGCCAAGCAAGCGGGCGCGGATGCACTACTTCATGTGACCCCTTATTACAACAAGCCAACGGCTAAGGGTTTGGTGGCTCACTTTAAAGCTATTGCTAACTCAGTCGACTTGCCAATTATTTTATATAACGTCCCCGGCAGAACCGGTTTAAATGCTACAGCTGAGGTAACTTTAAGGATTGCTAGGGAAGTGCCGCAAGTGGTGGGGGTCAAAGAAGCATCCGGCAATATTAATCAGATAATGGATATTATAAAAGGTGCGCCCAAAGATTTCTCCGTTCTTTCCGGAGATGATGCCATGACTTTCCCGGTGATGGCGCTCGGGGGAGACGGAATAATTTCGGTAGTTTCCAATGAAATACCGAAACAAATGTCAGCTCTTGCTAAAGCCGCCCTGGAAGGTAATTGGGAAAAAGCCAGAAAGTTGCACTTTGAATGGCTTGATTTAATGAATATAAATTTTATCGAAACAAACCCTCAGCCGGTTAAAACTGCTCTGGCCTTAATGGGTAGGATTAAAGAAGTCTTCCGGTTGCCTTTGGTTTCTATGGAAGAAAAGAATAAAGAAAAATTGCGGGAAGTATTAACATCCCATAAATTGATATGAATATAAATTTCACACCTATCGCCATTCCTAGGAGCGAAGCGATGTGGGAATCTATAATAAAGATTGCCACACTCGCCTCGGCGAGTTCGTAATGACAACGAAAATTCCTGTAGGTATCTTAGGTGCCACCGGTATGGTTGGCCAGCGCTTCATTACTCTTTTAAATAACCATCCCTGGTTTGAGGTGGTTTCCCTGGCCGCTTCCCCTAAATCCGCCGGTAAAAAGTACTCCGGTGCAGTAGCCGGCCGTTGGATGATGAAAGAGCCTATACCGCCGGTAGTTGCCGATTTAACTGTGCAGTCAGTTGAAGATGATATGGAAAAAATTGCCGGCAGGGTTTCTTTAGTTTTTTCCGCTCTGGATATGGAAAAGGAAAAGATTAAGGAAGTGGAAAACGGATTTGCCAAGCGAGGTGTGGCGGTAGTTTCTAACAATTCCGCCCACCGCTTTACTCCGGATGTGCCGATGATTATGCCGGAGATTAATTCTGATCATTTAAAACTTATTAAAGCACAACAAAAAAACCAGGGGTGGCAGGGTTTTATTGTGGTAAAGCCAAACTGCTCAATTCAATCATTCGTGCCTCTTTTGACTCCGCTTTTGAAATTTCAACCCAAAGAAGTGGTGGTAACAACCTTGCAGGCAGTTTCCGGGGCAGGAAAAACACTTATGACCTGGCCCGAAATGCAGGAAAACGTGATCCCTTTTATTTCGGGGGAGGAAGAAAAAAGCGAAAAAGAACCGATGAAAATCTGGGGGCAGATTAAAAATGGAATTATTGTACCGGCAACTAGTCCAAAAATCAGCGCCACTTGTATCAGGGTACCTGTGGAAGACGGCCATATGGCTTCCGTTTCCGTTTCTTTTGCCAAAAAGGTTGCAATGAAAGAGATTATTACTGCCTGGAAGAAATTTGATCCGCTAAAGGGATTAGATTTACCATCGGCTCCGCACCCTTTTATTACTGTCATGGAGGAAGAAAACCGGCCGCAGACTAGATTAGACCGGGATTCGGGTAAAGGGATGGGAATTAGTGCCGGCCGGCTGAGAGAAAGTAATGTACTCGATTATGAGTTTATAGGCCTTTCACATAATACAATCCGTGGTGCGGCCGGAGGGGCAATTTTGATTGCAGAATTGTTGAAAAAGAAAGGTTATAGATAATTTATCTGTCATTCCTGCGCATGCAGGAATCCATATAGATCCCGTTGTCTCTTGACACGCACTATCAAGTCCGGGATGACAAAAGGAAGCTATGGCAACAATTAACGCCAATTACAATAAATTACAATCAAGCTATTTATTTTCTGAAATTGCCAAAAGGACAAAGACTTTTTTGGAAAAAAATCCCGGTGTGCAGATTATGAAACTGGGAATTGGTAATACTACACAACCCCTGACCCCCTTTATCGTTAAGGGGTTGAAGCTGGGAGTAAAAAAACTAACAGATGCTAAGACTTACACAGGTTACGGAGACGAACAAGGCGATAGCCGGCTACGGACGGAGTTGGCAAAATATTATCAAAAAAGAGACATTAATCTTGAGCCACAGGAGATTTTTGTAAGCGATGGAGCCAAACCGGACTGTGCCAATATTTCCTCAATCTTTGGGGATGATAGCATTGTGGCGATAGCTGATCCGGTGTATCCGGTTTATGTAGACAGCAATATTATTGCAGGAAAAAAATTACTTTTTATGGAATGTAACGAAAAAAACGGTTTTATTCCCGACCCTCCAAACATAAAAGTGGACCTGATTTTTATCTGCAGTCCCAATAATCCAACGGGCGCTGTGGCTACAAAGATGCAGCTGAAAGCTTTTGTTGATTATGCGCTAAAAAACAAAGCAGTAATTATTTTTGATGGCGCTTACGGCGAATATATTCAGGATCTCGGACTTCCCAGAAGTATTTATGAGATTCCCGGCGCAAAAAAGTGCGCCATAGAAATAAACAGTTTTTCCAAGTGGGCCGGGTTTACCGGCGTCCGTTTAGGTTGGACGGTAGTACCGATGGAATTGATAGTTGAAGGCGGAGAAAAGGGGAAAGTAAATAACCTTTGGAACAGGCGGCAAACAACGATGTTTAACGGCGCTTCCAATATTGCCCAGGAAGGTGGTTTGGCAGTATTATCTGAAAAAGGGCAAAAAGAGTGTAAAAAGTTAATTAGTTATTATATGGATAATGCCCGGTTGATTAAAAAAGGTCTTGTGAGGTTGGGTCTGGGCGTGTTTGGTGGAGAAAATGCGCCATATATTTGGGTTAAAACTCCAAACGAAATGTCTTCCTGGGAGTTTTTTGATAAGTTACTGCGGGAAGCTCATGTGGTGGGAACTCCCGGGTCCGGTTTTGGTTCACAGGGTGAGGGGTATTTAAGACTTAGTGCTTTCGGACACAAACAGGATGTGGAAAAGGCAGTTGAAAGTATACAAAACAATCTAGTCATCGCGAAGAACAACAATATATGACCCAAAAAAAATTACCGTTCAATAAAAATGAAGTAGAAGAGATTATTAAAAAATATCCGACGCCTTTCCATATATACGACGAGAAGGAAATTAGAGAAAATGCCAGAAGATTTTACCAAGCCTTTTCCTGGGCCCTTGATTTTAAAAATTATTTTGCTGTAAAAGCTTTGCCGAATCCCCATATTTTAAGAATATTAAAAGAAGAAGGAATGGGAAATGATTGCAGTTCGCTTCCGGAGTTGATTCTGGCAGAAAAAGTGGGTTTTAAAGGTGAGGAAATTATGTTTACCTCCAATGATACCCCAGTCAAAGAATTTACCAAAGCTAAAGAGCTGGGAGCGATTATCAATTTGGACGATATTAGCCATATTCCTTTTTTAGAAGAGACAGCTGGAATTCCGGAAACAATTTGTTTTCGTTATAATCCTGGTCCTTCCCGACAGCATTCTGGCAATTCCATTATCGGTGATCCCAAAGAAGCCAAATATGGTTTGACTAAACCGCAGCTGTTTGAAGCTTACCAAATTATGAAAGATAAAGGAGTCAAAAGATTTGGTCTTCATACAATGGTGGTCTCTAATGAGTTAAATGTGGATGCACTGGCTGAGACTGCGGCGATGCTATTTGATCTGGCTGTGGAAATCAATCAGCAGTTGGGGATTAAGCTGGAATTTGTAAATTTGGGCGGAGGGGTTGGTATTTCGTATAAACCAGACCAAGAAGCAGTAGATTTGGAAGTGCTTTCAAAAAAAATCAGAGCTTTTTATCAGGAAAAAATTGTCAAAAACGGACTTGATCCATTAAGAATTGTGATGGAATGTGGCCGTATGGTGACCGGCCCTTACGGATATCTGGTTACCAAAGTAATTCACGAGAAACATACCTATAAGAAATATATCGGTGTGGATGCGTGCATGGCTAACTTAATGCGGCCGGCACTATACGGCGCTTATCATCATGAGACAATTTTGGGTAAAGAAAACGCTCTTAAAGATCATGTTTATGATGTAACCGGATCGCTTTGTGAGAATAATGATAAATTTGCTATCGACAGGAAACTGCCGAAAGTAGAAATTGGGGATATTTTAGTAATTCATGACACCGGCGCACACGGGCACGCCATGGGGTTTAATTATAATGGTAAGTTGCGATCAGCAGAGCTTCTGTTGCAATCGGATGGAAAAGTAAAACAAATTAGACGAGCGGAAACTGTGGATGACTATTTCGCCACACTGGATTTTCCGGGGTTTTAATTAAGGTCTTAATTCTTGGGGAACTACTTTAGGAAGCCCTCTAGGGCAAAGCTCTATCGCTCTTTGGTTCAAGCAACCTTTTAAAGGAACTAGTGCAGTTGCATTTTCTGGCGCAACACCTTCAGTGTAACCCATAATTTCATCATTAACCAATCCTTCACAAGGTAATTCGAGTTGAGTGAGTGGATCAAAATATACATATGGTAAGCGACGTTTACCCCGCGAGGGGTCAAGATAGCGGCAGCTTGGCATTTCAGGTGTACGATAGTTCATAATTAATTGTAGATATTTACACTTTCCCCTTGGAATGTCAAGAGATTTAATTTCCCACTTGAAAAAAGGGGCATAACCAATTAGGATCTCTCTTATGCCAAAGAGAAAAAAATATGTCCTTCGCTCCGCTCAGGATGACAATGGTGGAGTCCGGGAAATACTGGGGACTTTGCCTGATTGGGTGATTAAACAGCATATTAAAAAGGGCATTATTAAAATTGATCCCTTGCCGAAGGATTGGGAAGATAATGTTGATGAGGTTACCATTGATTTTCACTTAGGAAATAAGCTCCGTGTCTTTACTGACCAGGGTTTAAATACCATCGATACCAAATATGCTTCCAAAGAAGATATGGAATCTATGATGAGGTTGGTGGAACTAAAACCCGGCCAACCGTTTATTTTAACTGAACACGATTTTGTCATTGCCACAACCAAAGAGCGGTTAACTTTGCCGGATAATATTGTGGGGCATTTGCACGGAAAAAGTTCACTGGCCCGGCTGGGGGTAGTGGTCCACTCAACAGCCGCCAGATTTGATCCGGGTTGGGACGGGCATCCGGTTTTGGAATTCGGTACTTTTTTAAAGGGGAAAAAGTTGGTAATTTATGAAGGTAGTCCGATTTGCGCTTTTTCTTTTGAAAAGTTGTCAGCTTCCGTGGAGCGGTCGTACAAGAAAAGTCCCAATAACCGGTATGGTGGAAGCGATTTGCCTCAGGTGTCTAATTTAATGGGAAAAAGAAAAAAATGAGCGTACTCGGTTTAGATGAAATTCACAAAAGAATAAAGAAACATTCCCTTATCAAAAATCTGGGTCACAGGGATTTAGAAAATCCGGAAGGGGTGGGGATTGATTTGCGGTTAGGTGCTGTCCACAAAATCGTTAAAGGCGGGGCTTTTATTGAAGCTGACCCCGCACCGTCCGGTGCAGGGCAAGCGGGTTACGGAAGGAGAAAAGGAGTGGAGACAAAGTTGGTGGCAGAATTCGTGGAGAACGAAAAAGTACAAAAGGAAATTGTGGTAAAGCCTGGAGAGTATTACCTGGTTCAAACAGTGGAATCGGTTAATACCCCTCTCGATTTAATGCCGATAGTGCACGTTCGGACATCTCTTTTCCGGGCCGGACTTCTTTTATTAAATTCCAAAACAGACCCCGGTTACAGCGGACAGCTAACCATGGGGTTAACAAACTTAAGCCCTTTTTCCGTGAAATTACAACTGGGTGCCAGGATTTGTAATATAATTTTCCATAAGATAGAAGGCAAGACTATAAAATACAGGGGACAACATCAAGGCGGCAGAGTAAGCCCTAAAAAAGCAGAAAGACAGGTATAATTAGTAGTAGGTAGTAAGTAGTATGTATTAAGGGGTTAATGCGCTTCCCATACTACTAGCTACACACTACCAGCTACAAATTTATGGCTAGACTAAGGCATCAAGAATATCAGTATCTGGATTTATTCAAAGACATCCTTAAAAACGGGGTCAAGAAAATTGACCGGGGAACTGATGTAGCCCTTTACAGCGTTTTCGGCCGGCAGATCCGCTTTGATCTTTCCAAAGGTTTTCCGCTGTTGACTACTAAAAAAGTTTATTGGAAAGGAGTACTGGAGGAGTTGTATTGGTTTTTCTCCGGACAGACAAATATTAAATATCTGGTGGACCGCAATGTGCATATTTGGGACGACTATCCGTATAAAATATACAAAGGGGAAAGCGGAAAGGGGAAAGGGGAAAGTCTAACGAAAGAGGAATTTATCGAGAAAATCAGGACCGACGGTAAGTTTGCTAAAAAGTGGGGGAACTTGCCCCGGATTTATGGGGAGATGTGGAGAAATTGGCCAACCAGGACCGGCAGAACCATTGACCAACTGAAATGGGTCGTTCAGGAGCTAAAAGATGACCCGGATGCCAAAAATTTGATTGTCAATTCCTGGAATCCGGAATATTTGTATACTATGGCTACCAAAGAAGACACTTCTTATTTTCCGATCTGTCACAATATGTTTCAAATTAATCAAAGGGGAGGCAAGCTTTCGCTGCAGCTTTACCACAGAAGTTGTGATATTTTCCTGGGGGTGCCGTTTAATATTGCCAGTTACGCCCTGTTAACTTTAGTGTTGGCTAAAATTACCGGGTATGAGCCGGGGGAGTTTATTCACACTTTTGGCGATGTTCACATTTATGAAAATCACATTGAACAAGTTAAGGAGCAAATCAAAAGAAAACCCCGGCTTTTTCCTACCGTTAATATAGACCCCCAAATTAAAACCATCGATGACTTTAAACCGGAACTGGTGACTTTGGAAAATTATGATCCGCACCCGGTTATTAAGGCGGAACTGACAGTGGCAGGAGGTTATTTTGAAAAACCCAAAAATTAGCCTGATTGCCGCTATTGCTTCCGGCAATAGAGCTTTAGGCAAAGATAATGATCTGATCTATAAAATTCCGGAAGATTTAAAAATGTTCCGGGAGAAAACTGCCGGCCATGTAGTCATAATGGGCAGAAAAACGTTTGAATCAATCGGCAAGCCGCTACCGAACCGGGTAAATATTGTCGTCACCCGCGACCCGGCTTTTGCTAAACCGGGTATTGAAGTTACTCATTTGCTGGATGAGGCCTTGAAGCTTGCAAGGGAAAAAGAAACTGATGAAATCTTTATTATCGGCGGAGGACAAATTTATCAGGAAGCTATGCCCTTGGCTGATAAACTATATTTAACTATTGTGGAAGGAAGTCCCGAAGCAGACACCTTTTTCCCCGATTATTCGGAATTTAAGAAAGTAATTTGGGAATCGCCTGAGCAGGAATCAGATGGGTTTAAGTATAAGTTCTTGGAATTGGAAAGATAAAGTTTCCTCTTAGGGTTTACGAAGAGTTGTGAAATATTGAGTTTTCAGCTCATTTAAGGTATATTCTGTATCCAAATGGCTACACCGATAGAAGGAGATCTGCCGGACGGTAGAGAGGTTGCAGATTATCTTGCTGGATTATTCAGAAGAAAAGATAGAAATGAGATAAGTGCATTTTTAGACGGATTTTCTCCAGAAGAATTTAGAGAATCACGAGAAGAATACGAAAAAGCCTTTTTAATCGTTATGGAATCTCGTGGTTTAAGCGGAAGTGCTGTAGATGAAATAGAAAAAACAAATAATGCCCCTTGGCTTGAAGCTCAAAATGACGATGAAGATGGGGGTATTGATCTTCCTCCCACTCTGAGAGATGCTTTTTTTGCACCATATGTCGGAATCCGAGCTCCAGAAGAAGAAAGTCGCCCAGTTGAAGTTAGAAATATTACACTGGGCTTTAATCAGGGAAGAATTGAAATCGAGCCAAAACTTATAGAGTATACGGATGGACCAAAAACAGAAGGTTATATAACAGTCGCAAAAAACGGCAAAGCGTGTTGTTCAATGATAGCTTTTGATTTTAATAAGGAAGCATATTATGTGGAAATCGTCAGAGTAAATGTGTTGGGGTCAATAGTTCATGAAGAAGGTCAATATCCAGAGATTATTGAAGAGCATAAGTTAACACCTGATATGATGGCTGGTTTTGCTTCTTTATTACCTGTATTGGGAGCCAGAGAAAATAGTAAAATTTCTATCTCGAGGGATTCTTTATTTGAACAGCCAGATAATCCGGACTTTAGTAAAACTTAACGATCGTTAAGAAATGGTAAAGTTATGACAATATAGTGTGCGATCGTACAGGTTATTGACTGAAAGTTTGTTAGGATAGTTTGACTTATGAGGGATAGTCTTGCTTTATTTTATTGATCCTGGTAAAATACCCTCATTAAACATCTATCAGTTTATACCGATTATCTATATTAAGATAATCGAGTATATCCACGATGCAATTTATTGCAATCGGGATAAGTTTTCCTGAAACTATACTACTGGTAGAGGTGAACAAGGAAAACATGTACAAATTACCAACATTACAAGAGTTGCTGGAAGCAGGTGTTCATTTTGGGCATCAGGTTAGACGCGGTCACCCCCGAATGCGTCCTTATATTTACGGTGCCCGTGAAGGCGTCCATGTTATTGACCTAACCCAATCCGAAAAATATTTAAAAGAAGCCTGCGAGTTTGTTTATGAACTGGGCAAATCCGGCAAAGTCCTGCTTTTGGTAGGCACCAAAAAACAAGCTAAACCAATCATTGAAGAATTGGCTAAGGAAGTAGAGGCTCCGTATCTGGTAGCGCGCTGGATGGGAGGGTTTTTAACTAATTTTGAACAGATGCAGAAAAATATGAAAATCCTCAAAAATTATTTAGAGGAAAAAGAAAAAGGCAAACTCTCCAAATATACTAAGAAAGAGCAACTGCTTCTGGAGAGGAAAATGCTTAAACTGCAAAAAGATTTTGCCGGAGTGATGGATTTTAATAAAGTACCGGATGCTGTTTTTGTCGTGGATGCGGTATCGGACAATATCGCCATCAGGGAAGCCAACCGTTTAAATATTCCGGTGGTGGCGATTGCCGACACAAATTCAGATCCTACGGAAATAAGCTACCTCATCCCGGGTAATGATGATGCCATTAAATCAATTAAAGTATTGGTGGGAGCTATAGCTTCCGCTTACGGTGAAGGAAAAAAAGAGGCAGGGAAAGCAGCCGTAAAAGAAGCTGAAAAGGCGGAGAAATCAAAGGAGAAAGAAAAAAAAGCAGAGACAGAAATCGCAGAAACATTGCAAGTAGAGGTGGCAGTAGCAGAGGAGATGGTGGAGAAGAAGGCGGTTAAAGAGGCGGAGAGAGTGATAGAGTAAGTCAGACAGTAGATGATAGAAGGTAGAAGATAGTAATTTGAAAATAGATGGTAGAAAATAGATTATTTCTTTCTATCTTCCATTTTCCATCTTCAAGAATCTATCTTCTATTCTCCATCATCTATCGTCAAATATATGAATATAGAAGATATAAAAAAACTCAGAGAGCAAACAGGGGCTGGGATTGCCGATTGCCGGGAAGCTTTAAAAGAATCAGATGGGGACTTAACAAAAGCCAAGGAATGGCTGAAGAAAAAGGGGTTGGATAAAGCTTCTTCAAAAACCGACCGGGAAGTTAAAGCCGGTATTGTAGAAACGTATTCTCATGGCGGCAAAGTAGGAGTTTTGGTAGAGGTGCTTTGTGAGACGGATTTTGTCGCCAGAACAGAAGATTTTAAGGGTTTAGCTCACGAGCTTTCCCTGCAAATTGCCTCAATGAACCCCTCATCTGTTGAAGAACTGCTGTCACAGGAGTATATTAGGGATAACTCCTTAACTGTGGAACAATTAATTAAATCAGTGATTGGGAAGTTGGGAGAGAATATTCAGGTTGGAAGGTTTGAGAGAATAGCTTTAGGAGAGTAATGGATCCAGTTTTAACAGAACCAAACGCCAAAATCGAAGCTATCCTACACCACTTTAAGGTGGAAATTGCCGGTATCCGGGCCGGCCGGGCCAATCCGGCTTTGATTGAGGGCGTTTCCGTTGATGTTTACGGATCCCGCATGAAGCTTAACGAGGTAGGTAATATTTCTGCCCCGCAACCATCCCTTTTAACGGTTACCGTTTGGGATGCTTCTATTTTAGATAAGGTAATTAAAGCCATCCAGGAAGCAAATCTAGGTTTAAATCCTTCTAACGAAGGAACTTTAATCCGATTACCGATCCCGCCGTTAACTGCCGAACGCCGGGAAGAGTTTATTAAACTGCTTCATCAAAAAAAAGAAGAAACACATGTTTCTATCAGGCAAATCAGGCATGATTTCAGGAACACTTGGAAAAAAGAATCGGATGAGGGTAAATTCGGAGAAGATGAGTTTTTCCGGAGAGAGAGAATCCTGCAGGAGTTGGTAGATAAAAAAGTTGCAGAAATTGAAGAAGCGGCAAAGCTTAAGGAAGAAGAGTTAACACAGATATAAATTGACCTAATTGACCTAATTGACCTAATTGACCTAATTTCTAATTGTTCTAAATAATGCCTAACATCTTAATTTAGAAATTTGATCATTGGTGTTTATTTAGAAATTAGAAATTAAAAATTAGAAATTTATTATGTTATTTTCCATAATCATTTTCATTGCTACATTATTACTTCTAGTCCTAATCCACGAATTCGGGCATTTTATCGTGGCCAAAAAATTCGGCATTAAAGTTTTGGAATTCGGATTCGGTATTCCGCCCCGGGTCTGGGGTAAAAAAATAGGTGAAACCCTCTATTCCGTTAATTGGCTGCCATTTGGCGGGTTTGTTAAATTGTTGGGAGAAGATGAAGATGTATCTGATAAGAATAGCAAAGACAAAAAACGGAATTTCCAGTTCAAACCTGTGGGGCAAAGAATAGCGGTGGTAGTGGCAGGAGTGGTAATGAATTTAATTCTAGCCTGGCTGCTTTTTTATATTGTTATAATCGGGCAAAACTTTAAAATTATTTATCCTTCCGAGCCGGGAGTTTATATTGCGGAAGTTGAACAGGGTTTCCCGGCAAGACAGGCAGGTATTAGGGAAAACGAGAAGCTATTGGCTGTAAATGGTCAGGCAATTTCAGATATTGAACAAGCCAGGAATTTAATTAAAGCCAAAGGTAGCGTACCTGTAACTTTATCTCTGGCGGATGTGGATGGAAAAAATAAAAGAGAAATTACAGTTACCCCTCAAAAGCAGGACAGCGGAGATGTATTAATCGGAGTCATATTCAGTCCAATTCCTCTGCGGGAGTATAGAAGTATCCCGGAAAAGTTATTTTCCGGGATAACTTACTCGGCGGATCTGACAAGACTTACCTTTGCCGGGTTCGGGAAATTAGGAAGTGATTTAGTTTCCGGAAATTTCGGACAAGTTTCAAAATCCGTGGCCGGACCTGTCGGCATGGCGACCATTACAAATGATATTTTATCTTCGGGATGGACGGCGATACTACCATATATCTGGTTTGTAGGGGTTATTTCGCTAACCCTTTCTATATTTAATGTATTACCAATTCCTGCTTTGGACGGGGGCAGACTATTGTTTTTAGTCGTTGAGGCCGCAACCCGGAAAAAAGTCAGGGAAGATATTGAAAGGATAGTACACCAGGTTGGGTTTATTATTTTGCTGGCCTTGATACTGCTTATTACATTCTCCGATATCCGAAAGCTTTTTCCATAGTCGTTTTAGCTCCCTGTGATATACTGGAATTGTGATTAAACTGCTCAGTACATTAGCCTTGGTTTTTGCCATCGTTTTATTTCCTCCGGCTGTTTTAGCAGTAGTTTCTAATAATGCAGTTCCGGGTGATCTAACCTATCCGATAAAAAGGGGCCTGGAAGATATTATATATGCGGCATTTTCCGTGAACCGGATAACTAAAACCTGGTTTGCCGGTGCCCGCTCCGACAGGAGATATCAGGAAGTTACCGTTTTGGCAACAAAGGGAGGGAAGATAAAACAGACTTTGCAGGATTTAGTTGAGCAAACTCAAGTTACGGCAGATCAAATCAGCCAGGTTACAGATCCGGTTGAAAAAGAGAAGCTTATTAATCAACTCTCGGATTCTATTGCAAAATATGATGCCGGTCTTGCCCAAATCGCCGGACAAATAAAACAACCCTCTGCTACCGCCCCGCAGCAACCTTTACCTACTTCACCGGCATTGACTTCTCAACCTAATGCAATTCAGCCTTCCGGTTCTGTATCTTCGCCCTCTGATTCTGAAGCCCAATTACCCGTTGCTACACCCCGGCCGGTAGCAGTTTTGCCTCAACCAACTGCCACCCCGGGATCTTCAACCTCCCCCCGGGCTACTGCCTTACCTCAGCCAACGAATGCACCGGGCGCTTCTGCTTTACCTCGGGCTACTGCTACACCTCAACCAACTGCCACCCCGGGATCTTCAACCTCCCCTCGGGCTACTGCCTTACCTATCCCGCAACAACCGACTCAAGCGCCACAAGTTTCTCCTACTGCAGTGCCAGCAACACCAAGACCGACTTCAACACCGGCGCCTTCAATAATCCCTTCTCCGACACCGCGGCCTTCTTCAGGTTCAGGCGATAACGGCGAAGATATCAAGAGGGCCCGTGAGGAGCTGGAGAGAATAAAGCGGGAAGCTGAGGAGAAAAGAGGTAAAAGAGGTAATCAAAATTTTGGGAATAATAATGAAAACAATGGAAATAATAGAAATGAAGGAAGCAGCGGAGATAATGAAAACAGTGGAAAAAATGAGAATGACAGAAATAATGACAAAGGCGGAAAAGGTAAGAATAATTGAAAAAGTTGAATTTGTTTCAGGGATGTGGTACATTCTAAATAGAAAAGCTATGAAGGGGTTTCCCACCCCTTTTATCCCGCGAAGTCCGGCAGAGCCGGACGAAGTGGGAGGCTGGGTACGAAGTCCGCCTACGCTAAGGCTACGGCGGATAAAATATCACGGAAGCCAAACCGTAAAATATGGACGCTGATGATTGTCAGCTAATAAGTCCTTCAAACGTAAGTTGAAGGAAAAGCAAGGTGGTAACGTCTCTTTGTAGGCCCTTGTTAGATCGCGATTGTCGTGATCTGGCAAGGGCTTTTTATATGGAGAAAAATATGATTAGAAAAGCTAGAAAAACAGATTTAAATCAGATTCTTAGGCTCTTAAAATATGGGGCGATCAGCGGTAAGGTTTTAACTAGGTCTAAGTCTGATATGCTACAAAATATAAAGAACTTCTTTGTTTGTGTAGAAAACAGCCAAATTATTGGTTGCGCCAGTTTGGAAGTCTACAGTCCTAAACTGGCAGAGATAAGATCTTTGGTGGTCGATCCTTCTTATCAGAGAAAGGGGATTGGATCCTTGCTGGTGCAAACTTGTTTGTTAGAGGCAAAAGCACAAGGTATTTTTGAAATATTGGCAATTACGGATAAGAACCAATTTTTTAAAGGTTTAGGTTTTAAAAAAAGCATCGAGGAAAAATGTCCTATGTTCCTTAAGCTGGATGTTGGGTATAATAAGAAAAAGACAAAATGAGATACTCAAAGCTTTTTGGCAAGACAATTAAAGAGACTCCCAAAGATGCAACTTTAGTTTCACATAAACTGCTTTATCAGGCGGGGTTTATCCGGGAATCCACCGCAGGAAGATACTACCTTTTGCCTCTTGGCGTGCGTGTTCAGCAAAAAATTCAGCAGATAATCAAGAAAGAAATGGATAAAGCCGGCGCCCAGGAACTGTTAACCCCGGTATTGCACCCGATTGCCCTGTGGAAGGAAACCAACCGGACCACTTCGGTTGGTTTTGAACTGATGAAAGTTAAAGACAGAAGCGAGGTGGAGTTTGTCCTGGGCGGGACAGCGGAAGAGATGTTGGTGGATCTGGTCAGGAAATTTCAGATTAGCTACAAAGATTTGCCGTTTAATTTGTACCAGTTTTCTTCCAAATTCCGGGATGAACTGCGGGCCCGCGGCGGACTGCTGCGGGTGCGCGAGTTTATTATGAAAGATGCCTACTCTTTTGACGTTTCTGAAGAAGAATTTAAAAAAGAATACGAAAAAATGCGCCAATCTTATACCAAAATTTTCAAAGAGATGGGGCTGGCAACAGTTGTGGTGGAATCCGACAACGGTTATATCGGGGGTGAATATTGCCACGAATTTGTGGTGGAATCGGAGATTGGCGAAAGCAAGTTTTTGGTAAGTACCGACGGATATGCGGCGCATGAAGATGTTGCCCGCTTCCTGCCGGATAAGAAAAATGTTGACGGAAAAGAAAAACCGCTAAAAGAAGTTGAAGCGGTAAGGGGAACTACTATGGAAGACGGAGTCAATTTACACAAACTGCCGCTCTGGCAGCAGATTAAAGATGTGCTGTTTGTAGACGAGAAGGGGAGATTTATATTGGCAATTATCAGAGGCGACATGGATGTCAATGAAATCAAGCTTTTGCACGCCATTAAAGCCTTCCAACTCCGCCACGCCACCGAGGTGGAAATCAGGGAGAAAATACACTCGGAACCCGGCTTTATTTCTCCTGTGGGGATTAAAGATATTGCGGATAAAAGTGTTGAACTTATTGTTGTTGCAGATGAGACGCTCCTAACGATTAAAAATGCCTACGGCGGAGCAAATAAAAAACACAGGGATCTTTTAAATATGAATATGGGGAGGGATTTTAAACCGGATATTACAGCAGATATTGCTTTAGTTAAGGAAGGGTTAACGGCGCCGGATGGTAGCGGACTGCTCTCGGCCAGGCGGGGTATTGAGGTGGGGAATATTTTTCAACTCGGGTTTCATTATTCTTCAAAAATGAAGGATGCCGACTTTATTGACAAAGACGGCAGGAGGCAACCTTTTTACATGGGTTGTTACGGGATCGGACTCGGCAGAGCAATGGCAACGGTTGTGGAAATTTATCACGACGAACGGGGAATTGTTTGGCCCGGGAGTGTGGCGCCGTTTCAAGTGCATTTGGTGGGATTGGATATGGAAGGGGAAAGGGTGAAGGGTGAAGCGGAAAGAGTCTATAAATTATTGCAGGCAGAAAATGTAGAAGTTTTGTTCGATGACAGAGTAGGAGTTTCTGCCGGAGCTAAATTTGCCGATGCAGACTTGATTGGGATTCCATATCGGATTGTTATATCTAAAAAAACCGAAGATAAAATTGAGTTGAAAAAAAGATCAGAAAAAGAGACAAAGTTTGTTTCATTTGAACAGCTTTTGCAAATTGTTAAAGATTACAATTGATTTTAAGCCCCGTTTCTGGTACATTACCATCCATCATGATAGCTAAAAATATTGTCAAACAACCTAAATCTATAGTTGAAGTAACAATCACCGCTCCCTGGACTGATTTACAAGCTACTTGGGACGCAACTTTGGCGAAAATGGCTGCCGATGTGGAACTCTCCGGATTTAGAAAAGGGACGGCGCCCTTGCCGATGGTGGAACAACAACTGGGAACCAGGTTGCAGGATGAAGTGCTGAAAGCAGCCATGCCTAATTTTTTAATCGAAGCCTTAAAAGGCACGGACATTGTCCCGATTGATTATCCCAAATATGATTTAGTTTCTTTTGTCAAAGGTAGTCAACTACAATTTAAAGCTACCGTTACCAACCGGCCGGCAATCACAGTGGGCAATTACAAGACCATCAAAGTAAGCAAACCTTCTCCGAAACCGGTGACAGAAGAAGAGGTGCAAAAAGTTATTGATGATCTTTTCAAAAGATGGAAAACCAGAGCAGGTGTTCAACCGGCAGGAAACACTGGTCCCGCCTCTGCTGAAGCTACGGCGGGCAAGCAGGCTGGATCGATCAGTTTCCAGGGAGGGTCTGCCTCTACTCAAGGAGCTGTAGACGCGCAATCCGGCTCTGCCGGACCAAACGAAGAATTTGCTCATGCCATGGGTGCTTTAAGTCTTAACGACCTTAAATCCAAAATCAGAAAAGACCTGGAATCAAATGTTTCCTACAATAATGAGTTGGATTTTGAAGAGGCCATTTTACAGGAAGTGGAAAAAATTACTACGGTGGAACTGCCGGAAATTTTAATTGCCGATGAGCTAAACAGGATGCTGGTTTCCCTTCAGAGAAGAGTGGCGGATATGGGGCTTTTGCTGGAGGATTACTTAAAAAGCCAGGGGAAAACCATGGATCAGATAAAGACTGAATGGAGAGTGCAGGCTGAGAAAAATGTCCGGATGGAGTTGGGGCTTTCGGAAGTTGCCAGAGCGGAAAATGTCATAATTTCCGACAGTGAACTGCAGGCAGAAGTGGATAAAATTCAGGATAATAAAGTGAAACAGCAATTTGAGGCTCAGGAGCCGAGATTACACTTGCGGCATGCATTGAGACAAACCAGAACGCTTGATCTTCTAAAAAAGATGGTGGGATAATGGATAATTGTATTTTCTGCAAAATCATAAACAAGGAAATTCCAAAAGAGTTTCTTTATGATTCAGAAAATGTGGTGGCTTTTTTGGATATAAATCCATCCGCAGACATTCATATTTTGATTGTTCCGAAAGAGCATATCGGAGGAATTGGGGATATTGAAAGTAAGCACGGAAGATTACTGACGGAAGTTTATGAGACGGTTAAAAAATTAGTAGCTCTGAACAATTTGCAGGATAATTTATACAGGGTAGTAGTAAATGGAGGATCCGCTCAGCATGTTCCCCATTTACATTTTCACCTTTTAGGTGGAAACTGGAAGAAAATGGTTTAGTTAAACACAAAAAGGAGGTGTTTTTTTAAATTTATGTCTATTATAGTAAAAGCAGGTCCGGGCGATAGCACGGAATCTGTGATTAGAAAATTTCAAAAAAAAGCCGTAGCAGAAGGCATAGTTCAGGAAATCAGAGACAGGTCTGTTTATAGAAAACCTTCACAACTCCGTCAGGAGTATCTGGCGGAAAAAAGAAGAAAAATTATGCGGGCCAGAAGATATGCTAGGTGACACATAGTGTCGTCCTGAGCGAACGAAGTGAGTCGAAGGATCTGATTTTGAAGTTATATTCTTCACTGCGTTCAGAATGACAGTAAAAATAACTATGTTATTAGAACAGATTCAGACCGATTTAAAAAATGCGCAGTTGGCGCGCGATGAGATTAAAGTTTCTACCCTGAGACTACTTCTTTCAGAGGTTAAAAACGCAGAAATTGCAAAGAACAGTCCGGCGGAGAGTCGTCCGCCAGCTGGCGGATTGTCCGACGAAGATATTATTTCAGTTGTCCAGCGGGAGGTTAAGAAAAGAAAAGAAGCGGCGATAGCTTTCCGGTCCGGTGGTCGGGAGGAGTCGGCAGTGAAAGAAGAAGCTGAGCTAAAGGTTTTGGAAAGTTATTTACCGGCCCAACTTTCAGATGAGGAGTTGACTAAATTGGTGGAAGAGACTATACATGAAGTGGGTGCTACCTCTGTTGCAGATATGGGAAAAGTGATAGGAGCGGTCATGGGGAAGGTTAAAGGAAAGGCGGACGGCGGGATGGTGAGTAGTTTGGTTAAAGAGAAGTTAGCTGGTTAAATGCTGTTCGAGTGATTAGCGAGAACTGCAACTGTCATCCCTGACTTGATCAGGGATCCATAAATAATTTTTATAGATTCCTGCTTTCGCAGGAATGACAGAAGAAAAATTATGATTAATATCATCGTAAATTCTGATCCCAGATATAATATCAACAAAGACGCCATCAGATTGACGGTGTCGGAAATGCTTTTGAAACTCCGTATCTCCGGCCGGATTGAATTGGGGGTTAATATTGTAGGCGACCGGAAAATGCATGAGCTCAACCGTAAATACCGGGGACTGGATTCCACTACGAATATTTTATCTTTTGCCCTGGAAGACCCAAGCCAAGTTGCCAGTTTACAACATATTCCAAAAGTAGGATTTGTGGCCGCTCCTGATAAATGGCTCAGATTGGGAGATATTGTTATTTCATATCCACAAGCTGTAGAGGATGCTTCACTGGATGGAATTTCGGTTGATGAAGAAATCAAAGATTTAGTGGAACACGGCTTAAATCATTTATTGGGAGTTCATCACACTTAATGGGAAATCGCGCCTTTTATTTAAAGTACCGCCCACAAACTTTAGATGACGTAATAGGTCAAGAGTCTGTAAAGAAAACACTTCTTGCATCTTTTCACAATGATAAGCTATCGCACGCCTATCTTTTTGTAGGCCCCCGCGGTACCGGCAAAACATCAACAGCCAGGATTTTGGCAAAAATGGTTAATTGTGAAAGTGCTGGTTCAAACGTCATTGCGAGGAGCGAAGCGACGAAGCAATCTAAAAACGAGATTGCCGCGCTCCCTTCGGTCGCTCGCAATGACGGGGCGAACTTCCCGTGTAACAAATGCTCCGCCTGTATATCCATCACTGACGGGTCCAATATGGACTTGATTGAAATTGATGCCGCTTCAAACCGCGGCATAGAGGATATCAGGTCGTTGCGGGACAAAATTAAACTTTCACCCAGTAGTTTAAATAAAAAAGTATACATAATTGATGAGGTCCATATGTTAACGACAGAAGCCTTCAATGCTCTTTTAAAAACTTTGGAAGAACCACCCAAACACGCCTTGTTCATTCTAGCAACAACAGAATTGGGAAAAATTCCCCAAACTATTTTATCCAGAGTGCAAAGGTTAGATTTTAAACTGGCGAAACCCGGCGAACTTTTAGAGTCGCTTTCAAAAATTATTAAAGAAGAAAAGATTGAGATTGAAGAAGCGGCCTTGAAAGTTTTAGTCAGACGAGCTGATGGCAGTTTCCGGGATGGAGTAAAGTTTTTGGATCAGGTGAGCAGTTTAAAAGAAAAAATTACAGTTAAATCTTTGGAAGATAATTTACGGTCAACTGACTTTGATGATCTGCTTTTGCTTTTGAAAAATTTCTCCGTCCAAAATACAGCCGAGAGCTTATTAACTGTTTCAAAAATGCAGGAGCAGGGGGTGGATATTAAAGAATTAATGTTGTCATTGATGGAAACCCTGCGATATTTAGTATTTATTAAAAATAATTTGGGTGAGCAGTTGGTAAAGCCTCACTTCACGGAAGATAAATATGAGGAACTGGTAATCTTAGCCGGTAATTTTTCCAATCAGGATTTGATAAAAATATTGGATATTCTGCAAAGCAGTTTAGAAAAATTAAAGTTTACATCTATTCCGTCACTCCCACTAGAGCTGGCGATTGTAGAAATTTGCAGTCCTGGATCATCTGTCACCCTGAGCGAAACGAAGGGTATAATTCCAGGTATATATCCTTCTCCAGCAAAGCCGGATCAGGATGACAAGATAGAAGATAGAGAAGAAATCAGTCTTCCATCTTCCATTGTCAAAGATCTATCTTCTACCATCCATAATCCATCGTCCAACAATGATATTCTCAAACTCAAAGAAAAATGGACTTTTGTATTGGAAACTGCCAGGTCTTTTAATTTTTCCTTGGAGGCTTTGCTTCGTTCCATTAACATTGCAGAATGCTCTGAGTCGGCAATCATTATGGAGGTGCCGTACGCTTTCCACCAGAGAATTTTGGAATCTCCCAAGAATAGGGATTTGTTGGAAGGAGTTTTTTCTGACATTTTGGGTAGAAGTATTAAAGTTACGACAATTTTGGGAGGTCGTCCCCAAAGGCGGGAAGATATTGCCAATATAGAAATTGCCGCAGATGATGAAATTATCCGTGCTGCCGCCGAAATCTTCAATTCTGAAACTGTAAATTAAACCTCTCTCCTGATTTGTCTATTGCAAACTTTGTAGCAGATTGATTATAGTAAGTTTTTAAGAGTCACAGCTTATATGATGAAAGCCCTTAAAACTACCGATCCGCAAATTTACCAACTTGTAAAAAAAGAAGAAAAACGCCAAAAGTACGGACTGGAAATGATCCCCTCCGAAAATTACACTTCTGAAGCGGTAATGACGGTCATGGGTTCCGTTCTGACGAATAAATATTCGGAAGGTTATCCGCGGAAACGCTACTACGGCGGGAACGAGTTTATTGATCAGGTAGAATCATTGGCACAAGAAAGAGCTAAAAAACTTTTCGGTGTTCCGCACGCCAATGTCCAGCCATATTCCGGTTCCCCGGCCAACTTTGCAGTTTATGTGGGCGTCTGCGAGCCGGGCGACACCATTATGGGTCTTAACCTGACTGACGGTGGTCATCTGACTCATGGTTGGAAAAGCTCAATTACCTCTCAATTTTACAAATCAGTTCCGTATCATGTAAAAGCGGACGGACGGGTAGATATGGATGAAGTTCGACAGTTGGCCAAAAAACACAAACCAAAATTAATTTGGGCAGGGGCAACCTGTTATCCTTTTAAATATGAATATAAAGAGTATGCGGAGATTGCAGATTCGGTCGGCGCATATTTTGCGGCAGACATTGCTCACGTGGCAGGGCTCATTGTTGCGGGAGTGCATCCTTCTCCTGCAAAATATGCCCACATCATTACATCAACTACGCACAAAACCCTCCGGGGCCCAAGGGGAGGAATAATCATGGTAACTCAAAAGGGATTGGATAAAGATCCGGAATTAGGGAATAAAATTGATATAGCTTTATTCCCCGGGATGCAGGGAGGTCCGCACGATCATCAAACAGGAGCAATTGCTGTTGCGCTGGGAGAGGCACTGCGGCCGTCGTTTAAACGTTATGGCCAACAAGTGGTAAATAATTCTTATGCTTTGGCAGAAGCGTTAAAAGAAAACGGTTTCAAATTAGTGGGGAATGGATCAGAAAATCACTTAAGCTTAATAGATCTGACACCAATCTTTGGTCCCGGGGGAGGATATTTTGTGGAATATGCACTGGGAGTCGCCGGTATTACAGTAAACAAACAAACTATCCCACAAGAACCTTCTTCTCCTTATTTTCCGAGCGGGCTCAGGATTGGTTCGCCTGCTCTGACAACCCGCGGCATGAAAGAAGCTCATATGAAGAGAATAGCAAAGTGGGCGAGATCGGCAGTGGGTGAGATTGAGGATTACCGGATGCCGATGGATAAAGAGGGCAGGAATGAGTACTTAAAAGAGTTTAAAATTAAAACTGCAAAGAACAAAACTCTTATAAAGATCTCAAAAGAGATAGAAAATTTTTGTTCTAAATTTCCGGTACCGGGGATAAAATAACATGAAAGTTTCCGGAAAGGTAGTTGCAGATGCGATTGCAAAAAAACTCCATGAAAAGGTAAAAGCGTTAAAAGTTCAACCTGTTTTTGCCATAATTTTGGCAGGTGAAGATCCGGCTTCCCGGATTTATGTTAATTTTAAAATTAAACGGGCTAACGAGCTGGGAGTGAAAGTTAGTTTTTTTGAATTTTCCGAAAACCAGTTTAATGAATGTGTGCAAACCATAAAAGAACTGAATAATGATAAAAATGTTCACGGGATGATTATTCAATATCCGATATTTAAAAGTTGGAATTTTGATGAATTGATCGGAAAAGTTGATCCTCAAAAAGATGTGGACGGGTTTAGTGAGCAGTCTCCATATGAAAAAGCTACGGCTTTGGCCGTTTGGGAAATGCTGACGGCTTTTGCGTATCTGGAAGGATTTACGCAGACGAAAGATTTTTTGAAGGGTAAGAAGATTGTTGTTTTGGGAAGGGGTAAAACTGCCGGGGGACCGATAGTAGAACTACTGAACCATCATGGATTTGAAGCGGTAGTGGTTGCCCGTGATACGGAGGATCCAAATACAAAAATTAAAAGCGGGGACATAGTTATTTCTGCAACAGGGGTAAAAAACATTGTCAACGGCTCAAATATTAAAAAAGGGTCTTATGTCATTGGAGTCGGTGTAGGCAGGGAGGTTATTGAGGGAAAATCTAAAATTTACGGAGATATCAATGAAGAAGAGGTCAGTAAAATTGCCAAATTATATTGTCCTACTGTTGGGGGCATCGGGCCGTTAACAATTGTATCGCTTTTAGAGAATGTGATTGAGTCAGCTTCTGCGTCATCCCGACGGATGTCGGGATCCAATTAAATACAAGCGCTTATGGTTAATTGGATTCCTGCTTTCGCAGGAATGACAAGTAGTATATAATACCAACCATATGGGATTGATGGACAATTTAAAACAACTGGGTGATCTCAAGAAAATGAGAGACCAGGCCATGGAAGTGCAGAAGCGCTTGGTCGGTATTAAAATCACTGTGGAGCACAAGGGTGTAATGGTGGTGATGACTGCTGATCAAAAAGTAGTTTCTATTTCCGGGGATAATAATTTGGATAAAGTTGCAGAAGCTGTTAATGAGGCCTTAAAGCAATCCCAAAAAGTGGCGGCGGATGAAATGAAGGGTCTAATGGGCGGCATGGGCATCCCGGGGATGTGACGCAAAGCGTCATCCCTGCGAAAGCAGGGATCTATATAAATCTTTCCAATTAGGATTGTCTTTTTCTATTAATTCTATCTTCCATTGTCTTTTCCAGGTTTTGATCCTCTTTTCTCTTATAATTGCCGAGTTGATATCTTCAGTCTGCTCAAAATAGACAAGTAAATGCACATTATATTTTTTGGTAAAACCATCAATTGCTTCGGATTTGTGTTGGTGTATTCTTTTAATCAAGTCAGAAGTAACTCCTGTGTAGAGAGTCCCATTCTTTCTACTAGCCATGATGTAGACGTAGTACATACAATTATTATATAGATTCCAGATCAAGTCTGGAATGACAGGGGTAGAAAATGTTAAAATTCACTCGAAATGGCTACAGTCCCCAAGTCAGTGCAAAGTTTAATAGAAGCTTTTGAAAGACTGCCCGGTATCGGACCGAAAACAGCCCAGAGGTTAACTTATTATCTTCTGCATGCTCCGGTTGAAGAGGCCAAAGCTTTGGCTGAGGCGGCTGTGGGGATGAGGGAGAAAACTAAAATCTGTTCAGTCTGTTTTAACATCGGTGAGGAAAATCCCTGCCAGATTTGCTCTGCCCAAGACCGCGAAAAAGAAGTAATTGCGGTAGTAGAAAATCCGCTGGATGTATTGGCTTTGGAGAAAGCCAACTTTAAAGGGTTGTATCATGTTTTGCACGGAGTAATTTCGCCGCTAGAAAATATCGGCCCTTCCGAAATTCACATCAAAGAACTTCTGCCGAGATTAAAAGACGGCAGTGTAAAAGAAATTATTTTGGCAACCAATCCGACTATGGAAGGGGAAGCAACTGCCATGTATATTCAAAGATTGATCTCTCCTTTAGGGGTAAAGGTGACCAGGATTGCCAGAGGTTTGCCGGTCGGATCGGACTTGGAATATGCGGACGAGACAACGCTGTCCCGGGCGCTGGAAGGAAGGAAAGAATATTAATGAGACAAATTATTGTAGCCTTACTTTTGGTGATTACGGTTGTTGCGCTGATAGTAGCTGCCTTTACAATCAGTCAGGTTAACCGGGAAGATCAAAGACTAAAAAGCGATCTGCAATACCGTTCTACGCTTCTCGCCGAAAGTTTAAAAGAAACAGTAGAACCAAATTTTATCAATAAATCGGATGTCTATCTACAAAGCATGGTTGAAAAATTTACCGACAAAGAAAGATTCGCGGGAGTAGGCATCTATGACAATAAAGGTAATGTTGTTGCTGCTTCTGCAACCATTCCTGAAGCAACTTCAGCTGCTTCGGAGATAGTTGCCAATGCAATGGATGCGGATAAAGCTAATGGGGGGTTTTCGACTTTTGGGGAGAGGAAAGTCTATCTTTTAGCCGTACCGCTGCGCAACGATCAAAGCGTAGTAGGCGCCTTAATGGTGGTGCAAAATGCCAATTATATCGATGACCGAATAAATGAAATCTGGAAAAATAACTTAATAAGGTTGCTTGTTCAAGCATTTTTGTTATCACTGGCAATACTGCTTTTGCTTCGTTGGATCATTTATCAACCAATTAAAAGCTTGGTTGAAACGTTAAGAATGGCAAGATCAGGAGATATGGTGCAAGACCCCGGCCAAATCACAAATTCCCTACTGTTCCGTCCTTTGATTAAGGAAGTCTCCAGTATCAAAAGAAGTCTTTTGGAGGCAAGATCAACGGCGAGCGAAGAAGCAAGACTAAGGCTGGAAAAATTAGATTCTCCCTGGACGGCACAAAGACTGAAGGAATTCATGTTGGATATTTTAAAAGGGAGAAGTATATTTATGGTTTCAAATAGAGAACCGTATATACATACTAAAAAGGGAGGAAAAATAAGCTATTACTTTCCTGCAAGCGGTATGGTCACTGCCATTGAGCCTATTATGCAAGCTTGCGGGGGTACATGGATAGCATATGGGAGTGGTGATGCGGATAAGTTAATTGTTAATCGAAACGATAAAATCAAAGTGCCCCCCGATGAACCAAAGTATACACTCAAGCGGGTCTGGCTTACTAAAGAAGAAGAGGTAGGTTATTATGACGGTTTCTGCAACGAAGGGTTATGGCCATTATGTCATATATCTCACACAAGACCGATTTTTAGAAAAGAGGATTGGGAGAAATACAAGGAAGTGAATCAAAAATTTGCAGACGCTGTTTTAGCGGAGATTAAGAATCAAGAACGTCCAATTATTTTAATCCAGGATTTTCATCTTGCTTTAGTCCCGAGAATGATAAAGACGGAGCGACCCGGGGCAGTTGTGGGGCTTTTCTGGCATATTCCCTGGCCAAATCCGGAATCTTTTAGCATATGCCCTTGGAAAAGAGAGCTTTTAGACGGCATACTGGGTTCTGATGTGATCGGTTTTCATACGCAATTACATTGTAATAACTTTATTGAGACTGTCGGCAGGGAACTTGAATCATTAATAGATTTTGAGCAATTTACGGTGACCAGGAATAACCATACTTCTTCTGTCAAACCATTTCCCATAAGTATTGCTTTTCCAAATGGTCTTGCAAAAGATGATCCCAATTCTAAGATGGAAGGAGAGAAAATATTAAAGGAATTGAAGATTAATACAAAATATATAGGGATTGGTGTAGATAGGCTTGATTATACAAAAGGAATTCTGGAGCGCTTTAAAGCGATAGAAATTTTTCTTAGTAAATATCCTCTTTATCAAAGTGATTTTACATTTATCCAAATTGCCGCTCCGAGCAGGACTACAGTGAAAAAATATCAGGAGTTTGCTAAGGAAGTCCGGCAGGAGGCTGACCGTATCAATTCGGTATTTAAAGCACATGGATCTAAACCTATTGTGTTGATGGAAAGGCATCATAGTCACGAAGAAGTGCAAATCTTTTACAAACTGGCAAATATTTGTCTGGTAACATCATTGCATGACGGAATGAACTTGGTAGCCAAGGAATTCATAGCAGCCAGAGACGACGAAAAAGGAGTATTAATTTTAAGTCAATATACAGGAGCTTCCCGGGAACTCAAAGATGCTATTTTAGTAAATCCCTATAACGGAGAACAAACAGCAGAGGCGATAAAGACATCGCTGGAGATGAAGCCTAGCGAACAGACAAAAAGGATGCGAAATTTAAGGGAAGTAATTAAAAACTATAATATCTACCGTTGGTCCGCAGAATTGTTAAAAGCTATAGTTAAATTAGGGTGAAGATTTCATGAAGAACTTATGGAATAATCTGGATGCTATTTCGCTAAAACTAAAGGAAAAATCCGCAAAAATTATAATGCTCGATTTTGATGGGACTTTAACTCCTATTATTAAATCTCCGGAGAAAATAATACTTCAGAAAGAAACTAGAAAACTGTTACAAGATTTAAGTCGCAAAAAAGGTTTTTTTATAGCAATAATTAGCGGCAGAAGCCTTCAGGATTTAAAAGGTAAAGTAGCTTTAAAAGAAATCATTTATGCGGGTAACCATGGATTAGAAGGAGAGATTTATGATAGAAAGTTTCTTTATCCTTTAACAAAAAAGACGTTAAAAATAATGGGATTGATTAAGAAGGATCTTGAAACAATAGTCAGGGATTTTGAAGGGGTTTTTATTGAAGACAAGAAATTGACCCAGAGCTTACATTTTAGAATGCTTCTCCGAAAACATCTTCCCTTATTTAGGAAAACCTTCAATGAAGTTATACAGCCTTTTAAAGCAGCTGGATCAATATCCGTTACATCCGGGAAAAAGGTATTTGATATACGTCCAGAATTTATATGGAACAAAGGAGATTTTGCTAAGCTGGTGATTAAAGAAATAGCGGAAGAGACAAAAACATCACCGGTTGTAATATATATTGGTGATGATGTAACAGATGAAGATGTTTTTCAGATACTGGAGGGCAGGATTACCATAAGAGTTGGAGGAGTCCAAAGGTCATATGCTAAATACAGGCTAAAAAACACTAAAGAAGTTTTTAAGTTTTTGGATTGGGTAGTAAACTTCTAGATTTTATAACCTGTTGGTATACTTTTCTGTTCCGCCGTAAATTAAGATGTTTAACTACAACCATTACTGATTTAATCATGTGAGCATTTTAACAAATTTGGTATAGTGTTCGTATGGATAATATGAATCATCCTTACCTTCGATTGCTTAAGGAAAACCGAAGAATAACCAGTGGCTTTCAATATACTATTCCTTCTTCCGATACTTACCCCTACCAATGGCTCTGGGATTCCTGTTTTCATGCCATCATTTTATCCCACTTTAGAATAGCTGATGCAAAGAAAGAAATCCTTGCGCTTTTGTCAAAGCAGTTCCAAAATGGCATGATCCCGCACATGATTTATTGGGAAAATATAAAAAGGATGGGTTTTCCCAAAATTAAGTGGGGGAAAGAAGACACTTCAACTATTACTCAACCACCAATGATAGCATATGCGGTTTGGTCTATTTATCAAAAAGACAAAGATAAATCATTTATAAAGAAAGTTTATCCGCATCTTTATCATTTTTATAGGTACTTGTTAACTGAGCGCGATCCCCACGGCAATCAATTAATCGGGATTATGAATCCGGATGAATCAGGAGAGGATAACTCCCCGCGGTTTGATATTCCTTTAGGCCTGCCGCCGGTGCACTCTTTAAAGGAGAATGCTAAGAGGAGATTCGGTTTGGTAGCTCAAAATATTGAATGTAAGTTTGATGCACCTTTTTGTATGAGGAACTTTTTTTGGGTTAAGGATGTCCCTTTTAATGCCATTATGGTGGAAAACTTAAGGTTACTAGCTCAAATAGCCGCCAGTTTAGGTTACAGCGAAGATGCTGATTTTTTTGCCAGCGAGGCAGAAAATATAGTTTCAGCTATGAGAAAGTTTATGCTTGAAGATGGTCTTTTTTGGTCTACTTTTGGGGAGAATTATCAAAAAATTAAAGTTAAAACCTGGGCAATTTTTGCTCCTCTATTTGCCAAAATCCTTACACAAAAAGAAGCCGAAAAGTTAGTCAAAAAGCACTTACTAAACCCAAAAGAATTCTGGACAGAATTTCCGGTACCGACTGTTTCAATAAGTGAATCATCTTTTGATCCTCAGGGTTTTTGGAGGGGACCAACCTGGATAGCGACAAATTGGTTTATTTATAAAGGGTTATTGAATTATGGTTTTAACGGCGTGGCAGAACAAATTAAGGAAACCTCTATTAAGTTAATACAAGAATCAGGATTTCGTGAATATTTTAATCCACAGACAGGAGAGGGATTAGGAGCAAAAAATTTCACTTGGGGCGTTTTGGTTTTAGACATGAGATCGTAAATTAATTTAAGATTTTAATCCTCTGGTTCTTTAATAGTGAAGGCAGGTCTGTATGGAGTCTGATTTATGCTAGAATGTATCAGTGGCTAATAGTGGAAATGTTATCGGACAATTTAGGGACGAGATGATTGAGGATGTTAAAGAGGTGGCGGAAGAGGTTAAAGACGAAATAGGACAGGTTTTAGAACAGGGGACCCAATCAGCAACTACACCAAAACTAACTCCTCAACAACTTCAACAAAAACAACAGGAGGATCAAAAAAAAGAAGTTGACCGGCAAAAACAACTCAGTTATACCAGAAAATGGTTAAGTGACCTGCAGGCGGCGCAGAATAAAATCAGGACAGAGAATAAGCAAAAAGAGGAACAAAGGTTGCAAGCCCAGCAACAGGAAAAACAAGCTTCTGAAATTAAAAAAGAAGAAAAGAAAAAACAACCGATCGATCCGGCTATTGCCTATGCCGGAAAAGCTGAGTTTAAAAGAGGAGTTGGAGGATAATGGAATCTCAAAACTCAAATGTCAAATGTCAAAACTACATTTCAAATCTAAAAACTTTTAAAGATCTAAGTTTTAAGATTCAGATTTGAGTTTTGCGTTTTGCGATTTGAGATATTTTATGTTGAAACTATATAACACACTATCGCGCAAGATCGAGGACTTTGCTCCTTTAAACCCACCTCATGTGGGTATGTATTCCTGTGGCCCGACTGTTTATGACTATACTCACATTGGACACTTAAGAAAATATGTGGGAGACGATATCTTAAGGCGCATTCTGGAAGTTAATGGTTATGAGATAAAACATGTCATGAATATTACGGATGTGGGGCATTTGGTTTCAGACGAGGATGCCGGAGAAGACAAAATGGAAAAAGGAGCCAGAGAGTCCGGCAGAAGCGTTTGGGAGGTGGCTAAATTTTATGAAGATTATTTTTGGAAGTCTGTAGAAACGGTTAATACTAAAAGACCAAATGTAGTAGCAAAAGCTACGGAGCATATAAAAGAACAAATTAAATTAATTCACCGGTTGGAAAAAAACGGATTTATTTATATTACGGAACACGCCATCTACTTTGATATCAGTAAATTTTCTGATTACATAAAGTTATCAGGACAAAAATTAGAGGAAAAAGAAGCAGGCACCAGAGCAGATGTATTTATAGATAAACAAAAGAAAAATTCGCAAGACTTTGCCCTGTGGTTTTTTACGGTGGGTCATTTTAAGGATCACACCATGAGGTGGCCGTCTCCCTGGGGAGAAGGGTTTCCAGGTTGGCATATAGAGTGTTCGGCTATGAGTATGGAATATTTGGGGGACTCCTTTGATATTCACACCGGAGGGATCGACCATATTCCGGTACATCACACAAATGAGATCGCGCAAGCTGAAGCCGCTTCCGGAAAACAGTTTGTCAAATATTGGGTTCATCACAATTTTCTGATTGTAGATAGCGAAAAAATGTCCAAATCAAAAAAGAATTTTTATAGAGCTGAAGAACTGCAAGGAAAAGGCTTTGATCCCCTGGCCCTCCGTTATTTATTTTTAACTACCCACTACCGGGATAAGCTGAATTTTACCTGGGAATCGCTAGTCGCCGCCCAGAATGCACTTAACAATTTAAGGGAAACCATCAGAGAATGGGAGCAACCAAAAATTGGCTGTGCAGAATTTGAACAGAAATTCATGAATGCTGTTAATAACGATTTGAATACACCTCAAGCTCTGGCAGTTATGTGGGATATGGTTAAATCAAATAACCCTTCTTCCGCCAAAGCAAAAAGTATTTTGGAAATGGATAAAGTTCTGGGATTAAAACTGGATGAGTGTTTGGGGAAAAAGATCGAAGTTCCGGAAGAGGTACAAAAGTTAGTTGCTCACCGGGAAAATGCCAGAAAATCCGGAGACTTCAAAAAATCAGACGACCTGCGTCACAAGATCAAAAAACTTGGTTTTGAAATCGAAGACACCTCAACCGGTCCCAGGATAAAAAAAATCTGATATTTTGCCTACGACAAACCTACCACGATCGTATATAGTTTGATTATCTTTCTGGGGTCTGCTTTAGTCTAATGGTTTGTGGTAAACTTGGGAATGTGGAAAATGTAGTCACCATAGACGGGCCGACTTCATCCGGCAAAAACAGCGTCGGATTTTTACTTTCTCAAAAGCTTGGGTTTCAATATATTGATTCCGGTTCCATTTACCGGGCTGGCTGTATCTTCATCCTGAAAAATAATGTGGCGCTTGATGATCCGGCAGGCATGGTGGAAGTTTACAAAAACCTGCGGATAGGAATTAAGGTCGTAGATCAACAGCAAAGATTTTTTGCCAACGGTGAAGATGTAACTGCACATCTGCATGATCCGGAAGTTACAAAAATTGTCCCGGCAGTTTCTGCAATTAAAGAGGTAAGGGAAGCAACTAAAGTAATACAATACAAATTAGTGAGTTCCAATAGTACGGTAATGACCGGCCGGGATATCGGCTCGGAGATTTTTCCGTCTGCCAAACACAAGTTTTATCTAACCGCAACGGTTGAAACCAGAGCCAAAAGACGATTTAAACAGCTGGTGAAAAAAGATCCGTCCGTAAAATATGAAGATGTTTTAGCGGCCATGGAAGAACGGGACAAACAAGATGAAACGCGAGAGGTCTCCCCCCTGCGGATTCCGGAAGGCGCGGTTGAAATTGATAATTCAAACTTAAATGTTGAACAAACAGTGGAGGAGATGTTAAGGCATATCCATGCATAAAGTAACAACACTAAAAAACGGACTGACTTTAATTACCATAGACATGCCGCACCTTGATTCGGTCACCACTTTGGTGACTGTGGGCGCCGGTTCCCGCTATGAAACAAAAAAAATCAACGGTATTTCTCATTTCCTGGAACACATGTTTTTTAAAGGGTCAACTAAATATCCGTCCGCTGAGCAAATTTCTACTTTGGTTGACGGGATCGGAGCGGTAAATAATGCCGCCACGGATAAAGAAGTAACATATTATTGGATTAAGTCTGCCGCCAAGCATATTAATTTATCACTGGACCTGCTCTCCTCGATGGTTAAGGAATCTCTGCTTAAACAGGAAGAAATTGACCGGGAGAAAGGCGTAATTGTGGAAGAACTCCGGATGCTTCGGGATAACCCTGCCCGCTACATTTGGGATTTATATGAAAGGTTACAATTTGGGAATCAGCCGTTGGGTTGGGATATTGGCGGTGAGGAAAAAATTATTGCGGCCATAAATAAAGAAGAAATGATTTCCTATGTGGACTCCCTCTACTCCCCGGACAACATGGCATTGGTGATAGCGGGGAAATTGCCTAGCGATATTGAAAAACTTGCTAATGACTATTTTTTAAGTTTACCCAAACGTAGCAAATATAAATTTAAACCATACAAACAAAATAAACAAACAAATCCGAAAATAAGTGTTTTTTATAAAGCTACCGATCAAGCGAATCTTATTTTGGGGTTGGAAACTTTTGGCAGAGATGATAAAAGACGCTACACAGCCAAAGTTTTATCAACTATTTTGGGAGAAGGGATGTCTTCACGATTGTTTATCCAGGTCCGGGAACGGAGGGGTCTGGCATATCATGTCAGTTCTCACCACAGCAGCTATAAAGATACGGGATCATTCGCCGTTTACGCCGGACTGAAGCTGGAAAAAGTATATGAAGGCTTGGAAGTGATTTTGGCAGAGTTGCAAATTTTAACTTCTGAAAAAGTGACAGATGAAGAGTTAAAAAAAGCTAGAGAAATGATCAGAGGAAGAATCGCACTGCAGTCTGAATCAACTAACTTTTTGGCGGAATATTTTGGTACAAACTTTGTCCTGGACAGAAAAATAGAAACTTTTGAAGAAATTTTAGAAAAGATTGATAAAGTAACAAAAGAAGACTTGCGTGATTTAGCCAAAGAATTATTTGTCAATAAAAATTACAACCTGCAAGTAATTGCACCGATCAAAAATGCCTCTAAATTTGAAAAAATCTTAAATTCTTAAGAAAACTTTTCCCAGAAATTTTTTAGTTAAAATTGCAAGCGCCAAAGAAGTAATTGCCACAACAAAACCTCCTAAAATATCCAGCGGATAGTGTACGCCGACATAGATTCTTGATATTCCTATCCAGACAGCAATCGGTAAAAATAGCAGTGACCAGCTGGATTTAGAGTAAATAAAAGCAAAAGCTAGTACACCGGCAATTGTGGCGTGTCGGGAGGGGAAAGAGGCGCTGTTTGCCGATTCCATAACAATCGGGACAAAATTAAAAGACACAAATGGTCTGGGTTCAAAGAAAAAAAGATGAATTGTTTTAATGAGTAAAACCGCTAGAGGAAGAGCTAGGACGGTCAGTAGAAAAGCTTTTTTCTCGCGGATACCTCCCTTTATTGCCAGTACAAAGACAAGTAAAAATGTCAAATATATCAAAGGTACAGTGGCAAAAATCATTGATTGATCAAGGACAAAGGAGCGGCCGTTTAAGTTGAATATGGAGAAAAACAAACTTACGTTATCCATTGTCTAATATACGGTAGAAAAACAATGGATCCAATAATTGCAGAAGCTGCGGCCGCCACTAATACCGCCCCGGCCGAGATATCTTTAGCTAATTTTGCCCCGGGATGCTCTTTATTTGTAAACGCATCAACTACCGCTTCGATTGCGGTATTAGTTAATTCTAAGGAGATAACAAATCCAATTAGGAAAAAAATTACCATCCAATCAGTTCGCGAAATATTAAAAATAAGAGAGAAAATAATAACCAGAAATCCCGCAATAAAGTGAAATTTTAAATTCGGTTCTTCCTTTAGAGCAGAAATAATTCCTACGAAAGCATACTTAAAAGAAACTACCCGGTGATTGCTCGCTAAATTTTCCATTGGTCTATTTAGTATACCACGTGACTTGACTTGAAAGACTTAATTGGTTATATTAGGCTATGGGAACTGAGATTAAAGAGAAATGTGGAATATTTGGGGTATACGGGAGGGGATTTGAGGCGGCTCGCTTAGTTCACCCGGGTCTTTGGGCCCTGCAACACCGGGGTCAGGAATCTTCAGGAATTGCATCCTCTGACGGAAACAAGATTTATCTTCACAAAGGCTTAGGTTTAGTTTCTCACGTTTTTGAGGAAAAAGATTTAAAATACTTAAAAGGTTATTTGGCAGTCGGTCACAACCGTTATTCAACTTCAGGCGGCTCAATTAAGTCGCATGCCCAGCCGATTTTGGAAAAAATTAGCGGAAAGAAATTCATTTCTTTGGTCCACAATGGCAATCTTCCTTCAGTTAAAAAATTAGAAGAATTCTTAAAACTCAACAAGGTTTCAATATTGGCTCTAAATGATTCGGAAATGATGGCCAAAGCAATTGCCGTTTATATGAAAGAAGGTCTTAAATTGGAGGAAGCAATCAAAAAGGCTTATCCATTATTCACCGGAGTATTTTGTTTGCTGGTTATGGATGAGAAAAAGATTGTTGCGGTCCGGGATGGCTTCGGTATCAGACCGCTTTGTTTGGGTAAATTAAACGGCGGGTATATCGTCGCATCAGAAACCTGCGCCTTGGATATTGTCGGAGCAAAGTTTTTACGGGAGGTTGAACCGGGTGAAATGATCATAATTGATGAAAGCGGCTTGAAAAGTATCCAAATAGAAAAAGGAAATCAAAAGCTGGATGTTTTTGAATATGTGTATTTTGCCAGACCAGACAGCATTATACTGGGGAAAAGTGTTGATGCAGTGAGACAAAATTTCGGACGGGAATTGGCAAAAGAAACAAATATTAAAGCAGATATAGTTATTCCTATTCCGGATTCTGCTATTCCGGCTGCCATCGGATTTTCCCGGGAGTCCGGCATTCTTTTTGAAATGGGTCTGATTAAAAATCGTTACATTCACCGGACTTTTATTTCCCCCGAGCAACACACCCGCCAAAAAATTGTTCAATTAAAACTTAATCCGATGAGGCATGTACTTGAAGGAAAGAAAGTTATCGTGATTGATGATTCAATAGTCAGGGGCACCACTTCAAAACAAATGATGAAAATGATTAGAGATGCCGGGGCAAAAGAAATTCATCTCTTGGTTTCTTCTCCTCCGATTAAATTTCCGGATTTCTATGGTATTGATACCCCGGACCAAAAAGAGCTGATTGCGGCAGTAAAACAAATACCGCAAATTGAAAAAGAGTTAGGGGTAGATTCTCTGCATTATTTATCATATAAAGGATTAATAAAAGCCATTGGCTTGCCTGAAAATTTACTTTGCACAGCGCTTTTTAACGGCAATTACCCGGTGGATATTGGAGAAAGAGCGAAAGAAGTATTATATGCCATATGACAAAATTAGCAATATTAATATCTAATATCGGAACTGGTACTAACTTACAAGCCATTATTGATGCGGTGGAGTCCGGTAAAATTGATGCCAATATAGTAGCGGTTGTAAGTGATACTCCGGAAACCCTTGGTTTAGAACGGGCAAAAAAACACCATCTGGCAATTAAAATAGTTCCTAAAAAAGAAGAGCTATTGCCACTTTTAAAAAAGTTAAATCCCGATTATATTTGTCTAGCCGGATGGAAACAAATTATTTTAGACGAAGTAATTAATGTATTTCCCGACAGGATTTTAAATATTCATCCGGGGTTAATTCCGGACATAATGGACGGAGTGGTAAAAAATCCGGACGGGACGAAAGCTTTATGGAATAAGGGCAAGATGACAGATAAAGCCATGCAAAATTTCCTGGATAATCGGGCAACATACGTCGGTTCAACAGTTCACTCCTTATCTTTAGAATTTGATTTTGGTCTGATTTTGGGGAGGTGTTTTGAAAAAGTCATAAAAGGAGACAGTAATGAATCTTTATATAAGAGATTAAAGGTGAAAGAAAATAAATTATATATTGAGGTTTTAGCAAATCTGTGCAACCTGAAAACAGTTCTGGTAATAGATGGCGGTGGTAGAGGGGCGGCGTTGGTTGATAAATATGCCCAGTCAAAACAGGTGGGAAAAATTTTAGTGGTTCCAGGTAATGATTTAATGCAGATAAATACCAAAAAGCCAGTATTAACTTTCCCCGATTTAAAAACAACCAGTGTTAAAGAAATCCTGGAGATATGCAAAAAAGAAAAAGTAGACTTAGTAGATGTCGCGCAAGATAATGCAGTGGAAGTAGGTTTAGTAGACCGATTAATGAAGATCGGTATTAGTGCATTTGGTCCGACGAGAAAAGCCGGACAAATCGAGTGGGATAAGGCTTGGGCCAGGAAGTTTATACAAAAATACCAAATTCTAAACCCCAAATTTCAAATATTTAAGTCAGAAAAAGAAGGGATTAAATTTTCGAAAATGTACCCTAATAATAGATGGTTTGTAAAAACTGCAGGACTGGCAGAAGGCAAAGGAGTAATCCCGGCTGAAAATATTGATGAGACAATTATGGCTATTAAACAAATGCAAAAATTTGGAACATCCGGAGAAACTTTTCTCTTGGAGGAGTGGTTAATAGGAGAGGAATTTTCTGCATTTGCTATCTGTGATGGAGAGGATTTTAAAGTAATTGGTTTTGCGCAGGATCACAAAAGAATAAACGATGGGGACAGAGGACCAAATACCGGAGGCATGGGTTGTGTTTCAAATCCTTTGGTGGTTAATAAAGATGTTAAAAAACAAGTAGAAAATATTTTTCAAAAAACTATAGATGGCTTACGAAAAGAAGCCCGGCCATATAAAGGAATTTTGTATTTGGGTGGAATTGTAGTTGAAGGAAGGGTCTTCATTATAGAATTTAATGCCCGATGGGGTGATCCGGAAGCGGAAGTTTTAATCCCGGCAATGCAAAATGATTTTTTTGATTTAGCAAATGCAGTTATATCAGGTAAACTGAAAAACTTCAAAATTAGGATTGATAAAAAAGTAAGGGTGGCAGTGGCGGCAACGGCAAAAGGATATCCGGCGGATTATAGAGCAGTAAAAGGCAAGAAAGTTCTAGGAATTGATATGGCAAGAGAGACCGGAGTAAAAGTTTACGGAGCCGGTATCAAAAAAATTGGTGCAGATTATGTAGTTAATGGCGGAAGGGTTTTATATGCAGTTGGTGAGGGAGATAATGTAGTAGAGGCAAGAGAAAAAGCATATGAGGCAATAGCACTTATAAATATTGAGGGAGATAATTTGCATTACAGAAAAGATATTGGTTGGAGGGATATGGCCCGCCTTCGTCCGCCATAGGCGAACTTCGGCGAGGTGAAAAAGAATAAAATATGATACAAAAAGTCAGAGTTCAAACAGCAGGACAAGATAATATTAAAGTTTACCGTTTAGAAGGGGCGTCGGAAAAAGAGGCAAAAGTTTTGGCTGAAAAATTATTATCTGAGCGCACTAATCAAAAATATACCATTAATCAACCCATTCACCTCTGGGGAGTCCAAGCCCACCCCCGAGGTGTCTCTGCCGTAGAGATCGCATATAAACCCGGGGTAATGAACCCTGAGGTGGAATCAATTATGAAAGCGGCTTCTGATTTGGGAATCAAATTGATTGCTTGCGACAGTTCCACAGAATACTTCAGTCAAAAGGTTTCTTTTAATCCCCTAATAGAACATATAGTTACGGAAGAGCCGCAAACGCTTTTAATAAAGGAAAAACCGGCGAAAACCCGGATTATTCCGGTTAGAAATTTAAATGCTCAAGAACTTTTGGATTTATCTAATGAAACGTTATTTCTTAATCTGGAGGAAATGCAAACGATTCAAAAATATTTCAAGAAAATAAAAAGAGATCCGACAGATTTAGAATTGGAAACTTTAGCCCAAACCTGGAGTGAGCATTCCGGACATAAAACTTTTAAAGCGGATCTGATAGTGGATGGGAAAAAGAAATTGCCGCTAATGACAAGACTTAAAAAAGAAGCCCTAAAACATGATAAAAATATTGTTTCCGCATTTTCAGATAATTCCGGAGTGATGGACTTCTACGATGGTTTCGGGATTTGCGGTAAAGTAGAAACACACAATTCCCCCTCGGCGATTGAACCTTACGGCGGAGCGATGACCGGATCGGGCGGAGTATTCCGGGACATTGCCGCCACCGGAAAGGGCGCAAAAAATATTGCCTCAACTGATATCTTTTGTTTTGCTCCGGTTGATTTGCCGGCTTCCGAACTACCAGTCGGATGTCTTCCGCCGGAATATTTATTAAAAAGGGTAGTAACAGGTGTCAGAGATTATGGAAACAGGATGGGGATTCCCACTAATAACGGATCAGTGCATTTTCACAAAGACTTCCGGGCTAAGCCGACTGTAATAGTGGGGGCATTTGGCATAACTCCTAAAAAATATGCGATTAAGGAAAAACCAAAATTAGGAGATTTGATTATTTGTGTCGGTGGAAAGACCGGTCGGGATGGAATTCACGGCGCTACATTTTCTTCCGGGGAGATGACAGATCAGACAATGGGGGTTCACTCTTCCGCAGTACAAATCGGAAATGCTATTGAAGAAAAAAGAATATTTGACGCTCTGCTGGATGCAAGAAATGAGAATTTAATCAGGTTAGTGCAGGATTGCGGTGGGGGAGGTTTTTCATCTGCCATCGGGGAAATAGGTGAAGAATTGGGAGTTTCCATTAATCTGGAAAATGCCCCACTAAAATACCAAGGTTTAGCTCCTTGGGAGATTTGGATGTCAGAGTCTCAAGAGCGGATGATTGTAGTTCTTCAGAGAAAGAATTTGGGAAAATTTAAGGAGATTTGCAAAAAATATAATGTGGAATTTGCGGTTTTAGGGCAGTTTGATGGCAGTAAGAAATTAAATGTATCTTTTGGTAGTGAGGTTGTAGGAAATTTAGATATGAAGTTTCTTCATCAGGGATTGCCAAAGCGAGTTATGAAAGCAAATAAACCATCCAACGTCATTCCTGCGGATGCAGGAATCCAAAGAGCGATTAGCTCGCAAGCTAGCTTATTAAATGAGTCACGGTCGGAATTGGATCCCCGCCTGCGCGGGGATGACAGAGTTGAACAGCCGAAGTCGGAAAAAGAATGGGTAAAAGTTTTAGAGAAAGTTTTAGCCCATGGTAATGTTTGTTCAAAAGAGCCGATTGTCAGATTATATGACCACTCGGTCCAGGGGACTAATGATTTACAACCATTTTCCGGGATAAATCTGGATGGGCCGAATGATTCGCCGGTACTTCGCCCCTTTCTGGACAAAAAATACGGTGTAATAATTTCTCACGGGTTAAATCCGGTCCTGAATAGTATTGATCCGTATTGGGGAAGTATTTGGGCGGCAACAGAAGCACTGTCAAACTTTGTTTCTGTGGGGGGAGATTATAAAGAAGCTTGTTTGATTAATAACTATGTCTGGCCGTTTCCGGACGAGCAGTCTCTTTGGTCGCTGGACCGCTCGGTTGATGCAGTAGTGGATTTTATGAAGGTTTTTAAGATTCCGATAATTTCCGGAAAAGACAGTTTGTCTTCAACTTATCGGGGTAAAGACGGAGTGGTAATTAAAATTCCGCCGGTACTTTGTATTTCTGTTCTGGGAAAAATTCCGGATACCGGAAAAACTGTAACTACAGATTTTAAGCAAGTTGGTTCAACAATTGTGTTGGTTGGGAAAATGAGTGAGAGTTTGGGAGGATCAACATATTTTGATGTCAGGCCCACATACGTGGGAGATCCTTCGCTAATCGCTCAGGATGACATTACAATGGTTCCAAAAGTAGATCTTAAAATATTATCCAAAACTTTTGATGCAATACATAAAGGAATACAGACTGGTAAAATTTTATCGAGTCATGATATTTCGGAAGGCGGAATAATCGGAGCTATTTTTGAAATGTGTGTAGGTGGAGATTGCGGAGTGGAAATTGAATTGAACACCTCGGATGGTGGCAGGCTGAAGCGTAGTGGAAGCCATGACTCCTCGCACGTACTCAAAGAGAGTAACGAGGTGAAAAGACCTGATCAGTTTCTGTTTAACGAGACGGCGGGTTGCTTTATTGTTGAGGTAGAAAATAAAAGTGTGGCAGAACAATTTTTCAAGAGCGTACCCTACAAGATTTTAGGGAAAACTAAAGAAGGAAATAAAATGGAAATATATGGAAATGAAGAGAAATTGTTTGTTGCAGATGTCAATGATTTGAAAAAAGTTTGGCAGGAGCCAATGAGGAGGATGTTCCCATGAATAAATTATCCCGTCATTGCGAGGAGCGAGTGAAACGAGCGACGTGGCAATCTCTTGATTTTTCGTGGAAGATTGCTTCGCCACTTCGTGGTCTCGCAATGACGAAAGAGGCATGCAGATGATAAAACCCAAAGTTTTAGTATTAAAAGCAGATGGCACAAATAGAGACGGCGAGATGACTTATGCTTTCAAGGTTGCGGGAGGTGATCCCAAAATAGTGCATGTAAACGAACTCCGAAACGGGTCCGAAAAAATGAGTGATTATCAAATACTGGCTTTGCCGGGTGGGTTTGCTTATGGGGACGATATTGTGTCCGGAAAGATTTTGGCAATAGAATTGACGTCATTTTTAAGGGCGGAAATGAAGAAGTTTATTGAAAGAAAAGATACGGCAATCATTGGAGTTTGCAATGGTTTTCAGGTCTTAGTCAGAACCGGTCTTTTGCCTTTCAGGAAAATTGGGGAGATGGATGTGACTTTGACTAACAATGATTCCGGACATTTTGAATGCCGGTGGATTAAGGTGAAAGTTAACGGTAAAAATACCAGCAAATTCCTTCAGGGAATGGATGGAGCGATGTGGCTCCCGGTAGCTCATGGAGAAGGAAAGTTTTTTACGGACAAAAAAACTTTAAAAGAAATTGAAGATAAAAATCTGGTAGCTTTTAGGTATGTAGATGATGACGGTAATCCAACCCAAAAATATCCGGACAATCCTAACGGAGCTCTAAATGCCATAGTCGGAATAACAGATGAGACAGGTAGGATTTTTGGGATGATGCCGCACCCGGAATGCTTTATAAGGGAAGAACAGCATCCGAATTGGAGACGTGGTACAGTGAAAGTTGCCGGCTTGCCCATATTTGAAAATATAGTGAAATTTGTGAAGGAGGCAAAATGACAAAAGCAGTTTTAATTGATCTAGATGGGTTACTTATAAATTCGGAAGAGCTTTATTTGGAAGCAAATAAAATATATTTTAAAGATTTTGATTTTGAGTTTACTGAAGATTTGCATAAGCAAGGCACAGGTAAAAAATTTGAACTCTGGATAAAAACCGTAATCCCTGATTCTGTAATAAATCAATCAGGAGAAGATATTTTAAAACAAAGAAACAAGATTTTCTTTGAACTAGTAAAAAGGAGTTTAAAACTAATGCCAGGAGCCGAACATTTTCTAAAACTTGTAAAAGATCATTATAAAACTGCCCTAGTAACTTCTTCTAAAAGAGAGTACGTAAACTTAGTTTTTGAAATTATTAGTATTGAAAAATATTTGGATGTCATAATTACAGGGGAAACAGTGGTTTATGGCAAACCAGATCCCGAGTGTTACTTGGAAGCTGCTAAGTCACTAAATGTAACCCCTGAGGAATGTGTTGTGGTGGAGGATGCCCCTAGTGGTATTATGGCCGGCAAGAACGCAGGAATGAAAGTCATTGCCGTTCCCAGCTATTTTGTAAAAGATAGCCCGGAGATAAGAAAAGCTGATCTAGTTGTTAATTCCCTAGAAGATATTGCAAGGAGTACAATTTTAAAGATATGATTTTATTAATTGATTTTGGATCACAGACAACACATCTGATAGCAAGAAGAATCAGAGAGCTGGGTGTGGATTGTAAAATTGTTGCACCATCAGATGTCTTAGATATTATTGGTATGGATTCCCGCCTTCGCGGGAATGACAAAGGAATAGATGGAATCATCCTTTCAGGGGGGCCGGCAGCTGTTTTTGAAAAGCAGTCACCGACAATAGACTCGGAGATTTTCAAATTAGGTATTCCGGTTTTAGGCATTTGTTATGGACAACAATTAATGTGTCATTTGTTAGGCGGAGAAGTCGTAGCCGGACACAAAAGAGAATATGGACCGGCGGTGGTAAGATCAAAGATCAAAGATCAGAGATCAAAACTACTGGAGGGGATACCGGAAGAATTTACGGCATGGATGAGTCATGGGGATCAGGTAATTAAGACGCCGGAGGGATTTTCAACATACGGCACAACTAAAACAATTCCGCATGCCATTATTGCAGATGAAAAAAGAAAATTTTACGGTATTCAATTTCATCCGGAAGTTGTGCATACCGAATTTGGAGAGCAACTCCTTAAAAACTTTTTAGAGATTTGCGGCATCGAAATTGCGAAACAAGAAATTAATGAAGAATTCGTTGAAAACTTAATTAAAGATATTAAAGATTCTGTAGGAGAAGAAAAAGCTGTTTGCGCCCTCTCCGGCGGAGTTGATTCTTCGGTGGCAGCACTTTTGGTACACAAGGCAATCGGCAAAAATTTAACTTCTGTTTATGTTGATTCCGGATTGATGAGGGAAGGTGAGACCGAGACTCTCCGGGAAGTATTCCGGAATAAATATAAGATGAGTGTGGATATTACAGATGCTAAACAAGAATTCCTGAAAGCGCTAGAAAATGTAGTTGATCCGGAGCAAAAAAGAAAAGCCATTGGTAAGACTTTTATTGAAGCTTTTGATGGTGTGGCAAAAAAAATTAATGCCAAGTTTTTGATCCAGGGTACGATTTATCCGGATGTAATAGAATCTGCCGGCAGCAAGCACTCGCAAAAAATAAAATCACATCATAATGTCGGTGGTTTGCCGGAAGATATGAATTTAGCGCTGGTTGAACCCTTAAGAAATTTTTATAAAGATGAGGTGAGAAAAATTGGTAAGATTCTAGGACTGCCGGATGAGATTATAGAAAGACAACCTTTCCCCGGCCCGGCTCTGGCAGTCAGAATTATTGGAGAAGTGACAGAGGAAAAACTGCGAATTTTGCGGGGAGCGGATAAAATTGTCTTGGAAGAAATTGAGAAAGCCGATTTAGGCAAAAAACTTTGGCAATTCTTTGCGGTTTTTACCGGAATAAAAACAACCGGAGTCCGGGGAGACCAAAGATTTTACGGCGAGACAATTGCCATTCGGGCAATTGAAGCAACAGATGCCATGAGTGCCAGCTTTGCCAGATTGCCGTATGAACTTTTGGATAAAATCTCTACCAGAATTGTCAACGAAGTTCCGGAAGTAAACCGCGTAGTTTACGACATCACCAACAAACCACCGGCCACCATGGAGTGGGAGTAATTCAAGTAAAGATTACGTAAATTATTTTACAGCAAATTTAGTAAATAACATAATAAGTGATTCTGGTAACCAATAAAAAATAAGCGGCGAAGAAAACGATAGAAATAATAGTACCGTTATGAAGATACGTTTGTTTTTAGAGACTGGCGTGTAAGCAGTATTTTTATAAAATAAAATAGCCCCTCTTAAAAAAAATAATATTGGAGAAAACAGAAAGATTAGAGCTATATTACCAAATAACTCAATTCCTACAACTGGTTGGCTTTGTAGTCCAACCATAAATAACATGAATAATCCGATAAAAAATGGAAGTATGGATAATACAAGAGATTGAATGAAGTATTTAAAGAAGAGCTGTTTCACTTAATTAAGCATAGCATAAAGTAAGTTATTTAACGATATATTCTTTTCTTTTGGGGCCGGATGATAACAACTTCTAAAAGTTTTTATAAGTAGCATAATTTAAAATCTTGACATCGTGATTCGATTATTCGAATAATTAGTACAGATATGGGAAGAGTTTCAAGGAGAAGAATAGATCCGGAAATTGAGGAGAGGATTTTTGAAGTATTTTGGGATTACTTGGCTACTCTCCGGAAGCCGGAAGAAATTAATGAATTTCTGGTTAGTCTGCTTTCTTTTACTGAACAGGTAATGCTTTCAAAAAGACTGGCAATAGCCCTGCTTTTGGCAAAGGGGTATCTCTACAGAGATATTGACGAGACTTTAAAAGTTTCTACTTCAACGGTGGGAACTGTACATAAACAGATATTAGTAGGGGCGCCCGGTTATAAAAAAGCCGTAGAAAGAATTCTCAAAAGAGAGAAAATGAACAATCTCTTTAATAGTTTGGATGAGATATTAATAAAATTTTCAGGACCTAAAAGACATAAATCACCAGCATGGGAGGGGAAAAGTCAAAGGGGTAAAGCATTGGCTAAACGCCAAAGAAAACTATCTGCTTTGTAATTGTAGCGATTATTCGAATAATCGCTACAAAGTAAAAAATAGTTGTTGAATAGATGACATTACCAACAAGCCTCCGGCCACTATGAAATGGGAGTAGTGTTACTTTCTTCCAACAAATTGCCAGCAGTTTCCTTCCGGGTCCAAGAATGTAGCAAACCAAACTTCTTTGTCAGGAGTAGAGAAGGGAGCTAGGAATGGTGCGGCCACAATTTTAACTTCCGGGTTGTCTTTGATTTTATCAAACCAAAATTGCACCCCTTCTTCCGGATATAAATTAAACAGGTGGCGGAAATTTTCTTTAGCTTTTTCTTTAACTTCGGAATGTTTACCCACCCAAATATTATAATCGCCGGCAATGTTGAACATATATCCATAATCTTCAGGAAGCTTTAATTGGTCAATTAATTTAAATCCTAAAACATCCCTATAAAAATGCATCAATTTATCAGGGTTTTCCGAATAAATGAGGATTCTGTATTTAGAAAAAGCCATACTTCGATTATATCATTGAACGTAATTTGCTATGTTATAATCGAATTGTGAGTGAAGATAGAAGTGAATTAAGAAGCTTAGAGCCAGTTACTTCACCGGAGATAGTAGATAGACGCCCTTTCCCTGGTCTCATATTTTTTTCTGCGGGGCGGAGGGGAGTAGTTGCTTTAACTGGAGCGGTAGTTAAGTTACCTTTTAAAAATCAAAAGATAGATTATCAATTAATTAATCAGGCGTTTGAGAACAGAGATGTTGTTGAGACATCTTTACCAGAGCAAAAATCCTTTTTTATAACTGATGGTAATAGCTGGCAAAAATCGGGAGGGTTTGAAGCTGAAGAATTAGAAAAAATCTTTTAATAATGGTTTATCTTTGGTATTAGTTCTTACCGGCGACTCAGCTTCTCCAATAGAGGTTTTTCATTACGGGCAAAATAAATCAGGAGGAATTTTCAATATGTTTAAAGGATTTCCCGATTTATCAAGATTAGTTGCAACTGCTGCGCTTACAGAGACCGTGATGATAAATGATCGCTTATCCGAAGTTAGGTGGATAACAAATATCCAGAGACCTATGTTTGTAGGTACAATGGCTGAAACGCCGACGGCTGTTGTTGGTAATATGATTTATTATTTGAGAGAAAAGCCAGAATTAAAACGACCTCATGTTTTTGCTGAAGATTTAAAAAGTATTTATCGGGAATTAAGATATGATATATCTCCAGTAGGTGTAGGTAAGCTGATGAGATGACTTGCGCTAGACTTTAAATAATCTTTATATATTCTTCTCTTTTGGGGCCGGTGGAGATAAGTTTAATTGGGACTCCTAAAAACTTTTCAATAAATCTTACATAATCTTGGCAGTTTTTTGGGAGGTCCTTAAAGTTTTTAACTTTCATAATGTCCTCATCCCATCCGGAAAATTCCTTGTAGATTGGGGTTAGTTTTTCTAATTCCAGATAGCCACAAGAGCTGTACGGAATTTTTTTGATATGGATTCCTGCTTTCGCAGGAATGACAGAGGAAGAAGCAGGAATGACGGAAGGAGGAAGCTCATATCCCACGCAAACTTTGATTTTTGGGAAACCCGATAAAATATCAATTTTGGTAATAGCAATTTCTGTTACTCCGGAGACTTCACAGGCAAACTTAACTGCCTCTAAATCTAACCATCCAACTCTTCTGGCTCGTCCGGTGGTGGTACCAAACTCTGCGCCTTTTTGCTGAAGACCTACACCTGTTTTATCTATTAACTCAGTGGGGAAAGGTCCACTGCCAACCTTTGAGGTGTAAGCTTTAACTACCCCCAAGATATTGCCAATTTTTTGTACCGGTATGCCGGCGCCGGTATTGACCATACCGGGGATGGTGTTGGAACCGGTGCAATAAGGATAAGGGGAAAAATCCAAGTCTAGCATAACCGCTTGGGCCCCCTCCATAAGAATAGTTTTGTTCTGGGCTATAGCTTTTTGTAAAAGCTGGTAAGTATCTGCAACAAAAGGGAGGACTGTTTTCCTAAGTTCCGAAATCTTTTTAAGCTCCTTGTTAATATTAATCGGAGCCACTTTAAAGGTTTTTAGGATTTCATTTTTAATTTTGGTTTGGAATTTAAACTTTTCTACAAACAAGTCCCAATCTTTCAACTCATAAATTCGTATTCCGTTGTAACTCGCTTTATCAGAATATGCCGGGCCGATGCCTCTTCCTGTTGTTCCCAATTTACCTTTGCCTCGGGCATTTTCGTATGCTATGTCCAATGCTTTATGATAAGGCAGGATCAGGTGACATCTGTCTGAAATAAATAATCTGTCGCGCAGTTTAATTCCGTCTTTAACAAACATTTCTATTTCAGAGACAAGAACTTCTAAGTCAAGGATTACTCCGTTAGCAATTACGCAATTGGCCTTTGGGTTAAGAATTCCGGAGGGGATTAAGTGAAGCGGATACTTTTTATTGTTTACTATAATGGTGTGGCCGGCATTGTTACCGCCTTGGAAACGGACAACGAAGTCTTTGTTTTCCGCCAGAAGATCAACGATTTTACCCTTGCCTTCATCGCCCCATTGTGTGCCGACTAAAACTGAAACTGTTTTGTTCATTTTCTTTTTGTCATTCCGAGGTCGCCGCGGCGACCGTGGGAATCTTGATTAGTATTAGTATTAGTATAGATTGCCACGTCGCTCGTTTCACTCGCTCCTCGCAATGACGAAGGAGTTGAATGACAAAAGAAGTGTAGCATACCTTTTTGACATTTGGTAGTCTTTTATATATAATAAGTTATGGGAATTACGAATTACACAATTGTAACTTTAGGTTCTCACTCCGCCCTGCAAATCCTCAAAGGGGCAAAAGATGAAGGCTTCAAAACGCTGGTTGTTGCTACTCCGGATAGAATTCCTCTTTATAAATCGTACGGCAATTTCATTGATGAAGTTATAGAAATTAAATCCTGGGGAGATTTTCCCAAACTAGAAAAAGAACTCTTGAAGCGAAATGCCATCATAATTCCGCATGGATCTTTTGTGGCATATTTAGGGCTTGACCAAAACAAAAATATGAAAGCTTTGTATTTCGGTAATAAGGCAGTTTTGGATTGGGAAGAAAACCGAAAGATGCAGAGAATCTGGATGGAAGAGTCAAAAGTTAAAGTGCCGCACCGGTTTAAACGGGGTGATAAAATAGACCGCGCGGTGATTGTAAAATCATACGGCGCTTCCGGCGGCAAGGGTTATTTTACTGCCAGAAATCAAAAGGAATTAGATGAAAAGTTAAAAAATTATAATGAAGAAAGATTTATCGTTCAGGAATATGTCATAGGAGTGCCGCTTTATTTTTCATTTTTTTACTCGCCGCTAACAAAAAGGGTGGAGATAATGAGTATTGATAAGCGCTACGAAACTAATGTTGACTCGCTTGGCAGAATTCCGGCCAAAAACCAAAGGGGTTTAAATATCGAACCGTCTTTTGAAGTTGTTGCCAATATTCCGCTGGCTGTTCGGGAGTCAATGCTGGCAGAGGCAGTATCAATGGCAGAGAGGGTGGTTGAAACGTCCCGGAAACTCATCTCGCCAAAAGGACTTTTCGGGCCGTTTTGTCTGGAGACAATTATTACCTCCAGTGAGGAAATTTATGTGATAGAAATTTCTGCCAGAATTGTGGCAGGGACAAATTGTTTTATAAACGGTTCACCTTATACATATTTACTCTATGATGAGCCGATGTCTACAGGGAGACGTATTGCCAGAGAGATCAAAAATGCGGTAAAGTCAAATAAACTAAAGGAGGTACTGGACTGAATGGGAAATAGCTCATCACATCAAAAAGCACCGCTCGCATCTCCACAGTGCTCGCTATGGATTTGTTTCGCGCCGGGTAATTTCCTGGATCACGAAATAAGTGGTGCGCTCAACTTCATCGATTGCTTTTATGATTGTAATTTCGCTATTTCTTTAAAAGTATGAATAAAAGTTATACAATTGCCGTACTTGGTTCTCATTCCGCTCTTGATGTTTGCCGGGGAGCGAAGGATTTGGGGTTTAAGACTTTAGTTATTTGTAAAAAAGGCAGAGAAAAAACTTACAAAAAATATTATGCGACAAATGGAGAATTGGGTTGTGTAGATGAAGTAATTGTGTTGGATGAGTTTAGAGATATACTTAGCGAAAAAGTCCAGCAGGAGCTTCTTAAAAGAAATGCAATTTTTATTCCTCATCGGTCTTTTGAAGTTTATATTAATGATTACAATGCCATTGAGAAAAAGTTTAAAGTACCGATGTTTGGAAACAGGTTTTTACTTAAAGCCGAAGAGCGGGGAGTAAAACCAAACCAGTATGATCTACTGGATGCCGCACAGATTCGTTATCCTCAGCAATTTGATGATCCAAAAAAAATTGATCGGCTTTGTATAGTTAAAGTTTTGGAAAAAGAAAGAGGATTTGAGCGGGCATTTTTCTTTGCCGAGTCCTTTGAGGAATATAAATTAGGAGTGGCCCACGGATTAGGACTGGGAAAATTTACTGAAGAACAAATCAAATCATCCGTAATTGAAGAGTTCATTGTAGGGGTGCAGGTAAACTTTAATTTCTTTTATTCACCGGTTAATAAAAGACTGGAATTAATTGGCACTGATACCAGGAGGCAAACTAATATTGAAGGATTAACCAAATTGCCGTCAATATATGAAGAGGAGTTAATTAAAAAAATTGGAGTAAAATATGAAGAGGCGGGACACATTGCAGTCACTGTGCTGGAGTCTTTATTAGAGGATGTATTTGCTATGGGTGAGCGGTTTGTAGAGGCCAGCCAGAAGATGGTTTCGCCCGGTGTGATCGGCCCGTTTGGATTGCAAACCATGATCACTGCCGGCCCGCCCAAAAAAGAAATTATTGTTTTTGATGTTTCACCACGGATGCCCGGATCACCCGGCATTTTTGCTACCCCTTACAGCGGGTATTTATTTGGACAAAATATCAGTATGGGCAAAAGAGTGGCAATGGAAATAAAAGAAGCAATCGAGAAAGGAGAGCTAAAAAAGGTTTTGACGTAGTCTTCTGTCATCCTGAACGAAGTGAAGGATCTCCAGATTTAATCTTGAGATTCCTCGCTAATCGCTCGGAATGACAAACATATATGAAAACAGATCAAAAGTTTGCATTACTAAGCGTTTATGATAAAACCGGAATTGTAGATTTTGCAAAAGTTTTGCTAAAATCTGGATATACAATAATTTCCACCGGCGGTACGCTGAAGGTTTTGGAAGAAAACAAAATAAAAGTTACTCCAATAGAAGAAGTTACTGGTAACCCCAGGGATTCATTTGACGGACGGATGAAAACTATCAGTTTTCAAATTGAGTCAGGTATTTTGTTTGACAGGAAAAACCCGAAACATATTAGTGAAGCCCAAAAATTAAAAGTTCCGCAAATAGATATTGTAGTTTGCAACCTTTATCCGTTTGAAGAGCGGCCCGGTATTGAAACAATAGACGTGGGTGGTCCGACTATGATCCGGGCAGCTGCTAAAAATAATTCTAATGTCTTAGTAATAGTTAGTCCCGATGATTATGGAATGGTGTCTGACGCTTTGGAAAATGGAAAGGTGACTGAAAAGCTTCGAAAAGAGTTGGCTTCCAGAGCTTTTTATCATCTGTCTTTTTATGATTCCCAGATTGGTAAATTCTTTTCAGAAAGAGACCTGCCTGCCGGCAGGCAGGAGTTTCCAAAAGAACTAACAATACCCCTTAGAAGAACTAATGTTCTTCGTTATGGTGAGAATCCACATCAGGAAGGAGCTTTGTACCTGATGCCAAAAACAAATTCTCCTTTTGCAAAATTAAAACACCTTTGGGGTCGTGAGCTTTCCGGTACCAACATCGGAGATATTCAAGCGGGTCTTGAAACAGTCAGGCAATTTAGCGAACCGGCGGCGGCTGTCATAAAACATTTAAGCCCTTGCGGGATTGCAACCGGTAAGGATAGTTTCGAAGCGCTGTTCCGGGCCACTGAAGCCGATCCGGTTTCCGCATTTGGAGGGGTAATTGTTTTGAATAAACCAATGGATTTAAAAGCCGCCAAGAATATCGCCACATTTAAAAATGAGCGGGAAGGAAATACTGATATAGTGGCAGTTCCTTCCATATCTCCGGATGCTTTGGAACTTTTAAAAAAGGTCAGAAAAAGTATGGGAGTTTATACATTTGGGCCGATTGAAAATAAAAGGAGTGAGAGATGGGATCTTAAATATTTTGCCGGAGCAGTGTTGCTCCAGGATTTTGATGATAATGTGCAAAATTGCTTTAAAGACTGGAAAATCGTGACCAATAAGAAACCTACAGAGAAACAAATGGAACAAATGAAATTTGGTTTTAAAGCAGTGAAAGCTGTAAGATCTAATGCTGTTATAGTTATTGATAAAGACATCCCAATGACTCGCGGAATCGGTTCCGGACAAACTTCCCGGGTGGGGGCGACTAAAATTGCGCTGGAACAGGCAGGCAACTTTACAAAAGGCGGTATACTGATAAGTGACAGTTTCTTCCCGTTTGAAGATTCGGTGGAAATGTCGGCCAAAGCCGGTATTGTGGCAATCGTGGAACAGGGAGGATCTGTCAATGACAGGGCCTCAATAGATGCTGCTGATAAAGCTAATATACCGATGGTATTTACCGGAAGGAGGGCGTTTAGACATTGATACCTTTGTCATCCCGGACTTGATCCGGGATCCATAAACATTTATATAGATTCCCGCTTTCGCGGGAATGACAGAGAAAAGTATTATGAAAAATAATAATTATTCAATTTATCAGTCACCGTTTAGCTGGCGGTATGGGTCGGAGAAAATGAGAGAGATATTCTCTGAGGAGAAGAAATACAAGCTTTGGAGAAAAGTCTGGGTGGCGTTGGCCAGGGCTCAGGCAAAAGATGGGTTAGTTTCAAAAGAAGAACTAGCTGATTTGGAAAAGAACCAGGACAACATTGATATAGATAGAATTTGGGAAATTGAAAAAGATACGCGTCATGATGTAGTAGCAGCTATTAAGGAGTTTGCAGAAAAAGCCAAGATTGGAGGAGGAAAAATTCACCTGGGCGCCACCAGTATGGATATTTCGGATAATGCCGAGACCGTCAGAATGACTGAGGCGCTTTCTTTGATCGAGGGAGATCTGATAAAACTCCTGAAGGTATTTGGTGAAAAGATTAATAAATATGCTGACTTTCCCTGTATGGGATACACTCATTTACAGCCGGCAGAACCGACTACTTTAGGGTACCGATTTGCCTTTTATGCGCAGGATTTACTGCTGGATTTAGAGCTCTTGCAGTTTGTTAAAAAGAATTTGAAAAGCAAGGGATTAAAAGGAGCAGTCGGGACCAGTGCCGGTTATGTGAAATTATTGGATGAAAAAAGAGCGAAAGAAATGGAGGCTGGAGTACTCGAAGAGCTAGGGATAGAAGCATTTGAAATAACCAACCAGACTGCCCCCCGGAAAATAGAGGTTATTTTGGCAAATTTATTGGCCGGGATTGCAGGGTCTTTAAATAAATTTGCTTTTGATTTAAGGATTATGCAATCACCCGGATTCGGAGAGTGGCAGGAGCCTTTCGGAAAATCCCAGGTTGGTTCTTCCGCTATGCCGTTTAAGAAAAATCCGATAAAAGCCGAGCAAATTTGTTCTCTGGCCCGATTGGTAGTAAATCTTTCCAGAACTGCTTGGGATAATGCTTCTATGATGTTATTGGAGCGGACCTTGGACGATTCAGCCAATAGAAGAGTAGTCATTCCGGAAATGTTTTTAAGCGTAGATGAGATACTGAACTCCGCAACTAATATAGTTAGCGACATAACAATAAACGATAAACGGATTATGAAAAATCTCGACACCTATTGGCCTTTTTCCGCCAGCGAGACAATAATAATTGAAGTGGTCAAAAAGGGTGCTGATAGGCAGAAAATGCATGAGGAATTGCGGGAGATTTCCATGAAGGCCCGGGAATCAATTCAGGAAGGTAATGTAAATCCCATGGAAGTTTTAATATCCGAAAATTCTGCCATCGGGCAATACTTAAAGCCTACTGAAATAGTGCAGCTAATGGATGCCAAAAATCACGTTGGCAATGCCAAAGAAAAAGCATTGACATTAGCAGAAGAAATTAAGAAAATAACATTATGAAAAAAGTATTTACGTTTTTGCAAAGCAAAAAGGCAAGGTTCCGAATGAAATTTTCTAAAATAGAAGAGGAGAAAATTTCATGAGGGTCCTTATTATCACCGGCTCTGATTCTGATTTGCCTGTAATGAAAGAAGCGGCAAAAGTGTTGGAAGAATTTGGTGTGGAATACGATATGACAATTTCTTCGGCACACAGGTCTCCGGAAAGAACAGAAGAATTGATAATAGACGCCAGTACCCGCAGTATAAAAGTAATAATTGTCGGGGCTGGAATGTCAGCACACTTAGCCGGAGTAATTGCCGCCCGTTTTCCTCTGCCGGTTATCGGAGTGCCGCTGGAAAGTGGAGTATTAGGTGGAGTAGATGCATTGCTTTCTACTATGCAAATGCCCTCCGGGATTCCGGTGGCAACGGTTGCCATAAACGGTGCAAAAAATGCCGGTATTCTGGCAGTCCAGATATTGGCAACATCAGATAAAATATTGGAGAATAAATTACTGGAATACAAAAAGAAATTGGCAATAGAGGTAGAAGAAAAAGCCCTGAAGATAGAAAATGATCAGTAAACAAAAAGTCATTGACAGTATTCCTTTTGCTCTTAAAACCGTTAATCTCCCTAAGTTTGGTAAAAAACATTCCGGCAAAGTCCGCGATAGTTTCGCATTAGATAGTAAAAGAATTATTGTGACAACTGACCGGCAATCTGCTTTTGACCATGTGTTGGGACTAATCCCATTTAAAGGACAGGTATTAACAAGGCTTTCAGAATTTTGGTTTAAGAAAACCGCTGATATTATTCAAAACCATTTACTTTCTGTTCCGGATCCTAACGTGATGTTAGTAAAAAACTGTCAAGTCATTCCGATAGAAATGGTGATCAGGGGTTATATCACAGGTGTGACAGATACATCTATTTGGGGCTCATATGAAAAAGGGGAAAGAACAATTTACGGGATTAAATTTCCAGAAGGTTTGCGGAAAAATCAAAAATTGCCGGAGCCGGTTATAACTCCTACCACTAAAGCAGAAACCGGGCATGATGAAAGATTGACAGAAAAAGAAATTCTTCAGAGAAGAATAGTTACTTCATTAGTATGGAAACAAATGAAAAAAGCTGCTCTGGCTCTTTTTGAACGGGGCCAGAAAATTTGTGAAAGCGCCGGAATAATATTGGTTGATACTAAATATGAATTTGGTTTAGACGGGAACGGAAAATTAATTTTGGTTGATGAAATTCATACCCCTGACTCTTCAAGATATTGGATTAAGAAAACCTACAAAAAAAGATTTGAAAAAAAATTGGAGCCGGAAAGCTATGATAAAGAACCTTTAAGAATTTGGTTTAAGGAGCATGGTTACAGCGGCAAAGGCAAAATTCCCAAAATGCCGCCGGAATTTATTGCCAAAATGAGCATGCTTTATATGGGAATTTATGAAAAAATAACAGGCAAGAAATTTATCCCGGATACTTCAAAAAATGTTAACAAAAGAATTAAAAATAATCTTAAACTTCTTTAAACATATAAATGTGGTCAACTGGGGTGTCTCTGTAGATAATCCCTTTTGGCAAATTGCCAAATGTTCTGAATCCCATCTTCCCGTAAAGTTTTCTGGCAATTTCATTGTTTCCAAAACATTCAAGAGTGATAATTTTCAAACCTTTTAAATTTTTCTTCGCCTCTTTGACAATTTTTTCCATTAAAAGTGTGCCAACTCCTTCTCCTCTGAATTCTTTGGCTAAGGATATTCCAAAAACGCCAATATGCTTTATGGCTTTGGATTGTAAACCAATTTGTGTATTGCCGACTAATCGTCCTTCTGAAAATGCCAATAGTTGGACTGACTTTTCTTCTGCAATTGCTTTAAGCTGTGAATCCAAATATTTTTTCTCTTCCTCCAAGCTAACTTGTTCGCCCTGGAAAATAATAAATGTTTTCTCTTTAGAAAGAGTATTGATGTAATCACGCAGCATATGCAAGTCATTTTCAGTAGGGTAACGAAAGATAATTTCTTTTCCTGATTTTGATTTACCTGTATAAACAATCGTGCCCGGTTTCATTCATTCATTTTATCATTATTCATGATATAATCTAATATACAAAATGGCAAAGGATAATGGCTTTGTACTTTTAACAGGAACTGCAAATTTAAAGCTGGCCAAAGATGTTGCTAAAATTTTGGGCAAGGACGCTGATGAAACCGTCTCCACCTTTGCTGACGGCGAAAAAAGAATTGTTATCCCCGAGAATCTTCGCAAAAGAGATGTTTTTATAATCCAACCAACCTGTCCGCCGGTTGATGCCAGTATCATGGAACTTTTTTTGATAATTGACGCGGCCAAAAGATCCTCAGCTACTGAAGTTTCCGCGGTGATTCCGTATTTCGGATATTCCAGACAGGACAGAAAAGACCGGCCAAGAGTGCCGATCAGCGCCTCGATTATTTCCCGGCTAATCGAATATGCCGGAGCAGACAGGATTGTCACAATTGATATCCACAGTGAGCAGGAACCGGGGTTTGTGGAAATTCCCTGGGATAATTTATATGCCAGCTATTCTTTCCTTCCGGAATTAAAAAAGCATTTTGGAAAAAATTTAATCATTGCCTCCCCTGATAAAGGCGGAGTTTTGAAAGCCGCGTTTTATGCTGATTTACTTGACGCTGACGGAGTGGCGATAGTATTTAAAGAAAGGGATGTCATGAAAAAGAACGAAAGCAAGGCTTTGGATATGATAGGGGATGTTAAAGGGAAAGACGTTTTAATAGTAGACGATATGATTGATACAGCCGGGACAATTTGTGAAGCGGCCAGGTTGATTAAAGCAAGAGGGGCAAAGAGCGTTTTTGCCGCCGCCACACATGGTCTTTTCTCTGATCCGGCCCTGCAAAGAATCAATGATTCCCCGATAGAAAAGATTTTTATTACGGATACCGTACCCCTTAAGAAAGAGATTTTAGAAGACCCGAAATTTACCATGATTTCTGTGGCCAAACTCCTGGCAGAAGCGATAAGTTGTATTTACAACGGCGACTCAATTTCTGAAAAATTAATTCCCAAATCTCACAAAGAAGAAAGAAATTAATTAACGAACTCCCAGAGTTTCAGCCGCGAAAGTGATATTTTTTGGCTGGATGATAACTTGTTTTGGCCCTGCTTGCACTACTCCGGCATTCCAGGATTTTAAGTTATTTTTTTCTGCAATAGCCTGCGCTTTTTCCACCTGATTCGCAGGTAGATATATCGCGAACCCGGCACCCATATTGAAATTACCGTACATATCTTCATCACTACTGTCGGAATGCTCTTTTATAAAATCAAAGATCTGGGGAATTGAGGGGATTTGGGTGATTAGGTAAGTGAAATTTTTGTTTGCCCGCATTAGTTTTCTCCAGCCATGTCCGGTGATATTTGCCATATAGTGAATATCAACTCCGCCGTCAAATAAATCTTTAATCAAACTGACATATAAATAGGTAGGTGTGAGTATAGTTTCCCCGTACGCAGTTCCGTCTGGTAATTTAGTGGCATATCCGCCGGGTAGTTTTTTAGCCACAGCCCGGGCCAAAGACAACCCGTTGGCATGAATGCCGCTGCTTTTTATCAGCAGTATGACATCGCCAATTGCAAGTTTATCGCCCAAAGTCAATCTCTCTTTTGGTTTGATAATGCCGATACAGGCTCCCACCAGATCAAGGGTGTCAGGATTTATAATGCCGGAAAGCCCCGGTGTTTCGCCGCCGCCCCAGGTAGCTCCGGCTGTCTGGCACGCTTTAGCCCAGCCCTCTACTAACGCGCTGGAGCGTTTGGTATCGGCGAACCATTCCGGCCCGCCGGAGCCGAAATAAGCATTGATTACCTCCGGCATGGCTCCGACCGTGATAATGTCATTAACAATCGCGGCAATGGTATCTTGGGCGATAGAATCGTAGTAAGTTTTACCGGTGATTTTTTCCATCTCGTCTGCAACCAAATTTTTTGTCCCCAAACCTTCAATCACAAATGCCCGGTATGAGTTTTCTTCTTCCCATACAAAAGCTGATTCACCGCGGCTGGCTCCAACTTCCTTAGCCTGAAAATTTATCAAGTTTGCGGAGGTTTGTTTGCCCATCTGTTGGGCCAGCTTTTTCAAAGGATCCATGACGGAGTAGTTAACGCCTGTTTGAGCATAATTGATTTTACTTTTCATAGAGTAATGATATCATAGTTTCTATGGTAACTTCTCGACTCTCCGGCTTTGCCGGATCGCTTCGAAGAATATTTAGCGCACATTTTTTCATTGCTTGGTTGCTCGCGGCCGCAATATTTTTTTATGTTGCTACCTTTGATGCTCAGGCGGTTAATTTTGTGGCTTATCCAAGCGGTTTATCGACTGGATTTGTTCAAGCCGCAGCCAAAAAGGCCGGCTATGCCGGGGGAGTAGGAACATGGTATGGTAAAACCCCGGGGGCGTCTTTGAATATGCCGAGGATTAAAGTAAGTGGATTTTGGAGCATCAAAGAATTCGCCTCGAGATTGTAATGCCAAGCCATATTTTTACAGACTTCAAATTTTTCCTGATTTATGATACATTCAAATTATGGCTGAAGAAAATGTTAGTTATAGCGCGAAAAGACCTCTTTGGCAATGGGTGCTTGTCTATGTAGTTATCGGGTTAGTGGTTTATGGAATGGTTTATTATTTTGTGCTGGCGAAAAAAGAAGGAAAAAACCCAAACAGTCCGGCTCAATCAACTCCTCCGGCTACCACAGAAGAATCTTCATCTTCTGCCGAGGCAGCAACTCCGCAAGAAGTAATTCTCTTAACAGCAAGAGGATTTTCCCCTGCTTCTTTGACAATTAAGGCGGGAACAAAGGTGATCTGGGTTAATCAAGCCGGTGCGCTGGCCACAGTTGATTCCAACCCGCACCCGGCGCATACGGACTACCAGCCGCTTAATTTAGGTAATTTTAAAGACAAGGAAAGACTCTTTTTAACTTTTGATAAACCGGGAACCTACAAATATCACAACCACTTAAATTCCGGCCAAACCGGAACAATTATTGTCCAATAGACCTCTTGTAACAGAAGTCAATATTGTGTGACAATGAGATTGATGTTCCGGATTTTCAACCGCCCCAAAAAGAATCATATTTCACAAGATAAGCAATTTATTAAATTGTTCGAAGAAGTGGATATAAGTAATGTTTCTGAGGTAGGCGGCAAAAATGCCTCTTTAGGGGAGATGATTCAGGCTTTCCGCAATTTAGGTATTAATATCCCGGGCGGATTTGTAGTGACTGCCGGCGCCTACAAATATTTTTTATCGCAAACCGGTTTGGATGATTATATAAAAAAAGGTTTAACAGGCCTAAATACCAAAAATTTGGATGACTTGGCAAGACGGGGTTTAAGTATCAGGGAAAAAATTAAAAGCACTGAATTTCCCGACGACCTGAAAATAGCAATCAAAGAAGCCTTTGCGAAGGCAGAGAAAAAATACGGCCGTGGAGCTGATTTTGCAGTCCGCTCTTCCGCCACAGCCGAGGATTTGCCGGGAGCCAGCTTTGCTGGCGAACATGAAACTTTTTTAAATGTCCGGGGCGAGAGCGATATTGAGGTGGCAATCAAGAAAGCCATGGCCTCTCTTTTTACCAACCGGGCGATTTCTTACCGCGTTGATAAAGGGTTTGATCATCTAAAAGTTTACCTTTCCGTCGGGGTGCAAAAAATGGCCCGTTCGGATTTAGGCTGTTCCGGGGTGATGTTTAGTTTGGATACTGAGACAGGTTTTCCCGGTACAGTTTTAATTAACGGTTCATGGGGACTCGGTGAAATGATCGTTCAAGGAGAGGTAACGCCTGATGAATTTTTGGTCTTTAAGAAGACATCCGCTGTCATCGGGAAGAAATTAGGATCCAAAATTAAGAAAATGATTTACGGTAAAGACAAACCAACGGAAATCGTAGAAACTTCTGAAAAAGAGCAACAATCTTTTACTTTGTCGGACAAAGAAATTTTAACGCTGGCTAGTTGGGGAATGAAAATAGAGGAACACTACAGCAATAAAAATGGTAAGTGGACGCCGATGGATATGGAGTGGGCAAAAGACGGCTCAGACGGTAAGTTATATATAATCCAAGCCAGGCCGGAAACAATCCATGCGGAAAGAAATTTTTCCATTATCAGAGAATATATCAGAGAAGAAAGTGGCGTGGAAATAGTAAAAGGGTCGTCGGTCGGCAACAAAATCAGCACTGGTAAGGCTAGAATAATTTTTGATCCTAAAGATATTACTTCTTTTGAGGAAGGGGAAGTCTTAATTACCAGAATGACTGACCCTGATTGGGAGCCGATTATGAAAATCGCCTCGGCCATCGTGACAGATCAGGGCGGAAGAACTTCTCATGCCGCCATAGTTTCCCGGGAGCTGGGTATTCCGGCAATTGTCGGTTGCAAAAACGCCACCGCTAAAATTAAAACCGGAGATCCGGTAACGGTAGACTGCTCTGGTGAGGAGGGGATTGTTTTTCAGGGAGAATTAAAGTTTAAGGTGGCGGAGAAAAATGTTAAAAACCTGCCTGAAACAAAAACTCACATTATGATGAATATTGCCACTCCGGAAACGGCTTTTGAAAAGTCATTTTTACCGAATAAAGGAGTGGGGTTGGCCCGGGAGGAGTTTATTATTGCCTCCGATATCGGCATTCACCCTTTAACACTGATAAACTATGCGAGTTTGCCGAAAGATATTAAGGACAGCGTTGACGGGAAAACTGCAGGCTTTCCGAATAAAAGGCAATTTTATATTGATAGGCTGGCTTACGGCATTGCCAAAATTTCCGCCAGTTTCTATCCAAACCCGGTGATTGTCCGCTTTTCCGATTTTAAGACTAATGAGTATAGGTCCCTTCTGGGAGGCAGTTTATATGAGCCGGTGGAAGAAAACCCGATGATCGGTTTCCGGGGGGCATCCAGATATTATTCCAATGACTTTGCTCCGGCCTTTATGTTGGAAATTGAAGCTTTAAAAAAGGTAATCGGAGAAATGGGGTTAACGAATACGGCGGTAATGGTGCCGTTTTGTAGAACTCCGGAGGAGGGCAGAAGAGTTTTGAAGCTTTTGGAAACACAGGGCCTTACCAAAAAAAGGTATAAGGATTTAAAGATTTATGTCATGTGCGAGATACCGGCTAATGTGATATTGGCTGATAAGTTTTTGGATATTTTTGACGGGATGAGTATCGGCAGCAACGACCTGACGCAACTGACTTTAGGAATTGACCGGGACGGCAATGAAAAAATTAAAGGCATTGCTAATGAAAATGACCCGGCAGTGAAAGAGTTAATTTCACAAGTGATCAGAAAATGCAAAGCGCGGGGAAAATATATCGGCATTTGCGGACAAGCTCCTTCTGATTACCCTGATTTTGTGGAGTTTTTAATCAAAGAAGGGATAGACAGTATTTCCTTAAATCCTGATACCTTGGTTCAAACAACTCTTGCTGTGCATAAATTGGAGCAGAAATAATTGGTCGGCTCGTCACAGTACAAAAAATCGCTCGTACGGTATGGACTTACTCGCTTGTGAGAATTTTGTGGATACCGGTAGTCTTGTATCATCTAGACAGTCAGCACAAAATCCTCAACATTTTTTGTTTACTCGTGACTTCGCCGCCCTCATTATTGAAGAGAGAATCTGATATTATTAAAAGGCGAAGATGAAAATTGAGGATATTAAATTAAGGATTATCGCTGATTCCAAGGGCAAAGATACTTTGGAAGCAGAAATGGAATCCGGCGGAATCAGGGTAGTAGCTTCTGTGCCGGCAGGGGAAAGCACCGGCAAAAATGAGGCAAAAGTCATTGCACCTAGGGCGGCTTTGGAGAAAGTTTCCTGGCTTACGACACAATTAAAAGACCACGATTTTGCAGAACTGAGCCAATTTGATGGACTACTAAATACCTTGGATGGAACGCTGGATAAATCTAATCTTGGAGCCAATTTAATTTTATCCTTAAGTCTTTGTTTCACCAAGCTTTTAGCAAACATAAGCGGATTACAAACTTGGGAGTTGATCTCCCGGATTTCGGGGCAAAAACCAAGTCTTCCCCTTTGTTTATTTAACGTCATAGAAGGGGGAGTCCATATCCCGCACCATTCGGTGCAGGACTCCGCGCCAAATTTGCCATTTCAGGAATACTGGTTTATTCCCCAAACTCATTCTCCAAGAGAGGCTTTGGATAGATGTTTGGCTTTACTCAAAGTCCTGGAGAAAAAAATTGCGGCAGAATATGGGAAGGTTCAAATGGGAGCAGAGGGAGGCTTTACGGTTCCTTCAAAAAACGCTGAGGATGGATTGAAGATTTTGAAAGAAGTGATGGAGGAGTTAGGAGAGGAAGCAAATTTGGGACTGGATGTGGCGGCCTCCACTTTTTTCAAGGACGGAAAGTACATTTTAGGCGAAAAGGTTATGGATGCAAATGGTTTATTGTCCTACTACCGACTACTAACTACTAACCCCTCGACTGCGCTCGGGGCAGGCTACCAACTATTTTCCATCGAGGATCCTTTTGCTGAAACTGATTGGACTGGCTTTACAAACATTACAAAAGAGCTGGGCAGTAATATCTGGATAGTGGGGGACGATTTAACTACCACAAACCCGGCGATGATTAAAAAGGCGAAAGAACTTAATGCTGTCAATTCTGTTATTATCAAAACAACGCAAATAGGGACTGTTTCGGAAACTATTCAGGCCGCAAATCTGGCCAAAAACTACGGCTGGAAAATTATTGTAGCCAATAGGGGGGAAGAAACCATGGATAATTTTATTGCCGATTTGGCAGTTGGAATTGGGGCAGACGGGCTTAAAAGCGGCTGTCCCTTGCAAAAAGAAAGATTGGTAAAATATGAAAGGCTAATAGAGATAGAGGGAACATGGCAAAACTAGTTTTAGTAAGACACTGCCAGTCAACTTGGAATGATGTAGATGCCTGGACAGGCCTGACAGATATTAGTCTTTCAAAAAAGGGACGGGAAAAGGCGAAAAAAATCGGAAATTTTTTGAAAGATATCCCCTTTGATTTATCTTTTACTTCTGCTCTGCGCAGGGCCCAGGAAACTCTGACGGAAATTAAGTTGACGATCGGCAGGGGAGATCTGCCGGTTATTGAAGATCCTGCATTAAATGAGAGAGATTACGGAGATCTAACCGGTAAGAATAAACCGGAAATGGAAAAGATGTACGGAGAAGAGCAGTTTCTGAAATGGAGAAGAAGTTGGGATTATCCGATTCCAAATGGAGAATCATTAAAAGATGTTTACGGCAGGGTTGTGCCGTATTATACAGAAAAAATTTTGCCGGAGCTGCAAAACGGCAAAAATATTTTAGTAGTGGCTCACGGAAATTCATTAAGGGCTTTGATAAAGTATTTGGACGGGATTCCCGATACAGAAATTGCCGACCTGGATTTGGGCTTTGGAAAAATTTTTGTATATGAAATTGATAAAGATGGCAAGATTTCCGGAAAAACAATAAAAGAAGCCGACATTAATTAGTCCGATCTTTCAAACAGCCCTTGTTTGGATTCATTTATATTTCAGCATGAATAAGCACCAAAAAGCAACAATATTTTTACCAATTGCATATTTTGTTATTGTCAGCGGATTTTTAATCTGGCACGGAACCTGGTTTGCCCCGGATCAATTTTTTGCGGCTGCAATTTTGATCGCTTTAGTGTTGGGAAGGTCAAAGCAATTCATACAGGACTGGTCAGTTCCGGTGGTACTTCTATTTAGTTATGATTACCTCCGGGGGTTGGTTCCAAATCTGACTCAAAGCGCCCATATTTATCCGATGATTAATTTTGACAAAGCTTTTTTCGGGAGTTTACCCACCAACAGTTTGCAGGCCATGCTTTATTCCCGGGGAGGAGCCAATTGGTATGATTATTTGGGAACGGTTCTTTATATGTCGCATTTTATAACGCCTATGATTATTGGTTTTGTCTTTTGGTTGAAAGACAGAAATCTTTTCAGAAGGTACTTTCTGGCATTACTCTTACTTTCATATGGCGCTTTTTTTACTTATATTGCTTTTCCGGCCATGCCGCCCTGGATGGCCTCCCAGCAGGGCTTGATACCGGAAGTGTCCAAAGTAATGGATAACGTATTTGCGAGCTTTGCCCAGCCGATTAACTTACCTTCGGTTTATAAGGCAGTGGGAGCTAACTTGGTGGCGGCAGTTCCTTCGCTTCATGCGGCTTATCCGTTGTTGACCTTGTTTTTTTTAGTGCGGAAATACAAGATCAAAGGATTATTGCTTTTACCGTATGTTTTGGGGATTTGGTTTTCAATAGTTTATTTCGGGGAACATTATGTTTTTGACATTGTCATTGGTGCTATATATGCTATTCTGGCTTTCATTTTAGTGACAAAAGGAAGCCTAATTTGGCAAAAAATGCATTCATATGCGTTCCGTTAAACAAATAATGAAATTTCCGGACAATTTTCTAAGCAACACGACCATGTACCGGCTGGTGTTGTATGTGTTAGTAGCTTTTTTGGCAGTGGCAGTTGCCCTTAGCGCTTTGGGGATTTTGCCATTTAATCCTGTGGCAATAGTTTTTTCGGCTGCTTTTTTAATTGCTGTTTGTTGGGTTGCAAATACCCTCTTTGCCAGGATTTTTAGGGCTCAGACTAACCTGGAATCGGTCTATATTACTGCTTTAATTTTGGCCTTGATAATGACTCCGGCACATACCTTTCAAGATGTATTAATTCTGGGCTTGATAGCGGTTTTATCGCAAGGCAGTAAATATATTTTGGCCATCAGAAAAAAGCATATTTTTAATCCGGCGGCATTCGGAGTTTTAGCCGGTGGACTATTGCTAAACCATTCTGCCTCCTGGTGGTACGGCAATATTTATTTATTCCCGGCAGTTATTCTAGGAGGATTGTTAATTGCCAGGAAAATTAAAAGATTAAGGATGGTCGGGGTATTTATACTTAGTATGGTTTTAATTGTTTTTTTGCAAAATCCGGCTGATCCAAATTTTTTTCAGAAAGCTTATAATTTAGTAATTCTCTCACCCCTGCTTTTTTTCTCCTTTATTATGCTCACCGAACCGCTGACTTCTCCCGGAAAGATTAAATTCCAGCTTATGTATGCAATTTTAGTAGCTTTATTATTCAATATTGCCGGGACAATAACTTTGATTTCTTTCCCGCTTGAACTTTCGCTTATAATTGGTAATATTTTTTCATATATTATGAACAGCAGTTTCCGGTACATTTTGAAATTGCAGGAAAAAAGCAAGCTCAACAAAGATGTCTTTGAATTTCGATTCAAACCGCGGGGGGATCTGAATTTCAAAGCCGGTCAATATATGGAGTGGACTTTTGCGCATCAAAATCCGGACAGCCGGGGAGTGAGAAGGTCATTTACGATTGTTTCTTCTCCGACAGAGGATTTTATCGCGTTTGCGTCAAAGTTTTATGATAAACCAAGTACTTTCAAACAGGCCCTTCAAAAAATGCAGCCGGGAGAAAAAATCACCGCCGGAGAGTTATCAGGGGAATTTACTTTGCCAAAAGCTGCCGGCAAAAAGCTGGTTTTTATTGCCGGAGGAATTGGAATAACTCCTTACAGAAGCATGATTAAATATTTACTGGATTTAAATCAGAAGAGAGATATCATTTTACTTTATTCAAATAAATTAGCTTCAGACATAGTATACGAGGATGTTTTTGATAAAGCAGTCAAAAAATTGGGAATAAAAGTTGTTTATGTATTGACAGATGAAGCGAATGTTCCGTCAAACTGGAAAGGTAAAATCGGCTTCATTGATGCCAAGATGATTGCGGAGGAAGTTCCGGATCTCAAGGAGAGGATTTTTTACATTTCCGGCCCGCATTCTATGGTAGATACTTTTGAAAAGATATTAAAAGATATGGGAGTTTCCGGCAAACAAATTAAAACAGACTTCTTCCCGGGATATGCTTAGGTGAAGTATTGCAATTCAAAGGTCAATCGATTTTTTTGATAAATATCTCAAATAGAGATATTTTCAAGCTTTGCTTATAAATATTTAGAATAGTTGTTTTTAAAAAGGAATTTTAATTCCGGTACCATTGATGATGTTGAAAACAATCTCACCCTTTTCGGGAGAAGATTGTTGTAGGGATGGTTTTTCTGTTCCGGTACCAAGTATTAGTATTGCCTGCGGTCTAAATGATTCTATTGTTTTTTCTCTACCTGTTTCTCTATTGTCGACTGTCACGAACTGTCGTATCTGTTCGTACCCTCGGAATGTTCTATAGTTGGGGGCTACGAGTTCCCCGTGAGCTAAGATAACTAACGTACCACCCGGATAATCTTTTCTACGTGACAATAAATAACTTACTTTATTATCAGAAACAAAGCCGCAGAAAACGCCCGGTACAGGAAGCATGTTTTCCTCTTGCAATTTGGTCATAGTAGGCAGTACTAAGCCTTTATCATCCCTGAATTGATGCGGTAAGACTCCTGCTCTACAATAATCGGGGACACAAATGTTTTCGATTACCTTGGCTTGAGTGATTTCTCTTGCGACAAGACCAGTTCCTGCTACCAGAGTTAAATCTGGTCTAAATGATTCTGCTACTCTGTCTAGTTGTCCTGAAACCATATTTTTTAATTTCTTCGGCTTTTTTACCAAGGAAATTTGTTGAGTGCGAATTTTAACAGATTTTGTCTTAAAAAACAAGAATACGACTTAGTTTACCGGTAAAGATTTTGAAATTATATAAGACAAAGTTGTTAAATTTCTGTGATTTATATCGCAAAAAAACTCCGACGATAACGTCGAGAGTTATGATAAAATCAATTTTCGGCTGACAATAATTTTTTAATTTAATGATGAATAATAATTTTGTTCCCAGGTGGAAACTCCGGCTCCGGAGAAGAAGAAAAAAAAGATTAATCAGGCTCCTGCTGTTTTTCCTGATATTTGCAGTTATCATATTTATTCTCCTGCAGTTTAAGACTGTGAAAAATGAACCGGTTGAAGTCAAGACCCCTGCCGTAGCAGGTGTCCGCGATGAACAAACGGACAGGAGTTCCCTGAAAGCGGTGGTGGAGAACTCTTTGCTGGAAACAAAAGGAAATTACGGGGTTGTTATTAAAAACTTGAAAACCGGTGAAAGCTATCTAATCAACGAACACCGGGTATTTGATGCCGCCAGCCTGTATAAATTATGGGTGATGGCCGCAGTGTACAACCAGATCCAAAGCGGAAAACTGAACCCGGATCAGGTTTTAAGTGAAGACATTGCGGTATTAAATAAGGATTTTTTCATCGAGCCCGATAAGGCGGAACTGACGGACGGAGCAGTGACGCTGACAGTTGACAGCGCCTTAACCCAAATGATTACCATTTCGCACAATTACGCGGCCCTGCTTTTAACCAAGCAAATCAGATTAGCAAAAGTTGAGGCTTTCTTGAAAGAAAACGGTTTCAAAGAATCAAAGGTTGGAACAAGCGGAGCTTTGCCGAAAGTTACCCCTTTTGATATTGCGCTTTTCCTGGAAAAGCTATACAAGAGCGAGCTTGCCGATCAGGAGAATTCACAAAAAATGATTGAACTGCTCAAAAATCAAAAAATCAGTGACGGATTGCCGGATTATTTACCGGACAAGCAAAGCTCTGAACCGGTAGCTGTAGCTCATAAAACAGGGGATATTGAAGGGTTTAAGCATGACGCAGGGATTGTCTTTACCGGAAAAGGGGATTATATCGTCGTAATAATGTCGGAAAGTACTTCGCCTGCAGGGGCTGGGGAGCGGATTGCTCTTCTTTCAAAGGCTGTTTTTGATTATTTCAATAAGAAATAATGCGGGGATGTGGAATGAGCTCAAAGATACCATAGACGCCTCCATCCAAACCTTCAAAAAACTTTAATCCGCTCTTACTATGTTAAAGTGGACAAACTATACACGATCGTGGTGTTTTTGTTTAAGATACTTTCATTGTTGATAGATACAAAAAGCTGTATACTAAAATCAAAACCCGTAAAATGCAATCCTTAAAGAAATTATTCCTGAATAAATTTTTTATACTGGCTCTCTTATTTCTTTCACTTGTCGGTATTAACTCGCTGAGTTTAACAATTAATAAATCCGCCCGGCCGGAAGGTATAGGCTTTCCGGCAGAACAAAATCAGGTTCAATCCCCAACAGGCTCCGGCGTCTTAAGCGCCAGGAATCAGCCGCCTCAGATCTATATCTACGGCGGCAGTCAAGGCTACAGCAGCGGCGGAATGATCACTTTAGCTTCCACGGAAGAACCGGCCGTGATGATCGGAGGATATAATCTCTCCGGAGATGTGGAAGTTATTATGTATGAAGCAAACGAAAGCGCGCTTCTTGATTATTTAACTCACGATAAAGACGGCAAGCAAACCCGGAAAAATCCGGATGTTAATAAATTCAAATATGTTACGACCGTCAAACAACCGGTTAATGATTCTTATCAGGGATCAAAAATACCGTTACCATTTGGCGAGACGGGTATCTGGTATCTGAAAGTTAAAATTGGCTCAGTTAACGTCGATACGTTTGCGGTGCGGTCTAATATCGGAGTCCTGGCAAAGGGAGGGGATGATGAGTTTATTTTTTGGGGGCAGAATTTTAAAACTAAAAGAAGCGTTACGGACGGAGTTATTAAAATATTAAATCTGCAGGATAGCCGTAAAGAACTACAGACAGTTTCTTTTAATGCGGAAGGTATTGCCAAAGCGGATTTAAATACGGAAGCTGATATCGCCCTGGTTTCGCAAAACGACGACCGGGCAGTGATTCCGATAAATTTAAAATACTTAAACACAGGTTATTCTTACCGGCAGTTTCAATCTGAAGGTAGATCCACCAGATACTTTATCTTTACGGACAGGCCTCTTTATAAGCCGGGCGATACAGTCAATTTCAAAGCAGTCCTAAGAGATGATGACGATGCCCGCTACACTATTCCGGGCGGCAGTGTTTTGGTTAAAATTTATGCCGGGTATGATGATAAAAATCCGGTTTTAGAAAAAAGTTATCCCATTTCTCCTGACGGCGCAATAAGCGGTCAATATGAACTGCCCGCAACCACTAAAGTCGGATACTATACGCTGTCTGTGGATATACCCCCGCAACCAAACAGTAGTGAAACCATCTCTTTTGATGTTGAATTTTTCAGAAAGCCGGAATTTTTTATTGATATTACTACTTCCGACACAGAGCTGATTGCCGGAGATAAAAATGCCTTTAAGATCAGCGGAACTTATTTTTCCGGACAGCCTCTGCTGGGCCAGAAAGTAAAATATACAGTTTTCGCGGCTGATTTTTATGAATACCAATATCTGGCTGACCAGCAATATCTCTCTCAAGCCCTGGGGAATGACTACCGTTACAGCTACTGGTACGGCAACAATAAAGTTACCGAGGGCACTGCCGTACTTGATAGCAGAGGGGAAGCAAAAATTGACATTGATACGAAAATGTCCTTTAATCAGGGCAAAACTCAGGTATTTTCTGTTGAAGCCGCCCTTGATGACGGATCCCAAAATCCTTCATTCAGCAGAAAAAACATGCTGATTTACGCCGGTGAATACGGAATTTACCGCAAAGATACCTCCTACGGCGTGAAGGTAAATACCCCTTTGCAACTGCCGGTGACCCTGATTCCGCACAGAAACAACGGTAATGTTGCCAATATTGCCTTGACCGCGAAACTGCACAGGGTCGGTTGGGTGTCTTTTCAGGAACCGGACCAAAAATACCTTTCCTACCGGAGAGAGGAAGAAGATTTGCCGGAATTATCAGCCAAGACGGATGGGCAGGGAAACGCCGCATTTAGCTTTACACCGTCAAAAACCGGATCGTACACCATTACTGTGGAAGGTAAGGACGGAAGAGGCAATCTGATCTCAAAGATTTTTTATTCATATGTATCTGCGGATGACCAGCCTTATTATAGTGAAACCGGAGAGCAGGAAATAACTGTTTCAACCGACAAACAAAAATATCTTCCGGAGGATACGGTACGCTTTAATATATTCTCACAAATCCCGGACCGTGATATCTTCTTATCGCTTGAAAGAGGCAGGGTCGACAGGTTTGAAGTTATTCGCTTAAACGGTAAAAGCGGTGCTGTCGATATACCGCTTGTCAGTACCGACATACCGAATATATTTGCTAAAGTCTCAAGTTTTTCCGCCAACGCTTTGGATTCAAATCAAACCAAGATTTCAGTATCTACCGACAGTAAAAAACTCGCTGTCAGCATAACTCCGGACAGTAAAACCTATGGTCCCGGCGAAACAGTTACCGTCAATTTATCTACAACGGATGTGGGGGGCAATCCCGTTTCCGCCGAGCTTGCCTTGTGGTCTGTTGATAAGGCCATATTTGAACTTTCAGATAATAAATTAGGAGATATATTTAAAACTTTTTGGGACGAGCGGTATAACTCAACCCAGGAAGCATATTCACTGCAGGATATTACTACAAGCGGGGCGGAAATGGGCGGGTGTTTTGCCGAAGGCACAAAAGTCCTGATGTCAGGTCAGACACTAAAGAGTATAGAAGAAGTAAAAGCCGGAGATTTTGTTTTAACCCGGAGTGGTCCGGCTGACGCCGGAATGGTAAAAGCAAAGGTATTAAAAATTTATACGGCAGAGAAGGCCGGTTATCTGATCATCAACGGCACCCTTAAAGTGACGGCAAATCACATAATCCGGGTGAATAACACCTGGAAAGAGGCAGGCAGTATTCAAATTGGGGATAAATTATCCGGTAGCCAAGGTCAACCGGTGGTAGTTCATTCAATTGAGTGGCAAAGAGGAAAGACAAGTGTTTATAATCTGGAAATTGAAAAGTATCATACCTATTTCGCAGACGGTGTTTGGGTACACAATGCTAAAGGTGTAGACAGAAATGCGTTTAAAGACACGGCTTATTGGAATCCTTCCATTCATACGGATGCTTCCGGCAGAGCGCAGGTTAGTTTTAAATTACCGGATAATTTAACCACCTGGACGCTGGCCGCTGTTGCCTCTACCGCGGATACCAGGGTTGGCCAGGGCACCAGCGAGATAGTTGTCACCAAAGATATAATAGTGCGCCCGATCATACCTAATATTTTGCGCCTGGGCGATGAGATTATTTTATCTGCGCTGGTGCAAAACTTTACTCAAATTGATTTAGCCTTCGGTGTTGATCTGAAATTTGATTCCGGCAGTGTTGAACAGGCAGACCGGCCGGATGTTCAAATCGAGTCCAACGGAATGCAGCAGTTTTACTGGAAGGTCAAACCCGAAACAGAGAAAGAAAAATCCAAGCTGATTTTTTCTGCCCGGGTCAAAGATAATGCCAAGTTGGCGGACGTGGTGACTCAGGAAATTCCGGTCAGGGCCTTTGGATTTGAAGAAAAAAGGGCGGAGGCCGGAAACGGCGCAAAAACTTTTACCGTCAAACTCTCGCCGGATGCGGATCAAGAAAAATCAAAAGTAACACTATCATTATCTCCGACAATTATCGGTACGCTTCCGACAGCTATGAAATATCTGGTTGACTACCCCTACGGTTGTGTGGAACAAACCACCAGCAGGTTTGTGCCGGCAGTCATTGCCAAGCTGAACCGGGATTTATTTGCCGGGGCGCTTTCCGGCAAAGATGTAGACGCCATGATTCAAAAAGGTCTTGCCCGGCTGTCAACACAACAACAAAGCGACGGCGGTTGGACCTGGTGGTTTTCCGGCAGGTCAGATCCTTTTATCACGGCCTATGTGGTTGAATATGTTTTGCAGGCAGAGCAGGCCGGAGCCAAAGTAGATGCCGGTCTGCTGGATCAGGCAAAAAATTATTTAATGCAAGAAAAAACTTACAACAGGGATGATTTAGTGGCAAAAACTTATGGATTGACATTGCTGGGAGAAAAAAGCAAAGTCAAAAAATTGACAGATTTTAATAATATCAGTCCGGACCTGTTGTCTATCTCGGTTATGGCAAACTATCTCAACGGGGACACCAATCCGCAAAGTAACGGCTTAGCCTTACTGATGTCAATGGCTAAAGCGCAAGGGGATGCGGTTTTCTGGGAGGACGGCAATAAGGTTAACTTCGGGTCAAAAGACGCTTCAACAGCTTTAGCTATCAGGGCAATCGTACTGGCCGGCGGGGATAGGAATCTGGCTGTTTCCGGCGCCAAATATTTAACCCGCGTCCGCCGTGCTGAATATTGGTCAAATACATACGCGACTGCTCAGGTAATTCGGGCGCTGGTTGATCTTTCCAAAACCGGAGAAGAGCTGACACCGAATTATTCTTATAGTGTTGCGCTGGATGGTAAGCAGGTGGCACAGGGTGCAGTTTCAAATCCGAAACAAATCATAAAAGACATTAATATTCCGGTTGCAAACATTAAACCCGACGGTTCCGGTATTGCTGTTTTAATGAACGGCGACGGTCAAGTCTATTCAACTTTGGTTATAAACGAATTCCATACGGATAAAAACGCTAAGGCCGCAAGTTCCGGATTGTCGGTTAAAAGGGAATATGTTAATGAAAAGGGACCGGAATATTCGTTAGGCGTCGGGGATACGGTCATTGTTAAAATTACTGTCGGCGGCCTTAAGACAGCTGAAAATTACGGAGTTTTAAACGATGAATTGCCTTCCGGTTTAGTTCCGGTCAACGAATCTTTCAAAAACGAACAATACGGCAATAATGCAAATTATTATTACAATTCATATGACGTTACTGACCGGGAAATTACCGAAAACGGCATGGTGCTATCGCTTTATCAACTTGCCGCCGATGAGCGCACCTACACCTATAAAGCTCGGGTGGTAAGCGAGGGCACTTTCCTGGTGCCGCCGGCCACCGCTTCTTTAATGTATGCTCCTGAGATTTACGGCAGGTCAGAGGTGCAGACGGTTAAAATTGATACAAAATCGAAGTTTACCGCAAGGAAAATTACGGAGATGCCTAAAACCTTGCCGCAAACCCTCGGTCAAAAAGCGGTCCTTGTCGGGCTGGCCTTATTATTGGTTGCGGGAATCGGTGGATTTATAGCCCGGAGAAACGGAGTAACCCTGCAATCAATCAAAGACAGGTTTAAACAAAACCCTTGACACATAAGAAGATATTTCTGCTTCTGGCAATATTAATTTTAGTTTTAGGCACTCGATACAGCTTCCCTCAAATGCCTGACTCAGGCGATTCCTTAGGTGTTTCCGTTCACCCGCTAATATTCTACGATGAAAAATCTTTTGTTGAAGGAATTAATAGAGCGAAAAACATACCAAAACCTACCTACAAAATAACCGGCGGCATAACACCGCATGATCTGACAGCCGGTTTTATTCTTGCCGACTTCTACAAAAGACTTAGTAAACAAAAGCCGGCTACTATCATATTAATCGGCCCCAACCACTATGAAAAAGGTAATTTTTTAGCCTTGACCGGCAACTACGGATGGAGTACCCCTTATGGGGTAGTTGAGTCTGATAAAACTATTATTGCCGCGCTTATCAGCAGAAACTTAGTTAAGGTAGATGAAAACACTCTGGAAAATGATCACGCCGTTGCCGGATCTATGCCTTTTATCAAATATTATCTGCCGGAGGCAAAGGTGGTGCCGGTTTTGCTGAGCGGAAGAATGACTCAGGCGGAGGCCTCCATCCTGGCTGAAAACTTACAAGAATTTGTGAAAGAAAATGTTGTGATTGTGGCGGCGGTTGATTTTTCCCACTATCTAGACAGCAAACAGGCAGAAGAAAATGACAACATCACCCTTGCTGTTATGAAAAATTTTGATTATAGACAGCTTTTTTTAATGAATAATGATTTTTTGGACAGTCCGCCGTCAATCGGAGTTTTATTGATGGTAATGCAGAAGCTGGGGAAAGCGGAGCCGGAATTTATTTTTAACGCAAATTCGGGACAATTACAAAAAAACAACTTTATTCAAACCACCAGCTATTTTGAGATAGCATATCATTAGAAAATGATCCGGAAACTTGCAATCCTTTTTATTTTACTTATCCTTTTTATCTTTCTTCAATGGAAAAGCCCGGTTAAATCACGGATCAATACTATCTCAGATCAAACCGGAGCGGTCAGCAACCCCGGCTTTCCGACTTTGGACCGGATATTTAACAGTGAGCACAAGTGGAAAACGGCACTCCCGGCCGGGAGAGTCAGAACTATTATTGCCACCGGGGATATTATCCCGGCCAGATCAGTAAATTTTGAAGTGTTCCGGCGCCAGGATTTTAACTGGCCGTACAGACTAACTTATCAGGTTACCCAATCAGCCGATATTACCTTTGCCAATCTGGAATCTCCGGAGATAAAAAAATGCCCTTTAACCAATGAAGGAATGATTTTTTGCGGAGATTACAGGAATATTGAAGGGTTAAAATTTGCCGGAATTGATGTGGTTTCTTTAGCGAATAATCACGCCGGAAATTTTGGTGAGGAGGGAATCAAGGAAACTGTCGGGCATCTGAAAAATGCCGGCATTGAGTCCACCGGTACAGCTCTTTCTAATCTGGTTATTAAAAATATCAGAGGGGTTAGATTTGCTTTTTTAGGATTTAATGATATTTCCAAGGATCAACCCGGTATCTCTAACGTCGATGAGGAAAAAATTAAAACAGAAATTGCAGAGGCAAAAAAACTCTCAGAAGTTGTGATTGTGGCAATGCACTGGGGAGCAGAATATAAAGACCGGCCTGACGACAGGCAAAAATATCTGGGTCACTTAGCCGTAGATTCCGGGGCAGATTTAGTGATCGGCAATCACCCCCACTGGATACAGCCGGTGGAGATTTATAAAGATAAATTGATTACTTATGCCCACGGCAATTTTGTCTTTGATCAGGAATGGTCTCAAAAAACCAAGGAAGGAGTTATTGGCAAGTATATTTTTTTTGACACTCAACTGATTGACGTAGAATTTCTGCCGGTACAAATTGAAAATTTCGGCCAGCCCGGTTTATTGACAGGTTATAAAAAGAAACTTATCCTTAAGAATATGAAAAACGCTGGCTTGCAATGATCTGAAATTAACTCTCGCCTGACACTCGGAAGGTGTACGCATTAAAAAATACATTGCTTAATATTATTTTCCGAAGGCGATCAGTAATGTTCCGATAATCATAAAAACAACCCCGATGATAATTGATAAATTGATCTTTTCATGCAGGAAAATGATAGCCAAAATGACGGTTAATGCCAGGCTTAGTTTATCTATAGGAGCCACTTGTGAGGCTTGTCCGAGCTGCAGGGCGCGGAAATAAAACAGCCAGGAAAGTCCGGTGGCAATACCGGATAATATTAGAAATATTAAGGAATAAGAGGACAGCGAACTTAATTGTTTGTAACTGCCCTGAAAAAAGACAATTCCCCAGGCAAAAAAAAGAATAATTACGGTCCGGATGGCTGTTGCCAGATTGGAATCCACATTTTTAATGCCGATTTTAGCCAGGATCGCAGTTAAGGCTGCAAAAAGCGCTGAAAGAAGGGCAAAAATGAACCAACTCATAATTTATAGAATATCACAAACACTAATCCTTGTGGTATAAATAATCAATGAATACTTATGCTTTTATTGACAGTCAAAATTTAAACTTGGGAGTTAGATCTCAGGGATGGAAGTTAGACTGGCGTAAATTCAGGCAATACTTGCGGAATAAATATAATGTAACAGAAGCATATCTTTTTATTGGATACAAACCTGGAAATCAGGGGCTCTATACTTCTTTACAAAAAATGGGGTTTCTCTTAATATTCAAGCCTACAATGATATTACCAGATAAAACAGTCAAAGGAAATGTAGATGCAGAATTAGTCTTGCATAGCATGATCCAATTCGAAAATTATAAAAAAGCAATTATAGTTTCTGGCGATGGAGATTTTTTCTGTTTAGTTGAATATCTTGAACAAAAGAATAAACTGTTTCATATTATTGCACCAAATAAACATTATTCCAAACTTTTTAAGCCGTATTCTAAATTTATAGTACGAATGGATCAGTTGAGAGGTAGCGTAGAATCAAAAACGACTGGCATCGGCGGTCGGTCGAAACCTTAGGCCTATCCAGTCATCGTGATATGAATATACTACTACAAATTTCAACAAAAATCAATCTAGGAGATCATAAATGAGTTTGAAATGCGGAATGCCAATAACACCGTCCCATATTTAAGAACTTGCTCTCAAGTTCGCAAGACCCTGCGACAGCAACTTGTCTTATAATGTAGTGATAAATTCAAGGTTCCCTTATATTTAGACTTTAGCTTTTGTTTTCCTGTCCCTAACCCCAGATATGAAAGAATAATTACCCAGAAAGTTGTTTTGGGTGGTTAAAGATCTAAGGTTTGCAGAGGGTGCTTTGGGAACCACTTTGTGAATCAGCTGGAGGGAGCCTTTTAATTTTTGCTTCATCCTCTTTTGATAAAAGATTAAACCAACAAATACCATTTTGTCTTGGTCCCTGGAACATTTTTCCCCTCATATCATAAACCCCAAAATCCACAAAAACATTTTGATTTCTTCTTATTCCAACACCTGTGGCTATAATTTCACCTTTGGTAAGGTTTACTTTTTGTTTTAACCCAGAGGTTCTTGAATCATTCTCTTTTGGTTTTGGTAAGTCTTTTACAATTTCAGCAAATTTAGGAGTAAGTGTTAAAAGATGATCAAAGCGGTACATTATTCCACAAGGAAGTTCAAAATCAAATAAATACTGAACTTCACCTTGTTCCAAATAACGGCTGGCTGATACAAATTTTGAATCTATTGGGATTCTAACTTCTATCTCATCATTTTTAGAATTATCAAAACGGAATCCACCGTGTGGCTTAAAATCCCCACCTCTAATTTGTCCAGGATAAAGCAGGGAAGTGGCTTTTGTTATATCAATTGGAGTCTGGAAGATTAAGGGATTAGGGCATTGTGGATCAGGATTAAGATTACCAATTATAAACAAACCAATAACAAAAATACATATTACTACTAAAACTCCAATAATTATTTTAGGCAGCATATTTTAAGTTTTCTCCTTTTTAAACTATTTGTCAAATTTTCCTGATATAATTCTCGCATGAGTTTAAAAGTAGGAATAGTTGGATTACCAAATGTGGGGAAATCTACTTTATTTAATGCGCTTTTGAAAAAGAGGGTGGCTTTGTCGGCCAATTATCCTTTTGCCACTGTTGAACCAAATATTGGGGTAGTGGCAGTTCCTGACTCTAGACTCTTGACTCTAGCGACTTTAGTGAAAGAAGAAGAAAAAATGGGTCAACTGCCTCCTTTGGTTCCAGCTGTGGTGGAATTTGTAGACATTGCCGGGCTGGTAAAAGGAGCTTCCACCGGAGCCGGTTTGGGCAACCAATTCCTGTCCCATATTCGGGAAGTGGATGCAATAGTGCATGTCCTCCGGGATTTTGAAGACACTAATATTATTAGAGAAGGAAGTGAAAACCCTGATTCGGATAAGCTGACTATCGAAACAGAGTTAGGCCTGGCAGATCTTCAGACTTTGGAGAAGCTAGTATTGGCCGAGGAGAAACAAGTTAGAGCCAGCAGAGATTCGCTGGAACAACAAAAACTGGAAATTCTGAAGCAAATGGCGGAGGAGCTAAATCAGGGTCGGACCCTGGACAAGTACCAGGTAAAAGACGAAAGGTTAAAGGATTGGTTTAAGACTTTGCCACTGCTTTCCATAAAGCCGGTTTTGTTTGTTTATAACGTGAGCGAAGACCAGTATCGACAAAAACTTCACGATCGTGAACAAAATGATTATGAATTAGTGGTTTCTGCCAAGCTGGAGGAGGAACTGGCGGATTTGTCGGAAGCTGAAAGACTGGAATACTTAAAAGAGTTAGGTATTGAAGAAACAGGCTTGGAAAGGCTTATTAAGAAAGCTTACAATCTTTTGGGGCTAATCTCCTTTTTAACTGCCGGCCCAAAAGAAGTCCGGGCCTGGACTGCCAAATTAGGCACTTTGGCTCCGCAAGCCGCCGGAGTAATCCACACCGATTTTGAGAAAAAATTCATCCGGGCACAGGTGATTGAGTATGAAAAATTAATTGAAGCCGGATCTTATGGATCAGCCAAACAAAAAGGCTGGATGAGGACTGAAGGGAAGGATTATGAAATGAAAGATGGGGACGTAGTAGAGTTTTTGATAGGCAGCTAACTTGTAATTACTATAAGCGAAGCTTGAAAACGAAGTTTGCAAGCGAGCTTTCAAACTTGTTTATAGGCATATAGTATATAATATACAGATTATGGCAATCATTGAAAAAGAAATAGCAAAACCTGCCGGCAAGGGTCTTGGACTGAGAGTTCCTAATAAATCAGAATTGCTTGCGGGTGTGATAGATTTTGTCACTCCAAAGAAAACTCTAGATACTTTGTTAAGCCTTTCTCATTACGAAGAAGCGGAAGGGTATGCTGCTGGAGTGCGTCATTATCTATCAAAAGGTTACTGGCCGGTGGGGGTTTTTGTTCACTTTGTGCATTTCGATGGAGTTATTGAAATGAAAGCTGCGAACCGTCTAATTGAAATCTCAAGAGAACTTGACGATCCTAGCAAGCACCTGCAGGGCTGTTATGGTCTTCATCAGGGTACAATGGAAAGTGGGGACCAGGGAGAAGAATTACAGATACTTTCAGTAAAGTTAACCGGTCCTGCTATAGACTTGGGATTTGTACCACTGCCTTATATAACTGAGGAGCATGTTAAAAGATACAATCTTGATCCGGAAAAAGTAGAGGAATTAAACCAGGAGAGTACCGATAAGATGAACGAAGCCCCGAAGAAAAGAATGGCCCTTTTGACTTTTCCGGCCGGCAACATGAGATCAGCTAGGAGAAATAAGACAGGGGAGCTTAATGGTATGGTACAGTCTGACTTAACCTGGATTTCCCAAATGATAATGTATTCTAGAAGTGGGGTGCCAGTTGTTTTCCTTCCGGGAGTAATCAAAGATAGTTTTAGAATTTCGGATCCTAACACCCGGACTTTAACGCTTGAAGCAGGTTTGTCTGCCTTACGTAATTTCCTGGTCCGCTCGGTGCCTGGGTTAGCAGACAGTCCTTTAGAGGCCAAACTAGCTTCTCTGACTATGCTACCACCTTATCCGATTGACAAACTAGCTATGGATCTTGCTCAAATAACTGGCAGCAATGTAAATACTCAAAATCTGAGGTCTATAGCACGGGCTATGTTTGCTAATAAAGAGCTAGCTGATCAATTAATTATGGGGATTATTAACGATGAGTTACTAGATTATTCGAAGGGTAACTATTATCGTGGTTACAGGAGTTTTGGTTTAGGTAATCATGCCGCAGCTCTGTATTGAATTTAAATATATTTCCTAGTACAATTACCCCTGTGAATTCTTATTATTTAACTTTAGTATTTAAAACTGAATTGGAAGAGGGTAAAAGAAAAGCCCTTCTGGACTCCATCAGCAAAAAGGTCAGCGGAACGGATGGCAAGATTGTCAAGGAAGATCTTTGGGGAGTGCGAACTTTGGCTTATCCAATCAAAAGAAAAACTTCCGGCTACTATGCCCATTATGAAATTTCTGCCGACCCCAAAGACATCAAAGACCTTGACAAAACTTTAAGAGTGGAAGAAGATGTGTTACGGTATTTATTAATAAGGGTAAAGGGGTAAGCGTAAAGGGTAAAGCAAACTTCACCCTTCCCCCTTAACGCTTTACGCTAAAATATGGCATCGAGATCTTGGAACAGAGTAGAACTAATAGGTAATTTAACCAGGGACCCTGAACTTCGATATACCCCCAATGGAGCGGCTGTTTGTACATTCGGCATGGCTACCAATCGCACTTATGTGACAGAGGGTGAGCGAAAAGAAGAAGCTGATTTTCACCGATTGGTAGCCTGGAATAAATTAGCCGAACTTTGCAACCAGCTTCTTAAAAAAGGCAATAAAGTTTTTATCTCCGGAAGACTGCAGACTCGGTCCTGGGAGGCTCAAGACGGTCAAACAAAGACCATTACCGAAATTGTGGTAGAAGATATGATATTGCTGACTCCGAAAGGAAGCAGCGACTACCCTCCGCCCGGGGATTTTGGTCCGGAGCCGGTTAAAAGTGAAAAAGTATCAGAGGCAGAAGAACCTGAAGTGGTAAAAGAAGAAAAAGCATCAGAGAAATCTGAGGAAAAAGAATCCTCTGGCGAGAAAGCTGTGGAGGACAAGGAGCCAAAAGCAGAAAAACCCGCCCCTAAAGAAGAAGTTGAAGACGATCTTCCATTCTAAGAACATTTATTATATAATTCCCCAATGGCTGAGAAAAAAATGATCAGAAAAGTAATATCCGGGAAGCCTTCGGAAGAGAAGGCATCAAAAGAAGAAGTGTCAAAGGAAGAAGTATCAAAAGGAGACGAGGTATCAAAAGTATCAAAGACAGAAGATACCGGCAGACTTAAAAAAGTCTGTTCCTTTTGCCAAAGCAAAACTAGCCCTTCTTATACGGATACGGTGGCTCTGCGCCGGTTTACCTCAGACAGGGTCAAAATTTTGCCCCGGGCCAAAAGCGGCATTTGCAGTAAACACCAGAGGGTTGTTACCAGGCAAATAAAATATGCCCGCCATTTGGCTCTTCTTCCATTTGTACCTAAAGTTTAGTACTATAAAATAGTGACTAGTCGCTAGAGTCGAGAGTCAAGTTATAATTTCTCCTAGACTCTAGATTCTAGATTCTAGACTCTAGATTCTAATTATGTCCAGACTGCCCGGACTTTTTAATAGTTTTGATAATTTGGATCAAATTACGCCGGAGAAAATCGCTTTCTGGCTTAAATCCGTCCCCGAGTATAAAATATTGGAAAACTACCTGGCCAATAGAATTTTATATCCTCAAACTCATGCATTAACAGAATTCGATATGCAGATTGATCTTGCCATATTGCGCGAAGCACTAAAAAACAACAGCTCAATCAGAGAACCAAAAAAAACAAATTCTTTGCTTGGCGATAATCCCTTTCTCAATACGACCATGCGTAAGATTCTAATACCGGCGGATTTTCTTAATTTCGTTCCTAATCTTTTGAATTTGGTGCAGGTTTTTATTGATGCATTTTTGCTAAAGCGAAAAAGGCAGGACTTCTTCCAGGACCTCTGGACTATAGTTTTAACTGGTGATATTGATGAAGTGGTGGGTTCGATTTTAATGCCTCAATTTGACGGTAACGGTGGAGTAATAGATTTTAAAATACAAAACAAGAATTATAAAATTCAACAAGGTAATCTGGAGTTAATACCTTGTCCTAAAAGCAGGTGTGAAATAGCTTATAAATTAGAAAAAGGTAAACTATTGGGAAAACAGGAGAATGCTTTTGAAGTATATGGAGGTAAATTAGGTCTGGTAGTTGACGGGAGGGATAATTGAAGCAATTTGTTCCTGTAAGGTTGAGGGTAGAGAAAAATGCGGTAACCCGGATAACAAGGGCTTTAAATGGCCGGGGGACACTTAATGTTCGTGTCGGCCAACAAATCTCACCGGAGGAGATCATTGGTAGTTCCACTATCTCTGCCGGTTTCAGAACAATCAATTTATCATCTTTACTTTCGGTTGCTCCGGCAGAAGTTGAGAGGTTGCTTGTCAGAAAACTTAATCAGAGAATATATAAAGGAGAACTGCTGGCTCAAAAAAAGGGATGGTTGGGCAAAAAAATTGTTACAGCTCCCACAGATGGAATTTTAGATTTTCTGAATAATAAAACAGGGGAACTGCGGATTACTTTTATGCCCAAAAAGGTTAATTTACCGGCAGGTGTTTTCGGAATTGTAGAAGCGGTTGATCAGGAGCGGGGGCAAATAATAATCCGGACTGAAGTTTGCAGAATATATGGTATGCTTGGCTCGGGTCATTTTCGTGAGGGCATACTGCGTATCTTAAGCAGGAAAGACGAACTAATTTCTAAAAGCGGAGTAAAGCCGGAATATGAGGGAAATATATTAGTTGGTGGAAGTTTATATTTAAAAGAAGCGATATCAACGGCTATTTCAATAGGTGTGAGCGGTATTATCACGGGAGGAATAGATGCGGGAGATTACAGGGCAGTAGCCAGCGGGCGTTTAGTATTTCCGAAAAAAATAGATAATGATGTCGGCATATCAATCGTGGTTTGCGAAGGTTTCGGTTCTATTCCGATAGGAATGGATATTTTTGAAACCCTGCAGAATTTTGAAGGCAAATTCATTCTTATTGACGGAAATAAGTCTTCAGTTATCCTGCCTTCCTTTCTGTCATCCTGTATGGTAAAAATAAAAAGCACTAAACTGCCTGATTTGCCCAAGACCGGTTTTTCGGACACAGACCGGACAACTATAATTTCGGAACTTAAAATTGGTTTAAAAGTGAGGGTGGTAGGAAATTCTTATTTCGGAGAACAGGGGAAACTTGTGGCCGTTAATGATTCTTTATCTCTGCTGCCGTCCGGTATTTATGATTACCTTGCGACCGTGGAAACGGCAAGGAGAAAAATACAGGTGCCGGTTGCGAATCTTGAGATTATAATGTAAGCTAGGAGCTTGCTGTATGGGAGCTTTTTTTCAAATCATCAATATAAAACTAGTTTTAATATTTATCCTGGTTTTTCTGCTCGGTTGGCAGATGGGCCACCGGGATGTTCAAATTAAGTGGGCAACGTACAAACCGACAATTTCCATAGTAGGCAAGGAACCCCCGCAGAAAATTAAGCTTGATTTTGCGCTGTTTTGGGATACCTGGGATCTATTGTCCCGTTCCTATTTTGACAAGAAAGCAATAGAGCCGACCAAGTTGTTTTATGGGGCGATTTCCGGGATGGTAGCGGCCCTAGGGGATCCTTATACGGTTTTTCTCCCGCCCGAGCAGCAAAAATTTTCCAAGGAAGAATTAAACGGCAGTTTTGAGGGTGTGGGAATACAGTTGGGATTCAATGAGGCGAAGCCTCCTTCCGATGGAAGCAAAGATAAAAGATTGGTTGTGATTGCTCCTCTTTCCGGCACTCCGGCCGAGAAAGCGGGGATAAAACCAGGTGATTTAATAATAAAAATAGGCGATAAAAATACTACAGGCATGACGCTTCCGGAAGCCGTTAATTTGATCAGGGGAGTAAAGGGAACTCAAGTTGTTCTGACTATATTCAGGGAAGGGGATACGGATACCAGGCTTTTTACTCTAATACGGGATACAATTATTGTTAAAAGCGTCGAGATTTCCGAAAAGCAAACTAAGTCCGGCAAAAAAGTGGCTGTTATAAAATTATCACGGTTCGGAGAGCGGACCGATGAGGAATGGAATTCCGTTGTGTCCGAGACAATTTCAGCTAATTCGGAAGCTGTTGTTTTGGATGTAAGAAACAATCCGGGCGGATTTTTGGAAAGCGCAGTATTTATCGGTTCGGAATTTTTAGAAAGCGGGAATGTGGTACTGCAGGAAAATAGCGACGGACAGCGAAATTCTTTGACAGTCAATAGGAACGGGAAATTAACTAAGATTCCGCTTGTGGTATTAATTAATAAAGGTTCTGCCTCCGCATCAGAAATCCTGGCCGGCGCTCTGCAAGACAGAAAAAGGGCGCAACTGGTGGGAGAAAAATCATTTGGAAAAGGGACTATTCAGGAAGCGCAGGACCTCTCGGGTGGGGCAGGAGTTCACATAACGGTGGCGAAATGGTTGACTCCAAACGGCATGTGGGTAAATGATACACAGGGACTTGAACCGGATGTTAAAATAGATATGGACCAACAGGATCAGACGAAAGATCCGCAGTTGGAGAAGGCAATTGAATTACTAGATTGATTATGGAATCAAAACTGCCAAAACTAAATATTACCGGCTTGGTTCTTGCCACCCTTTTAGGGGTGGCGGTGGCTGTTGGGGTTTATCAGGCTCAAGTCAGAGGATTGATTCCTAGGATTTCCGGTAGTTTTCCTAAACCGGAAACCCGGGAAACCCGAACAATTATTCAGGAAGAAAATGCGGTTGTTTCCGCTGTGGAAAATGCCTCCCCCTCAGTAGTAGCGATCGGAGCAACTACCCGGATTCTTAATCCTTTTGACCCGTTTTCCGCTCCAAAGAGTCAAAATTCAACTATCGGAACCGGTTTTGTTGTTTCAGACAAAGGCATCATTGTCACAAACAAGCATGTAGTCAGTGATCCGGATACCAAATATAACGTAGTGACTAAAGACGGTAATAAATATGAAGTGCGGAAGATTTACCGTGATCCGGTGCTGGATTTGGCAATAGTACAAATTGACGCAAGTAATTTAAAGGTTTTAGAGTTGGGTGATTCCTCAAAGATAAAAGTGGGTCAAACAGTTATTGCTATAGGAAATGCTTTGGGTAAGTTTACCAATACGGTTACAACCGGTGTGATTTCCGGTCTGGGGAGAAGGGTAGTGGCAGGTGATCCGTTTTCCGGGTCAGAGGAATCCCTGGATGATCTGATTCAAACAGATGCCGCTATTAATCCCGGAAATTCCGGCGGGCCACTTTTAAATTCTGCCGGTCAGGTAATTGGCGTTAATGTAGCAACCACCGAAGGAGCGCAAAATATCGGCTTTGCCATCCCGATTAATTCGGTTAAAAAAATCACGGATGAGTTTATCCGGACAGGTTCGGTGTCCCGGCCATTTTTAGGAGTAAGTTACAGATTTCTTTCCAAAGACATAGCTATCATGTATGAAATGCCGCCCGGCGCTTATATTCAGGATGTGGTGCCGGACTCCTCTGCCGATCAAGCCGGCATAAAGCAGGGTGATGTAATTACCAAAGTAGATGGCCAGGCAGTGGATTCGGAAAAAAAGATTTCCGAAACAATTTCCAATAAGAAAATCGGGGACAGGTTGGATTTGACTGTCTGGAATGATAGTAAGGAAAGATCAGTGACAGCTACGTTGCAAGAGTTGCCTAACCAGTAGAGTGTTTAATAATTAATATCCTTTGTTTGTGAGCCAGATCTGTTTTAACTTCCACCTTTGCCTTCGGAAAGTATTTTTGGGCAACGTTCCCGGCCAGTTCTCCGTGAGTGTAGTCAATTTCTCCCACGAAAATTTTCAATTTTCTGCCTTCGCCAAGGCTTCGGCGGGCAAGCCAATTTTTCTCTTTAAGCTGCTGGAATAATTTTCTATAAAGTTCAAAGCCGTCTTCGCCGCCGTCTAGGGCTACAAGTGGTTCAAAGTCTTTGACGGAGGAATCCAGGTAGGGAATCCGGGCAGAGGGGATATAGGGCAGGTTAGTAACTATGATTAAATTGTCATCCCCGCGTAGGCGGGGATCCAATTCCGACCGTGACTTTATTAATTGGATTCCTGCATTCGCAGGAATGACATTGGAAAGTAAGTCGCTTTGGAGGAAGGTAATTTTATCTTCTACTCCATGTAGTTTAGCATTTTGTCTGGCTACTTTTAAGGCTTTTGCGGAAACATCAGTGGCAATAATATTTACCTTGACACCCTTGGGGTGGAGGATCAAATTTTTGGCGATAGAGATGGCAATGTTGCCGGCACCGGTACCCAGGTCGAGAAGGACAAGAGTTGGTAGTTCGTAGTTAGTAGTATGTAGTTGGGAAAGAAATCGCAAAACTTCGTCTACCAACAACTCAGTTTCCGGGCGGGGGATGAGGACATCAGGCGTGACTTTAAATTTAAGCTTGTAAAATTCCACATATCCTTTGATGTACGCATGAGGGATATCCTTTGGAAATTTAGACTGTAATTTTATTTTAGGTGGATAGTCGTTCATATTTTTAAGGTATGAATTTTGAAATCTCGCTTCGCTCGATTATAGAATTCAACATAGCCTTTTTGGTACTGGATAGGCTTCATTAGAAATTAGAAATTAAATACTGGTTGTCTTCAATGTCTTAACAATATCTCCCATATCTCCTTCCAAAATCCGGTCCAGATTGTGCCATGATTTATTGATCCGGTGGTCAGTAATTCTATTTTGAGGGAAATTGTAGGTTCTGATTTTTTCCGACCGCTCTCCGGATCCCACTTGGGCGGCTCTTTGGGCTTCGATATTACCAACTTTTTGTTGTTGTTCAATTTCCCAGATCTTGGCCCGCAGAAGCGACAGGGCATTTTCCCTGTTTTGTAGCTGCGACCGTTCGGTTTGGGCCGTGACAGTGATCCCTGTGGGGATATGTTTTAATCTGACGGCGGTGGAAACTTTATTAACATTTTGCCCGCCGGCTCCACCTGAGCGGAAAGCTTCAAATTCAATGTCGGACGGATTGATAATCACCTGAGTTCTGTTAACTTCCGGAAGCACTGCCACTGTGGCGGTTGAAGTATGAATTCTGCCGGAAGATTCCGTCGCGGGTACCCGTTGCACTCTGTGCACGCCGGATTCAAACTTTAGATTGTTGTATGCATCTTTGCCGGTGATTTTAAGTACCAATTCTTTTATTTGTCCTAAGTTGCCTTCGGATCTGTTTAGCTCTTCGATTTTCCACTTTGAATTTTGGGCAAACCTGGTATACATCCTAGTCAAGTCTCCGGCAAAAAGCCCGGCCTCGTCTCCTCCGGCGGCAGAACGGATTTCCAAAATAGCAATATTGGGATTGATTCCTTGATTTTCCACCTCGAAGGTGGGCCCTGACTCCTTCGAGGTGTTTTGGGTTGACGCCTCAAGCTCTACCTTTTGCTTCTCAAGCTCGGAAATCTCCTCTTTTGCCAGTTCAGCCATTTCAAGATCTTCCAACAAGGGCTTAATATCGGCAATCCGCTTGTCAATTTGTTCAATCTGTTCTTTTAAGTAATCGTTCATATGAGTATTATACCCCGTCATTCCTGCGAAAGCAGGAATCTATATGGATTCCGTATAAGCAGAGCTTGCGAGCTGATCGCTCTTCAAGTACGGAATGACAAAGTATCTAAGAAGAAACTTGCTTGCGGGCCTGCAGGAGTAAATCCTTGAGGGTTGGCCGATCTTTCTTTTTATCTTCAACTCTTAATTTTCTGGCTTCTAAAATCTTTTTTCTTTCTTCCTGCTTAACCTTGGAAACTTCGGTCTTTTTGATAAACCGGTCAACCTGACCCAGTGTGTCAACAAATTTTTGCTGGCCAGTAAAAAACGGATGACACATACTACAAATTTCCACGCGGATAGCCGGCAAAGTTGAGCCGGTTTGAAAAGTTGCCCCGCAAGCACAAGTTACTTGCGCCTCAGGATACCATTGTGGATGGATATTTAGTTTCATGATGATGGGATTATACCAAAGATGGGTTCAAATCGCAAAACTTATTTTTAAAATAATTAACTTGAGTAATTTTAAATTTGAAATTCTAAATTTTTAATGAATTTTTAATGAATTAATTTTAAAATTAGAAATTAGAAATTAGAAATTTCATTTAGACTCTATGTGCTTTGTAGTGTCTATGGTGAGCCTCTTTGGCCAGTGTCCCGAGGAATGCTCCGACTGCGATTAACCCCGCGCCTACCAGAAACTGACTAGAGATACTTTCACCTAAGATTAATACAGCCAAGGTTGTTGCCATCATAGGCTCAATATATTGGAAAAGATCGGCTATGGTAACAGATGTTTTAGCCAGCCCCCATTCAAAAAGAAAATAGGCAGAAATAGATGACAGGAGTGTCATAAAAGTAAGTCCCAAAATGCCCAACATAGTTACTTGATTTATCCAGCCGGGATTTTGAAAATATTCCAAACTAGCCGGAATAAATATGGCAATAGTTCCCACCATAAAAGCTATAGCTGTAACCACCAAAGAAGGGTATTTGCTCAGGATTTTTTTGGAGATGGTGACGCCTATCACCCAGGAAATAGAAGCTAAAATAACCAGTACGTTGCCCAGTAATGCTGAGGGGGAAACGGTTCCGGTCAGGATTTGCGGCAGTCCGGTTATAGTTAAGGCCCCCAGAAGTCCCAACACTATTCCTAAAAGATTAACCAGGTAAACCTTTTCTTTTAAAAACCACCAGCCCAAAAGGACGGAAAGCATGGGGATGATCAGGGTAAGAACAGAGGCATCTATGGCAGTGGTTCTTTTTATGCCTTCAAAAAAGAATGTAATGTTTAAGACGGTGATGAAAACTCCAATGGCAATCAATTTGGGAAGGTCTTTTTTGTCTATTTTTATCTTCCTTGTTTCGGAGAAGAAAAAAGGAGCCAAAAGCAGAGAGGCAAACGCAAACCGGAGAAATGCCAAGCTCATAGGCGGAAATTCCTGCAAAGTAACTTTTGCCACCACAAAATTAGCTCCCCAGATTAGGTGAGCCAGGATCAAAGCCAGATACGGCAGTGGTGATTTAAATATTTGAGAAGACATACATTTTTGTCATTGCGAGGAGCGAAGCGACGTGGCAATCTTTACTAATCAAGATTCCCACGGTCGCCGCGGCGACCTCGGAATGACGTTCTCTTATTATGATGTCAGCTTGGCCACTAGTTCGTCAAGTGGAAGGGTTTCTTGAGTTTTGTTTTTAAAGTCTTTTAATGTAATGATGTTCTTTTCGGCTTCCTCCGGACCGATGATAACTACATAAGGTATCCCTTTTTGATCAGCATATTTTAATTGTTTATCTAATTTAGTTTCCGTTTCCAACCAAAGCTCAGTGGCGATATCCTTCGAGCGCAAGCGAGAAGTTACCTTAATTGATTCTTGTAATAATTCTTTGGAAAATACCGTCACCAGGACTTCGGTGGTAGCCAGATCAGCGGGGAATAATCCCAGTTGATCCATGGCTTCAATAATTCTGTCAAAACCGTATGCCACTCCGACTGCCGGGATATCTTTTCCGGCAAACATCCCGACTAATTTATCAAATCTTCCGCCGCCGGCCAGTGAACCTGTAGGATACGCTTCCGCTTCCACTTCAAAAATCATGCCGGTGTAATAATCCAAACCCCGGGCCAACGTAGGGGAGAATTCAAATTGGGATTTATCCACTCCCAGTTTAACCAGTAAGTCAAAAATCTGTCGTAAATTATCAGTCGGTTGCATTGTTTCAATGGTTTGGATGGCATAAGTAGCTTGCTCGGAAGGAATGCCTTTTTCAATCATCTCTCCCAAAACAGCTTCCCGCCCGATCTTTTTTATTTTATCCATGCTTCTGATGATAATCTGCAGACTTTTTTCACTGAAAGCCTGCCGTTTTAAAAGAAGCGCGAAAAGATTGCGGTCATTAATAATCATCTTAAAGTCTTTAAATCCTAACTTCTTTAGCGATTCAACCACCGTAGCAATTATTTCCGCATCGGCTAGGGGAGAGTTTAAACCGACAGTGTCTATATCGCACTGCAAAAATTCCCTAAACCGGCCTTTTTGGGTATTCTCAGCCCTCCAAACAGGTTGGATTTGGTATCTTTTAAAAGGCATTGGTAATTCGTTTTGATATTGAGCTGCCACCCGGGCCAGAGGAACGGTTTGGTCATAGCGCAGGGCCACTTTGCGGTCGCCGTTATCGGTAAAACGGTACATTAACTTATCACCCTCCTCGCCATATTTCCCCAGGAGTACCTCTTCGTACTCCAGCGCCGGAGTTTCCAAAGGTTCAAATCCAAAAGATTCGAAAACTCCCTTAAGCTTATTTATGACATACTGCCGCTTCCGGGCTTGCTCGGGTAGGAAATCACGGAATCCTTTCAATGTTTGTGCTTTAATCATAATTTTCTCCCTGTAATATTATACAGGTTTTTATTGCATAATTTCTTCCGTTTGTTTAAACCTTACCTATTTGGGTCGACCGGCCCCTTTAAGTAAAGTTCTCCTATCTAATTCTTTTAAAATTTCAGAGGGTTTGATTTTAAACAGGCTTAACATGACTAATAAGTGAAATATCAAATCCGCAGTTTCTGAAATAATTCTTTCTCTGCTTTCTTTATTTGCAGCAATCACCACCTCCACCGCTTCTTCACCCACCTTTTGGATAATCTGGTCTTGTCCCGCTTTAAATAACGAAGCTACATAAGAGCCCGGCGGTATTTTCTTTTTGCGGTCCTCAATGATTTTATATAGTTGTTTTAATGTCATATAACCTCCTTGAAACAGGTTTTGCTCCCGGTGTGACACACGCTTGTCCCCGCAAGTTCTGCTTTTATCAAAATTGTATCTGCATCACAATCCATAAGTATTTTTTTCACTTTCAACTTGTTACCCGATTTTACACCTTTCATCCAAAGCTTGCTCCTGCTTCTGCTCCAAAAATAAACCCATCTAGACTCCAGAGTTTTCTTCAAAGCTTCCGAATTCATAAATCCAAGCATTAAAACCTCACCGCTTTTATAATCCTGAATGATAGCGGGTACTAATCCTTTGTCTTTTTTGAAATTAATAACAATATTTTTCATAATTTAACTCCTGATCGGTATCTTTTTTGACCTAAGGTAATTTTTTAAATCTTTTATTGTTAATTCCCCGAAGTGAAACAAAGAGGCGGCCAATGCCGCATCAGCCTTACCGATTTTAAAAACATCCGTAAAATCAGCAAGTTTTCCGGCGCCCCCGGAAGCAATAACCGGGATGTTTACGGCTTCCGAAACTCTTCTGGTAAGTTCTAAATTAAAACCTTCCTTCATGCCGTCAGTGTCAATACTGGTCAGCAATATTTCACCGGCTCCAAGCTCAGTAGCTTTTTTCGCCCATTCAATTGCAGAGACTCCTGTATCTGTTCCGCCACCGTTTATAAAGACATTCCATCTGTTCTTTCTTACTTTTTTGGCATCGAGTGACAAAACCACACACTGGCTGCCAAACTCCTTGGCGCAATCTGAAATCAGCTTAGGATTTTTAAATGCACCCGTATTTACAGACACTTTATCGGCACCGGCCCTCAGTATCATCCTCATATCCTCGACGGTTCTGATGCCGCCACCCACTGAAAAAGGGATAGTTACCACCTCTGCTGTTCTTCTGACTACATTAAGCAGGATATCCCTATTTTCTACAGTGGCAGTAATATCCAAAAACACTAACTCATCGGCTCCCTCGTCAGAGTATTTTTTAGCCAGTTTAACCGGATCTCCGGCATTGCGGAAGTTTACAAATTGTATTCCTTTAACAACCTTGCCCTGAGTCATATCAAGACATGGAACAATTCTTTTAGCTAACATAGGTATCTCCTTTCACAAAGTTTTCCAGTAATTTAAATCCAACCTGTCCGCTTTTTTCCGGGTGAAACTGTACACCAATTATATTTTTCTTTACCACAATACTGGCAAACTCTTCACCATAGTCAGTAAGTCCAATAATGGTATCTTTATCTTCAGGTAAGCAATAATAACTGTTCACAAAATAGAAAAAGCTATTATTGGGGACGCCTTGGAGGTTTTGCACTTTGCACTTTGAATTTTGAACTTGTAATTTCACCTGATTCCAGCCGATTTGGGGAATTTTTCTCATCTTTTTAAATTTTTTCACCTGACCTTTAAAAATTCCCAGACAATTAACATTTCCTTCCTCGCTTTTTTCAAATAAAAGCTGCATCCCTAAACAAATTCCTAAAAAAGGTTTACCTTTTTTAATTTCCCCAACAAGCACCTTATCTAAACCTGATTTCTTCAAGTTTTTCATACCCTGTCCGGCGGCTCCGACACCGGGCAGAATTAAAGCTTTTGCTTTTTTAATCACTAGGGGATCACTGGAAATTTTACTTTCCGCTCCGAGTTTATCCAAAGCGTTTTTAACGCTGGCCAAGTTTCCCACCCCGTAATCAATTATTACGATCATAGTTTTCCTTTCGTTGAAGGTATTTGATTTAAAGCTCTTTGGTCTATCTCGCAAGCCATGCGGATAGCCCGGGCAATAGCTTTAAATATTGCCTCAATTTTGTGGTGGTCATTTTCTCCGTATTCCACTTTGATAAACAAATTAACTTTGGCGTTTTGAGCAAAAGCATCCCAAAAGTGTTTCACAAGTTCTGTAGGCAAGTCACCTACTTTTTCTCTTTCAAATGGACACTCAAATTTAAATGAGTACCTGCCGGCAAAATCTATCGCCACTGTTGCCAGTGCTTCATCCATAGGTAAGATAAAAAAGCCATAACGGTTGATACCCCTCTTATCGCCAAGGGCGCTAGTAAAAGCTTCTCCTAAACAGATGCCTATATCCTCAACCGTGTGGTGCTCATCGATCCAGGTATCACCGGTCGCTTTAATAGTTAAATCAAATAATCCTCCTTTGGCAAATAGGTCCAGCATGTGACTTAAGAAACCAACCGGAGTATTAATTTCCCTTTTTCCGGTCCCGTCAATATCTAGAGAAATCTTGATATTAGTTTCATCTGTTTTTCTTTTGACAACTGCTTGGCGGCTCATATAATTACTCCTCCTTGCATTAGTGCTTGATAAAAATCAGCATTAGTTGCCGTAGAGATAAATTTAACTCCGATATTATTCGCAAAAAGCTTGTCGGTTTCTCTATCCCCGCAAACAAAAGAGATTTTTTGGTCAATCCTATTTTCTCGTAAAAACTTCTTTACTAGTCCTGTTTTCGGTTTTCTGCAGCTGCAATTCCTGGACGGCAGGTGCGGACAGATAAAAATCTCTTTAAAATAAATACCGTTTTCTTTGAAAATACTGAGCATTTTATTTTGAGGCGCTTCGAATTTGGCCCGGGGGAACGAGGGAGTTCCGATACCGTTTTGGTTAGTAACCATGATCAGCTCAAACCCGAGTTTTTTAAGTGTTTTAAGGCCTTTAATTACCCCATCTAATATTTTTAGCTTTTTAATACTGTCAACTTGAAATGTATCTTGCGGCTCGAAAATTAAAGTCCCATCCCTGTCGAGAAAGGCATATTTTTTTGGTTTCTCTAATATTACATTTTCGTAGACTTTGATAAATTTCCTCATTTGCTTAACTGTTCCTATGCTGACACGGATGGTTTTTTCTATATTTATCTTGTCTTGAGGTCTTACCAAGATACCACAGTCTTTTAATAATTTTTCTTCCGGTTTTTGACTGGGTTTGAAAAGTAAAAAGTTTCCGGCGGACTGATAAAAGGCTATGTTATTTTTTGTAAAGAATTCTTCCACCATCGGTTTTGCCTCCGTCATCACCTCATTTGTATACTTTTGTGTTCTTTCAAGATCATCCAGTGCTGCAAGTGCGGCCGTAAAGGCTACCATGTTTACATCATAAGGCCCGCGTACTTTTGAAAGCTCGCTGATATAGCTTTTGGAGGCGATAACGTAGCCGAGCCGGAGTGACGGGAGGCCAAAGGCTTTTGATAAGGTTCTGGTGATAATAATATTTGGGTATTCTGCTATAAGCGGAACTGCAGTAACTCCGGAGAATTCAAAATAGGCTTCATCTACGAGAATGATGGTATTTGGAGCTTTTTTTGCGATTTGTTCAATACTACCAATCGATATCAGTGTTCCTGTTGGATTATTGGGGTTACAAATTACAAGTAGTTTTACCGATTTATTAATCATGCTCATTACTTCTTCTCTGGGAAATGACAAATCTCCCTTCCTGTATAAAGGGCACAGTATTTTATTTCCAACTATTTGAGCGGATTGATAAAACATTGCAAAGCTGGGGGTAGGAATTATGACAGTATTACCGGCTTCAGTAAATGTGCGGAACAGGAGATCGATTCCCTGATCAGATCCGTTAGTTATCATAACCTGGTTTGTATTTACACCTGCATATTTGGCTAACTTTTTCTCAAGTTCACCGTACTCCGGATAAAGCTGTAATTTATTTGATTTCAAAAGACCCTGAATAGCTTTTCGGATTTTTGGTGAAGAAGGAAGTGTACTCTCGTTAAAATCTAAAAGCAGGCCACTGAATGCCCGCCGCCCGGCTAGTGGCGGATTATATGATTTCATTTCTTTTATTCTTTGCAGTGCTAAGTTAACCATATTTTTTAAACCTTTCTGATACAGAATTTTTGTGTGCAGGTAACCCTTCGATTTCTGCGATGGTTTCAATTGTTTCTATAATTTTTAGTAATCCTTCTTTAGTACATTTTTGGACCTGCATCCATTTTCCAAAGGCCTCCACCCCAAGCGGTGGATACATCTTGGCTGTGCCACCGGTTGGTAAAACATGATTTGCTCCGGTGGCATAATCACCGCTGGATTTGGCTGTCCAGTCACCTAAAAATACCGAGCCCGCGTTGATTATTTTTTTAACTAAGCTCTCTGCGTCTTTAGTCATAATCTCCAAGTGCTCCGGAGCATATTTATTGGAAAACTCAATCGCTTCATTTAAAGAATTAACAACAGCAATAAGTCCATACTTTTCAAAAGACTTCTTAACTCTTTCTCTCGTTGGAAGACTTTCTAATTGTTTTGTGATTTCTTTGATAGTTTCTCCCGCAATTTTTTCTGATGTTGTCAGTAAGACACATGCGGAATCTTCTCCGTGTTCGCCGTCTGCTAATAAATCTGCTGCAATGAATTTAGGGTTAGCTGTTTCATCGGTAATAATCAAAACTTCAGAAGGCCCGGCCGGCATATCAATGCTGACTGTTTGGAGAGCCAATATTTTTGCCGCTGTTACGTAAGTGTTACCTGCTCCAAAGATTTTATATACGCTAGGGATAGTTTGCGTGCCGTAAACCATGGCGGCAATTGCTTCTGCGCCGCCGACTTTATAGATATTTTTAAGGCCGATCATGTCCGCCGCAACTAAGGTCGGTGCGGGAATTTTTCCTTTTTTTCCTGCCGGTGAACACATAATTATTTCTTTACAACCGGCGATTTGAGCGGGGATTGCCGTCATTAGAACTGAGGATGGATAAACTGCTTTTCCGCCCGGGATGTAGATTCCCACTTTTTCAATCGGCCGCCACTCCCTCCAAACGGAAATGCCTTTTTCAGTCGTAACAACAGTATCTTTTTTAGACTTAAGCTGGTTTTTTTGTACAGCAGTAATATTTTTTATTATCTGCTGGAGAGCTTTAATGATTTTTTTGTCTACTTGTTTGTAAGCCTCCTTAATTTCTTTTTCAGAAACTTGTATAGAATAATTTGCAGAAACTCCGTTAAATTTTTTAGAGTATTTAATTACTGCTTTATCACTGTTTTGTTTAACATCTTCCATGATCTTTTTAGCCACAGACATTACAGCCCGGTAATTACCGGCTGAACGGTTAATAATTTTTTTATAATCTTTTCCTGACAAGTTTCTTAATTTAGTGATTTTCATATTATTATTTTTTCAAATTTTGTCATAAGGTTTTCCAATAAAACTTTTCTGCCGTTTAATAATGATTGCTGGTTTGCAACAAGCACTGTTTCAGAATCGTATATTTTGGTAAGTATTCTTAAATCATTTAAGGCAAGTGTTCTGCCGGTTGAAGTAAGATCAACTATAGCCTGTGCTATACCTAAGGCAGGTGCAATTTCAACAGAACCGCTGATGCGGGCAATCTTCACAGAAATGCCGTTTTTCTTAAAGAAATCTTTTGTGGATTTTGGATAGGTTGTGGCAATGGTTTTACCTTCTAAATCGCTTAATTTTGTAATATTTGATTTCTTTGGAACCGCTACAACAAGTGAGCAAAACCCATATTTTAGGCAGAGCAACTTTTTAGCTTTTGGCTTTTCTTCATTAAGCATATTTTGACCCAAAATACCTAAATCAACTACGCCCGAGCCGACATAATTAGGGATGTCATTATTGCGGACATAAAGAATTTCCAGAGGAAAATTTCTGCACAGAGAAAATAGCCTTTGTTGATAGCTTTCAAATTCCAGGCCCGAGCGGCGCAAAAATTCAAGCGTCTCGCCGGTCAACCGCCCTTCTTTTTGTATCGCCAGTTTTAAATTTTTTGTACTCAAATTTGCCATATCTTCCTTTCTAAACCACAAAAAACCTCCCGTTCACTGCCCACCACCCAAAAAGGGTAATGAACAAGGAACGAGAGGTAAAATTAGTTAAGAGTTTTGAGTTGGTAGTTCGTAGAAAGATTTTAACTACTACGAACTCTGAACTAATAACTCCCTACTAAAAAGGGACCTCCCGCGGTCCCATCCTTGTGCCTTTAAATCTTACGACTCAAAGACTCTTAGTGGCGACTTTGGTTTTCCAACATCGTCTGTTTCATTTAACGGTTAAACTTCCGTAGAGTATTTGGCTCTCGACTCCCGAATCGTGACTTCGGTACAAACGTCTTTAGTTATTAAGTTGTAAGAACCTGCTTCGCTCGTAGTATTTATTATTTTACTACTCGCTTGCAGAACCTTTCCTTTTACCATTCGGTAAAACGTAAATACAGTATACCACAAAAACTTCAGTTGTCAAATTTACTATCGGTTAATATATTTTTCGGAGCCTAGGGGGAAAGGGTGTTTACTCTTTGTTCCAATTGATCAAACTCTTCTCTGGTTGGAGTATCATCTTCTAAATAGGCAAGTTGCATACCAATTTTATCAAGTCTTTCCGTCAATCTTTTTTCAACCTTATCTATTTTTTTATCCAGTTTATCGACCTTCCCGTCTAGTCCGTCTACCTTTAGGTCAACTTTATCAATCCTGCCTATCAATTCTTGTTTAAGTGCAGTTTGTCCGCTCAGAATCGCCTGAAGCATTTTTGTGGTTTGGTTAGCGTCGTTCATCGGTTAGAGTATATATCGTTTAATTTACTCTTTTCAAGCCCCGTTCATTCCGGTTTGGAGTATTCCATCAGGAGTTTTTCTTTGGTATCACGGAATTTTTTATACTGCTCTTCTATATTTTTTAAAGCTGCCTGGGCTTCCGGTTTTTTAGAAAAATCCAAAACATTATTTACAGCCGCATATTGCTGCATAATTTGTCCTTCCCTGTTTTTCAAAGCTTTTTTAATGAATTCCCACTTGATGTGTCTGCTTAAAGTATGCCACTCCGGAAAAGAAGACAAATATTCGGGGTCATATTCACCCATATCTACTGCTTTTTCCAACGTCATTGTACCTGAATTCATTACCATAGTTTACCATAAATTAAAGCTCTGGACTTTATCTTTAGTGGTGTTGTAGGATATATAAATATCCATGGTAAAAGCAGCAATTATTTTGGCAGGGGGAAAAGGGGAGCGACTCCGGCCTTATACCAACGACCGTCCCAAGCCGATGGTGGAGATTAACGGCAAACCGATTTTGGCTTATCAGCTTGAACAACTTAAAAAAGCAGGTATTACGGAAGTTGTTTTTGCCTGCAGTTACCGCCGGGAAGCTTTGCAGAAACATTTAAGCTCCGGTAATAAATACGGCATCAAAGCTTTCTTTTCCGTTGAGGAGACTCCGCTGGGCAGAGGCGGCGGAATCAAAAAAGCTATGAAGATGTTGTTTCCGGGTTGGGACAATGTTGTGATTACCAACGGTGACAACCTTTGGAAATTAGATATCCAGGGATTAATAAAAAAACATGTGGATAAAAAAGCCATGGCCACAATTGTGGTTGTCCCTTTGAAGAGCCCCTATGGAATCGTAGAATTTAACGGCGCGGATGAGGTTTTAGGTTTTAAAGAAAAACCGGTACTTCCGCATTGGGTCAATGCCGGAATTTATTGTTTCAGCAAAGAAGTAGAACCGCTCTTGCCGGATGAAGGCGATCACGAAATAGAAACTTTCCCCAAACTTCCCACCAAGCGGTTTTTGGTTTTCAAAAGCACAGATTACTGGAGGGGTGTAGATACGGTTAAAGACTTAACTGAGGCGGAAAAAGAAGTGGCGGAGATCTTTAACGGGTAACCGCCTTCGGCTTAGCAGAAGGAGTAGCAGGTTTTGCAGAAGGAGTAGCCCCGGCACCGTTCGGTGCGGGGTAAACTACTTTTTTAGGCCTTAAAATTCCCCCTTGAGGTATTGTATAGACAAATTTAACAGCAAAAACATCACTTTTATTCATGATTCCGGTGAGTATTACAAAATCCTTTATTTTGACTTCTGAATCTTTCGGCAGGGTTGCGGCAATATTTTTCAGATTTCTGTCCTTGAGGGTTATCAGATTATCTGACACGGAAACGATCTGGCCCCAGAAATAAGTTTTTGGTAGTTGGTAGTTGGTAGTTGGTAGTAAGATAATTTTCTTGGCTGTTAAAACGCCTGTTTCATCAATATCGCCCAGGGCGGCAATATAGTTTTCCTCAGCTATAGTTTTTTGGGAGAATTTCTGTTTGGATTTCACTCCGCTTTCAAAAACAGTATCCTGGTTAATACTGACTATTTTAGGCCCGGATGAGGCAGATAAAGTTAGGGAGGTGTCCGATTTTGACTTAACAATGCCAATATAGGCTTTATCTTTTAATTTCCGGTTTACTTCCTGTTTTAATTTGGCAGCCTTTGAAGCAATTTCTTTTTTGAAATCCTCTAGTTTAGACTTTATATCAGCAGAAGGACTGGAATCGGCAGCTAGGACAGGGTGAAGGGTGAAGGGTGAAGGGTGAAGAATAAATAACAATATTATAGTTAAAATCACGAACTTTCCCCTTAACGCTTTCCCCTTAACGCTTTTCATATTTTCTCCTTAGAATAATACACACTTCGCTCTGCCGATCTGGACTCACCGGTTGCATCAAAAACTACTGTTGTAATATTATTCACCCCCTCATCCAGATTCAAAACCGTGGAAAAGGAGCCGTCCGAATTTACTTTAATAACTAAATCCTGTGTCTCAGTTGAAATAAGTACCGTACTGCCGGGCCCGGTTTTACCGGAGACAACTATTGAAGACGAATAAGACAAACTATCCTGATCAGGTTGATCCAAATCCAGCCGCAGGCTTTTGGGAGCCGTGGTAACAGGACCAGCTAAAAAAGCATTTTTTGGTTGGGGAGATTGGACATTTAGAATGTAGTAAAGCCCTCCTAAAAAAGTTAAACCTAAGGTTAAAATCAAGACTTGAGAGATAATAAAAGACTTATGTGAGAGTTTCTTGTTTCTGAAGGCAAGAACTTTTTTTTCAGATTTCATCGGCAAACCCCATTTTAACACAATTGAGGGATTGTCTAGTTTTTAATTTTTTGTTAGTATCTTCCCCGATGGATATTTATTGGTACGGACAAGCATGCTTTAAATTGAAGGGTAAAAATGCCTCCGTAGTAATAGATCCATATGATCCGGATTTTACCGGCCTTAGGCCCCCCAAAGATTTATCTGCGGATGTAGTTTTGAAAACTCACGACCACCAGGATCACAATTTTATTTCAGTGGTAAAAGATCCGCAAGGCGGTGTCCCGATGGCTTTTACCGAGCCGGGAGAGTATGAAGTGGCCAGAGTAGTAATTACGGCTATCAGCAGTTTTCATGATAATTCCGAAGGTTCGGAACGGGGGGCAAATACGATTTTCCATTTATTATTTGACGGTTTGGATATTGTACATCTGGGAGACTTGGGGCAGACAAAATTAACAGAAACACAGATTGCCGAAATCGGCCAAACCGATATCCTGCTTATTCCGGTGGGGTCTGTTTATACCGTAGACGCCAAAGCAGCCTCGGAAATTGTTTCCCAACTGGAACCCAAGATTATTATCCCCATGCACTACAAAATAGACGGACTAAAGTTTGAGCTGGAAGGGGTGGAAGGATTTTTGAAAGAAATGGGAGCAGAAGGGGTGGTACCGGTTCCTAAGTTGTCGATTACCAAAGAAAAACTGCCGGAAGAACCACAGGTGATTTTGCTTGCAAAATCATCCTGAGCGATTAGCGAAGGATCCCCCCGGAATCAAGAGATTCTTCGGCTTCGCCTCAGAATGACAATGATATGGCCAGTCCAATTACCAAACTCCCTCCACAAAACATAGAAGCTGAACAATCCCTGCTGGGGGCGCTTTTAATTGATAAAGACGCAATAGTCCGGATTTCGGAACTTTTACACCCCGGCAATTTCTACAGAAACGAACAGCATGGCGCTATTTATGAGGCAATGCAGAGTTTATTTGAAAGGCGCGAACCGATCGATTTGGTGACTGTGACGGAGGAATTAAAGCGAAAAAGTGTTTACGATAAAGTCGGTGGCTCGGCTTATCTGGCATCTTTAGTTAATATCGTTCCGACTTCTGCTCACGTTGAACATTACGCCAAAATTATCCGGGATCATGCCGTCAGAAGAAACTTAATTGTACAGGCAACTGCTATGATCCAGCGGGCTTATGATGAGCGGGAGTCGGTGGAAGATCTCCTGGAAGCTTCTGAGGCAGGGATATTTGCCATCTCACAAGAACACGTCAGCCGTGATTTCCGGCCGATTAAAGACGCCTTAACAGAATCTTTTGACCGGTTGGATGAACTGCAAAAGTCTTCCGGAAAACTGCGGGGGGTGCCAACCGGCTTCCGGGATTTGGATAATAAACTGGCCGGTATGCAAAATTCCAACCTGATCATTCTGGCTTCCCGCCCGGGCCAGGGGAAAACTTCCATGGCACTCAACATTGCCCAGTACGTAGCAGTAGTGGCCGGACTGCCGGTGGGGATTTTTTCCCTGGAAATGAGTCAGGAAGAATTAGTGGATAGACTCCTGGTGGGGCAGGCGGATATTGATGCCTGGAAATTAAAAACCGGCAGATTGGGAGAGAGTGATTTTGATAAATTATCTTTGGCCATGGGGGAGTTGGCAGAGGCACCGATTTTTATTGACGATACCCCGGGGATTTCCATATCTGAGATGAGAACAAAAGCCCGGAGATTACAAATTGAACACGGTTTAAAACTGTTGATTGTGGATTATTTGCAGTTGGTTCATGGACGGAATCTGGAAAACAGGGTGCAGGAAGTTTCGGAAATTTCTCAAAATTTAAAAAATCTGGCCAGGGAATTAAAGATTCCGGTACTGGCAATTTCGCAATTGTCCCGAGCGGTTGAACAGCGGGGAACCAGAAAGCCGCAGCTCGCTGACCTCCGGGAATCAGGGGCCATTGAACAGGATGCGGACGTGGTGATGTTTCTTTGGCGGGAAGATCCGGAAAAACCGGAACAAGTTACCCTGGATATTCAAAAACACCGTAACGGTTCAACCGGGGAAATCAGCATGATCTTTAGGGCAGACCGGACCAAGTTTTATGGTATGGAAAAAACCAGAGGTAAGCCTAAAGAAGAGACTAAAGAACTAGCCACCGCTGTATAAATAATTTATTCATGATTTCTTAATTCTGATACTTAAAAAAAGTACCAAAGCGCAGGCTCCGAAGTTGAGTCCAGACACAATTCTAAAAAGTAAGTCGGGGAGAATAAATAAGCTATACAAAAATGCAATTCCAGAAGCTATTGTCCATAGCGTATATGAAGATATATTAGCACTCGGTTTTCGAAAGTAGTACAGGTCTTTTATCGTTGGCCAATAGCCAATAAATCCGACAATGCCCACTCCAGCGTAAGCAACTATTAAAGCCTGTAATAATATTTCTTTCATGATCTTTAGGGCCAAAGGTTTTTGATCCACCAAAAAATGTGCCGAGAGAGGGAGAACACGTGTTTTGCCTTGCAAAACAACGAACCGCTCTTTGAGCTGGGATTCTCACCCTGCCCATGCCAAAGTTCTTAATTCACGCTAAAGCATGATTTAAGAACTTGTGCCGAGAGAGGGAGTCGAACCCTCACAGCCTTGCGACTAATAGTTTTTGAGACTACCGCGTATACCATTCCGCCACCTCGGCATTTAACGATGTTTATTATATCAACTTAAACCGAGAAAGTGAATTTTGAGCTAAGAATTTTTAAGTAAACTATTGACTGCATATTTATCGATCGTCCATAATACAGTCAATGGGTAAAAGATCAAAAACTACGGATCTATTATTATCAGTCTTGGAAAAAACTATCGACAGCAGTATACTTCTTTATGATTTTGCATATAATACGCACCACTATGTCAACGGGGAACCCAACCTTGACCGCTATCAGCTATATCATATTGTTCACAGGTTGAAAGAAAAGGGTTGGATTGAGACTTCCAGAAATGAGGGGAGAATTCTTGTCAAATTAACCGGTAAAGGCAGAAATCAACTTGCTATAGAAAAAGCTTTAATACAAAAGAAGTGGGATGGAAACTTTAGAATAGTAATATTTGATATTCCGGAAAAACATAGAAAAGTTAGAAATGTCTTCCGCCATCGATTAAAAGAGTGGGGATTTCGGGCCTGGCAGAAGTCAGTCTGGGCCAGTCAAAAGGATTTGGCAGAACACCTAAGGAATTTTATTAAGGAACTTGGAATCGAAGACTGGGTATTAGTCCTTGTTTCTAAAGACGTGGGTAATGCACGCAAATTTGTCGATCGACAATAATGCGTGCAATTGACTTATTGCAAGCAGAAAACTTGATTTATTAATGATTACAAGAGAAAATAGCCAACAGAGATTACATAACAGTGATTACATATTGAAGATATGACAATTAAGAAAAAATGAAAATGAAAGCAGATAGTGTTCGATTACCGGCTCATGTTAAACCAGAGCGTTATAAAATAATGCTGAGGCCTGATTTGAATGAATTTAGTTTTACCGGGGAGGAAACAATTGACCTGATTTTAGAAAAACCTACCAGGCAAATCACCCTGCATGCAGTGGAGCTGGAAATAGAATCTGTGGAATTTATTCATGGCACTCAGGAGATTTGGTCTGGAAAGATCTCGTACGATAAGAATACAGAAACAGCCACTTTTACTTTTCCCCAAAATATTCAAAAAGGCAAAGGTCAACTTAAATTTATTTTCAAAGGTATTTTAAACGATAAAATGCGGGGCTTTTACCGCTCCCATTACGAAGTGGGTGGAGAATCAAAGCACCTGGCCACTTCCCAGTTTGAATCTACCGACGCGCGGCGGGCTTTCCCCAGCTTTGATGAACCGGCCCAAAAAGCTATTTTTGATGTGACTTTAATTATCCCGGCGAAAACTGTGGCCATTTCAAATACTATGGAATCCGAAATCCGTGAACACGAAAGCGGCTATCAAATCGTTGAGTTTGCCCCGACCCCTAAAATGTCTACCTATCTTTTGGCATTTATTGTGGGAGATTTTGAATATATAGAAGGTCGGACTCATCGTATTGGTATAGATTCCCGCTTTCGCGGGAATGACAGTGGTACTTTAGTAAGAGTTTTTACGACGCCGGGCAAAAAAGAACAAGCCAGGTTTGCCTTGGATGTAGCAAAAAAGTGTCTGGATTTTTATGACAACTATTTTGGTATCCCATATCCATTGCCGGTTTTAGATATGATCGCCATTCCGGATTTTGCCTCCGGGGCCATGGAGAATTGGGGAGCGGTGACTTATAGGGAGTCCATGATTTTGGTTGATGAATCCTCCTCTTCTACTGCCAACAAACAATGGGTGGCTTTGGTGATTGCGCATGAGTTAGCCCACCAGTGGTTTGGCAATTTAGTCACCATGAAGTGGTGGACGCACCTGTGGCTCAATGAAGGTTTTGCCTCGTTTGTGGAGTATTTGGCTATTGATCATATTTTCCCGGAGTGGGATATCTGGACTCAATTTGTGGCCAGTGAAATAGGTGGGGCATTTACCCTGGATTCCCTGAAGAATACCCACCCGATTGAAGTGGAAGTGGGTCACCCGGCTGAGATTTCCGAGATTTTTGACCGGGTTTCGTATGAAAAAGGAGCGGCGGTTTTACGGATGCTCTGGCAATACCTGGGGGAAAAAGATTTTCAAAAGGGCTTGCAACATTACCTTAAAAAGCATGCCTATGGAAATGCGGAAACTGATGATTTGTGGAAGGCATTGGAAGAAGTCTCAGGCAAACCAGTGGGCCAGATTATGAAGAATTGGACGTCACAGCCGGGACACCCAGTGATAAGCGTAAAGCGTAAAGGGGAAAGCGGAAAGTTAGAATTAACTCAAAGTCGGTTTTTCTCCAGCCCGATTTCAAGGAGAGAAAGCAAAGACAATACTGTTTGGAATATCCCTATCACTGTCATTCTGGGGAGTTCTGCAAAGCAGAACGACTCCAGAATCGATTCTGGACAAGCCAGAATGACAGATCTATTAATGGATAAGAGAACAATAACCATTCCTCAGCCAAAAGGTGATGATTGGATTAAATTAAATGCCGGGGAAGCGTCATTTGTCAGGGTGGATTATCCGCAGGAGTATCTGAAACGATTAGAACAAGCCGTAAAAGACGGAGAACTATCGGCAGTAGATAGGCTAGGCCTCATCAGGGACAGCTTTTCTCTGGCGGAGTCAGGACAGAGCCCGACAATTTTAAGTTTGGAACTGGCTCAAAACTATGCTGGCGAAGAAGACTACACGGTCTGGGCTGAGTTAACAGGGAAGTTGTTACAACTCGATTCTTTATTGGCGCTGGAACCTTTTTACCCGGATTTCAGGAGATATGGCATAAGTATTTATAAAGACATAGCGAGGAAGTTGGGTTGGAAAACTAAAAAGAGTGAAAAGCATACGGATAGTTTGCTCCGGGGTATGGTTTTAAATATGATGGGTGGGTTTGGAGATGAAGAGACTATAAAGATGGCACAAGAATTATTCTTTTTACAATGTCATCCTGGAGGGAGCGAAGCGACCGATAGGATCTATAAAGAGAAAGATTCTATCGCTTCGCTCCAGAATGACAGGAATAGTGTCAAAATTAATCCTGATTTGAAGGGTGTGGTTTACAACTTGGTAGCGGAAAATGGTGGGGAAGCAGAGCTTGATGCTTTACTAAGAATGTATAAAGAAGAGGAAAATCAACAGGAAAAAGACCGGATTGGCCGGGCATTGGGCAAATTCCAAAACAAGACCTTACTTTCTAAAGTCCTGGAGTTTTCTATTTCTGAAAACGTCAGGTATCAAAATAGCCTGCAAATTATTGCTTCAGTTTGGAGTAATCCTGTTGGCAGATATTTAGCCTGGGAATTTGTCAAAAAGAACTGGCAGATGTTAAAAGAAAGGTATGCCGGAGGACATTATTTTACCAAAGTATTCGGCCCGGCAGGAAGCTTTACCAAAAAAGAAGATGCCAAAGATATTGAAAAATTTGTGAAGATTAATCCGGTTCCGGAAGCCAAAAGAACCATTGCCCAAGCCCTGGAGCAGATTTATTCCAATGCAGAGTGGTTAAAAAGGGATAAAGAGAAAATTAAGAAATTTTTAGAAAGATTTGAGCCCAAAAAAGTTTAAAAATTGGTTATTTAATGCCTCTCCAATCGCGGAAAGTTTTTTCATCCACCTCTAAGGTTGCCAGTCTAAGAGACACAGCAATTCCTTTGGTATCAAGAAAATCGTTTGGGTTTTTTGAATCTAAGGGTTGAGCTGGATATACCTTTGTAGAAATATTGCTTAAGTCAAGTTCAAACTGAACTTTTGCAGATTTTTCACTCGCATCGCCGTCGTTGGGAACGACCATAAAAGCTACTTTTTCCATGGGTAGGGTGGTAATGATTATTCGTGACTTTTGTTCATTAGTTTTCCAAGCGAATTGGATCGATGTTATATTTTTACCTTCAAGATTGCCACCGAAAAAGAGCAATCCGCCACCTACTGATCCTGAGGCTTGAAAACCGGGTATCTCTCTTAAGTCGACAAGTGGATGTTCTCCTAGGACACCTTCGCGTTCTAGAATTCGCATCTGTGTCTCTAGGTATCTTTGCCCCCTATCATCACACCCACTCAAGGTTAAACCTATAAACCCACCTCCAACTCCAAGGGCCCGTTTTAGCAGGTCTCTTCTGCTAAGTTGTCTAGTACGCTCCATAAACAGGGGGAAGTATAACATCGGATTCGGGTAGTGTCAACTATTATGGGTTGAATTCACGCCTGGGGTGTCTATGTACACTCTATGCTCGCCACGGTTGAGAAATTATGGTAAAATTTTCTACATGGCTTTAAATGTAACTGATTTAAGAAATGGCACGTTTTATAAAGAGGGGAAAGATATTTTTCTGGTGGTGACCTATGAGCATATGAAAACCGGCCGGGGATCCGGCAATATTAAGCTTAAGGTCCGCAATATCAGGTCGGGTTCAGTGACTGAAAAATCTTTTATTACCGGAGCCCGCGTAGATGAGGCTAATGTAGAAAAGAAAAAAGCCCAGTTTTTGTACTGTGAGGGAGACAATTTTAACTTCATGGATCCGGTCAGTTTTGAGCAATTTACTATTCCGGCGAGCGTGCTTGCTAGTCAGGCCAAATATCTAAAAGACGGTCTGGAAGTAATCTTAATTGTTTCGGAAAGTGAAGCGTTGGGTTTGGAGCTCCCCATGAGCTTAGTTTATACAATCACCGAAACTGGTCCGGGAGAAAGAGGCAATACTGTTTCCAATGTTTTCAAAGAAGCAACGATGGATAATGATTTAGTAGTAAAAGTGCCGATGTTTATGAATGAGGGGGAGAAAATTAAGGTAGATACGAGAAGTGGGGAATATATTGAACGGGTTAAGTGACGCAAAGTGTCATCCCTGCGAAAGCAGGGATCCATACAATAAATTATTTATATAGATTCCGTGTCAAGCACGGAATGACAAAGAGAATTTTACGCAGTTTGTCAAATGTGCTAATCTAGAATTATGGCCAAAAAAATTACCAAAGCTTTAATACCTGCTGCCGGGTTTGGTACAAGATTCCTTCCTCAAACCAAAGCTATGCCGAAGGAGATGCTGCCTATTGTGGACAAGCCGGTAATCCAATACGTGGTAGAGGAGATAGTCGCTTCAGGGATTGACAACATTATAATTGTGACCGGAGCTACCAAGCGGGCAATTGAAGATCACTTCGATGTTCCCAATGAGGATCTGGCTCAAAATTTGACTAATGGTAAAAAGGCGGAACTGCTGGAGCAGATCAACAAAATTTCCAACATGGCTAACTTTATCTATGTCAGGCAAAAAGGGCCCTACGGTAACGGCACACCCGTGCTTTCAGGGGAATCGGTCATAGAAGATGAGCCGTTTGCCGTGATTTGGGGGGATGAGTTTATCAAGGCCGAGCCACCGAGGCTCAAACAAATGATTGATGTATATGAAAAATACGGCGGTATGGTTATTTCCGGGGTCAGAATAGAGAAAAAAGAGGATTTAAGCCGCTACGGCATAGCAGACCTGGAGCCGGTGGAAGGTAATGTTTACAAGATTAAATCAATTGTAGAAAAACCGGAGCCGGATCAGGCCCCTTCCAACTTGGCTACTCATGGCGCATATATTTTGCCGCCGGAGATTTTTAGCGCCCTGAAACGGCTGACACCGGGAAAAAACGGCGAGATTTGGCTGGTTGATGCGATTAATTTACTGAAAAGCGAAGGAGTGCCTCTGTATGCGGTAGAAATTGAAAACGGCAAGTATTACGATACAGGCAATAAGCTGGAATATATGAAAACTGCAGTTGAGCTGGCCAGACTGCATCCGGAAATAGGTGAAGAATTTAAGACTTATCTTGAAGAATTAGTGAATAACTCGAAGAACTAAAACTAAACCGGTAACAGTTGCCACTTGTGTCATAATCCCCCAGATCATTGTTGCTTTGCCGTTAGTTTGATGCCCGAAATTATAAAAAGTTGAAAACGGCGGGAATTTCCAGTTAAACAGCAGGTATGGCATTTGTAAAATATCCCAGGATTCGGATAGCAGGATACAAGCAGCCAGGTATAATGGGTCTGTGCCTTTTCCGAACAAAATGAAAGCTAAAACTATCCCCAAAACTAAATCGCCAAAAGATTGCAAAAGTAATAATATCTTGCTCTTTTTCTTCCAACCGATTCCAAAATCCCAATGAGGGATCATATCCACAAACGGGTGAGAGATGGCAGATAAAGTTAAGCCCAAAGCCGGATTGGCAGAAGTGGAGGCGGCGATGGCTCCTCCTATTAATGCATGTGCGGTTGCGGTCATAAGGTAAAGACTGTCATTCTGGCTTGTCCAGAATCATAGAGGAGATCCTTCGCTAATCGCTCAGGATGACAGGACATGATCAACACAGTGTATCATGTCCTGTCAATTTGATTCAAATGCGATCTTATGGTAGGCTACCTTAATTATGATTCCGGTACTTTTTTCCATTGGCAAATTACAGGTTTCCTCATATGGTGTTTTTTTGGCGCTGGGAATCCTCTTTGGTGTTTTTCTAATATGGAGGCTCTGCCGGGCCTGGGATTTGGATGAAGAAAAGTCGCTGGATTTAGCCCTGCTTACTTTTTTTGGGGGACTGCTTGGAGCAAGAATTTATTATGTATTTTTAAATCTGCCGTATTTTATTTCCTCACCTTTAAATTTGATCCTGATTCATAAAGCTCCCGGGCTTTTCTTTTGGGGCGGTATTTTGGGTGGTTGGCTGACTTTATATTATTTTGCCAACCGCTTTAAAATGGATTTTTGGCTGCTTGCCGACATCGCCTTGGTAGGAGTGTTGGGAGGGATGATTTTTTCGGATTTGGGCTGTTTCCTGGGAGGTTGCAATATCGGCATTCCCTCAAAAGCTTTTTTTGCAGTTACAATGGTCGGAAGTATTGGGAAAAGGTGGCCTGTTCAGGTAATTGAAAGCCTGTTTTTAATCTTTAGTCTAATGAAGATTTGGTCTGAGGCCCTGCGTTTTCATCAAAGAGGCAAAATAGCCGGTTTAGGATTTATTTATATTGGCGCTATCAAACTAATACTTGATCCTGTAAGGGAGGATCATTCAGGTAGAGCATTTTCTTTAGTTTTTATTCTGCTGGGATTAACCATTTATTACAGAGTTACCAAACAAAGTCCGGTAATACAGTTTAAACTGCTAAGGAAATTTCTTGATAGATTTATTAAAGAACCGGATTTCAGAAAAAGGATAGTGCAATCTTTATACAAATATTGCTATAATCAGAAAACTGCAATTAGCTGGAAGCTAAAGAATTTGAAAAAGATATTGCGGAGGTCAAATGTTAAATTTTCCTAAAAAAACACTAGATTATCTTAAGAAACATCTACTAAGGCAGGAAAAGGAAGTAGAGAAAAACCTAAAAGAGGTAGAAGCAGACGATCCGGCCAAAGGTGCCGCCCTGGCAGAGTCCTCAGAACCGGGAACTGATTCCTATATTGCCGACGCCCACACCAAATCCATCGTTGTAGGGCAACAACTGAAAAACGCCAAAATCAGTATCCGGACAGCTCTTACAAAGATTAAAAACGGAGTTTACGGCAAATGTGATAAATGCGGCAAACAAATTGAAGTCGGCCGGCTTTTAGCCATGCCAACAGCCCAATATTGCGTTTCTTGTTCGAATAAGCCATCTAAAAAAAGATAGCAGCATTCAAAATAAATTTTGATATTGACAAATTTGATTCCCTAAGAGTAATATGCTACTATAAGCCGTAGAAAGAACCGTTATGGCACACCCGGACCAGAGCCTTGGTATAGGGGGCACACAGTATTATAGTTATGATTCGCAGAAACCATCTCCGGAAACCGGAGGCGGGGTTACTTTTTCGGAAATAGATCAAATAGATCAAGTAAAACGCACTTCAGGCACACGGGCCAGATGGTTACCCAGGACAATAGGGCTTGCTCTGGTGTCAATTTTAATAGTAACTGTGCTTTTGGCGGCAAAAGATGCCGACACTGCAAAAGCCGGTGGTCCTCCCATACCGCAAAGAAACAGCGCTGATTGGGTAATAAGAGGAGGGGATCCGATAAATGTCGCCCCGGATTGGCCGGGATTGCACCCTCAAAATATCCTGGCGGCGGCTGATGCCAAAGACCAAAGCGGCAATATAACCGGGCAGATGGTGGCGATCAATAATACAACCAGAGAGCTGGTTGTCGGCAATAGTAATTTGTATGTTAATAGTTGTAATACTTCTAACGGTGAGTGTTATGCCTATCAGTGGGCGATGGAGTTGCCGATGCAAAATCCCCGGGTTATTTTACTCCTTTCTCCTGTTAGGGCTATAATCGGAGGGGAAGAAACTCTCAGAAGTTCTAAAACTAAGCTGGTTGATTGTTCTATTCCGGCCGGATCCTGCAGTACTATTAACTATAACTTTGGATATTCCGGACCGGTGACTGATTTGGCGCTGATTGAAAATAATAATGGAAATATATACATTTACGGAAATAATGCCAATTCGCACGACGTCGGCCAATTCATTCTGAAAATACCCGAGACAACAATCCCTGCGGCCTACCGGATTCAGGCGGTTACTGATGTTAATAACGTGGTTCAGATCACTAATTTGCCCGCTACCGGCAGTCCCCGGATTACCGAGACTAATACCAACAATAAAACCATCCGGGTAGTATCATCCGGCCTGAACAGTATGCGCCCGGGAATTGATGTGGCTAATGTTAATTATGCGGACGCTTCCGGCAGTATGAATAACTATTTGGCAGGGGAAGTAGGAGGGGTAAACGGAATGGTTGAATATAGCAAGGATCAATGGCTGGTCAGTAATAATAATTCTCAATTTATTGCCGGGGTAAGCATTACTTCTGCCGGTATCCCGGTCATGGATGGTTATAAAATTGATCATGCCAACTGGATGGATAATCAGGGAATTCCAGGTATTATTCCCGGCCGTTTTAGAGTAACCGGTTTGGGGACTTGGGTTGACGGATCCGGTCGTCTTCATGTTTTACCTCTCGGATACTATCCAACCACCAGCACTCAATCGTTGGATTCTCCAAATCACCTGATTGTGGCGGATTTTATTAAAGGAACGGATCCGAATGTTGACATTAGTGCCTTAACCTGGCGCAGTTTGACTCCTGATAAAGTTGATACAATGGGTTCTGCTCAAAAAGAAATACGCTCAAGGAAGGTAAACGGGCAACTCAAGTTTGAATTTCCGCTGCACAGTAGTAGTTTCACCTATGACGGGATGGTGTCTGTGTCCGCCGGTAACTTAACAGTTGAATACCCTGACGCGGGTTTAGATCAAAAACCAATACCTCCAACACCATTACCAATAAGACCAAAGGCTTTTCTGCCGATTTTAACCGTCAGATATGCTAGCGCCTGGTAAGAGAAGGTCAAGGACCATAAGCAGGGGTAAGGGAAGCAGAACTGCCTCTTGAGACACCGGTAGTATCCAGAATATATCCGTAGGTTCCCCAAGTCCGGCTGCCCAAAGGAGAATAAAGCCTAACCTGAAAATCCGGTCCGGAAGGAAGAGTTGGGTCGGAAGGAAGCTTAACCTCCATCACTGTACTGATACTCTGCCATATATCATTTGACGGCGGATAGCCACCAGTAGTAGGATACCAACCCCCATTGTAGTAAACATAAAAATTGCCGGCAGTAAATGTTTTGGTTGCGTAATAAGAACTTCCGTTGAAATAATATGCGTCGGCGGTATTTTGAGCATACAACAGAACAAAACCGTTGCCGGCGTTGGCGCTCCAGGTAAGGGCGGAAAGGCTGGTGCTGTAGGGCGCGTTCCCTCCCTTGCCGCCAAAACCAACTGCTGCCAGGGCTATATTGGAGCTGTTGCTGTTACTGTCTAAGTCCTGCCTGATTCGGAGAGAATTATAATAATTGCCGCCGCTTTGGTTTGACCTTAAACCACTCTTCCCGTAAGTGCCGGATCCGGCACCGGCAGGCGCATCAAAATTATTTTCCCTGATGTTAAGGGTACTTAGGGCAGGGGGGGCGGCGGCTGTGGTGCAGGAAACCGGAGCCGCGCCGATTTGAGTATAGCTCCCGCCGCCATTATCTTTATAACAGGCCACAAAATAATTGTATGTTGTGTTGGGCGATAAACCGGAATCAGTATAAGTCGTAGCTTCCGGTACGCGGGCTATAATATTACCGCCTCTTTGGATAGACATGCCGGTTGCCCCCCAGCCGCTGTCCGTCAAGCTAATATTGTTTATTGTAATGGAGTTGGAAGTGGAAAGACCGCAAATTGCGCCGGTTACTTTGCATGAGGTGCAAGTAAAATCTGTACCCCAAGTTCTGGTCCCGGCGTAGGGGTAACTTTCATTGGGAACGATTGCCTGAACATCCCAGGTATAGCGGTCGTTGGCAGTTATATTTGAAGGTCCTTCGGTAGAAACTGAGCAGTTAGAGTTCGCACAGTAACCTATGTCAAGATCCGGAAGAGCCGGAGGGGGCGGGAAAGGAAGGATACTGCTTGGGCCGGTGGTGAAACTACAGGAGGTGCCGAGACAAGCGTAAGACTCTTTCATAATGGCACTCATATCCTTATAAGCTCCCCAAGTTGGAGAATCGACGGGATTTTTATTATCAAATCTGATCATATAACCGCTTGCCCCGCTGACAGCAGTCCAGGAAAGAGTAGCTGTTGGCCCGTTGGGATTGCATGAGCTTGAAGGGTTGGTCGGACCGGGGAGGGCGGGCGAGACAGTGGTGAATGAAGCAGTTGGAGAACAGGAATATGAATTATTATTAGTGGTAAAAACTAAGGAGTGACTGCCGGCCGATCCGGAGTTAACGGTATAATTAAACGTCGGCCAGGGGTTGCCAATCCCATTGGAAGTAATCCCTGCTGATCCGCCGTCCAACCGCAGGTTAACGCCTTGCCAACCCCTGGGGTCACTTACTCCCTGGACAGCAACCGTAATATTGGTGTTGGGAGCCGGGTTGGAATTGGAAATTGTCCAACTGACATTGCAGCCTCCGGCAGGAGGGTTAGTTGGACCAGGACCGGGGGGAGGTGTTGAACTAGGGGGAGTAGTTGGGGTAGGGGTAGCAGGTGGCACATCGCAGGGAGTACTACAAGTACTTCTATCGCAATAATCCTGGCCATCGAAATTACATTGATAAGTATTGTAGGCAGTACAAGTTTGTCCGTTTAAAGTACAGGTTCCGTTAGATGTGCCTGGTGTACAGGCAAAATATCCATCCGCAAGACAATAATTAACTGGAGGCGTAGTAGGTTCAGGAACAGGGGTGGGGGTGGGGCAAGCTTGACAGCTACCACCGGAACAGCCGCAAGCACAGCTATCTACATGATTTATTGTACTTCCCCAATTATAAGTACAATTTCCATTAGTGTAGCCATCTGCTTCTGTAAAGGTACAAGCACCGATTAACTGGTCGTTACAAACGTTTCCGCCGCAACAATAGTTATTAGTGAATCTATCAGGACAATCCCAGGCAGTTTCGCATGATTGGGCCTGTACTTTGGTGGTTGTTACAAGAAAAAATAGAACTAGGAAGCTTATTAAGGATAGGAATAAGAAAATTGGGTAAACATAGGTAGTCCGTTTCATGAGACATTTCTTACTGTTTGGTAAACACGCCCCCTACGGGTGTGTTTGGGCCGTTCTTAAATATAAAGAAATCCCCAGACAAAATACTACCTAAGGGTATGGCGCTGTAGGAGGCCTGTTTATTATTGTTGGTTTTATCAAAAAATAAGATTTTCCATTTGTCTCCTGAAGGGGTAATATTTGTAATAGTGATAGAATTACCCTGATCATCAACCAATGTAAAAGTATTGTCATCTTTTCTGGTTAATTTTCCTTTAACACCGCCTCGCCACTCGTAAACAATGGGGTTAGTTAAAAGCGACAAACTAACCGGTAATTTGGATTCATCAATGGCCGGTTTGATTGGTAAAGAAGAGCCGGGTGGTAAGGGTGGATTGGGTTTTTGAGGATTAGTGATGGATTTGGCAACAAACCCAAGAAGAAAGCCCAATATTAAAACGCCTATGCAGATAAAAATAGTTTTATTCATATATTTGTTCTCTAGTTTCAACATATAGCATCTGAATCACAATAGTCAAGAAAACTAAAGCGATATTGTTCATTTAAAGTTGGCTGGGGCTAGCGGTTCCAAGCCGCTGTCTCCTGCCGCAGTTAGTCCAAAAACCACAAAGACTAAAGATTTTCCTTCGAAAAAGTCAATTGGCTGACCACTTGAAGTTGCTATTATTTCCCCCTCTTTGACCATATCTTTCTTGTTGGACTGGCCCTTAAAATAATACTCTGCCATTAATTTTTGTTTTTGATTAGTAATGGTCAAAAGTATCAGGTTTTCTCTTCCGCCATTTCGCTTAGGATAAGCAATAAGCTCCTCTTTTAATTTTCCGTCAAAAACAGCCAGCAGGGGAGTATTTTCCTTTAAAGTTGCGGAAAAGGAGCTGTTTTTAACATGGGTTGAAAAATCTGCTGACTTGCAAATTGATTCAACCAGCGGACAGCCCAAGAAACGGGCAGGCAAAGGAGGGAGGACATAAGCAGTTTCAGGAGGTGTTTGGGAAACAGCCGGTTTTGGGGGAGGTTTTTGTTGTGTCAGATAAAAGGCAAAAACTATACCTAAAACAACTAATGCACCGACAACGATCAAGGTTGTTGACAATTTTCCTATAGGGATTTTTTGTCGGTGTTTTAAGTGTCGGACAGACTTTTTCATCTTGTTGATTTCAAATGTTTTTAGAAACCGGTACCTTTTCCACTACACACAATTATGACCCATCAGAATCAATCAAATATTCCATAGTTTCTCAGATCCGTTTCTGAATCTATCCCCCTTCGCAGAGAACCGAGAGCGTAAGCTCGCGGATGAATGCGAAGTGTTTTCTGCTTCGGAGGGATTCCGCTCCCGACGAAGCACGGGGAGAAGATACCCCGACCGCAAGGTCGAGGGAGCTTCATTAACTTATTTTTGCCAGGGCAAACGTGCGTTTGGATTCTTCCAAAAATTAGCCAAATAAATGGCACAACCGAATCCGCCAGCTATAAAAGCCCAACTATTTAATCCGACTAAATTTGCGTCCCAAGGCCAAGTAAATGTTCCTGTTTGAGAAGCCAGACCTAAAACAAATAAGGCAATAATGACATTAATGAATGACCAGACAACATTTAACTCCGGCGGCGAAACCCGCTTAAATGGCGTCATATGAGCTTGTCCGGTAATGCCTTTGACCAAATGCGGTACAGAGTTCCAGGCAAAAAAGCCTGCAAAAAAATACCAAAGTAATTCCATTTTTCTCACCCCCTTTCCTATATTTAATAATGGACACAAACCATAGAGATTGTCAAATTGTCCAATTAGATAAAATGGTATAGAATCACTATATTATGCAAGAGTCGGGATTAAGATCATCTATGCACAGGTGGGTCGATATGCGCCCTAGTATTGTTGCCAGGGGCATAATTGAAATGTGGAAAAGACGGCAGCAAATCGAACATATGCGTCCTCAGATTCAAGAGGCAGTTAGTCATCTTGTTGAGGGACGCCCCATTTTGTTTCCTGGTCAAGGAGTTTATGTCCTGCTAATAGATGGTAATAATCAAGAAGCCATAGAGGCACTAAGGAGCGAGAAAGGAAGAAGGCAGGATCAACGGGAGGCGACAGTAGTTCCTCCGAGCAGACTTTTTACGATGGTCGACTTCGATCGTTTAAATGAGTTAAACCCTCAGATTAATCGAGGAACAATTCAAAGGCTATACAGAGCACATCCAGTAGGGCTGATTGTGCCTTGTTTGGAAGAAAAAACTCCGCCGGATTTAATTACCTATCATGAAGTAAATGGTGAAACAATTCCGACGATCATGAATATCTGGCTGGCACGATATCGACTTTATAAGATTTTTTGGGAAGAATTGTCACGCTATCCTGATGCGCTTTCGTCCGGTTCATCGGCCAATCGAACAGGTTTTCCGTCACCCACCCGTTTTAATGATGCTTATCGATTTCGAGCTAACTTTGTAGCTTCTTCGATTGCTGTAAAAGATCCACACGAAGCTTTGCATTTTTACCAGGGTTCTCATGACGTCTTAAGTCTTATTACAAATCCACCAGAGGTCGCTCGGGAAAGTAGCGTGAGTTCAATAAAGCATCCTGCAGAGTTTCAGAAATTTAGGGATATTTTACCGAATCTTGTGATATCGAAAGGCTAGACAGCAAATTTTATCACTGAGGTATATACTTAACTTATATGTTGAGTCTGCCCGTTATTGTAGCCATTTTTGTTGTAGTTGTTGTTGTTATAGTCATTGCCATCAAATTTGGCAAACGTGTATTTGGCCAAATTATTCAGCTTTCTTTTCAGAACAAATTATTAATTGCTCTAAGGCATTTGGATATTGCCGCACTTCCTGTGACAGAGGTCAACCCTATATGTCAGGAAATAGTGAATGTGATTCGTAGTGAGTTAGGTTACTTTTTTGGGGCGATCGCTTTAATAGATAATCAAGCCGGTGGCTTGAGGAGGATTGCGATTTCTCAAGCTCCAGAATTGGATATATTAATAAGTAGACTGCCTATAGAGTATCAAAGACAGATTGTTTTGCTTACCGAGACGGAGAATTTATTAGTGAAGGTTATTAATACAAAACAAAGTTTGTATACTACACAGCTATATGATATACAAAAAGGTGTTTTACCGATTGAGATATCGTATCATCTTCAAAAAACTATTAACCTAAAAGGTCTTTTTATTCATCCGTTAGTTACAAAGGACGGCGTTATAGGCGTAATTTATTATGCAACCCTGATTGAGAAAGAAAAGTTATCTAAATTCGAATTTGAGATCATGAATGGATTTACCAGAGACGTATCCCGGATTCTGGAGAATGTTTTTCTTTATCAGGATTTGAAACAAACTTCAAAGAAGTTGGCAATTGTTAATCAGCAACTGAAAGAGCTGGATAAGCTCAAAGATGATTTTGTGTCAATTGCCTCTCACGAACTGCGGACACCGATGACCGCCATCCGTTCTTATGCCTGGATGGCTTTGCACCGCTCGGATGTTCCTTTATCCAAAACTTTGGAAAAATACATTGCCCGAATATTAATATCAACAGAACGCTTGATCAATCTGGTAAATGATATGTTAAATGTTTCCCGGATTGAATCAGGCCGGATTGAAATTAATCCCGAGCCGGTTGATCTGCTTTCTTTGGCGCATGATATTATTGATGAGCTTTATTATTCCAGATCGCCGGCGAAAAAGGCGGAATTTGCAGTTTTGGAAAAACCGATCCCTAAAGTATTGGCAGACCCTGATAAGCTGAGGCAGGTACTGCTTAATCTAGTCGGTAATTCACTAAAATTTACGCCAAACGGCGGAAAGATTATCTTTGATTTTTTTACAGACGGCAAAGTAGTAGAAACTTCTGTAATTGATAGCGGAGTCGGGATGTCAAGAGATGATTTGTCTAAATTATTCTCTAAATTCGGCAGGTTGGATAATTCTTACACGGCTGCTGCCACTTCCGGAGGTACCGGTTTAGGGCTTTATATTTCCAAAAAATTGGTGGAACTAATGCATGGTAAAATCAGAGCAAATTCGGAAGGATTAAATAAAGGGTCAACATTTACCGTATTATTGCCGGTTGCAACAGCCGACAATATGAAAAACATAGATACTTACAGGGTTAAACCAAAAGGTGAGGCTAAGGGCTTGGAGTCGGTAGCTATTTAGTAAGTAGTTTGTAGCTAGTAGTTGGTAGTTTGTGGTATAAATGAATTACATGGATAATTCTCAAAAAAAGATCTTAATTGTTGAGGATGACCAATTTTTAAGGGAGTTTTATGAGGAACTTCTAAAGGCTGAGGGGTACATAATAGATTCAGCTCCTGACGGCGAAATTGGTCTGTCGAAAATACAGAGTAACCAGTACGACCTGGTGCTTTTGGACCTGATGTTGCCTAAAAAGGATGGTGTTCAAATTCTGCGCGATTTAAAAGCTAACCCTCCCAAATCATCACAACTTAATGTTGTTGTTTTAACTAATTTAGGACAAGATGCGGTGATTAAAGATTGTTTCAATCTGGGGGCAAATGGGTATTTAATAAAATCAGCTTTAAATCCGGATCAGGTACTCACAGAGGTTAAAAGCTATCTGCAGAAGAAATAGCCTTCAAGAAAGTATATAATTGTATTCACTGTCATTCCGAGGAGCGAAGCGACGTGGGAATCTTTATTATTAATCAGGATTGCCACGCCACTTTGGGGCTCGCAATGACAAACATAATTAATATCATCTATCAGGACGAGTGTCTGTTGGTATTGGATAAACCCCCGGGATTGGTAGTTGATTCAGCTGAAAGTGTTAAGGCAGAAACTTTAGAAGATATCCTGATTACAGATTATCAGATTAATCTGCTCCGTGGTGGCATAGTACACAGGCTGGATAAAGATACTTCCGGGATTATACTGGTAGCAAAAACGCAAAATGCTTTGGAAGATTTACAAACTCAATTTAAAGAGCGGGTAACAAAAAAAGAATACTTAACCTTGGTTCATGGATTGGTATTGCAGGCCGGAGCGATAGAGAGGGGTATTGGCAGAAATCCGGGCAATAGGGAGAAGTTTACTGTTTTGGGATCAGGAAAGGAAGCGGTGACGGAATATGAGCCAATTCAGTCATTAGTTATGAGTTCGGAGTTAGTAGAAAAGATTTTTGAAGGATTTAACAAGATTCAACTCCGAAAACTACGAACTATGAACTACGAACTCTTTACTCTTTTAAAGTGTTTGCCTAAAACTGGACGGACACATCAAATTAGGGTACATTTAAAACATATCAATCATCCGGTTGTCTCAGATGAAAAATACGGCGGCCGCAAGATTGTCAGGTTGGATCAAAGGTGGTGCCCGAGGATATTCTTGCATGCGGCTAAGCTGGGCTTTAGGCATCCGGTATCCGGTGAATGGATGGAGATGGAAAGCCCATTGCCGGAGGATCTAAGGAAAGCATTAGATACATTGTCATCCCGCACTTGATGCGGGATCCATACAGATAATTATCTTTATAGATTCCTGCTTTCGCAGGAATGACAGAAAAAGAATCATGAACAATATTTTTGTACAACTAGCGATTATTTTATCTTTATGTTCTGTACTGGGATACGTCGTTGTTAAGTTTAAATTGCCTCTTATAATTGCCTATTTGCTGGGTGGTTTAATGATTGCCTCAACGGCAATTTTTGATCCCAGGGCTTCAGAAGTTTTGCACTTTTTACCGGAGATCGGAATTGCTTTTGTGCTGTTTTTAATCGGGATGGAGTTGGATCTTCGTGAAATTAAAAGCTTGGGCAAGCCGATTCTTTTGGCCGGTATTTTGCAAATTACTATTACTACGATTTTGGGAGCTTCTTTGGCGAAGGTTTTAGGGTTCGGCCCTGTTGAATCCTGGTATTTAGGGGTAGGACTTGCTTTCTCGTCTACAATATTAGTTGTTAAACTTCTGATTGATAAGAAGGATGAGGGTGCCCTGTACGGAAAGTTAGCTGTGGGGATACTGATATTAGAAGACCTTTTCGCTGTTTTGCTTTTGGTGGCGCTGACTGTTTCCAACTCAGTCTTTGGCCTGGGGGTGCAACAAGCCTTTCCGCTTTTGGCAGTAGTATTAAAAGCTGTTTTACTTTTTGGATTAGCTCTCATACTAAGCCGGTTCTTATTGCCCTCCGTATTTAAAGCCGTATCTAAACAAAAAGAACTGCTTTTTATTACTGCGCTGGCTTGGTGTTTTGTTTATATTTCCTTTGCAATCTTTTTAGGTTTTTCTGTAGTAATCGGAGCATTTTTGGCAGGCATCGCCTTGGCAAATTCTCCTTTTCATTATCAAATTCAAGGCAAGGTTAAACCATTAAGGGAGTTTTTTGTAGCTTTGTTTTTTGTTTATTTAGGCACCCAAGTGAATTTTTCGGAAATCGGTAAAATTTATCCGCTAACAATATTTTTCACCGGATACACCTTACTAATTAAGCCGACTATTTTTTTGCTGATCTTGGGGATTTTCGGTTTCAGAAAACACACTATGTTTCAAACAGCTCTTAGTTTAACCCACATCAGTGAATTTTCTTTGATTTTGCTCCTGGTCGGTTTTAAGCTGGGTGTTATTACCCAGTCCGCGCTTACTACTATTGCCTTATCTACCGTATTATCCATGATTATAGCCTCTGTGATGATTACCCATTCTGCAAAACTTTATAAGAGAATAGGTTGGATGCTTGGCTTTTTTGAAAGAAAAAATTATAACCATAATTTAGAGAGCTGGAGTGATTACCGGAACCTGGAGGGTTATGTAATAGTAATCGGAGCTCGTAAAGTAGGGGGGGAGATTGTGAAGTTGTTAAGGAGGGAAAAGATTCCGCAAATTGTATTGGATTTTAATCCGCATCAGGTAGAAATATTACTTAAGGAAAAAATTCCGGTGCTTTACGGGGATATGGGTGATCCGGAAGTGCTTGATGGGCTTAATTTACAGAATGCCAGAATGGTTATTTCCACCTCTGCCAGTGAAGAAGACAACAAGTTACTTCTGGAAGAATTGAAATCAAGACACATCAATGTTCCGGTAATTGTCCGGGCTGAAACTGCGGATGAAGCCCAAAACTTGTATCACGCCGGAGCGGATTTCGTAATTATTCCGGAAATTTTGGCAGGAGATTTCCTGGTGGAAAAATTAAAGGAGCATTTGCCCAACGGAGACTTCTTTAAAAATAGGGCAGAAATAGAACTGGAAAAACTCTCCCGCAAAACCCTGTCCTGGGGGTAATCAAAACACCGTAACTTGGCTTTAGTGTAAAATACATTAATTGTCATTCCGAGCCCCGCACCAGACGGTGCGGGGGCGTGGGAATCTTGATTATTAATATAGATTGCCACGTCGCTCGTTTCACTCGCTCCTCGCAATGACGGAGAAAAGACATGAAAAGTTTCAAAATTTTACATAAGGATGGCAAAGCCAGAGTTGGGGAGTTGACGACGCAGCATGGGGTTATAGATACCCCTAATTTTATCCCGGTGGGGACACAGGCTACAGTTAAGGCGCTGGGGCCCCGGGAGCTCTCGGAAATCGGCGCCCAGATAGTTTTAGCTAATACTTATCATCTGATGCTCCGGCCGGGCGCAGATTTGATAGAAAGTTTTGGAGGGCTGCACAAGTTCATGGGCTGGGACAAGCCGATTATGACAGACTCCGGCGGATTTCAGGTATTTTCTTTGGGCGTGGCACTGGAGCACGGAAACAGCAAGGTTGTAGCGGAAAGGGGAAAGCGGAAAAGGGAAAGTAATTATGTATCAAAGCCGAGGTTAAACAAAATTACAGAGGAAGGAGTGGTTTTTCAATCCCATTTGGATGGGTCAAAGCATATTTTAACCCCGGAAAAATCAATAAAAATTCAGCGTCAATTAGGAGCAGATCTGATTGTGGCTTTTGACGACCACGAATCATCTAAGCATTCAAAAGCCCAAATGCTGGAATCTATAGAATTAACTGAAAGATGGGGTCTGCGAAGCTTAGAGGCATATAAACGTTCATGTCATGACAGTAGCCAAATATTATACGGAGTAATTCATGGCGGAACTCACAAAGATCTGCGGATCAGATCGGCCCGGTTTACCGATGATAACTTCGACGCTATAGCCATTGGCGGGATATATGGCGACAAACGGGATCTTTGCAGGATTGTGGAATGGGTTGTTGATGAAGTTTCTGAAGATAAACCCAGGCATTTGTTGGGTATCGGAGAGGTAGAGGACTTATTTAATGGCGTAGAGAGGGGAGTGGATTTTTTTGACTGTGTGGCGCCGATGAGACGGGCCAGGTTCGGTTCTTTGTATATTTCACCCAATTCTTTTATTAATATCAGGCAAAGCAAGTTTACTGCTGATAAAAAACCCATTGATCCGGCATGCGGCTGTTTAACATGCGGCAATTTTTCCAGAGCTTATCTGCGTCATTTATATATGGCTGATGAAATTTTATACCATCAACTGGCAACTTTGCATAATGTTTATTTTATTATTCATCTGGTAAGCGCGATGAGGGATTCAATTAAGGGAAATAATTTCAAAAAGTTTAAATCCGGTTTTTTACAAGATTAGAAAGAGGGGAGCCTGCGCCCCCCCTCTCTTTAAATTCTTTGCAAAGAATATCAGACTACCGGCGCGCCGCCTGCAGGATTTTGGTCACCGCCGCCCATTCCCGGATCTTCGGTCGGAGCCTCAGGTGTTACAGGTGCTTCCGGTGTTGCAGGAAACTCAGGTGTAACCGGAGCCTCCTGTACAGTTTGTCCCGCATTAGGATCAGCGGCCGGCACTGCATTAGGATCTGATTGATTTGGATCTGTTGGATTCATGAATTTCACCCCCTCTCTTTATGTAACTGTAACGAAAAAGCAGTTGCACAGTCAAGCCCCTGTTATGTACACTGGAAGTATGCTCGGTAAAAAACAGCGCCATGATTTAGCCAAAGGATCCTTGTCACGGTCAAATCGGGGCTGGAAAGATGCCCAATCCAGGATAAAAATAAGCAGGAGGAATAAACTTGCTCTTTTTGTTTTAGGACTGGTGGTCGGACTTTTATTGCTTTCCTGGGGAATAAAGTTTACTCAAAGTTTATTTAATTCTTGGAATATACAAACAAACATCCCGAGGAAATATCATTGGAACGGAGAATTTAATCTTAATCTATTAATCCGCACAGACAAAATTTCCCTGCTTTCTTATAATCCTAAAGAATCAAAAGTGGCAATTGTGAATATTCCGGATGAAACTTTTCTAGAAGTTCCTTTCGGGTTTGGATCCTGGCAGCTCCGGTCCGTATATGAGCTGGGTGAATCCCAAAAACAACTGGGAGGCCATAAGTTATTGGTGAATACAATAACAAATTTTCTGGCCGTTCCAGTTGATGGATTTTTGGATCTTAAAGACTTAAATCCTGAGAGGCCGGTAATAGAAATTGTAGATAGTTTAAGGAAAAACCCCTTTTTTATATTTAACCTTTTGCCGGTTTTGAAAACAGACTTAAATCTTTTGGAGCTGTTGAGGCTTGATTTCCGGTTATCCAAAGTTAGGTTTGATAAAGTGGAAGAGATCAGTCTTGATAAGCTTAATGTATTGGATAAGGGAAACCTGCCTGACGGCACGTTTGTTTTTACCGGGGATCCGGTTAAACTGGACAGTGTTTTATCCGTATTAGCAGATCCGAAAATTGTTTCCGAGCATAAAACCATCGCGGTTTTTAACGGAACCAGTAAAGGTCAGATGGCGGTTAAATGGGCAAGACTGATAAGGAATCTGGGGGGAAATGTCATTATTACGGGCAATACTGAAGAAGTGAGGAAGACAAAAGTAACTGGCGAAAAGTCGGTAACGCTTAAAAGACTTCAGCAAATCTTTGCTACGGATAACGCCGGTGATTCCCAGGAACTTAATTCTTCCAGGGCGCAAATAAATTTGCTGTTGGGAGAAGATTATGTTAATAAATAGGATATAATCTCTATGGTTTTCTGGATAATACTTTTTTTACTGATAGTCGGGATCTCGTTTGTTTTGGCTTTCCGGTCAATGCAGGATTACCAGGAGATTCCTGAAACTAAAAGCGTCGATTATGGTTTATTCCTGATACGTCAAACAGAGCAATTTACCGCTTCCGTACTGGATTCAATTGGCGGATTATTACTTGATGCCGGGTTAATTATCAGCATCGAGAGGCTTTTTAAAGGTACCCAGGCGGCCTTAACTATCTATGGTCCAAAGATGATATTGGTTAAGTTTGCCCCGGTTTTAAATCTTTTGGAGTTGGAAGATTATGCTCTTGGCTTCAACACTGGAGATGTTTCTATCTGGGAGGTGGGGTCAAAAGATCAAAAAAAACACCCCGAAGGTCCCAACAATATATTTCAGAATTTGTCTCAATTAGGGCAGGATGATCACTTCTGTTGGCAGGTGGTACTCGGACCCAGGAAAGAAAAGGGCAACATTACTTTTAAAACGCAAATCAGGGCTTTGGTTTATTCAAGGGTTCCGGAAAAAAAGAAGATGTTGGCATCTATGTTAGGTGAATTGAAGGTTGGAGAGCTGACAAAAATTCCCAAACCTTTCTCAACTGAGCAAATGATGGATTTTTATAAGATTAGAAGTTTGAGCAAAGACAGCAATGGTCCGGTTTTAGATAGCGCCGGAGTCATTAATCTGCTGAAGGTCTAAAAATTACCTTGTAAGACTTTAAACTTCTTGTTCTTCTTCGGCTTCCTGCGGATCTTCAGTGTCACCGCTTCTGTCAAGAGAAGTTAACAAAGTGGTGGCGGCGCTGGAGTCGGAGAATTCCAAGAATGACGGCTGGTTTTTAAACCTTTTACTACGGAAGGTTTCTTTTATAATGACCGACAGACTGTTTACCCTGACGGATTTAACAAACAACTCGTATTTATTACCTCCTTTATAAAGCCGAAGCAGGTGATGGCTGATGTCGTCCGGTAAAACCCCCAGGTAATTACCGTTTCCGTCAACAATGGTAATTTTTCTATTTTTTACCTCCATTTCAACTCTCATTCCACAATAAATTTGGGATAACTTTTGAGGTTCAGCCACCTTCAACAAGTTGACCATCTTAGTTTTTCCGGGTTCCTGCAAAAATAGAGAAGGGGATAATTTACTGTGGCAGTTGGTCCGACAGATGCCGGGTTGGCCGTTTGATTTAAATGATTTCATAATTTTTAAATTTTTTTGGGCAATTGGATTATAAGGGTCGATTTTTAACGTTTCTGAGTAGTATTTTTTTGCCAGAGTAGTTTTACCCAGCTCCATGTAAGCCTTGGCCTGGCGGTTTAATGCATCAATGTTTTGCGGTTCCGTTTTAATAATTTTCTTATTGAGTTTTAAGGCTTCTTCCCATTTGGAATCCAGAGCAGCGTCTATAGCTTGTTGGTAAAGGCTTGAGGATAAAGAGGAGTTGTCCATCTAAGTGAGGAAGTATAGTTATAAAGTAGACTACTTGTCAATGTTTCGTGTTATGTTTGTTTGATTGCAACTTATTGCAAAAAAATTTGGATTAAGCTACCATCTATTACGTTTCGAATATATATGTCAGGTCACAGTAAATGGTCAACTATAAAACGGCAAAAAGGAGTGGCGGATATCAAGCGCGGCCAGACTTTTACCAAATTGGCCAATGCCATCACTATTGCCGTTAAGCTCGGCGACTCCGGTGATCCGGAATCAAATCCCAGGCTGAGGATGACTATAGAGGAAGCAAAGGCAGTTAATCTGCCCAAAGAGAACGTCCAGCGGGCTATTGACCGGGGTTTAGGCAAGCTGCCGGGTCAAACTTTGGAAGAAGTTTTATATGAAGGCTTCGGGCCAGGCAAAATCGCATTTTTAATAGAAGGCGTAACGGATAATAAAATGCGGACTCTACAGTTGGTAAAAAACATTTTCGAAAAAAACGGGGGCAGTTTGGGCGGACAGGGGAGCGTGGCCTATATGTTTGAGAGGAAAGGGGAGATTAGAGTCAAGAGTCTAGAGTCAAGAGTCAAGAATAAAGACGAGGAAATATTAGAACTGATTGATCTGGGAGCGGAGGAGATAGAAGACTATATTGAAGACAATATGCAAAAGTATTTAGTATATACACAAAGCTCAGAACTAAATACTATGGGTAATAAAATTACTCAGGCCGGATTTGGGGTAGAGTCGCAAGGATTAGTGTTTAAGCCAAATATTTTAGTGCCAATCAAAGACGACGAAACCGCAAAAAAAGTTTTGGATTTTACGGAGAAGTTGGAAGAGCTGGATGATGTGCAGAAAGTGTTTGCGAATTTTGAACTATGATAATACTTGGCATTGATCCCGGGACAGCTACAACGGGTTATGGAGTGATAAAAATCCCTGATGATATTTTAAGCAGGGAATTTAAATACGATATTGAACTCATTTCTTATGGGAATATCAGTACATCTAAAGACAGGCTGATGCAGGACCGCCTACATATAATACACAGTGAGTTGACTCAGGTGATTAAAAAATACCAGCCGGATCAAATGGTTTGTGAGATGTTATTTTTCGGGGCCAATACAAAAACCGCCATTACAGTCGGTCAGGCTAGGGGAGTAATAATGTTAACTGCCTCCCAACACAAAATCCCGTTTCAGGACTATACCGGGCCGCAAATAAAATTAATGGTGGCAGGTTCCGGCCGGGCGGATAAAAATCAGGTGCACGACGGGGTCAGAAAGTTTTTGGGAACAGCCGGCAGGAGAAGAAACAAACTGAAGGTAAGCTGGAAAGGCGGGCATTTGGATGATGCCACTGATGCTCTAGCAATAGCTATTTGTCATGTATTAAAGTTAGTGAATAAGTAGTTATAAGCGAAGCTTGAAAACTTTGTTTGAAAGATGAGCTTTCAAACTTCGTTTATTAGTTCGGAGTAAGTTATGAATTTTCAACTAAATAAACGGCACAAAATCATCATCAGCTCAGCGCTATTAACTATAGGGCTGTTGTCAACTCAATTAGTTGATTTTAATTTAAGATTTAAATTTCTGGCAGGTCTCTCGGTTCTGGCATATATTCTCTCTCTCTGGTCTTTATGGGAGGGATTAAATTTAACAAAAGCCTTGATTTTAATGATATTGCCAACTTTTTTTACTTTGGCTGTGGCCAGCTTTTATTTTCTTTTGCCTGTCAGGTGGCTTACAAGACTACCGGTTGCATTTTTATTCGGCTTGACTTTTTATCTGTTGCTTTTAGCGCAGAATGTATTTAATGTGGCCAGTCTTCGTACAATTCCTCTATACCGGGCCGCCTCAACTGCCAGTTTCCTGTTTACACTTCTTTCGGCGTTTTTTATTTATCACGTTGTCTTTGCCTTTAATTTACTGTTTTTATGGAATGGAGTTTTAGTAGCATTATTCAGTTTTCCGCTTATTTTGCAGGTGCTCTGGTCGATTCAGATGGAAGAGAGGATTTCATCAGCCATTATCATACAAAGCTTTATATTAAGCCTAATATTAGGGGAGCTTGCCCTAAGTTTTTCATTCTGGCCTTCTCCTACAACAATTTGGTCTTTGGCCTTATCATCTGCCATGTATGTACTTCTGGGTCTAACTACACAGAAATTACGCGGGAAATTAAACAGCAGGGTAGTATGGGAATATACAGGGATAGGAGTAATAGTGCTTCTGATCAGTTTCTTTACTACTTCCTGGACAGGATAGATATAATTTAAATATCAAATATCAAATATCAAATATCAAAATAGAGCGTTAGATCAATCTAATAGTGGGGAAGTGGAGGAGTTTACGATGAGGAGCAACACAGAGAAGCGTGAAAAAACTATAAGATTTTCGTGAAAAGAATGATTGATATAGATTGATATAGTAGGCAGGCCCAGAGGTCGTGAATTATAGGATATATTGTGCCTGTGTCTGGCAACTCCTGTGGATAACTGCTAGATTGTCCATGAGTCTGTCGAGAGATGAAGGATACCCGAAGCCCCTACAGGGAAGAGAGACCCACTCCATAAGTCATGTTGTCATCCTAAGTGTAACGAAGGATATAAGTTATACTCTTCACTGCGTTCAGAGTGACAGTAGCCTCCTTTCTTTCTATAGTTATAAACTTCCCTATACTGATCATGTCGCACAATGTATCTTATACGACGTCATGAGAGTGGTTTCCGGAGGAGACCCGGTTCGGCTGAATGTGTGCAGAAATAAATGTAATTTGGTGTCGTTTTATAGCCTGGTTTTCAGTGCGTATTTCTTTACCTTTCCCACCGGAATTTTTGATAATTCTAAATCCTTAAATTTTGAAATATATCAATATTAGCTTAGAGCTTTAGAAAGCCCTAAAGTCCAAATGACTAAACATACGTCCTCCCCTTCAATCAGCCGATTTAGGGGCATTACAGAGCTTCGTGCCTAAACAGCTTCAACACTTGCCAAGACAGCATTCATTGAGCATTTGTAATGAAACTTGTGTCGTACTTTTTAATTATTGTTAAATTTTTTTAACTTCTAGTTACAATCAAAAATATATTTGTTTTTGTTAAAAATACGCTATAGAACTTAGACAAATCTTTTATAGTATTTCTTTGATGTCGTACAATATTATTGTCTGCTATTGACAAACTTACTATAAATAGTTAACTATAGATATGTAGTATTAATTATGAAGGCATTGGGTATAAAACAAGTGATTACTATCATAGTTGTTCTTGTGTTGGTTGTAGGGTTAGTGGTGGGAATTTATCTGGTTCAAAAACAACAGACACTTAAAAGTAAAGCTACAACCAGTTTTGTAAATGCTTTTGAGATTAAAGATAGTAACGGCAATGTGATTACCTGTGACGCCAGTACTAATCCCCCGACTTGCAATACTCCGACATTAGATATAAATGTGAAAGTAATTGATAAAGCATTGCTGGTGCCGTAAATATGGGAGATTTTTTAAGTTATTTTAAAAGCAAAAAAGTTCTTATCAATCTCCTTGTTTTGGGGATATTGGTTTTAGCTCTTCCTTTAGGGATAAAATTGATCCGGGAACAGCAGATTATTAAATCCAGGGCCACCGAACAACCCCCGGTTAAGTTTATTGAAGGAGAAAATACATTTCAAAGGAATGGACAATGGATGGCTACAAGGCCGCAAGTTACTCTGGAGTTAACTTCTCCTTTGGGTCCGCCTGAGCCTGCAGCCACAGCTACCCCAACTCCGGGCCCTACTGCTACCCCAACTCCCCCTGCGCCTACAGCTACCCCTGCTCCTGCAGCCACTGCTACTCCGGCTCCTGCGGAACCTACAGCTACCCCTGCTCCTGCAGCCACTGCTACTCCGGCTCCTGCGGAACCTACAGCTACCCCTGCTCCTGCAGCCACTGCTACTCCGGCTCCGGTAACTGCTCAGTCGGCTACTTTTAACGGTGTGTCATTTAGTAATCTGGACGGTGCAGCTATTTCTACCAAATTAACGTTTCCAAGCGGACAATTTTATGTGGATGTTCCGGTGGTAGTCAATCTTTCCTCAGGATCCCCGAGAAATCTGATTATCAGATTTAATTACCTGGGTCCCTGTACCGGTAAAGCTCCCGGGACCTGTACCTTTGACAGCCGGGCTATGTATGTCAATACCGACGGATCCCGGACAGAATCCATTACTGCTTATGGCAAATACTGGAACTTTAACAGTGCCAATAACTGGGCTCCCATGGATGGCAATAGCAAAGACTTAACTGCTGAGAGTAGATATGCTAGTGGTCCCTGCGCCGGTAAATCAGCCGGGACTTGTAACTTTGACAGCCGGGCTATGTATGTCAATACCGACGGATCCCGGACAGAATCCATTACTGCTTATGGCAAATACTGGAACTTTAATAGTCCCAGCGGAGGTGGCTGGAATCCGGGGGCTGAAAATGGTTCTGATTTGACAACAGTAGATAGATATAAAGCCGGCGGTCCCTGCGCCGGTAAAGCTGTCGGAACCTGTACTTTTGACAACCAGACTGTTTGGTATAACTCGGACGGGACAAGGGGTATGTCAGTAATTATTGGCGGGCGCTATTGGAACTACACCAGTCCCAGCGGCGGTATCTGGAACCTAACCGGGGAAGGTGATTTAGCCACAGTTCCGTCTTATATTGTCCAATGGGGCCCTTGTAAGGATAAACAAACCTGCACTTTTGATACTCAGACTGTTTGGTACAACGCGGGAGACCAGAAAAGGTATCAGGCAATTACCATTGGCGGATATTACTGGAACTACACCAGTCCCAGCGGCGGTGTCTGGGATTTGATCGAAAGTGGCGATTTGGCCGGTGATAAGCCCCAAGTAGCGTATTATAAAGTACCCGGCGGTCCCTGCGCCGGCAAAGATCCCGGGACTTGTAGATTTGATACCCAGACTGTTTGGTATAACTCAGACGGAACCAGGGGTCAATCAATTACCATTGGCGGATATTATTGGAACTATATCAGCCCCAGCGAGGGTATCTGGAATTTAACCGATAGTAAGGGTGACTTAGCCGGGGTGTCATTCTACAATGCTGCCGGTGGTCCCTGCGCCGGTAAAGCCGCCGGGACTTGTACCTTTGATTCACATACTGTCTGGTATAACGCGGGAGATCAAACAAGGAGTCAATCAATTACCATCGGAGGAAAATTCTGGAACTACACCAGTCCCAGTGGCGGTGTCTGGAACCTAACTGGTAGCGGTGATTTAGCCAATACGTTCTTTTATGGCGGTCCCTGCGCCGGTAAATCAGCCGGGACTTGTAACTTTGACAGCCGGGCTATGTATGTCAATGATGCCGCTACCGGATCACGGACGGAATCCATTACAGCCTATGGCAGGTACTGGAATTGGAATGAAAATCTTGCTCAGACTGATCAAAACCTTCGTTGGGAACTCCAACCTGCTGATAATAGAGATTTAACTTCCGTAGACAGGTATGCCGGCGGTCCCTGTGCCGGTAAATCAGCCGGTACTTGTACCTTTGACAGCCGGGCCATGTATCTTGAATCAAATAGTTCCAAAACAGAATCTATTACAGCCTATGGCAAGTTCTGGAACTTCAACAGTGCCAATGGTTGGGCTTCCGTGAGCGGTAATGGGGATGATTTAACTACTGTTCCCAGATATGGAAGATAAAAAAGGAAATTTATGAGTAATCTTGTCAAGCTAATTATAATAGGAGCTTTAATTATAGCTGTTCCGGTGACTGTAAAATTGGTCCAACAGCAGCAGATCTTAAAATCCAGGGCAAGTGACCCGAGCTGTTTTGGTCCGGTTGAGGATGATCCTCCGTGTGCCAGAAGAGTCCCCGATCAGCTACCCTGTGCTTCATATGTTTGGAAAGTTGACCCGCCGGGAACTCCCGGTATAAAGCTGGGTGAAAAAAGCAGTGTTTGTTATACAAACGCAGATTGTCCAACAAATAAAGATCAACCTTCTGCTGTTGAAGAGAAAAATAGTGCGTGGTGCTATGAATTTGCAGTAGGCAACAATCACTGTTTGCAGTTGCGGCGTAAGGAAAATTCTCCTGATTGTCCGGGGGGAGGAAAAAATTGTTCAACTACTATTGAAGAAGCCCGTCGGCAACTTGTGCGGGCAGGTGGACCTTTCCAGAATTCAAGTTGTGCCGAAGTTACCAGTGCGGTATGTAATAACTGCGGGGTTTTCGTGCCGCCAAACGCTATCAGGACTGCTCTTTGCCCGGCGGGTTCCTGCGGTGGTGGTGCTACCCCTCCTCCTACACCAACACCTGTCCCTTCAAGGCAGGCGCTTTGTCAAACTACCACTGCTAATAAAACTGTCCTGAATCCCGGAGAGTCTATTACTGTAACTTCAACAGCCAAATCGCCGGTTAAGAAATTCATGTTTGCTTTTTTCAATAATGATAATAATAACCCAGATGGCAGTGGTCCTAAGTTAATCTCCTTTGGTGGTTCGGATTATACCCCTCAAACTGAGCTCTCGATTGCTCAAGCTCAAGCCTCCAAAACATTTAGTTTTTCCGAACTATCCAGACCGGATGGTAATTGGGGCGGGCAGGTTCCCCAGCGGATTCAGGTTAATGGTTATTTCTTTGATAATCAGAATATGCAATCCCTTCCTGATTCGGCTTGTGTCGCCAATTTTACTCTGGCTGCACTTCCAACTCCAACCCCGACTCCTGTTCCTGCCAATCGCATGCCGGGTGATGCTGATGATAACAGGTGTGTCAATATCGCCGATTACAATATTTGGAAACAGGAACGCCAGTCGCAGGTTGCGAAATGCGCTGATTGGGTTGGAGGAGGATCAAGCGGAAATGCGCCGGACGGAGCGGCTGATGCGAGTGACTTTGGAATCTGGTACCGTGAATTTCAAATTGATTCCAAACGTGACGGCTGTATTATTCCAACGCCAAATACTTGTTTAAATCAGCGTTAACATTATGACGAGTAAAATATTAAAAATAATTAACACTGTTTTTCTGGTTATTGTCCTAATGGTTAGCGGAATAGCCGTTGGAACAGTAAAGGCAGATACCCCAGCTCAATTATCGTTTGACCCAAGCAGTGGTGAGATCGCCATTAATCAGGAAAGAAACATTGCCTTTAAAATCAATCCAAATGGCCGCAGAGTCGTAGCTGTAGATGTAACTTTCGAATATATCCCGGATTATGCCAATATTACCAATACTGCTGAACTTAACGGATTCAGTAAAGTGGAGGTTCCCACCAATGTACCAGGCATGAAAAAGTATAGTTTTACAAGACTCGGAAGTCCTGTATCGACAGAAACGGCAGTTGCCGCCCTCTCCCTAAGAGGCATTGCCGTGGTATCATCAGAAATTTTGGTGATGTCTAATATTAAAGTTGTTCTTGATAATGCGACCACCCTGACTGTGGCTAATGGGGGTGTGACTCAAACAAGAGGAGAATATGCCGTTGTGGCTCGGTTAGCCGCAACCCCAACCCCGGCTCCCGGACCTACTGCTACCCCAACTCCTGCTCCAGCTTCTACCCCTACCCCTGCCCCCACTTTTACAAAAGAATACCGGATTGCTGAAGCTCCGGCCGATTTTACTGAAACCGGTCCTAATGGATGGAAGCCTTACACTGTTCAACCGATTAAGATTGATAATTTTGCATTCAAGACTAATACTCCCGAACGAAAGTTTATCTGGGTTGAATTTAAGGATACTGCCACTCCCGCTAATATAGTAAGACGGAGTGTTCAGATTAAACTATTAGGCCCTGATCCTTCTGTCGGAAGCTGTGCATTAAGTTTTGAGGGAAACAATACAACACTAACCTTAAAAGCCGGAAAAGATGCCGCATCCGGAGCAATTGTCCGCGGTTTCGGATTGGATAAAGGAACGGTCAAGAGCGGAACGACCACTTTTACGGCCGAACAGGTCAAATCATGGAGAAATGATCAGATCGAGGTGGTGTGGCCAAATGCCAGGGAAGAGGAAATTTTGCCCATCTCTTTAACCAATCCGGACGGGCAGACCAACCCGGACGGCCAATTCTGCGGTGCCGTTACAGCTATGGCTTTGGGGGCCAAAGTTTTCTGCCGGATGCCTTCCAGTCATCAAACCGATAATGTGGACTTAACCTTGGTGGAAAATAGTGCAGGAGGTCAAAGGATAAAGAAAAAGGTCAGTATCGATAAAGACGGTTTGATAGTTGGCTTGCCGCAAAAATTGGAAAAGGATAAAAGGTATACACTGTCACTGAAAGCCCCCCGGTCAATCCGGAAAAATATATCCTTTACGGCCGGGGACGGCATCAACAACCTGGCCAGCTTCACCCTGCCGGTGGGAGATATCTTCCCGGCTGAGGGCGGAGACGGTGCGATCAATACGTTTGACCAACGTGAATTGGTCCGCCAGTGGTCCCTTACTACGGATGTGACTGGCAGATCCGGAGACTTTAACCGGGACAGCAGGATCAATACTTTTGATATGACTTGTATGAAGAATAGTTTTAACCAAGCGGTTGATCCGGAGCCGACTGCCGGTGTTCTCCAACCTTCTGCTTCTGCAACTCCCGGCCCTACTTCTACACCTGGTCCCACACCTACAGCTACTCCGGGCCCGACTACAACACCTAATCCGACTGCGACTCCGGGGCCATGATATGGTATAAAATATATATATGGATAATTTAAATGTGTATACAAATAGTCAGATAAATAACCAATCCGGCAACCGGCCGGGATTTGGCCCCAAAATTATTTTTATTATTTTGGGAATTGTAATTTTAATAGAAGTAGTATATGCCGTAAAAACACTAACTGCTCCTTCCCCTACCCCTCCTTCACCGTCTCAACCCGCTGTTGTTAAACAGCCATTATCTCCCAGGATTTCACTAACTTCTTCCAAATTAAACTACGCGGTTGGTGAAACAATACCGGTGATTGTGATGGTTAATACCGGCGGTAAGTCAGTTGACGGAGTTGATTTGATTATCCGTTTCAATCCCCAAGTCCTGGAAGTTGCACCGGGAGGGCTCTCTAAAGGCAAAATATTCAGTGAGTACCTGTTGTTGTCACAAGATGATAAAACTGGTTTAATCTCTATTTCAGGTGTAAGCGGCGTAAAAGAAAGTTTTATCGGCCAGGGTGAATTCGCTCTGCTTACCTTAAAAGCTAAGCTTCCTGGTAAGACAACTTTGGCGGTTGACTTTCAGAAAGGCACTACAACTGCCTCTAATTTAGTGGAATCAGCAACATCCAAAAACATTTTGGAAAGTGTGGATAATTTGGAGTTAAATATTCAATGAAAAAATTTCTGCCTTTGCTATTTCTATTCCTAATTCTTTTTTTAGTCTTGCCTGCCAGTGTTTTCGCCCAAACTGCTATACTGGAATTAGATCCGGCTAATGGTCCGTTTAATAGAGGCTGTAGTTTTCCCGTAAATATCCGGTTGGATACCGGTGGCGGGCCTACTGATGGTACAGACGCTGTGATTTTTTATGACTCCTCGAAATTGACTGCCACCTCTATTACTAATGGAACCATTTATCCTGAATATGCGGGAAACAGTATTGATGCGCAAAAAGGCACGATTAACATTTCCGGTTATGTTTCCAGCGATACTAATTTTTCCGGAAAAGGTATTTTGGCTACCATAAATTTTACAGTCCCGGGTACTGCCGCTACCGGAGCCACTCAGATTACTTTTGATTTTGATCCAAATAATAAAGCTAAAACAACTGATTCTAATGTTGTTATTCTCCAGCAAGGCTCAGTAGTAGATGTATTAAATTCCGTAGTTAACGCAAGCTACGTGATAGGAACGGCTCCTTGCAGCACCCAACCTACCCCTACTCCCACTCCAGGTCCGGGTTCATCGCCGGCAGTGGTTGTTATTCCGATTGGCGGCTACGCTACTGCTACTCCTGCAGCATTACCTAAAGAATATACACCCCCTGACAAGTTGCTTCCTACAGGGACACAGGAATTCACCTCCACCTTGGTTATTATAGGATCTATTTTAACTGTTTTGGGAATTTTGGGACTGGCACTATTATAAATTAACCTAATTGACCTAATTTCTAATTGACCTAAAGAATGACTAATGCCTTAATGACTAATTTAGACATTTGGTCATTGGGATTTGTTTAGAAATTAGAAATTAGAAATTAGAAATTTAACATGCTTCTATCTGTTCTAATCACCGACTTTCTCGAATACCTGGAGCTGGAACGTAATGTTTCTCAACTAACAATCCGTAATTACGACCATTATTTAAAGCGGTTTTTGCAGTTTACGGGTAATATCGGGCCAGAGGCGATTGATTTGAATTTGATCAGGAAATACAGGTTGTATTTATCACGTTGGAGCGATCCCAAAACTAAAAAGCCCTTAAAAAGAATTACCCAGAATTATTTTATGATAGCTTTGCGGGCATTTCTGCGTTATTTAGCCCGTCAGGATATTCAAACACTGTCACCGGAAAAAGTGGAATTGGGAGAAACCGAAGCAAGGCCGCTAAAAATTCTGGACGACACAGGCTTAAAGAGTTTACTGGAAGCTCCTGATATAACAGATAAAGCCGGTATGCGTGATAAGGCAATACTGGAGCTGCTTTTTTCCACCGGTCTGCGGGTCTCTGAAGCCGCATCACTAAACCGTGACAGTATTAATTTAAACCGGCGGGAGTTTTCTATTATCGGTAAGGGTTCCAAGGAGCGGATTGTTTTTTTGTCGGATTCGGCATGTGAATGGCTTAACCGTTATCTTGATATCCGTAAGGATACTTTTAAGCCCTTATTTATCCGTTTTCAGGGTCGGGTGGATCCGGCCGGAGATGGTGGCGCCATGAGGCTTACTCCCCGCTCGATTGAACGAACGGTAGAAAAATATGTTAAAGCTCTCGGACTTTCCGTGAAAGCTACTCCGCACACTCTACGGCATAGTTTTGCCACGGACCTGCTGATTAACGGAGCCGATATCCGCTCAGTTCAGGAAATGCTGGGACACACCAATATTGCTACAACCCAAATTTACACCCACGTCACCAACAAACACCTCAAAGATGTTCATAAGATTTTTCACTCTGGAAATAAGGGTTGAAAAATCTTGCGAGCTAATCGCTCTTAAATCATTTCACTCGGGAAACAAAGAATGAAATGTTTTGCGGCTTAAATTAAATTTCTCCGTCTTCAGGATTTCTGTTAAACTAGAATAATGGACCGGAATTTAAGGAAACTTATTTTAAAAACTTCCATCTTTATTTTATCCTTAAGTCTTGCCTGGTGGCTAATAAAAAGCGGTATTCTTCACGGTTTAGTAGAAACGGTTCTGCCTTTGAGGTTTATTTCAGAAATTGTGGCCGGTGTTTTATATACCTCTTTCCTAACTTCCCCGATATCTGTCGCCATGTTAGTCGTCCTGGCGCAGGAAAACAATCCTGTTGTGACGGCTTTGTTGGCGGGAACTGGTGCCGCTTTTGCAGACATTCTGATGTTAAAATTTTTTAGAGGCCAACTTTCCTCTAATTTAAATCAGGCTTCAAAACAATTGGATCTTAATAAATTCAATATTCTTTTACAAAAACTTCATTTGGGATTCATGGTGCCCCTTGCGGGAGCGATTATTGTGGCCTCCCCTCTTCCAGATGAACTGGGGTTGATTATGTTGGGGGTTTCTAAGTTGAAATATCGGGAAATTGCAGTTTTAACGTATATATTAAATACCGCCGGAATATTACTGATAGTATTACCTGTTAATATAATCTCATGAAATACGGATTAACCAACGAGCAGGCAAAAGAAGCATTGAATAAATATGGTCCAAATCAACTGCCGGTAAAACGGCAAGTTTCTGCCTTGAAAGTTTTAGTCAGGCAGTTGCAAAATCCTCTTGCTTATCTTCTTTTAGGCGCCATAGTTCTCTCTTTCGTAATTGGGGATGAGCTGGACAGTATTCTAATCGGGGCAATCCTGGTCCTTAATTCCGCACTGGGTTTTTGGCAGGAATATAAAGCTTCTAAAGAACTGGAGGCCCTTCGTAAACTGGAAGTTGAATATTGCCGGGTGGAAAGGGACGGGAAACAAATTGAGATTGAAGCACAAAGAATAGTCCCCGGTGATTTGGTGATTTTAGAATCCGGAGACAGGATTCCGGCAGACGGTCAGATTTTGGAGAGTTTTTCTCTGGAGGTTAATGAATCAATCCTAACCGGCGAGTCTATGCCTGTTGCCAAAACAGTAAGAGAGCAAGAGAATCTGGTATTTTTTGGCACAACCGTGACTTCCGGCCGGGCTAAAATTGGTGTTTTACAAACCGGAATACGGACGAAATTCGGGTCTTTGGTCGAGAGTCTGAGTGATATTAAAGAGGAGCAAACCCCTTTTGAAAAAGCTTTGGCAAATCTAAGTAAAGTTTTAGGGATCGGGGCATTGGTTGTATCAGCTTTGGTTTTTCTTTTAAGAATTTTGCAAGGCTATGATATTCCCTCGATGGCTATCTCAAGTGTTGCTTTAATGGTGGCGGTAGTGCCGGAGGGTTTACCGGCCGTAGTGACAATAGTTTTGGCGCTGGGTGTGCGCAAAATGTACCGGAAGAAAGCCTTAGTCCGGAAGATGATTGCGGTTGAATCCTTAGGTTCTGCCACAGTGATTTGCACGGATAAAACCGGAACCCTGACGAAAAACGAGATGAGGGTGCAGGAGGTTAAAATAGAAGATTCGAAGAAAGCTGATTTGTTAAAGTGCGCAGTTGTTTGCAATAGTGCTAGTTTAGTCTTGAAAGAAAACGGTGGCAGTTTTGATATTTTGGGTGACGGCACCGAAGGCGCACTGTTGATTTTTGCAAAAGATGAGGGCATTGATATTGATCTGTTGAAATCAGAAGGTAAATTAATAGAGGAAATACCGTTTAATCTGGAAAAGAGAAAAATGACGGTTATTTGGCAGGATTCCGAAAAAAGCGAGTTTTGCAAGGGCGCGCCAGAGGTTTTAATCGTAGAGTCTCACTTATCTGAAGCTTTGCGGCAGAAATGGGATTTAGAATATAGGAAAATGGCGGAAAAAGGGCTTCGGGTTTTGGCATTTTCCAAAAATAAAGTATTTTTAGGTTTGGTTGGGATTGCGGACGAGGTCCGCCCCGAAGTGAAAAATGCCATCGATTTAACCAGGAAAGCCGGAATTAAAGTTGTAATGGTAACCGGAGATAATGAGTTGACAGCCAAAGCGGTGGGAGAAAAAATCGGACTTTTGTCGGAAGGCGATGAAATACTGACCGGCAGCCAGTTAAATAGTTTAAGCGACGAAGAGCTCCTGCAAAGAATCGGGAAAGTCCGGATTTTTGCCCGGATTACACCGCAAGAAAAACTGCGGATTGTTAAAGCTTTTCAGAGCTTGGGAGAGGTGGTGGCCGTGACCGGAGACGGGGTTAACGATGTATTAGCATTAAAACAGGCGGAGGTGGGTGTTTCCATGGGTAAAACCGGCACCGATGTCAGCAAAGAAGCATCGGATATAATTTTGCTGGATGATAATTTTGCTACACTCGTTTCAGCTGTTGAACAGGGCAGATTGATTTACGCCAATATCTTAAAAGTGGTTAAGTTTTTGCTTGCCGGAAATTTATCTGAGTTGCTACTTATAGGAGGCGGCGCTGTATTGGGTCTGCCGCTACCGCTTTTGCCGATTCAAATACTGTGGATTAATTTTGTGGGAGACGGACCGCCGGCACTGGCTTTAGGATTTGACAATGCCTCTCCGCATCTGATGCAAACTCAACCCCGGAAACGGCTTGGTTTACTCAGCAGGGATTCCCTGCAGTTTATAATCGTTGGCGGAGCTTTAATTGCCTTGACTTGTTTACTGACCTTTTATGTTCTTTTTACTACCGTAGGACTTGAGATAGCCCGTGCCACCACCTTTACCCTGATGGTAGTTTTACAGATGATATTGCCCTTTATCATGAGACGGCATCATTCCGTTTTATCCAACAAAAAACTATTTGCTTCAGTAATAATTATACTGGCCATGCAACTGCTTATTATCACACTCCCCCCTTTGAAAGCATTATTTAAAATCTAATTACACAGACACAATTACACAGACACCTGGAAGGTGAACAACGCAGACACCCGGAAGTAGAAGAGATTTGAATTGACAGCAGGAGCAAGCTCCTGTAGTATTTAGGATATTCTGCCCCGATTATTATGTCTGAAATTGTTTTTAACAATCCATCCTCTGCCCAGTCAAGTTCAACAACTACCGGTGACTTGCAGTCCCAGGTGGAAAATCTTCAAACCACTCTTGCCTCGCTCAACCAGCAGGTGATTATTCTGCAGGAAGTTTTGCAGGAAAGAGATCAGGAAATTGCCGGACTTCGTGATAAGCTGGCAGAAGTTAGTCCTGTAGTTGTAGGCTCCAGGGCCTCGCCTTGCGAGGCTAATAGCCGCCGCGATGATACCTTGACAATAGTTGGAGCTTTGATTAACCTGTACAGGTTCGTATTCCCGCCCGGAAAGGCTGCATGAGCTGGTTGGTAGTTTTGATCTTTATTGTTTTAAATGAAGCTATCATTGAATATTTGGTGGGAAACATCCGGGCCCTAAAGCCCTATATTCCCCTGCTTTCTTTAGCCGTAGCAATTCTACTGACTTTTGCTTTTCAGATTAGCCTGTTTAATGTTTTACTGGGAACGGAAATTCAAAGTCCTTTCTGGGAATTTCTTCTTTCAGCTTTTATAATTTCTCGGCTATCAAATTATCTTAACGACTTGGTCCAGAAATTCTTGGGAAGCAAATAATTAAATTATATAGGTTTGCCGGCGAGGCCGAATTGCAGGAGGTCCCGGATGAAGCCGATGGCCTGATAAGGCCAGGTAAAAAGCACACTAAAAAATCCGGGTGAAAGAAATGCCAGTCCCGGCCAGCGGTAATATAGGGCAAAAGCAATAGTGAATACCAAACCTAGTATGAAGTATATAATCCCCAGGGTAGACAGTAGAGATGATTTTTTCATTAGTTATTCTTCTTTTTTAGTTTCTTTTTGCTCGGTTTTTTCTTTGGATGCGACGACTGTGGCGGCAGCCACTTTTTCACCCGGTCTGACTCTCATTAAGATGACACCCTGGGTTTGCCGTTGCAATACAGGTACCTCCGCCAAATCCATTTTAATTAATTGCCCCTTCGTGGAAGTAAGAACTAATGTATCCATTTTGCCGCCTATCGCTTGGGCTGTGACAATAGGTCCGGTTTTTGTCGTAACTTGAGCGGCTTTAACACCCTGGCCACCTCTCCCTTGTCTGCTCCAGGCAGAAAAGGGAGTTTTTTTGCCTAAGCCATTTTCCATAATTACCAACAAATGGGCGTCTGCCTGAACCATATTTAATGAAACTACTTCATCATCTTTGCCGAGTCTAATTCCCCGGACGCCGGAAGTGTCGCGGTGGGTTGGTTTGACCTGGGTTTCAGAAAACCGGATGGATTTGCCGGCTCTGGAAACAATTATCAAATCGTCTTTGCCGGAAGTAGGCGCTACCCACCCTAACTCGTCCCCCGGATCCAGTTTAATTGCCACCAAACCGCTTTTTCTGATATTGGCATACTCCGAGAGAGAAGTCTTTTTGACTGTACCCCGTTTTGTGCACATAAAAAAGTATTGGGCGCTTTCACCTTTTTGGCGGGTGGTTAAAACAGCGGTAATTTTTTCGCCCTGCTCCACATTGATCAAATTAACAATGGCCTGTCCTTTGGCGGCCCGTTGAGTTTCCGGAATTTCCCAGACTTTAATTTGGAAAACCCGGCCTTTATCGGTAAAAAAGAGAATACTGTCGTGGGTTTGGGTATAGAAAATATGGGAGACGGCATCGGTTTCTTTGGTGGAGATCCCCATAACCCCTTTGCCGCCCCGCTGTTGGGTCCGGAAAGACATCGGAGCTTGGCGCTTGACGTAGCCACCCTCCGTAATAGTGGCAATGGTAACTTCATTCGGTACCAAGTCTTCTTCGGAAAACTCCCCCACCTTTTGTTTATAAACCCGGGTTCTTCTGTCGTCTCCATATTTTTCTTTGATTTTCTCCAGTTCTCCCTTGATGACTTTTAGGATTTTTTCTGGATGAGCCAGTAAATCTTCCAAATAAGCAATTGTTTCGCGGACCATTGCCAGTTCGTCTTCGATTTTCTGCCTCTCCAGCGCCGCCAGTCTCCGCAGTTGCATATCCAAAATCGCTATCGCCTGCAGTTCGGAGAGTTTAAATTTAGTCATCAAATTCGCTTTGGCAGTATCGGCGTCTTTGGATTTTTTGATGGTTTCTATAACTTCATCAATATTATCAACAGCAATTTTTAGGCCTTCCAAAATATGCTCCCGGGCTTTGGCTTCAGCCAATTCAAATTCGGAGCGTTTCCTGACCACAACCTGGCGGTGGTGGATAAACTCCTCCAGAACCCGTTTTAAGGTTAAAAGATGCGGCACTCCGTCTGAGAGCGCTACCAGGTTAACATTGAAAACAGACTGCATGGCAGTATATTTATAGAGGCTGTTTAAAAGCGATTGTGGTTTGGCATCCCTTTTCAGGTCAAAAACAATCCTGACCATTTGTTTGCGGTCTGATTCATCTCGTAAATCCGCAACGCCGTCTAATTTTTTATCTTTAACCAGTTCGGCAATTCTGGCAATTAGGGTGGCTTTGTTAACCTGGTATGGCAACTCCGACACAATAATTTGCATTTTCCCTCCGGCTGCGCCGGATTCATCAATTTCCGCCTTGGCCCGCATGACAATCCGGCCTTTGCCGGTTGCATAAGCCGCCAGTATTTCCGTCTGGTCGTAAATGGAAGCTCCGGTGGGAAAATCCGGCCCCTTGACGAACTTGATTAAGTCTTCAACAGTAGCTTCAGAGGAAAAAGTATCACGGGGTTCAAGAGTATCACGGGTATTACTGGTTTTATCCCTCGTGGTACTCGTGGTACCCGTTTCACTCGTGGCACCTTTCTTAGTTGGATGCTCAATCATGTAAACCAACGCATCGCAAACCTCCCCTAAATTATGCGGTGGAATTTGAGTGGCCATGCCGACGGCAATACCGGATGCACCATTCAGAAGTAGATTGGGTATGACAGAGGGCAAAAGTATTGGCTCCTGCATAGTTCCTGAATAGTTGTCAATAAAATTAACGGTATTTTTATTAATATCGCGCAGGAGTTCTTCGGAAATGGCCGAAAGTCTCGCTTCTGTATACCTCATAGCAGCCGGAGAGTCTCCGTCAATGGAACCAAAGTTTCCCTGGCCGTCTACCAACATATATCTCATAGAAAAATTCTGGGCCATCCGGACCATAGCCTCATAAATCGGGGCATCACCGTGCGGGTGCAGGTTTTTCATCACTTCTCCGACTACTGCGGCTGATTTTTGAAAACGGGAGCTGTGGTGCAGGCCCTGTTGGTGCATAGCATAAATAATTCTTCGCTGGACTGGTTTTAGGCCGTCACGGACGTCCGGGAGAGCCCGGGAGACAATAACAGACATCGCATAATCCAAGTAGGATTTCTGCATCTCTTCTATAATTGGGGCTAGTTGGATTTTGCCGATGTTACTCATGGGTTGGAAGCACGAAAAAGGAGCTTTCGCTCTAGTTTAATTATACCTGTTTTGATTCATCTTAAGCAAGGGGTAAGGGGTGCTTTTTGGGCCAGTTGCGCCAGGTTTGTTTGTTTCTGTAGATGGGAAATTCGTTTTCTTCTACCCAATGCAGATGGTCAGGATTTTTAATGTGATCTACAAATAACTTGCCGTCCAGGTGATCAATTTCATGTTGAAAAATCCTGGCCGTATATCCCGTCCATTTTTCTTCCACTAGTTTAATCTTCCAATCCCGGATTGGATTTGACTTGACAATCCGGGATTGTAGATTCAGAGCCTGGATTTTGATAGAGGCGGGACGCGAGACAATGCCGCAAATTCTGCCGGTGGAGTAACAGCCTTCATACCACTCCCCTGCTTTTTTGGATTGCCAGATAATTTTGGGGTTGATGTAAACTCGAAGATCCCCAACTTTTCCCCGCCCATCTGCTTTAACATCCACCAAAATAATTCTTCTGGAAATTCCAATCTGAGATGCAGCTAGTCCTACCATAACTGGTTTTCTACTATCTTTTTGTTCTCCGTATGCCGCTTTCAGCATAGTCTCAATTATTTTCTTAGTTGCGGCTGAATCAATTAGATCCTCAGGAATTTCCTGAGCGATTTTCCTTAACCGTGGGTCGTTGGGTTTTAGAAAAATGGAGTTCATGACTTTGTTATTATATAATGCTTGCAATGAATAAATTAAAAGTGGGATGGTTTTTTGGAGGGAGGGCTACAGAACATGAGGTTTCTGTATTAACAGCACTTCAGGCTTTTGAGAATATCAATCAAAGCCGTTATGAAATAATTCCCGTTTATGTCAGCAAAAAAGGTGACTTTTATACTAATCCTAAATTTTTAGATTTAAAAAATTATAAGGATGTAGATTCTCTGCTTTTGTCCTCCACCAAAATCACACTGGGTCGAAAAGAAAATCAAGGGGGTTTTTTTACGCAGGGTTTATTTGGCAAGTTTGTTACGTTGGATGTAGCCTTTCTTTCCTTTCATGGATCATTCGGTGAGGATGGGTGCATGCAGGGGCTCTTGGAGATGTATCAAATTCCTTATACGGGATTTAGTGTTTTATCTGCCGGCATTACCATGGATAAAGCGATCTCGAAAGCTATTTTTAAGGAATTAGGTTTGCCGGTTTGTAATTATTTAGCAGTCAGCAGGATTGATTTCCTTAAAAACCCCAAGCAAGTTTTAGAGCAGGCAAAAAAAATCTTAAAATTCCCCATGTTCGTTAAGCCCGCTACAATCGGCTCCTCAATTGGAGTAAACAAGGCGAAAGATGAAGATTCACTGAATTTTGCTTTGGAGGTGGCTTTTACTTTTGCTGAAAAAGTTTTAATTGAGGAAGCTTTTGAGAATGCCATTGAAGTAAATTGTTCAGCACTGGGTTATGAGGAAATTAAAGCTTCTGTTTGCGAAATGCCGGTCGGTTCAACCGAGGTTTTGTCTTTTGAAGATAAATATCAAAAAGGCGGAGGTAAAGGCAGTAAGCAAGGCTTGCGATCTGACGATCTTAAAGGTTCCGGCATGGCTTCCCTTTCCCGGATTATCCCGGCTCCTATCCCTGATAAGCTAACAAAGCAAATTCAGGGAGCAACCGTAAAAGTTTTCAAAGCCCTGGAGGGTTGCGGTGTAGCCAGGATAGATTATTTTGTAAATTCCGCAAAAGATAAATTTTGGATTAATGAGATCAATACTCCGCCCGGTTCTTTTGCATTTTATCTGTGGGAAAAATCAGGGGTAAAATTTTCTAAATTGGTGGACATGTTAATAGAATTTGCGCTGAAGCGAACAGAAAATCAAAGTAAAACCCAATATACATTTGAATCGGGACTACTGTCCTCCATGGCCCAAAAAGGCGGAATAAACAAGTTTGTTTCTGACGAAATAAAAAATTAACTATATTGGTCCGGGAGGTCGTTTTCCAAAAGCACGACTGTTTCTACTCCTTGAGTTAATCCCTGAGCAAGAATTAGTGCCTCTTGAGTGCTTTTAGCAAAATGGACTGATTCTTCCGGATTTTTGTTAATGTCTCTCATTCCTTCCAGTAAATCTTTCCTGGCATTATCTCCGACAATTATGACTTCATCTGCCAAGCAGAAGATTTCATGGCCAAATTTCTGATTTTCTTTAGCGGCTTCTTTTCCTAATTCCACAAATCCGGGGGTTATGATGATTTTTCTATTTTCCTTAAAACTTACGAGCAAGCTCAAAGACGCTCTGGCTGATTTTGGGTTAGTGTTGAATGAGTTATCTATTAAAATTATATTACCTTGCTTTTTGATTTCCATCCTGTGAGGTGTTGGCAGTAACAATTTTGCCCTTTCTTTAATTTCCGAAAGAGTGAGTCCTAACTGCAAAGCTGCAACAGTGGCGGCCAGGAAATTTTGGGCATGATGCTCCCCTATTAGAGGAATAGAAATATTGGTGGTAGCGTGTGGAGTATGTAATATAAAAGATGTGCCGTCAGGGGTAACCTTTATATCTGAAGCAAAGTACTGACTGTCTTTTCCGTAAAACTTTACGTTCCCACTTGACGAGTGGGAAGCTAGTTTCTGCAATAATTCGCTTTCGTTGTTTAAAATAGCAACTCCGTTTTTGGCCAAGTTTTCTACCAATTCAAATTTGGCTTTGGCGATGTTTTCCAAAGAACCGAACTTCCCCAGGTGTTGGGGCGCAACTGCAGTAATGATTCCAATTGACGGATTAAGCAGTTTGGCAATCTCGGCAATTTCTCCTTTTTTGTATGCCCCCGCTTCTGCAATAAAAATTTGAGTATTGTCTTTTATATCTCCCAATATAGTTTGTGCAATCCCGAGAGGAGTATTAAAGCTTTTGGGAGTTTTCACAACGAAATATTTTTTCCAAAGTAGCGTATATAAAATATCTTTGGTGGAAGTTTTTCCGAATGAGCCGGTAATTGCGACAATTTTTAAGTTTGGTAATTTTGATAATTTTTGCTTTGCGGATTCAAGCGTTTTTTGTTTCCTGTAATACTCCAGCGGTGAGATTAAAATTTCAGCCACGATCAAAAAAAGCGGGCTATAAAGAGATTTAATAGGGAATAAAATTAAAATTAGCCAAAAAGTTCCGGTTAATAAATAGGAAGTTATTATTGAATCTAAGGCAAGTAATGCAATGCTAAGAAATGCTAAAAGTTGTGTTTTTTGAGTCCACTCAAGCTGATGCTTTTTTTGTAAATTTCTTTTGAAAGGATTCTTTAAAAACCAAGCTAAAAACTCCCATAATTTATACTCCAGTGTTTGGTAAATATAAAGATAATCAATAATGGGAAAAATTTTAGATAAAATCCTTGACATAATAAGCCACCCTTTCTGCTTGTTTTACGTGGGGAAAATGGCCGGTGTTTTCAAGTACAACCAATTTGGATTTTGGAATTAGATGATACATCTTCTTTCCGTATTTTAATGGTACAGCCCGGTCTTTTTCTCCCCAAATCAGCAGCGTTTCTGTTTGTATTTTTGGTAAATCAACAGAGATATTTTCCTTGATAGTTCTTAAGAAAATATCTTTCATTTTACCTACATTTACATAATCAGATTCAAGTTTTTTGTAGAGTATATTTTGAATTTGCGATTTAATGTTAAAAACATTCGGCAGTAAGAAATGACCAATTTTAACAAACGGGAAAATTAAAACTTGAAAAAAACTTCTTTCCGGTTTGATACCACTGCTTCCTTCCAGAATTAATTTATCAATTAAATCAGGATAAGTTTTAGCAAGCTGGATAGCAACTTTTCCGCCAAAAGAGTGACCGAAAACCGTAGGTTTTTCGATATTGTTTTTCTTAATAAATCCAGCAATAATTTTAGCAAAATCTAGAGCTGTAAAAGTTCTTTTTGGCAAATCACTTTTGCCAAACCCCGGCAGGTCGATTAACCAAAGAGTGAAATCTTCCTTCAATAGATCAACGATAGGCCAAAAGGACGAAACACTTTCTCCCCAGCCATGGATTAGGATTAAATTCTTACCCCTCCCCACTTTTTGGTAATAAATATTTTGTCCACCAATATCGGAATACATAATTTAAACAATTACCCTTTTTGTTGTTTCGGTCAGATTTACCAAAAGATCATAAGGAATGGTTTTGCAAATTTTGGCACAGTTTTCGACCGAATTTCTATCTTCCGGACTTTCTGAATATACAACTATTTCTTGTCCTATTGTTGGATTTAGGATATTACTTATATCAATTATATTAATATTCATACTGACCTTTCCTAAAATAGGACATTCAATATTATCCACTAAAAAAATGCCCTTACCGGATAACCTGCGGTCTACTCCATCATAATATCCTATCGGCAAAACTCCAATGATCAAATCTTTCTTGGCAGTGGGAGTGCCGTCGTAGCCAATTTTTTCTCCTTTTAATACTTTTTTAATCTGAACAATTTTTGTTGTGAGTTTAAGCGCCGGTTTTAGATTATGGTCAAAAGTGCTGGAAGAAAAGCCGTACATAGCCAAACCAGCCCGGGCCAAATTGGAAACTTCGGCAATAATTGGGCGGGTCTCGGGATTGATAATACCGCCGGTGGCAGAGATATGAAACCATTTTGGGTTTATGCCAGCTTTCCGGCAGATTTCCTTGGCTTTTTTAAATTGGTTGATTTGATTTAGAAAGAGTGGATCCTGCCTACTTTCAGATGAGGCCAAGTGTGACATTAAGCCTTCAATTTTTAAATTAGGTAATTTTTTAAGCGATTCTAAAAATTCCGGCAATTCTTCAATCCTGATTCCTTCCCTTCTCATTCCGGTATCTACAAAAATGTGAACTCCTGCCTCCGGCTGATAATCGTTTATAGCTTTAGCCAAATCCGGGGTAAATACAGCATAAGAAAACGGCAATATTTTGACCTTTAAATTTTCCGGATTAGTGTAGCCTGTGATAAGAACAGGAGTTTTAATCTTTGCTTTCAATAGCTCGTAGGCTTCATATAAGCTATCGACGCAAAGAAATGGTGGTTTAGTTGACACATCCGATGTGTCAACTATTTTGGCTATATTAGTGATGCCGTGGCCGTAACCGTTGCTTTTTACCACCGGGGCAATTTTTATTTTCTTCTCCATCGAGGTCAAATAGCGATAATTATGCAATAAATTATCCCGCAAAATCTCTATTTTGTTTAAGGTAACGTATTTTTTCCTAAATAAATTTAAAATCTTGTAAATCATATCTGAAGCTAAAATTATACCTTAAAAGGAGCCTAATAGCATCTAAGTGCGCAAGAAGGTATAATTTAAGGCACGATGGATTTTAATGAGCTTCGGAAAAAACACAATCAGTTGGTTTATGAAGGGTTTCAGATTTTGCCTGAGGATGGCAATCTAAAGATAATTTTTGACTTTCTTCTAACTCCAGATGTTAGATTTAATCCGGAAATTATCCTGCCGGATGTTTCAAAGGCAAGATTGGATGAAATTGGGCCGGAAGTGTTGCAAAATCTGGTATTTAACTTAGGGATGGTTGAGCTGTTAAGTTATTGGAAAGCGGCCTGCCCGCTGGAGATTATTATTAAAGCCGGGAATCTGAATGACGAACAAATTAAGTTTTGGAAGAATCTTCTTATTAAAGGTTTGGGGGAGTTCTTTTATACAAATAAAATTGATTTTACTCGGAAAGACATTGTTAAGTTTGTCTCAAACAAGTTGAGAGATTCTTCGTCGGAGACTCCTCAGAATGACAAGTATAACGGAGACCTGAAAGATCGGGATTTGGTTTTAGTGGGTGGAGGTAAAGATTCGGCTGTGACGTTGGAATCTATTAGTCAAAAAGGAAAAGAATTAAACTGTTTAATTTTAAATCCGACTGAGTCTGCAATCAAAATTGCCGAAGTTGGAGGTTGCAAAAAGCCGATTATAATAAAAAGAACAATAGACCCGAAACTAATTGGACTTAATAAACAAGGTTACTTAAATGGCCATACGCCCTTTTCTGCATACTTGGCATTTCTGTCCACTTTTGTTGGAGTTTTATATGACTTTAAAAATCTGGTGGTTTCCAATGAAGCCAGCTCTAATGAAGGAAATGTGAAATGGATGGGCCAGGAGATTAACCACCAATATTCCAAAACGAGCGAATTTGAGCAAGATTTTAGGGATTATTCCGGGAATTATCTATCTGCCTCCAGCAATTATTTTAGTTTCCTGCGGCCTTTGGGTGAGCTACAAATATCTGAACTTTTTTCTAAGATGGAAAAATACCACAGACTTTTCAGAAGCTGCAACCGCGGGTCAAAACAAGGTGTCTGGTGTGGCAAGTGCCCAAAATGTGTATCTACCTATCTTCTCCTCTACCCCTTTCTGGGAAGCAAAACTGCAGATATATTTGGGAAAGATTTACTGGAAGACGAGAAAATAATACCGGTTATTCGTAGCTTGCTTCGCGAAAACGATATAGTGAAGCCGTTTGAGTGTGTGGCCACAGTTTTGGAGATCAAAACTGCAATTTCTTTAGGAATTAAAAAGGCAAAAAAAGACGGGCAGCAAATCTCCAAAATTCTGGAGTCCTTTCAAAAAACATTGATTTTAGGATTTGGGAGGGAAGGAAAATCTACTCTGGATTATTTTAAGAAACACAATCCGGATATGGAGGTTGGCATTGCCGATCAAAGCGACGGTGAAGATTATTTAAAAAAAATAAAAGATTATGATTTGATTATAAAATCCCCCGGTGTTCCCTATCTTCCGGAAATAAAAGAGGCTCAGCTTTTGGGAAAAACAATATCTTCTGCCACGCAGATCTTTTTTGCTAAATTTAGTGGCAAAATTATTGGGGTAACCGGTACTAAGGGTAAAAGCACCACAGCCTCTTTGATCTATGAAGTTTTAAAAAAAGGCGGACTGGACGTACATTTGGTGGGAAACATCGGCAAGCCGGCTTTAGAACTATTGGATCAGCTTAACGAGGATTCTATTGTGGTTTATGAACTCTCATCTTTTCAGTTGGAAGATTTGAGTAAAAGTCCACACATCGCGGTAATTACTAATCTGTATGCAGAACATTTAGATCACCACGGTGACTTTTTTTCATATAAAGAGGCAAAAACTAATATTGCTAAATTTCAAACAAAAAAAGATTACCTAATTTATAACCAGGATATTCCGGAACTTCGGTACATCGCCGAGCAAAGTAAAGCTAATAAAATCCCATTTTCCAGTAAGGACAAACAAATGGTTTCTGATTTAGTCCACAAGGACACAATTCCCCTTCTGGGTGAGTTTAATTTATTAAATACCGTGCCGGCGGTTATTATAGGAAGATTATTTAAAGTTGCCGATAATAAAATAGAAGAAGCAATAATAAATTTTAGGCCGCTCCCGCACAGATTGGAGTTTGTTGCCGAAACTAAAGGAATCAGGTTCTACAATGATTCGCTTTCTACTATTCCGCAGGCGACAGCAGAGGCACTTTCTGCGTTGGGTAAAAACGTAGAAACCTTAATTGCCGGTGGATACGATAGAGGCTTAGACTATTCTGTTTTGGGGGAAGCTATTGCTAAATCTGGAATTAAAACTCTGATACTTTTTCCGGAAACTGGTATAAAGATCTGGGAAGCACTTGAATTGAAAATGGAAAATTTAAAATTGAAAATTAAGAAATTTAATACTGAAAGCATGAAAGAAGCAGTTGAACTTGCGTTTAAACATACCGCTCCGGGTAAAATCGTTCTCCTCTCCCCTGCCTCAACCAGTTTTAATTTGTTCAGAGACTACGAAGACCGGGGAAATCAGTTTAAGGAATGGGTTAAAAAATTAGGAGCTGACTAATCCCCGGGCTAATTTATCTGTATCCCCGGCGCTCATGAAAAAGACAATATCCCCAGGTTTAATTTCCGGCTTAATTTTTTCCAATGCTTCTGCAACTGGTCCTAAGTATGACACATTGGGTTTCTGGATGGTGTCCACGAGTTGTTTGCTGGTTACTAATCCTGTATCTACCTCCCGGGAGGGATAAATATCCAGGATAAAAGTTCTCTCAGCCGACACCTTCTGAAATACCCTGACAAAATCGTCAAAAAGTGCTTTTGTTCTGGAAAACATATGCGGTTGGTAAACCAGTAAAATGCGCTCTTTGGGGAACTTTTCCCGGACAGCTTCCATAGTTTTTTCTATTTCTGTTGGGTGATGACCAAAATCGGAATAAACCTTGGCACCGCCATATTCCCCGATATATTCAAACCTTTTACTGGTTCCGGTGAAGTTTTGTAAGCTTTGTTTTATAACCTGTGGCTCTATTCCCAGTAGAAGGCCGACTTGCATGGCGGCTTTGGCATTCAATCTGTTAAACTCACCTGGAATTTGTAATTCAACTCCTAATTCGTTTCTGGAATAATCCAGAAATTGCAGAGACGTGCCCGGTTTGACAGGATCTTTCATCACTACTTTGACCACCTCGGCGGCTCCGGGATCAGTCAGGTTGGCTACCACAGTTTGTTTGGTTTGGAGTAAAAACTTTTTAAAGCTTTCCTTCACGGCTTCAAAATCCTTAAAATATTCCGGGTGGTCCATTTCAATATTAGTAACTATCGAGATGTCAGCTTTGGTTGGTAAAAAGTTGTCATTGAACTCATCAGCTTCCACGACAAAATACTGACGGCCGTCATGTTTTTGTTTTGGTAGGCGGAAGTTTGTTCCCCATTTTGGGATGATAGCTCCAAGCAGAACTGTGGGATCAAGTCCGGCATCTTCCAGAAGCTCTGCGATCATGGCTGTGGTGGTGGTTTTGCCGTGGGTACCGCAAACAGCAATCACAAGCTTTTCGATAGCTAGATACTGGCCAACAAATTCCTGCCATGTCATGATTGGAATGTCCTTTTCTTTGGCGGCCAAAAGCTCGGGATTGTTTGGATCAAGCGAAAAAATAGCCGGAGTTACTGCCAGAATATCTACGTTCCCACTTGACGAGTGGGAAGCTAAACTCTTGTCATTCTGAGCGACTAGCGAAGAATCTCCCACGGATGTGGGTCTTGCATTCGCAAGAGATCCTTCACTTTGTTCAGGATGACATAGAGAGGAATCGAGATGACAGTAGAGGTGGTTGGGGCTATGGTCGGTTAAGAGTTGGTCTGGTTTAAAGCTGGTTGTGAATTCATTATGAGGATTCAGGTCACAGCCGGTTACTTCAAAGCCCTGAGCCTTTGCAATAGCAGCTGCCCCGGATGCCCCGCTTCCACCTATCCCTAAAAAGTGAACTTTTTTAGCCATAGGATAAATTATATGATGTTTGTCTGATGATTGCTAATAAGTGGGAAGGGATTCAGTTCTTTCTGGTCCAGTGGAGATGATCGCGCAATCAAATAATGTGATTCCTCTTTCTGCAACTGTTTGGTTGAGTTTCATAACTGCCATTCTATAAGATTTGATATCTAGGAATTGTCTTGGCCGTGAACCAATGATTTCTCCTCCGAGGGCATAAACATGATGATCTGGATATTGTTTCTGAAATTCCGGAGTTTGTGTTAGTGCCTGTAATTCCTGGATATTCTGTTCGGTTCCCCTAAAAGATTTTTTGTAGTAATGAACACTTCCTATTTGTATTGATTTTCCATGAGTTTTTGCAAATGCTTCGCGTGCTTTTGCTAATTCAGCTAGATCTGTAGACTCTCTGTTTAATGCAATAGCCATATTTGGGCTTGATTCTAACGCTACTAAAACAGAAAGTCAATGAGGTTTATATATCTAAGGTTGCCATCTTCGCATGGGTTTGGATGAAGCGTTTGCGGGGCGGGACTTCATCTCCCATGAGCATAGTAAAAACTTCATCTGCGGCTACTGAATCTTCAATGGTAACTTGTTTCAAAACCCTGTTTTCCGGGTTCATAGTGGTTTCCCAAAGCTGGTCCGGGTTCATTTCTCCCAGACCTTTGTAGCGCTGGATGATAATACCCGGAGTTTTTTTAACGTCGTCACTGGACAAGATTGCTTCGCTTTCGCTAAGCGGAGCTTGCCCACTCGCTTCGCTCGGGGTCGGAATGACAGAAGAGGTTTTACCAACTCTCATTTCTTTTAAGATCCCGTCCCGCTCCTCATCAGAGTAAGCATAATGAATCTCTTTGCCTTTTTGAATTTTAAAAAGCGGCGGCTGGGCAATATACATATAGCCCCTGGTGATTACTTCCGGCAAATACCGGAAGAAAAATGTTAAAAGCAGGGTCCTGATATGTTCGCCGTCCACATCCGCATCTGTCATAATAATAACCCGGTGATATCTGGTTTTGCTGTAATCAACTGTGTCCCCTATTCCCGTACCCAGCGCAATTACCAAACATTTGATTTCTTCAAATTCCAGGATTTTATCAAGCCTGGCCCTTTCCACATTGAGAATTTTTCCTCTAAGTGGCAAAATGGCCTGGAATTTTCTGTCTCTGCCCTGTTTGGCGCTGCCTCCGGCCGAATCTCCTTCTACAATATATAGTTCCGATTCAGCGGCATCCCTATTTTGACAATCAGCTAATTTTCCGGGTAAAGCCATGCCTTCTAATGCACCTTTTCGAATAACGGCATCTTTGGCGGCCCTGGCGGCCGCTCTGGCTCTGGCTGCCAAGAGGACTTTTTCCATAATCCGCCGGGCATCGGCTGGGTTTTCTTCAAAAAACATATCTAATCCATCTTTAACTGCTTGAGAAACCAAGGGTTGAACTTCTGCATTGCCTAATTTTTCTTTGGTTTGTGATTCAAACTGGATATTGTCGGAGTCCATTTTTATGGAAACAACAGCGGTTAGGCCTTCTTTAATATCCTCTCCGGTTAGGTTTTCATCCTTTTCTTTCAGGGCTTCAATTTTTCTGGCATAGTCATTGATGGCGCGGGTTAGGGCAATCCGAAATCCCGTTAAATGAGAGCCGCCTTCAGTGGTGGGCACCACATTGGCAAAGCTTTCCACATTCTCATTAAAGCCGTCGTTGTATTGGATGGCGACCTCGATATCTACCTTGTCAATTACCCGGTGAATCAAAATCGGCTCAGGGTGGATTAGAGCTTTATTGCGGTTTAAGTGTTTGATCAAAGTGGCCAGACCTGATTGAAAATAAAAATGCCTTTGTTGTTTTGACCGTTCATCAAAGAGGTGGAAAAAAATTCCCGCCACGAGATATGCCACTTGTTTAACTTGTTTTTCCAGTCTTTCAAACTCAGGAATAATGGTAGAAAAAATGGTGTCATCCGCTAAAAAGGTCACCTTGGTGCCGTTTTTAACCTGCCATTCAAAAGCCGTTTTAAACGGTAAGACCGGATTTGCCGGAATAGGCGCAACTTTGCTTTTGGCTTTGCCTCGGGAGTATTCCTGAAAGTGAGCTTTACCTTCGCGTCTTACCTCTGCCCGCAAATAGTTAGACAGCGCATTGACTGCTGAAACTCCCACGCCGTGCAGGCCGGTGGAAACTTTATATCCGCCGTCGCCGAATTTGCCTCCGGCGTGCAAAGTAGTCATAATAACTTCCAGCGCGGAGACGCCGACTTTGGGGTGGATTTCCACCGGAATACCCCGGCCGTCGTCCGCCACAGTGACATAGTTATCTTCGTGTAGCACCACCCAGATATTTTTGGCGTGTCCGGCCAGCGCTTCATCAACCGAGTTGTCGACAACCTCTTTGACCAGATGATGCAGTCCCCTGGCATCGGTTGAGCCGATATACATACCCGGCCGCTTGCGGACCGGTTCGAGACCTTCTAAAACTTGAATTTGTTCTGCGTTGTACTTGCTGGATTGAGGCATTGAAGAATTATAATATCATATTTTTTGAGGCATAACTAGCATTAAATATTCCAAAATTGACCTGATGTTGACATTATGTTTAGCCCATTCTTTTGCTTGTAAAAGCTTGACCAGAAAGTCTTTGTGCCGGATTACATCCTGATGAAAATATTGAAGCAGTGTTTCTAAAAATTCTTCTTTATTTTTTAGTTTTTCAATATATTCAAATCGTTCTTCTGTGGAAGATGTCAACAGGTCTTCCAAATCCTTCACAATTTTGTCATTCTGGCTTGTCCAGAATCCTGATTCTGGAATCACTTCGTTCCCCAGAATGACGATTTCACATCTCGATAAAATAGTTGGTAGCAGGTTAGCATCTGAGTCGGCTCCTAAAATCAATCTTGCATCCTCCGGCAGTTCCTCCAAAGTTTTCAGCAGTGCATTTTGAGCTTCAACTGTTAAAACACCGGCATCTTCCAAAACCACCCCTCTGCCTTTGGCAGAGTATGGTTTTAGGGAAAAATGTTCTTTAATTTTCCTGGCTTCGGCAATCCCCAGTTTTTCCCCGGCTTTGATATACAGCAAATCTGGATGACTTAAATTCCCGCCGGAAAAATGGGTAGCCAGGATTTTTTCGATCTCCTTAATTCTTGTTTTAATGCTTGCTGAAATTAAAAGCCTTGCAATCACACCGAGATTTTAACATAATGGATATATGCCCACTACAACCGGTTCCGGTCCGCAAAACCTATCCCTGGAGGATATTCTCTATAAGAAAGGGTTGTTAAGCGAGGATCAACGTTCTGCCATTAAACTGGAAAGCATTAATTCCGGACAATCGGTGGAGAAAATTCTTCTTCAATATAATTCCGTTCCTATCGAAGCAATCACTCAAGCTAAAGCGCAGATATTAAATATTCCTTATATAAAGCTTGAAGGTAAGGCCATTTCGGCTGATGTTTTAAATTTGGTTCCGGAAGCCGCCGCGCGCCGCTACAAAATAATTCCCTTCGATAAGAAGGAAGATGAACTCTATGTAGCAATGGCAGATCCTCTGGATATTCAAATCAGCCAGTTTGTAGAAAAACGGTCAGGGTTTCGGGTTAAACCCTTTTTTGCGCAGGCAGATGATATTCTCAGAGCCATCTCAGACCAATACTCACAAAACTTAACTTCAGAGGTTACTTCAGCATTAAATGAAGTGGAAGCAGTGAAGCCGGATGAAGAAACAGGTTCAGCGCCGGAAATTTTGCGGGAAGCTCCTGTTTCCAATATTATTGATCAGCTTTTGGAATATGCCATAAAAACCAGGGCGTCAGATATCCACATTGAACCTCAAGAGGAGCGGACCAGAGTAAGGTATAGGATTGACGGTATCCTGCAGGAAAAAATTCTTTTTCCAAAAGGAGTTCATGATGCGCTGGTTTCAAGAATTAAAATCCTGTCGGTTCTCAAAATTGATGAAAAAAGACTGCCTCAGGATGGCAGGTTTACTTTTACTTACGGGAAAAATATTGTTGACCTTCGTATTTCTACTGTGCCGACTATTTTTGGGGAAAAGGTAGTAATGAGGTTGTTGCCTAAATCTACAGGGGCACCTTCCCTGCTTGAACTGGGTCTTAGGGGCAGTTCTTTGAAGAGCCTTGAAAGCCAATTAATGCGACCTCATGGCATTATCCTGATTTGCGGTCCGACCGGCAGCGGAAAAACTACGACTCTTTATTCTATCCTGTCAAAGATTTCAACCACAAAGGTAAACATTGTAACAATTGAAGATCCAGTTGAATATCAAATCCCCGGAGTCAATCAGGTACAGGTAAATCCCGGTGTTGGTTTGACTTTCGCTTCAGCTCTTAGAAGTTTTCTTAGGCAGGATCCTAATATAATAATGGTCGGTGAGGTGCGGGATACCGAGACTGCGGATTTGGCTATTCAGGCAGCCTTGACCGGACATCAGGTTTTTTCAACTGTGCATACCAATTCATCTGCCGGTGCTCCACCGCGGCTTTTGGATATGGGTGTTGAACCGTTTTTACTAACCTCAGCCTTAAATGCCGTTGTCGGACAAAGGGTTGTGCGAAAAGTTTGCCCCCATTGCAAAGTAGAATTGGTTGCGGCACCGGAAGTAATTGAAAATATCAAATCGGTTTTGGGAAAGTTTTTACCTGCCTCTGCATATACAGCCATGCAGCTTTTTAAAGGAAAAGGATGTGCTTATTGCGCAAATACAGGATATTTGGGAAGAACTGGTATTTATGAAGTCCTGTCCATTTCGGAACCAATTTCCAAATTGATATTAGAACATGCTTCATCTGGGGTTATTGAGCAAGCAGCTACTTCCGCCGGTATGGTAACTATGAAGCAGGATGGATACCTGAAGGTTTTAGAAGGCATTACAACGATGGAGGAGGTCTTGCGCGTAGCGCAGGATTAGGATATGAACATACAACAATTATTTAATTTAACTATTCAGAGAAACGCATCTGATTTGCACCTTTCCGTTGGTTTTCCGCCAATGCTTCGTATCCACGGTGAGCTTTTAAGTATTCCGGGTGAGCATTTAGTTACACCTGAGCAAATCGAAAGCCTAATTAAGCCTTTGCTTACAAGTATTCAAGTAGAAATATACAACCGGGTTTTTGAACTTGATTTTTCATTTGAATTTGAAGGAAGAGCCAGATTCAGAGTAAATCTTTTTAGACAAAAAGGTTACTCCGCTGCGGCAATGCGCTTGATTCCTAATCGTATACCAATGGTTGAAGAGTTGGGTCTTCCGCAATCTGTAAATTCACTGATTGAATTAAAACAAGGTTTCATTTTGGTTACGGGTCCGACCGGTCACGGAAAATCTACGACTTTGGCTTCGTTTATCAATCAGATTAATAAGACCCGGGCAGCGCATATCATTACTGTGGAAGATCCGATTGAATATGTATATCCGCCGGGTAAATCCTTGATCGAACAACGGGAGATGTATTCCGATACCAAGACTTGGGGTAATGCCCTGCGCTCTGCACTGCGGGAAGATCCGGATGTGGTTTTAATCGGTGAGATGAGAGATCTGGAAACCATAGCATCTGCTATGACAATTGCGGAAACAGGTCATTTGGTTTTTGCCACCCTGCATACAAATTCAGCCGCGCAGTCGGTAGACAGGATTATTGATGTTTTTCCGGAAATACAGCAGCCTCAAATTAGGCTTCAACTGGCATCAACCTTGGAGGCGATTATATCACTGCGGTTGGTGCCAACAATAGAGCCCGGAAGAACACTGGCAAGTGAGGTTTTATTTGCAACTCCTGCTGTCAGAAATATCATTAGAGAAGGTAAATCATATTTAATCGATAATACAATTGAAACATCGGCGGAGCTGGGGATGCAACCAATTGAGCGGTCCCTGGCTGATTTAGTTAAAGGGGGGAGGATTTCTCAAGACGTGGCCATTAGGTTTTCAATGCGCCCGGAATTATTAAATAAGTTACTTTAATTATGGAATTTATCTACAAAGCAAGGAACCTGCAGGGTGAAAATCACTCCGGTAGTGTAGAGTCTCCGGATGCTCATTCAGCCGTGGCGATTATACGGAAGAAGGGTTTGATTGTTATTTCTATTAATCCCAAAAATCCCCCAATCGGCGGAATATTGGGTAAGTTTTTAAACAGGGTTAGTTTTACGGAACTTGTTGTTGTTACGAGGCAGTTGGCAACAATGATCAACAGCGGATTGGTTTTGTCGGAGGCACTGGATATCCTGGAGGAACAGCAGGCCAATAAGACCATGAAGCGGGCCTTAATGGAGGTTTCCCAGAATATAAAAGGAGGCCTTACTCTTGCGCAGTCTTTAAGTAAGTTTCCGGATATTTTTCCACATCTGTATGTCAATTTAATCAAAGCCGGTGAAACTTCCGGTAAGCTCGATTCTGTACTTGCGCAAATGGCTGACGGGTTGGAAAAAGACCGGGAATTCCGGGGAAAAATTAAAGGGGCAATGATTTATCCGGCTGTGGTGGTGACTATGATGATTGCGGTTATCATTATTATGATGATTTTTGTTATTCCTAAACTGACATCTATGTATTCTCAATCAACCATGGAATTGCCTTTGCCGACTAAAATCCTGATTGCGACATCTAGCTTGTTTGTTAACTATTGGTGGTTGGGCGGAATGATTTTGATTGGTATTATAATGGGTATTAACCGGTGGAAGAAGACACCTGAGGGGAGTCTTTTTTTGGGCAAACTGATTTTGAAAATTCCAATTGCGGGAAAAATTGTAATTAGTGTGACTTTGACCAATTTTAGCCGGACTTTTGGTCTTTTAACTGCTGCGGGCATTCCTTTGCTTGAATCAATCGGAATGGTGTCCGATTTAACGGAGAACCCGATTTTCAAAAATGCCCTTAAGGACGCTTACAAAGGTGTTGAAAAAGGTTTACCTTTTTCTTCGCTGCTGACTGCCAATATTTTCCCTAAAATTGTCAGCCAGATGGTGAGGGTTGGTGAGGAAACAGGTAAGCTAGATGAGATATTCTTAAAGCTTGCCGATTTTTTTGAGTCGGAATCGGATCAGATGGTAAAAAACCTGACAGTAGCGATTGAACCGATAGTTTTAGTTATCTTAGGGATTGGAGTGGCATTTTTGGTATTTTCAATTATTATGCCGATATATCAGCTGACAACTAGTTTTTAACTGACCACTTGACTAAATGAATGTTTATGTGAATACAATAGAAAGTAAAGGGGGTGAGAAATTTGAAAAAATCTGCTCAAGTTCGAATGGGTTTCACCCTGGTTGAACTTTTGGTAGTTATTGCAATTATTGCCATTTTGGCAGCGGTTGTTGTTTTAATCATTAATCCGTTAGAGCTTACCCGGAGAGGCCGTGATGCGGCGAGACTTTCTGATCTTGCTAATTTACAGCAGGCTATTAATGTGACGCTGCAGGAAGCCACCGGTTCTGCCGGCCAGATCCTTTGTAAGGATACATCAGCGCCTTGTACGGGTAGAAGCACTAGCGGTTCAAGAGCTGCAGACGGCACGGGATGGGTATTGGCTGACTTAACAGCTCAGAAAAGCGTGTCAGTGCCAATTTTACCGGTTGATCCGGCTTCCAGTCCCAACAGCGTCACCAATCATTACACTTATTGTTCTGATGGTGACTCCTGGAAAATTGTGACTGCGCTTGAATCGACCCAACAGTCGCCTAAAGCGAGCCAGGATGGGGGTACCAATACTACGGAAACTGCTGGTGCAAGAACCAGCGCTGATCTTTATGAAGTTGGTTCCAGTATGTCCTTGGCTTGTGATTTTTAGGTTTGGTTTTTTTGAAAGGCCGTGTTTGCAGACTTCAGGTTTGCGCCACGGCCTTTCTTAGTTGTCATCCTTTATCTTACGTATGCTTACTGAGAAAGACAGCTTAAATTTACTTTTTACATTTGGTGGTTTTGTCCTGGGAACTATTCTGGGAAGCTTTGTCAAGGCCTTAGCCGACAGAAGTTTGATACAGAAAACCTTTACAGGAAGATCATATTGTCCGGGATGCAAACATAGCCTGGCATGGTATGATCTTTTTCCGGTACTGTCTTATCTCTCAACAGGCGGAAAATGCCGGTATTGCCATAAAAAGATTGACGTGGAGTATCTGCTGGTGGAACTGGGAATGGGGATATTGGTCGGGTTTTTATTTTGGCAGACATTCAAGAATTTTCAATTTTCAATTCTCAATTTACAATCAATTTTCAATTTTCAATTCTCAAAGATTCTTGAATCGCAAGCTTTGCTTGTTTTTACTTTTGATCTTATATTTAAAATCTTCTTCATCATTATTCTGGCAATTCTCTTTTTAACAGATCTTAAAAAAATGTTTATTCCGGACCGGATTGTTATTCCTGCCATCTGGATAGGAATCACTTCTCTACTGGTAATTACTCTGTATAAAATAGGATATCTTTATTATTCCTTAACCCAATCCCCTCTTGGTCAAAAACTTCTTCCGCCATACAGTGATTATTTTCCAAGGCATGCCTTGACTGCGTCGGAGCCTTTTTGGGGTTCGATTATAACAGGATTATTAATCGGCGGGTTTTTTATGAGTTTGATTATTATTACCCGGGGGAAAGGCATGGGCGGAGGGGATGTGAAACTGGGGGCATTTATGGGAATAATGCTCGGGTTTCCGCAGGCCATATTTGCTTTGGTTTTGTCATTTTTTACGGGAGCTGTATTTTCAGTAATACTTATCATGGTCGGAAAAAAACATTTCGGGCAAACCATTCCCTTTGGTCCGTTTTTGGTTCTGGGAAGTTTAATCATGCTTTTTTGGGGTGGCGATATTATTAATTGGTATTTAAATTTAGGCAAATGAATGCTCTTAAAAAACTAACAAATTTGAACCTAAACTGGGGTATTGACAGGAATTTTTAGTTATGCAAATAATAGAACATAAGCAAAAATTTCAAATTAAATTTTGCCCCATTGACAAGATTTTAAAAGTTTGAAATAGTAAGAACAGTTAAAAAATTATCATGAAAAAACTACTGCCCAAAACAAAATACTCCCCTCAAGGTTTCACCCTGGTTGAACTTCTGGTAGTTATCTCTATTATTGCTATCCTTTCAGTTATCGGTCTGACTATTTTTACCTCCACCCAAAGGAATGCCC
>Ga0209541_10000069_pt1 | contig 168260 bp, 164 predicted proteins | sample RifCSPlowO2_01_FD_184027 | JGI IMG/M metagenome (GOLD analysis project Ga0209541, IMG submission 184027) | Groundwater microbial communities from Rifle, Colorado - Rifle CSP2_plank lowO2_0.1 (SPAdes) (version 2) | ecosystem: Environmental > Aquatic > Deep subsurface > Groundwater | place...
TGAACTCCATCAAGATTTCTGCCCAAAGGGCAGAAATATATTGCCGGGCAATAGCCCACAACCTATTTTCTTATTTTCCACGACTTTTTAAACGCAGCCCATTCATTGATAACTTTTATAAAGAGTGCTGTTTTAGTTTTTCCAATGGATAAAAAGATTCTATTAATGATACTGTTCATTATAGTGTGTGCTCCTTCAGCTTTTGCAGAGAACAAACAATATCATACAAGGCTTCTTGCTGTTGAAGAGCAGGCATCAGGCCTTTCTGGAAGTATTGCAGACCTTACTCTTGAGATACGTGAAGGAACTGGAAGGGTTTTTATTGATACATTCCCGCTGACAAAATTTGATACTCAGATCTCCACAAGATTTGCAAAGGAAATAGCATGTGATTATCTTGATTTTGAATGCAACAAGTATGATTTTATATATACAATTAAGGCAGATTCTTCAGTTATTGGAGGCCCTAGTGCTGGTGCTGCAACTACGTTATTGACAATAGCTGCTTTGAAGGATGATGTTATCCCTCAGGATATAGCTATGACTGGAACAATTAATTCTGGCGGATTTATTGGACCTGTTGGTGGCCTTAAGGAAAAGATTGAAGGGGCTAAAGAAGCTGGAATTACTAAAGTGCTGATCCCAAAAGGAAAAGGAACTGTTAAATTAACTAATGACACAGCTCTCCAATGTGATATACTTTACTGCAAATTAGTGGAAGATGTGAAAGAGATTGATCTTGTTTCTTATGGCAAATCTATTGGTGTTGATGTTGTTGAAGTTGCAACGCTTGATGAAGCTTTGCATGAGTTCACTGGAGCAGATATTCCTGAAGTTGATGAAAGCCTTTTAGTCAACAATAAGTACAAGGATGTTATGCAGGGCCTTGCAAATACTCTTTGCAAGCGAACAAATGATATTACAAAGGATACTGTTAACACCTCCACAAATATATCAGCTTTGATTGTAAGTGTAAATAATCTTACACAGGCTTCCAAAGATAGCTTTGCTAATGGTGATTTTTACTCTGCAGCATCATTTTGTTTTGGCGCAAATGTGAAAGCAAGAGAAGCATTGTTCAGATCACAAAATTTGGAAAGCAAAGGCCTTTTGGATGAATTCAATAAATTGAACAACGCCATAAATGATTTTGAGATCCAGGTCGAAAACAAAGAGATCAAGACTATTACTGACCTAGAAACTTATATGATTGTTAAGGAAAGGCTCATAGAAGCGCATGATACATTGAATGATTCAATTAAAGCGATGAAAAATAATGAAGATCCCCTTCCTTCTTTGGCTTACGGTTATGAAAGGCTTGCAAGCGCTGACTCTTGGAGCAATTTTTTTGGTGTTGAAGGCAAAGGCTTCATATTGGACAAAAAAGCCCTTGAAGATTCATGCAAAAACAAGATTTCAGAAGTTGAAGAAAGGCTTCAGTATGTTGCCTTATTTTTTCCAAACATCCCATTGCAGAGAAAGGAGCTTGACCGTGCATATGAAGAATTGAATGTCAAGAGTTATGAGCTTTGCTTGTTCCAGGCTTCAAAAGCAAAGGCAGAAGTTGACGTTGTGATCAGCGCCTATGGTGTTGATGTTGATAAGGTCAATGAGCTTATGCAGGCAAAAAACAGTATCACAAAAAAGCTCATTGCTAAGGAAGTTAAAAACGGCATTTTTCCCATATTGGGCTACAGTTATTATGAATATGCAAATGTTTTGAGCAAGACTGATCCCTATTCAGCTTTGTTATATTATGAATATGCCCTTGAATTAAGCAATCTTGATATCTATTTCACTGAAAAAACTAAGTCAGAGCCTCTGAAATCTGATTACATTTCAGCAGATGCAGTTAAGCAAATAATAATCTTAATAATCGGTCTGGCAATAGGAACAATTATTGGATTTGCCATTAAAAACAAGAAAAAAGTTTATCCGCAGTCAGTTCCAAAAGTTAGGAAAAGGCTGTCTAATAAAAAGCAGACAAAAAAATAAGATTATTTAACCAAAGGGGATTTTTAATCAATAAGTATAATCACCAATCTGCTTCCTTGCGTTTTCATCAAACGTTTTTGTGCGCTTGAAAACGTAACTTATTTTGTTGTATTATCATTTTCCTCCAATCTCCTTAATAAATTCAAGATCTCATTCTCTTTATCAATTAAACAGAAACCCAGAAGAGAAATCTTTTCTCAATGACTAAGATAATTTTATTTAATAAAAATCCGATAAGTCCAGTAACAATAATGTAGCTGTACATTTCAGGGATATTGTACATAAGCTGTTCAGTCTGAATTATGTATCCCAAACCAAAATGAGTGCCTATCATCATCTCTGTTACAATTATTACGATCAGATTTATTGATAATGCCGTTCTTAATCCACTAAATATAAAAGGAGTTGCTTCAGGTAGTATTAATTTTTTGAATTCTTGATATTTGGTAGCGTTAAGTATAGCAAACACGGATCTCCTTGTTTTCTTAACACCCTGAACTCCATAAACTGTATTTATGATTATAATCAAGGATACTGAAAATGCAGCTACTGCTATTTTTGACAAGTCTCCTATCCCAAGAGTGACCAAAGCAAGAGGAATTAGGGCAGGGGAAGGCATTGTTCTGAAGAAATCTACTGTAAACTCAAAATAACCCTTTATTTTAACAAAATAACCGATCGCTAGTCCCACAGGAATTCCGATAAGTGCTGCTATCGAAAACGAGATAAAAGTCCTGCCTAATGAATAGCTTATATGCCTGTAAAAATCAGAAGTAACTATCAGTCTAGCTAGGCTATCTATGATTTCTTTTGGAAAAGGAAGAAAAATTGGTTTTATTAGTCCAAAAAAAGACACAGCCTCCCAAATAAGAAATAATGCGAGAACTCCGATTAAAGGTTTCAAAAGTTTCATCTTTTAAATTCCTCCAGAACAGCATTCTTAATCCTAAATAATGATGGAGATTCAAGAAACTCAATTTTTCTAGGTCTAGGCAGATTCACCTCAATTATCTTCTTGATTTTTGCAGGAGAGTTTGACAAAACCACAACTTTATTTGCGAATAAAACCGCCTGTTCAATATCATGTGATATCAAAATAACAGTTATGCTATTCTTTTCGCAATACCTGATCACATGGCTAATAATTTGCCTTGTAATATGAAAATCTAAGGACTTGAATGGCTCATCCAAGATTAGTATTTCTGAATCATCAACTAAAGCCCTAGCAATTGCAGTTAATTGTGATAAACCCCCAGAAAGTTGAAATGGATATTTATTCAGATGAGGTTCAAGATTAAACTCTCTTATAATAGTAAGCACTTTCCTTTTATACTCCTCTTCCGTTTTTCCAGAAATTTCAAAAGGAAGGCAGATGTTCTCATAAACGCTTCTCCATGGCAAGAGAGATTCGTTATAATTTTGGAATACAAATCCTATTTTGGAGAACTTTCTATCAACAGTGCCTTCAGAGAGATCTTCTAATCCAGCTATTACTTTAACTAAAGTTGATTTGCCGCTGCCATTCGGTCCGATGATGGCGATAAAATCTCTCTGAATAACATTCAAGTTGATATCTTCTAAAATCGTTTCTTTTCCGTATCTTTTCACCATATTTTTGATTTCTATTATTTTTTTCATGGTAGTCAAAACTAAGTGAGAATCACCTTCTCAATAGAAACCTCATTTATTAGTATGCCTGTGCTTACATAAAGATCGACAAGTTTGTTTACAGCATTTACATCAATTTCATTCTTGCTCCAGTAGCTGTAAATTCCAACTTTATCAGTTATGTTTGCATTTATATCTGCATAATTTGATAAGCTTTTCTTGGCTTCTATCTCATTTGATTCTATAAATTTGTGTGCTCCTTCAATAGCCAAGATGTATTTCTGGACTGTTTTGGGATTTTTGGTCACAAATCCCTCTGAGAAAGCAGAGGCAGATGTTGGAAATGGCTTCAGCAGTTCATTGTATAATGGATTTACTGAAATTACTTTTACATTGCCTCTTGACTCGGCAATTGTTCCAACTGGCTCCAAAGTGAACAAAGCATCAACCTGCCCTGATACCAAAGCCTGTGTCTGTAAAGAAGGTGTTAGTTGTACTATATTTATCTTTGAAACATCTGCATGATTTTTTAGGACTAATTTCAAGAATGCTGTCATCTGCGAACCTGGATTAGTTCCGATTGTTTTGCCTTCTAGATCAGATAAGCTGTTTATATTTGAGTCTTTTTTTACAAGTATCTTATGGACAGCAGAATTTTCTTCTGCGGCAGCCATCTCAAATATCTTGAATTCACTTGGATACTTATCTTCTACAGAGAGCAAAGCCTCTAAAGCGACTATTGATGTTCCGTCTATTTTATTTGCTACAAGAGCATCTATTATCTGATTGCTGCTTTCAAACTTGACTGGCTCGATTATTAAGCCTTGCTTCTCAAAATAATGCTGGTCTAATGCTACAAAAAAGCTCAAATCTGGGGCCACTGACAAATAGCCTATTTTTATTGCTTCTTGCTCATTGTTTGCAGGTTTTATTAAGTAAATAAATAAAGTGCTGAATATCAGTATTGCAGCAATTATGCAGCACATGAGCAATACTGCCTTTCTGGTGTTTTCTTGCATTTTGTTTTGCCTCCTTGTTAAATTTGATTTCAAGCTGTATTTTGTTACAACTTATTAATAACTACAAAATGAGTACTTATTTATATTTTTGTTGTGAGTATACTTACAACAATTAATAAGATTTATATACCAAAACGTCTTAAAGAAACTGTGGAAATAAGCAAGTTACAGCAGATCGGCTTGAACTTAAACGAAGCCAGGATTTACCTTGCCCTGCTGAACCTAGGGCCAAGCCAGGCAGGAAAAATAAGCAAAGAAACAGAGATAAATAGGACAACTATTTATGACTCAATTAATCGGCTTATTGAAAAAGGCTTGGTATCTTACACTTTGCAGGCAAACAAGAAAGTGTTTCAGGCAGTGTCTCCTTCTGAACTGCTTAATCAAGCCAAGGAAAAAGAGCGCATAGTAGAGGAAATCCTGCCTGAACTAAACAAAATTTTTCATGAAAGCAAGGAAAAAGAAGAATCAAACATATTTAAGGGCCGAAAAGGCATAAGAAGCATTCTCAACTCAATCCTTAATTATAAAGAGTACATTGCTTTTGGCTCCTCTGGTAGGTTTCTTGAGATAATGAAGTATGATTTCGAGCTATTTCAAAGAAATAAAAAAGAAAAGAAGATTAAGGCAAGAGTCATCATTCCTGAAACCTCAAAAAAGACAGAACAGGTTAGGCTAGCCTATTCTGCTTTTAAATATATACCTGAAGAGTTTTCATCTCCTACAACCACTTTTGTTTTTGGAAATAATACAACCATCATAGTCTGGAGCGAAAATCCTATTGCTACATTGATTAAAAGTGAAGAAGTAGCAAAAAGTTATAAGAATTATTTTGAATTATTATGGAAAATAGCAAAAAAGTAGGCTGTTATGAAGTAAGTCCTTTCAGATATATCTGATTAAACCAGCCAGCTTCAACTATTGAAACAGAGTTGCTTATTCTATTCTCTCTTGATATATCAAGAATGGAGCAAAACATCTCATCATTTGAATATAAAAAAACCCCAAATTGCAATGTTTTGCAATGTAAGGTATTGGGTTTTAACCCAGAATAAGTGTGATATATTGGAAATTAAGTATTGGAAATTAAGTAAATAAATTTCTATTGATTGTAATTTCCAATATACCAAAAAAGTTGAAAATAGGAAAATTTCAACTTTTTTCAGTATAAATAAATTCCTATTGATTTGAATTTCAAATATACCAAAAAAGTTGAAAATAGGAAATTTTTAACTTTTTTCAGTATAAACCTGGAATGAGTTTCCGTAGGAAACTCAAACCAGGAAAAAGAGGTGATCATTAAACCCTAGCAAATACTTGTTCAGTATTTGCCAGGGAAAAAGAGGTGATAGATTAGTATTAATTTTCAAATAAGGCTTATTTAGCCCTCTTTTTCGTTTTTTTGCTTTGTTTGGCCTTAAAATCAGAAAATAAAAAAGCCACCCCCTTCAACCACTATTACCATTCGATAATAGAGTTTGTTATTATACACTCTAAAGTAGTATAACTTATATATAAATGTTTCGTTTAATTAGCATTTTAAAGTAGTAACAATTTGGTGATAACACTAAACCTTATCTAGGTTTGCATTTGTTGAAACAATAAAACTCGCATAAATCATCTGCCCGATAACCTTTAATAGCATAGTATTTTACCCAAATGGATATGCATGACAATATTTGGGTTATAGAAGATTTAGAACAGAAGACAGACCATAAATTAGATAAGTTTGGCGCTCCAAAAGCGACAAAAGCATCAGATGTTGAATTTGGTGAAAAATTCGAAAGGCTATTCAATCTTATGGAGAATACCTCTAAGAGTCTGTTTATTACAGGTAAAGCTGGTACAGGAAAGTCAACTTTGCTGCGGTATTTTCTAAAAAAAACAAAGAAAGAGGTTGTTTCGCTTGCGCCAACTGGCCTTGCTGCGATAAATGCTGATGGCCAGACCATCCATAGGTTTTTTGGGTTTCCTCCTTCAATGCTAGACAAATCAACTATTAAGAGGCCAAAAAATCCTAAGATGTATGAGAGATTAGACACTCTTATAATTGACGAGATTTCAATGGTAAGGGCTGACTTGATGGATGCCATGAATCTCTTCCTAAAAAAAAGCAGGAAAAGTACTGAACCATTCGGAGGAGTCCAGATGATCTTGTTCGGAGACCTCTTTCAGCTGCCTCCTGTAACTAAGAATGAAGAGAAGGTAATGATGAACAGCAGGTATTCTTCTTCATATTTCTTCGATGCAAATATAATGAAGGATTTTGACATTCAGATTATTGAGCTTACAGAAGTGTTCAGGCAAAAGGAAGCAGAATTCATCGCTCTATTAGATAGTGTAAGGCACGGAAACATAAGCCTTGAGGAGATTTCAAAAATAAACTGTAGGGTTGATCCAGTTTTCTTACCTAAAAAAGATGATCCTCATATTATCCTTTGTTCAACAAATTATGGTGCTGACTTGATTAATCAGCAGAGGTTAAGGGAGCTTTCTGGCAGGGAATTTTCCTATCTGGCGAAACTCGAGGGAAAATGCAATCCTAGATCATTTCCAGGTGAGGAAAAGCTTATTTTAAAGTCAAAGGCAAGAGTCATATTTATAAAGAATGATCCTGATGGCATTTTTGTCAATGGAAGTCTAGGCATTGTGGATGAGCTTGGTCATGATTATATATTGGTTAAATTAGATGACGGCACTTATGTCAACTTGTCACAATCTACTTGGGAAGCTAACAAATATGAGTTTGATGAGTCAAAAAATGAGATATCATCCCGAATAATTGGAAAGATCACTCAGTTCCCGATAAAGCTTGCTTGGGCTCTGACAATCCACAAGAGCCAAGGCCAGACTTTTGAGAATGTTTTTATTGATTTTTCTTCAGGTATCTGGGATCATGGGCAAGCATATGTTGCGTTAAGCAGATGCACAACCCTTAAAGGGATGGTATTGAAAACACCTGTCCTGCAGAAACATGTTATTGTGGATCCCAGAGTGATTCAATTTATGAAGTGGTAAACATATAGAGGCTCTATAAGCATTGCCTAAGTTTCGGGATTTACAAACTTGTGGTAGGAATCTCTGGAAAAAACATATGTTGCAATTCCTATAAAAATATAGGTTGTTGAAGTTGCGATTGCCCCTCCGATCATGCCATAGCCTGGTATTAATAAATAGTTAAGTATTATATTCATGATTGAAGCTATTATTGTTATGTATAAGATCACATTCTGTTTCTTAAAGACCTCTAGCAATTTTGAATTTGGAATAAATGTCAGCCTGAAAAAATATCCTATGGCTAGTATTGATAATGCAGCTGATCCAAGTATGTATTCTTCCCCAAACAATATCTGTATTATTTGCTTTGAAAAAAACAGCAATGCTATGAATACAGGCAGGTTTAATATGAAATTGAACCAGAATGATTTTCTGTACATGCTTTCAAATTTCTTTTTTTTGCCTGTTACATAATATTTGGTCATCAATGGCACAAATAAGGCATGTATCGCTTCAGGCATTATGAATAGCAGCCCAGCAGTTGGCAATGCTATATTATATATTCCGACCTGTGTTGTGTCTTTGAAATAGCCTAGCATTAAAGTGTCTGTGTAATATATTATGAAATAAAGAAAGCCTGAGAACATCAATGGGACAGAATAGCTTAATAATTGCTTGAATACAAATATTCCTTCAAATATTTTGCCTTGTTTTCTGAGAAAAGAATATGCTATTATCAGTACAATGATTGAGCTGAATATAAATCCGCTTACTGCTCCAAATATGCCAAATCCTAGGTAGATCAATATTGCAGCAAACATTATTTTTGTGAATCCGTCTGCATAATATTGCGCCATAACCGCTTCTTTGACCCTTTTATTTGATCTTAAGGCAGCAATCAGCACAAGTGACATCGCCATGAATGGCAAAGCTATTGAAAAAGTCCTGATTACAAGTATTAATCCTGGATTTCCAAAGAATTTGGCAAATAATCCTGCAAAAGTGAACATTAATAGCGAGACTATGCCTGAACATGCTAATACTCCAAGTATTGCAGTCTTTATTGTGCCTTTTTCTTCCTGTCTTTTGCCTTTAAACTGAAAATATGGTATATATCTCAAGACTCCGTCATGAAGCCCAAGCATCGAGAATATTATGGCAAATCCATATATCGCAAATCCCAAAGAAAATGTTCCATATTCTTCTGCGCCTAGTCTTGAAACGATTAATCTAAAGACATAGCTAAACAGCTTGGAGAATATTATACCCATAAATGTGTATATAGCTGCCTTCTTCACAAAGCCTATTCTTGTGAAATTGTTATACTTATTCAAGTCAAGTTCGTCATATTTGCCCATGCTTGGAGCATTATCTGTCCTATTTATTATGATTTCTGTTAACGAAAAGTAGGGTCATCCAACCAGAAATATTTCGGAAAAAAAGCCTAAACAAATATAAAGCGATATTATTAAAAAGTTGGTATGAAAAAGAGATACTTCATCATGATATTGATCCTGTTTTCAGCATTGCTTATTGCCGGAGTCTTGGTAAAATCATTGCCTAGAGAAACAAGTGACACAATCACCGCTCCACAAGCTTATTTTTGCTTAAGGGATAATTGCACAGAAGTTCTTTTTAATTACTTAAGCAATTCAAAAAAGTCGATCCATTGCGCCTTTTTCGAGCTTGACATTCCTAAAATAATCGAACTATTGTCAGAGAAAAGCAAAAGCATTGAAGTCAAGATTGTTATTGATGGAGACTATCAAACTGATGAACTTAAAGGCCCTGGCGTGCATTATGAAAACAAGAGCAGTTATATGCATAACAAGTTCTGTATTATTGATCGCACAGCCGTTTTTACAGGCAGCTTTAATCCAAACATCGGCAGCGCATATAAGAATGATAACAATATTCTGATAATGTCTTCAAAAACGCTTGCAGATAATTATGAATCTGAATTTTCAGAGCTTTGGAATTGGACTTTTGGCAAAGGCGAAGTTACAAAAAACCAAGTTATAAACATAGGAGAAATCCAATACAAAAACTATTTTTGCCCTGAGGATCATTGCAGCACTAAAGTATCTCTTGAATTATCTAAGGCAAAATCATCAATCTACTTCATGATCTTTTCATTCACCCACAAAAGGGTTGCCCAATCATTGGTGATCAAGAAGCATGAAGGCCTTGACGTCAAAGGCATAATGGAAAAAAGCCAGAACAGCAAATATTCTGTGTATAATTACCTAAGATATCATGATATTGAAGTAAATTATGACAAAAATAGCTACTTGATGCATCATAAAGTATTCATAATTGACAATGAGACAGTGATTACCGGCTCATTTAACCCTTCAGATAATGCTGACAAGAGCAATGATGAAAACGTAATTATTGTTAAAGACAGAACGCTCGCAAAGAAGTTTGTTGAAGAATTCAACTTATTATCAAATTAACAATAGTAGACAATATTAGTTATTAATAGAAATGTTTATATATGAAAATGATTGTTTGATATGATAGAAAGTGTAGGAACATTTTAGATATGCAGATAAAAAATATCAGCCAATCAATATTTCTGGAAGTCATGGGAGACTCTCCTGTGAATAGAGTCCTCAATTTTCTAGATTTTAATGATGAGTATGACTATTCCCTGACAGATATTGCCCATCATTCAAGTGTCGGCTATTCTACCCTCCAGCTTTTCTGGAAAAAATTGGAAAAACACAGATTGGTTGTTCAGACAAGAAAAGTGGGAAAAGCTAAGATGTATAAGTTAAACAAACAAAATCCAATTATTAAAAATTTTCAGAAGATGGCATTTGAGCTTTGCAAAAAACAATCTGGGAAACTGGAAAAAAAGGTCTTAGTCTTTTCCTAAACCTCCTCCTTCATAGTATCAATACATATTGTTGTCGAAAATTTCTTTATTTCATTTGCTTTTTTCAGCTGGAGTACAAATTCATTAAATTCAGAAATATCCTTGCATTTTATTTTTAGAAGGATGTCAAACTCTCCAGATATCCTGAATATTTCCTTGACTATGTTATGATCAAAGATGGATTTTGGCTCTTTAGCAGCTGCAATGAAAACAAAAGCTATGAATTGCTCGTCAGCTTTTTTATTGTCCAGCTTTACTGTAAACTTCTCTATGACACCTTCACTGACCAGCTTTGATATCCTGTCATGGATTGTTGACCTTTTTTGCTTAGTCTTTGAAGCAAGTTCCCTTATGCTGATCCTGGCATCTTTACGAAGCTCATCAATTATTTGCCTGTCTCTATTATCCGTAAATTTCACCTTGTATATTTACATCTATTCCCCCTAGAAACAGCTTTCTTCACCCCAACCGCCTCTTTTTCCGCCTAAAAAAAATTAAAGGAACTCTTCGAAGAGCCAAGAATTACTTTCGCCAATAAGTAATGATTTAGTTGGGGGTTTATCTCGAAGAGCCCTAATTGGCGTTGCTTAAATATTGTCCTACAAGTATATAAAGTTTTCGATTTTTGTCCGGTTAATACCTAAATTTCCGGACATTCGCTAATAAAAAGAATAATTATTTGGACATTAAGTTATGGCCAAAAAGGTATGATGAATTTAAAGATAGGTGCTCTTAGAAATCTACTTTTTCCTTGGTATTGATGACAATGCCTTTTGTTGTGATTTCTAAGGCAAAGGTGGCGTCAGGAATCCTTGTGCCCCTCATTTTAAGTATTTCAATTGCCCTTTTTCTTATCCCCTGCACTTTTGTGTGGTAAAGGTAGACTATGCTGTCTACTTCAAACTCAAATTCTGCCTCTATTGTGCCCCATGTGGAAACTTTTTCCTGTGATGTCAGGATAGCTGTGCATTTCCAGTTGTTGATCAGCTCAAATAATGCAAGTGCAGCTTCTTTTCTAGTCAGCTCATCCTGATATAATAATGCAAATGAGGTTATGGAGTCGATGACAAGCCTTCTTGCCTGCATTTTTTCAATAATGGCATCTATTGTTCCTCCGCCTTCCACAAGCACTTTCTTTACCTGCTCAGGAGTATATTCCAAAAAGATGAATAATCCTTCTTTCTCATATTTGGCAAGGTCCCAGCCAAAGCCAAGCATGTCTTCATAGAGTTTATCCCTTTTTTCCTCAAATGTTATGTAGATGCCAGGCTCACGAAACCTTTTGATTCCATCTATCAAGAATTGGATTGCAAAAATTGTCTTGCCTGATCCTGCTCCGCCAGCCACTAGATTGATAGAGTTTTTTTTAAAGCCACCTTGGATTAACTCATCAAAGCCGGGTATGTCTATTGGTATCCTTTCTGATTCTGCTTTCATTTTCTAAAATTTCTGAGGTGACTCCTGTTCTATTAGGGAGAAGGGCAATTGCTTAGTAAGTACCTTAATTCCTCCATCTTCAATTTTTAGAGGGAAAATGTCTAAGAGATGCTCTTGTCCCCTCATTTTTGCCACTGTAATAACTCTTTCATAAGAAGCAGCTTTCCTTATTCTTGATAGAATTATGACTCCTTCAAAAAGGAAATCCTCATCCATGAATGTGAATTTGTCGATATCAGTTGTCTTTCTTTCAGATGTAGCTAGTAAGGTTACTCCCTCATTTTTCATGTCAGCTATGAATGACAGCACTCCTTTCCTGAATTCAAAATGGTCTGCGTCGTGTGAATATGCATATTCAAATAGTGTTAATGAGTCAATTACCACCCTTTTGATGTTTTGCTTTTTTATTAGCGCTAGTGGAGCCTGGATAGAAAGTATTTTTCCAGTTATCGGTTGCTCATAGATTGTTATTAGCCCTTTTTTTTCAAATGATGTAAAATCAAGCCCTAGTTTCTTGGCATACCTTCTTAGGGTTGCAGCAGGTTCTTCAGAAGTTACATATAATCCTGGCTCTCCGCTCTTTGCACCTTGAATTAAGAATTGAAGTGCCATAATGCTCTTTCCTGTACCAGGTGCCCCAGCAATAAGCACTGCGCTGTTGGCGCTAATGCCGCCCATAAAAACATCATCCAGGCCAGGAATGCCTGACTTAAGTAGTTCACCCATCTTATCACCTTTTTTATTAATATCATATGTTAACTAATATAAAAAGATTGCCCTATTCCATCAAACTTTAATCAATCTGCAAGACTTAACGATTCCATAATTATAGTTTGCGACAATAATAAGACATAAACTTTTCCGCAAACTATATTGTAAAAGACAAACAATTTTATGAGTTATTTTTGTCTTTTACTATTATATCAAAAGGTTTAAATAGGTATTAAGCTCAAAAAATATAATGGCAGACCTTGGAAAAAAGTTCGATGAGGAGCTAAAAGACCTGAAAGAATATATCGCCCTTGCAACAGTGGACGCGAAGAATTACCAGAAGACTAACCTTGACATCATCAAGCATTTGACTCAGAATGAGAATATTCCTGGAGTCTATGTTACTTTAAACAAGCCTCATGCAGTTCTCAAAAAGCTTTTTGACAAGGCAAATATTGACTCTCGCTTGATTATCTTTATTGATGCTGTCACCCAGATTGACTCTTCAGAAGTCAAGAGAAAGGATAATTGCCTTTTGATAGGCAATCCTGAGAATCTGAGCGATATTTCTATCGCAATGGACCAGGCTGTGAGGGCAATTAAAGGCAAGGAAAAATTCCTTTTTTTCGATTCATTAAGCACTCTGCTAGTCTATAACAAGGCAGCTACAGTAGCTCGCTTTATCCATTTCTTGGCAACCAAGATGAGGTCTTGGCAGGTCAAAGGTATAATTATTTCGTTAAGAAAAGAGTCTGACAAAGAGCTGATAAATGAGCTCAGCCAGATTGTTGATGTGTTAATAGATCTTGGTGGTGATTGATATGAAATACAATAAATTAGGAGTTTTATTTGCTTTGGTAGCTGTTGCATCAGGCCTTGTGGCAATTTTCCGCATAGTATTGGATACAGAAGTTGCTGTTGGCTTTGTCACAATGTCTTTTGGTGTTCTGGCAATAATCTGGACATATTCCGCTTACAAAAGCCTTAGCGCTGGATCGTCTTTGAAAATCCATACCAGAAACTTTTTGCTCTGTCTTGTCTTCATTTTGCTTTTCACAATTTGGCACACTATGTCCAAGCTGTTCCGCTGGAGAGAGACTGTTAATGAGTATCTTTTGTATCCAGGCTACCTCTTCTTGATAATGGCATTCTTGATCTTTGTCCTGACATCATATCAGATCCTTTCTATGGGCAAGGAATTTGGCTTTGAGTCCCAGGCAAAGGAGATTGAGAAGATAATCAGCCAGAAAAAGAATTCAGTAGGTGTGAAAAAAAGCAAAAATGCAAAATAAGTTGCTTATTATTTCAATTTATGCAGGAATCAGTTTTTATTTGATTTACAGGTATTACTATTCCAGAAAAGAAGGCAAAGTGCAAAACGATATTGATAAGGTCATTTCTTCTAACGCATACAAGGTCAAAGGCAGGTTTGAGTAGCATGGATGAAGTCCAGGAAAATGCTGGAAATGTACTTCTATATCTTGTCAGCGCAGAATCCTATGCCAAGACAAACACTCAGATAATTAAGAATCTAGTCCAGGAAAAAGGGCTTAAAGGGATATATATCACGATTAACAGGCCATATCAGAATCTTATTGAGATGTTCTCAAGAAAAGGTATTGATACTGATAAGATTTTTTTTATTGATGCAATAACAAAAGTTACTGGGGGCAAGGAAGTTGATGTCAAGAACTGTGTTTTTCTTGACAGCCCAACCAATTTGACAGATATTGCCATTGCAATGCGCCAAGCGGTAAACTTTATGGAAGGGGAAAAATTTATCTTTGTTGATGCTATTTCAACTCTTCTTATTTACAATAATGATCAGTCAGTCATCAAATTTGCCCATTTCATTATAGGTAGGATCAGGGATTGGAAAGCTGAGGGCATCATCATTTCGATTCTCAAGGACATGGATGAAAAGCTTAAGAGCCAGCTCACAGAATTTTGTGACTCCAAAATAGAGGTTTCTCAATGATCGACCAATTGATGCTTTTCAGGGTTATTCTTGCCTTGACAGCTTGGCTTGCCATTTTTTATGATAATTACAAGCATCGTGATTTGAGGCTCGTTGCTTATGCCTACACATTTCTAGTTTTGGGAACAGTCAGCTCTGTGTTTTATATTATTTATCAAGATCTCTGGACTCCCAGTTCATATTTTTTCGAATATTTAACTCATATATTCGCAGTTTTAGTTGCAGGGCTGTTGTTTGCACTAACTGCATATAGTTCGAACAGGCACATGAAGCTTGTTGAAGAAAAAGTTGCGAAGGCATTTAGAAAATGAATACGATAATAATTTTGATAGACATTGTAGGAATTGTCGGTTTTTTGATAGCAGCCATCTTTTCCTACAAGAACCATATTATGACAAAGGAAGCTTCTAATCTTTGGCTTTACTTCGCCACAGCCTCTGTTGGTGCGATTATCTGGATATTAAGCCTTATAGTCCAGCAGTTTATCATCCTTCCTTATGTGATTGAATCATCAATTTTTTTCGCAATTGTGTTCCTTTTCACCTTGGTGGCAATGTCTTCCTTGTTTGATTTTGTTAAGTTGCATGCTAAGATTTCGCAGAAGTGACTATTAAAAACCATGCCATAAAATGGTTATATGTTTTTTACTAATCTAAAAAAAAGATTTTTTAAAACTCGGAGAACTTATTTTGCCAGAATTATTTATTTACCTAAGCCCCAAACAATCCGCCGAGCAATGACTTTATCAAAGCTCTTGCCACAAAGAACAGCACTATAGATAGTACAGCCAATGGCAGCATAAACTTTATTCCATCTTTTTCTTTTCCGTTGCTTATTAATCCAAGTATAAAGCTGCCCAAGAATGCTGTTGTGAGCATAGAGGTTATTGCATATTTTATTATGAAGTTGACAGATATTGTTATGTTAGAGAAATTTATCGGCAAGTCCATTGTCGTTGTTTCAGGAAGGGCAGCTGAAGCAAAGTTTTTTGTCAGCACTTCGACCAGATAGCTGCTTAATCCAAAAAGTATGGGAGACGCTATTCCAGCCGCGATGAATATGAAGATGACATACATGTTCACAGATGACCTGATTTTTTTGTCGACAAGCTGCTGTCTTCTTAGGTCAGATGCGGTCTGGTCAAGCAATGATGCAAGTTCTCCTCCGGATTTAATTCCAGATGTAACCAGCTCGATTGTTCTTTCAAGCTTTTGTGATCTGACTCTTTTTGTTATTCCTGCCAAGGCTTCTGTTATTGGTTTTCCCAAAGTTATCTCTTTCCCCACAAGATTTATTTCGTCTTGGAATGGCCCAAATTCAGGTCTTGCGCTTAAGAGCAAGGCCCTGTCTGTTGTCAGCCCAGCTCTTAGATTAGAGGACATCAGCTGCAAGGCATCAGGCAGTATTTTCTCTATGAATTTTCCCTTGCTATCAGCAGTGAGCAAGAGCCAGATATATACTAAAAACATGATAAGTATAAACGAGCCGATAGCTAACGGCAAGAAACTCATATCGAAGAGCAACCCAAAATTAAATGCTATTACAAGGGATAATAGAAGAGCTGATACAAGCACAAAGCCTATGAATCTGTCTGAATCTATCTTTACATTAGCGTAAGTCAAAAGCTCTTCTATCTTTTTTCTGAATTTTCTTGGATATAGCTTTGCAAATGTTCGGTACAATTTATCACCTAAGTTGTCAAAAGGTTCGGTCTTCTTGTCCTGATCATTCCAAGGAACATCACCTGGAAGAATAAGACAAAGCTGTACAGCCCCCAAAATATTAATTTTGTAGCAAAATCTGATAATGAGATAAATGATGATAATACTATCAAGAATGTCATTCCAAGAGCAGGCATTATGATGGCAACCAGCATGTAGAACATTGCCATAGGGTTTAATTGAGACCCATAATTCTCTATCTGGATTATTTGCTCCTGGGCAACAGAGTCGATTACTTCTTTTATTACAGCTTCGATTGATGCACCTGCTTTTACTCCATTGACTAGCTGCCATATTGCCCTTCTAAAAAATAGGCTTGGATTTTCTGTTGCAAGCTCTTCAAGAGCAATTACTTCTGGCGTTCCTGTATTGATCTGTTTTACAGCTTTCTTGAATTCAACGCTTATGTCGCCGTAATCTTCTGATGAAAGAGATACCAATACATCAAATAATGGCACTCCTGAATTTACCTGGATAAGGATCGTCCTAAGTGCCGGCAAGAGATTTTGCTCAATGCCCCTGATTCTTCTGGAAGCAATCAGCCTAGGATACATGATCTGCTGGAGAAAGATGAACATAGAAATGAACAGCACAACCAATGGCCCTAGAAATATGTTGCCTGTTTTTGACATGAACAGCATTGCCACAAGTGAAAAGAATATGAAAAATGATGCTGTTGCCGCAAGGCATCTTGACAAATATTCCCTTGTTGTTATCCTGATTTCTGCCTGCATTAAATTAAGTTCTAAAAATGGAAAAAAAGGCGCGATATTTTCGGCAACACCCATAAATAAGGTGGATAATCTTAGCAGAAGTGGTGGCGGCAAGAATGAGAATGGTATCACAATTTTGTTTGTCATTTTAATGCCCCATTTGAAAAGTCATTATGAAAAATTTAAGGATTGGTTCGTTCAAACACTTTGGAGGGTGATTCATTTTTTTCCACAATGTTTGTAATGTTCTGCGGATCAAGATAATAGTCATTCATCAGCCTTCCGATATCGTTTATGCTTCTTATTCCAGAGTTAACTATCCAGTCAAGTATTTTTTTCTTCATTGCAAGGTCTTTATTTATTTCCTGCATGCTCATGCCAGTATGCCTGCTTAGCTGTTCAAATAGCCTTAGCGAGTCTGCATGAGGCACCATAGTGTCGTTTGAAGGCTTCCACCTGTAAAGTATGTTTGGCTTGCAGATGACTTCTCCTTCCTCTTCTGATGAGATGAATTCTCCTATCTGGAAAACTCTTCTCCAGCCGCTTCTCCTGTCTCTGAACATGACTAAGTTCAGGTTTACTGCTCCTAGAAGGTTTGCTGGGACTGAGATCGGCGGATTTACCAGCCTTTGTATGGTTTCATTTATGCTGTCTGCATGCACTGTTGCGTAGACGCTGTGTCCAGTATGCATTGCTTCAAATAATACTTCTGCGTCTCTTGCTTTTCTTATCTCTCCTAGTATTATCCTATCTGGCCTCATTCTTAATGAATTGATTAATAGGTCAAGCATTGAGACTTCTCCTTTTCCTTCTGGATTTGGCTGCCTTGTTGTCAATGGGCACCAGTAAAGGTATTCTGGAAGCTGCAGTTCTCTGGTATCTTCAATGCTTATGATTCTGTGGTTTGGTGGTATGAATGGCATGCATACTCCAAGCATTGAGGTTTTTCCTGATCCTGTTCCTCCTGATACAAGCATGTTCATCTCAAATTGCATTGCGAGCCATATCAATGAAAACACTCCTGAAGTGCATGTGTTGTTTTTCATGAAGTCTGCTACAGTCCATGGGTCTCTTGCAAACTTTCTGATCGTTATCGTGTTTCCTTTGTTAGAGACTGGATAGAGCACTGCATTTGCCCTGTCGCCTGTGACCAGGTGTGCATCCAATAATGGATTTAATGTTGTTATCTGCCTGCCGACTCTTCTCGCGATTATGTTTGAATAGTTCTGAACTTGTGATTCAGTCTGCAGCATAATGTTTGTCAATAGCCATCCATATTTTTTGTGGTAGACTCTTATCGGCTCTGTAGCAGAATTTACAATAATCTCTTCAAGATACGGGTCATTCAGCAATAGCTCTATTTTTCCTAAGCCAAGCATGTCATTTACCAAATTGACTATTAGGTAATTCTTGACCTTTTCAGTTATTCTTGGCAGTTTATTTAGGATCAGCTCTTCAGCCCTCTTCCTGAATTTCAGCTTAAGTTTTGTTATGATCTTTGGGTCTAATACTTCTCCTGCGCTGATTGTCACCTGGGTGATCAGCTCATGCCTGATCTCATCCAGCAATGCCTTTGTCCCAGTGCTGAGATCAACAAATATTATTTCATACATCGGTGTCATTCCTGGCCCGCCTGTTATAAGCACTGGTATCTGGATATTCTCAGATTCGATCTTGTATTCCTCGATTATTTTTCTTGCCATATTTTCCTGTATTCTTATTTTTGTTTTTTATTAATGTAATTTTACTTCTTTAATTTTGCCTGATTATGTTTCTCCCACTTTTTTACATTCCTTCAATCTTTGATTGAACTGCCACTAATTCTAAATCGCCAAATGTTGGATAATGTATTTGGATCAATCCATGCTCCTCAAGGATCTTTGCAAGCGACATTATGCTTTGGATATCCTGCTCAAAGAATTTGGCAATGTCCAGAATTTTTACTCTTTTTCTTTTATTTATGATCTCAAGCAGCAAGTCAATGTCTGTCTCAAATTCCTTTGATTGCACATTTTTGGTTGTTATGATGACTTGAGGCAATTTTTTTTCTTCTTCTATTGTCTCAATTTTTTGTATGACTGTTATGCCTGATGTGGTGTCTGAATCTGTTTTTCCCAGGTTTGAAAGGCTTTGCTTCTTGATTTCAAGCTTAGTCAGGCTGTCACCAATATCCTCAAACTCTTTCATAAGCACATCTTTTTTCTTGTTCAGGTCAGCCACTTTATTCAGTATTTGTGAAACATCATTATACTCATCTAAGTTCAAGGCTATTTCTTCAGTTTTCTTTGTGCGTTTGTTGTTTTTTGCAAGTATAACAATTGGAACTAATAAGATTATAATTGCAAGAATCTTAAGTAAGATTCCCTGAAGGAAAAACGATATTATTACGCAGATTATGCCAATTCCAATCAGCAGAACCATTATCTGATTTAGCCTCTTTTTTTTCTGAATGATGATTTCTTCTTCAAAAGCCTTGCTTTGCTCTTTTTTGCCATCACCTTTAGCCTGGAATTTTGTATCAGGTTGGCTTTTTATCCCTGATTGGAGTTTAGGCTCAGTTTTGCTTTCACCAGCATCAACCTTAAGCTTTTTTCTGAAAAAAGAGAATAAGCCTTTGTGCATTGTCTTAAGCTTATCAACAGCCATAATTTCATTTGTTTCAATTTTTGGCTCAGATTTTTTCAGCTCAGCTTTCTTAGCCTCAACTTTTATTATACCAGCCTTTTTTGCTTTGTGCTCCATTATTTTTCTCATAGCCAGAAGCAAGATTAGGACTATTACAAGTATTAATGTCACAATTATTCCAGTATCCATCTCTATGTTGGATAATTGTCCAAGAATGTTAGTGTTTAACGCTATAAGTATTGCGATGAGAACAAGAATTATTGCGCCAAATGCTATGATTTTTTTTGGATCTTTTGGCTTTGGTGGCTTCTCAGGGCTTTTCTTTTGCTTGTCAGGTTTTTTTTCTTCTTTTTTTATGTCTTTTTTATCCTTTACAGTCTCATTTCTGGTTTCAGTCTTCAATTGGCTTTTTTCTTTAGAATTTTCCTTTTTTTGCATATTTCCAGCAGGTTGAGTTTTCTTTTCAGTTCCACCCTTTCCAAAAATGTTAAATTTCATATTTGTTGTATGCTGAATCTATTTCACTGCCTATGTAAAGATCTTTTTCCACGCATGATCTTCTATTTTAACTGAATAGTAATCATATTGCCCAGTTTTTAAAGTTGTGTTATAATTTTAAAATAGTGAAGAATATATATTTTGTGAGATATGTTGCTGAAATGCACCATAAGCATGTTAAAATTTTTGACAGCTTATTATTTTGCCTGCCTTAAGTAATTTATATAAAAAGCTGAAGAAAATACTATTATGGCAAGCATTGCTATCAAGAAAATTGACTGCCCATCAAGGTGAATTCTTATTTTAGTCTTAGCCTGTCCAAAATTGATCGCATCAGGATTATCCATCGCATCTCCTGTATTTGCATCAAACAATTTTTTATCTCCATCATTATCAACTTCATAAACTAATACAAACTTGTCATCTCTTGGAAGTATTTTTAGCTTGCTGTCAGCATCTATTCCTATCTCTTCAGGTGTCAGCTCAGGCTCTATTGTCTCAATAATTACAGGAGCATACCATCTGGATGTCAATGAATAGATCTCATCATCAGAATATTCTAATGCTCCGGCAAATGTTCCGATTACAGGTATGTTATAGCAGTATTGTGATTCTCCAAGGAAATCAACTGTTTTTGGCACTTCAATATCATCTCGTAATGTCAGCTGCGAAAAATCCTCAATTTTTAGGTCATCATCATTTCTTTCAAGAAAATCATTTGCCAAATCCAGATATCTTTGCATAGGGATATTAGGATCAAGATGAGGTATTATGCCTTCTGATGATTCTTTTAGAATTCTCCTTGTGTATTCTTTGTTGTTTTGTGAGTCTATTGCAATCCATTTTTCTCCATCAAGAAAGATTGTGTTGTCATCTGAAAGCTTTGGTATGTCCCAGCCAGAGAATTCGCATGTCAATGCGATTGCGATGCCTGCCATTATTAAAAATAAGGAAATGGACATGCTGATCAAAATAAATATTTTGCTAATCCTCATAGTGTGCCCTTCTTGCCCTAACTTTATTAATTGTTATGATTACTTCATAATGGTGTCTTAAGTTTATATATGAAGGGAATTATAAAAAATTAATGGTAAACCAGAAAAGCCAGGTAAGCATGGAGTACTTGGCAATTATTGGCTTTGTTGTAGTTGTTGTTGCTGTGCTAGTCACCATTTCTATGTTTTATTCAAAACAGGTCAATGATCAGGTGATCATAAATCAGGTGGACAGGCTCGCAAAAGAGCTTGTTGACACTTCTGAAAAAGTTTATTATTGGGGCCCTCCATCAAAAATAACTATCAAGTCTTATATTCCTGCAAGTGTTGATTCAATATCCATTGCAAATAATGAGATAGTTTTCAAAGTTTCCACACAACATGGATCTAGCGATGTTGCTTACAAAGCGAGCGTAAATATAACTGGAGCTATTGATAATTCACAAGGCCTAAGGAGAATCCTGGTTGAATCAAGAGATGGTTTTGTGCTGATCAATGGCACTTTAAGCTAATATGTTCAAAGAATTGAAAAATGAGAAAAAAGCACAGGTTTCAGTAGAATTTATGTCGATTATTGGCGCGGTTTTATTTGTGTTCATTGTCATCATCATTATTGTTTTTCAGCAAAGGGTAGAAGTTGATGAGCAAAAAGAGCTGCTTCTTGTTGAGGATCTGGCTAAAAGCATCCAAAAAGAAGTATTGATTGCAGCAGCTGTCAATAACGGCTATTCAAGGCAGTTCAGTATTCCTGCTTCAGTTGATCGCTATAATTTCACCTTGATAAATTCAGATAAAGAGCTTGTTATCACCACTGGCAATTATGATATTTCAAAAAAGATCCCTAAGATTTATGGCAATTTTACCAAAGGTTTGAACACAATACAAAAAGTTGACAACATCATAAAGGTAAATTAAAAAATGATTTAAATTATTGATCAGGCTTGAAAATGAAAAAAAGGAAATCCCAGGCTTGGAGCATTGACTTGTTCATAGGAGTTGCAGTGATATTTATAGCGATTATCATATTCTATAATTACAGTTTGAACCTCTCTAAAGTTGATGAAGATAATATAGCAATTTTGATAAATGACGCAAAGACGATATCTAATTTCCTGGTTGATGTGGGCAGTCCAAGCAATTGGACTGCTGATGATGTAAGCACGATTGGCCTTATGAGCTATGGCAAAGTCATCAATGAGTCAAAAGTCTCTGAATTTTCAGATCTGGTAATTGCAGACTACCCCAATTCAAAAAAGCTGCTCTCATCCAGGTCAGACTATTTTGTTTTTTTTGAGGATAAGGCTGGCAATTACATTTTTATTAATGGCATCCAGGGTGTTGGCAAATCCGGAGTGAACCAGACTAATATTTATGTTTCGCAGGATCCAAATGATGTCATTTCCATTTATAGGTTTATAATTTATCGAGGAGATATAATTAAATTAGGGGTGTTTGTCTGGTGAAGCCTAAACACACAAGGGAAAAGAAAGCTTATTTTTTCAGTATTGACGCAATAGTTGCATTGATAATCATGGTTAGTGTCCTGTTGGTTTTCTCGATTTATTATCAGTCAAGGCAGCCAGATGTCCAGCATATATATTATTCATCTGATCTTGCTGAGATATTGTCTACAGTCAAGATGGGTGATGTTAATATCACTTCCGCAAAATCATTGCTTGATCAGAGCAATCTAACTGACTATAATCTTACTGTTATGGAGCAGATTGGCAGGTTTTGGGCTGTCGGAGATACTGACAGAGCTAGAAATTTGTCAGCTGTTGTTCTTGGCTCTCTTATACCAGATTATTATGGATATGCTGTCGTCGCTGAGAATGATTTGGTGTATTCTAATGATAAGGAATTCACCAGCCAGCTTTTTTCTGCAAAACAGATGATCTCAGGTTTAGAGCAGGGTGATGTAATTTTTGGCCAGAGCGCAAGGATATTCTTGACTGGGATAAACGCAAGAAGTGATACAGCATATGTCTACTTTGGCGGCTATGAAGGAGATGGCAATATCAGCAAAATAGTTTTTCTGCCTTCTGATGCTTATAATATTGATGAGTTCTATCTGGAGATGAATGTCGGTCAGGATTTCCAGCTTTTCATCAATGGGAATTTTTCAGGCTCTTTCAATAAGAGCAACAGCACTTATCAGGCAAGCAAGTGGCAGGTGAATCAGCAGTATCTTAATTTGTTTGTGCCTGGCAGGAATAATGTCAGCATTTTATTCAATAAATCAAGCAGCAACTTTATTGGCGGCGGTTTTTTAAACGTCCATTATTCTACATCAGAAATCAACAGTACAGACATTGAATATGGTGGTAATAACACAGCTTCTTCAAAATATTATTTTCCAGGTGTCAGCGGTATAATTAACATTTATTCCTCATTTTATGTTCCAGGAGAAGTTGTCGGCATTGAGATTTATCTGCATTATTTTGCTAATCACAGCAATGCATTTAACAGCCCATTGATTCTTAAGATCGGCAACGAAACTGTTTTCTCTGATGATTCATCAATCACAGAACAGTTTGTCTTTCTAAACAGCTCTGCGCTTTATGAGCTGAATCTCCCAGAATATAGTCTAAAGACAATACCATTAAGATTTGGATTCGAGAATCTCACCTCTCAGGAGATAGTCATAGGTGGATATAGGGGAGATTCTGTTCTGATTACTGATGTGTCTGGCAGCATGGCAGCATGTGATATTGATAAGTCTGGTTATCCTCAGATAACCTGCCCGGGAAATCCAAGCGATCCGGAAGCAGAGCGCCTTGAAACAGCAAAATTTGTGGATAAGGATTTTTTGGCAAGGATTTTGAACAGCTCTGGCAATAGGGTTGGCTTGGTAAGCTATGACACAACTTTGGCAAGTTTCAGAAATCTGACAGATGATAAGAGCGAACTTGACAATGAAGTTGATTCTTATGATGATCTTGGCTCCACTTGCATTTCTTGTGGGATTCACAAAGCAATTGAAATATTGATTTTGGATAATACTAAAGCTATCAATGAAAGGATTTGGCGTTACAATTCAGATTACCAATTCAGCTCTCCTCCGTTTAATTGGACATCTTCTGGATTCAATGATTCCCTCTGGCCATCTGGCTATGCTGTGCTTGGCTTTGGTGGTGTTGATACAACAATTTTTAATGGCACGCATGTTGATTTGTGGGACAAGTGGCCTGATTCTCCAGCTCCTGTTGATTTCACATCAGGATTAAATTCAACAGCAAATACTTTTGGCCTTAATAATTTCAATTCAGTTGTGGTGCCATTGCAGAACATCCATTTTGATGGCCCATCCTCTTCATCATGGACAGAAAACGGTGATGTTGCCCTAGTTTCAGCGGTTGGAAGCACTGTAAGCATTTTATTTGACAGCTTGGAGTCTTATTATGGCAGTACCACCCAGATCAATGGAAATGACATAAATCGTACCCCTGGATTCTGGTTTGTTGATGATACTGGCGAGGAAGTTTTCATTTTTGCAAATGATGCAAGTTATGCTGCTTACAGTCCGACAGATGTCCTGGTTTTCAGGGATATGGACTCATATGGTTATGCTCAGCGTTCTGCTGATCTGTCTGCCTATAGCATAGCTAATCTGAGCTATTATTGGAGATTAGGCCCTAATGGTTTTGATTCAAATGAGTATGGCAATGTCAGGGTTTCTAGCAATGGAGGCTCTTCTTGGAATACAGTTGCATTTTATGATTCTAATGATGACGACCATATTTACAGGAAAGAGACAATAAACTTGTCAGCATATTCCACTTCAAATTTTATGGTGAGATTTGGGTGCAAGTCTAGTGAGAATGATGAGAGATGTTATTATGATGATGTTTCTATCCAGGCATTTAGGGATTATCTTGGCATGATAGATTTTTTTGTGGTTGATTCAGATGTTTCATTGTCTGGCAGCTTAAGCCAGTCATTCACAATTCCAAGTAACAATGTTAACTGGGCTTATTTGAAGTTTAATCATTCAATAAATTCAGAGATTTTCCAGGGAACAGCTTCATTATATTGCAGGTTGGCTCATCCAGGCGGAACTTCAACTGTCTGGTCTGCTTCATACACAACTTCCTCTCATCCAGCAAATGGGTCTATCCAGGAAAATGTGCTGATAACTCCATATTTGACTTCTTCTGCATTTGCATATAATTTAACCTGTGGGGCAGATGTCACGTCTGGATCCGGCAGGACAATTGTTGGATTTGATGACATCACTGTTCTTGTGAATTATTCCTCGTCAGGAGATGATGGGTGGGATTGGGCTCGAGGCAGTCCTGCTTATGGAACTTGGGGAAATGATGGCACTTCAGGGGATTATGACATGGCATCCTTTTATGATCCGGAAGGAATTAGCGGCGGTTTGCCAACTGATGGTTCAGGTAGGATTGAAATAGAAATTGGCGGTTCTGAATGTGGTTCTTCATGTGGCTGGATGGATTCTGGTGCATTTGGCATTCAGTTTAACATTACTCCCATGATGTATTCTTCAATTGTATCCGGTGGCAGCGCTATTGTATCATTCGATTATGAGGCTTTTGACAGGGAATGCATCTTGTCTTCAGACGATACTGAAGAAAGTGTTTGGATTAAGGCAAGGTTTGGAAATAATGTTGGTATGAGTTATCTTGGCTATGATCTTGATACAGGCCAGGGTTCTGGCTTGGATTCAGGGGAACAGCCTGAAGATAGCACTAAGGAGATCCTGTACGACTGGAGCTCAACAGACAATAATTGTTGGCACGCAAATAATTATAGGGGAGACTTTAATAGGGACAATGATAATGATTATAATGGGGGCAGATTTTCACAGGATATCAGCTCTATGATCACTGGGCCAGGGTATTATCATCTTGATTTCGGAGCAAAGTTTGATGCTTCTGGCGGCTGGCAGAGCACAACCGAAGGGATAATTGCATATTTTGATAATGTTGACCTTGCAATATTTGATGCTTCCGGCAATTTCTATTTTAGGAACTCATTCACTATTGATGACCTCAATGCTATCGCAAATCCCAGGCTTTATGTTTATTCAGATGACGGGGCTGATGTTTATATTAATGGAAATCTTGTAAGTTCAGACCCTGGCCCGCATAATGCCACTTATTGGAATGTTGCAGGTATTCCAGTTGGCCTTGGCAACCTTACAGAGGGAAAAAACACCATTGCAGTAAAGCTTATGAATGATGATGCGGTTTCTGCAAAATTTGACCTTGAATTAAAAGCAAATGTGTCAAACATTCCAAAAGCTATGGTGATCATGAGTGATGGCCAGGCAAATTACTGCCATGGCCCTTTTGATGGGATTATTGACAAGAACAACTGGCAGGATAATTGTGCAGATTCTCAGGCTGTCAATGAAACTATTGAATTTGCTTGTGCTGCCCACAATTATTATGGTATAGGAATTTACACAGTGGCATTTGGAGAAAATGCTGATCAAGCTACTATGAATAGGACTGCATGTTGTGATGATTGCAGTCATTTCTTTACAAGCTCAAATGTTTCTGGCCTTGCTGATGTTTATAGGGAAATAGCTGAAAATCTTATAGAGATAAAGGTTGATGAATTCAATCAGACAGTGAACATATCCGGGCAATATGTCATGTCTTACTTGTTTGATGACTCATACATCGAATATAGATATGTCCCAGAAGTGCAGACTTTCGAATTTGGCAGTATACCAATCAAGATTGAGTCACCCATATTTGGAAATATGGTCACTACTGGAACAGTCAATGTGCCCGAGGGTCTTGGTGTTGAAGAATTTAAGGTTACATCATATTCTGGCCATAGGTGGACAGATAGGGTGGCTTTGCAGAATATTTTATATAATTATACACCTATCTTTAATCTTTCAGATTTCAATTCTGATTACAGGTTGTTAGGTGATCCTTATATTGTAAATGTCCCGGCGCAGATGATTCAGGAAGGGAACAATAATTTCATTATAAGCACAGGAACTTCACCAAACCAGTCTACGAATGGATCAGCAGATGACAGGGCTATATATACCCTAAGGCTTGATGCTAAAGTGAATTATACCGGCGTATACACAAAAGCAAATGGCTGCATTTGGCATCTTAAGTTTGAAGACAGCACTGAATCTGATGTCAAAGTTCCTGCAAATTATTCTGGCACAGATACTTGCGATTTTGAGAGTAATTTTTATAATGTCAATGATGCTATTGATCAGGCTGCATTCCAGCTTTTTACTCTTTTGGATTATGATGGGAATAAAAAGCTTATAGTGGCAATTGGTCCTGAAGATTTGGAGACTAATATTATCAGTATGGGCGGCATTCCATTTATGTGGGGTCCTGTCACGATGGAAGTAAGGGTTTGGTCCTAAAATATCATGGAGCTAAAAATGAAAAAATCAAAAAAAGCAATGTTTTTCACCCTGCTGACTATAGCTGTCCTTGCTATTTACATCTTCTTTTTTACTGTGCATAATTATTCCAGGTTGAGTGATAAGAAAGAGGTTACTGAAAAAAGGATTATTAGCATTAATGACTTCCTGAATGATGTCAAGAGGGATTTGGAAAGGGGTTTATACATTTCAGGTTACAGGTCGCTTCTGGCAATGAATGAATATTTGATAAACCATAATTCATTTATTGATGATGTCCGCTCAAGGCTAAAGGAAGGGATCATTAATGGCACAATTAATGACACTAGTGCCAATGTTTTGCAGGGTTCAACATTCTCTGATTGGGTCCAGAAAATTAATTATCAAGGTGATAAATTAAAGGTTAGCATAAATATAACTTTGGTTGACATTGATGTCTATCAAAAAAATCCTTGGTTTGTCACGATTGGCGCAAATGTAACCTTTTACGTTTATGATGAGTTGAGGACAGCAGAATTTAACACTAATGAATTGATTGAAGCAGATGTTAGCATAATTGGTTTTGAGGATCCCGTGTATATTATTCAAGGTGCAGGCAGGCTCACAAATATAATTAATGAGACGCCGTTTGAGGGAAATTACACTTTTTTTGATGGTTCAAAATGGAATGTTTCTAATTTGCTGGCACATACTTATGAAGGATATTATTCTGCCAATTCAGATGCTCCTAGTTTCCTTCAGCGCTTTGAGGATGATTATACAACTTCTCCTTATGGTATTGAAAGTCTTGTTGATCTCTCAAAATTCAGCAGTCAGGGATTAACAGTTTATGATAATAGCATTGTGGATCACAATTATTTTGAAAATATTTCATCTACGAATTACAGGGTTAACATGACTCCATCCTGGTTTGTCATTGACTCTTCACATAGGGCAAAATATATGGTTATTGGCCTTAGCTATATTGAATAGGCAGCAAAGTAAATAGAGAAATTCGTGCTTTTGGTTTGTTATAAGAAAGATATCTGCCTCATTATTGTTTTCACCACGAATTTTGTGAGCTTGGAAACGTAACTTATTATTTATTGATTTTTTTATTTTACTCATTACCCATTCATTATTGCCTATTATGTGGTTCCTTGTGTTTTCACAAAGTATTTTCTGCGCTTGAAAACGTAAATTATTTTATTTATTCGAGCTCAGTTAATTCATTAAAGTTGATGATCTGTATCATCCCGTTTTCACCAGACATTTTTGTGTGGTCCAAAACGCTACTTATTTATTTTTAATTTGCTATTTTTTTAATCAGCTTATCTTTTATTTCATATATTCTGAATCAATTAATCTTTTTCCTTTATTTAACCTTAAACAATAGAAAACATTAAATTTATAACACATGAATTATTTCTCATCATATGGAATGTGAGCTTTGCAATGCATTGCATCAGGAGTTTAGGATTGTCTGCCAGGATGAACTATCATTCTGTGTCGTGGTTAAATGGCCTCTTAAGCCAGGTCATGTTATGGTGCTGCCAAAACGCCACATTGCAAGCAAAAAGGATCTTACAGAAAAAGAAGCTAAATCGTTGTTTGACATGATTGATAAGGTTGTTTGTGCTGTAGAAAAAGCATACAAAGAAGATGCAATAATCCATATAAATACTGGTAATCTTAGGTCTCAGCAGCATCTTCATATTCATATTGTGCCAAGCAAAGGCGATCTCAGGCAGCACATGGCTCTATATGAGGGTGTTCCTGAAAGGCAGGATATATCTGATGCTGAGAAAGAGAATATGAAAGATTATATAAAAAATTATTTGGATTAGGTTTACCTTATTGTTCTGTAATTGCAAACCATGAGTTCTGAATATCCAAATCAAAAACTTTATATAGTAGTTATGCTTGAATTACCAAATTAGTATACAAATGTGTATATGCAAGTTAGCACATTTCAACAGATATGCTTAAACTTGAATTTGAAAAAACATTAAAGAAGAGGTGATAGAATGCATAAGAAAGCACAAGCTGCTATGGAGTTCTTGATGACTTATGGATGGGCTATACTTGTTGTACTTGTTGCAATAGGAGCTCTTGCATATTTCGGAGTTTTGAATCCAAGCAGATTTTTGCCTAATAGCTGTACGATAGCTCCAGGTTTGAGCTGTGATGCTTTTAAGGTAAATGTTGACGACACTGTTGAGCTAAGTATCAGGAACGGAATGGGTAAAGACTTGACTATTGTTGGTGTTAATATTAATGCCACAGGAGTTGCTTGTACCACCCCAGTTACAGGTGAATCTGTTGCTGATGGAGCAGTTCTAGACTTAACAGGAGCAGGAAACTCTCTTGCAGGTTGCAGTGTTGGAGCAGTTGGCTCAAGATTCAGAGGCGATGTGATATTTACTTACACAGCTGATGGTCTTTCACACACAGCAAGAGGCAACATAATCGCTCAGGTTGAGTAAATTATTTTTTATTTTTTTATCTTTTTCTGATTATTTTCTATTAAATTATTTTCGATTATTTTCTGGTACAGTTGCAGAACAGTAAAAATTATATAATCCTGTTGATATTATTAAGTTATGGTGCAGAAATCTTTTTTCTCCAGCCTCAGATCACAGCAGTCAATGGAAGGCCTTATGATTATTGGCTGGATTGTGATAATTGCCATTGTCGCTCTTGGCCTTTTAAATTATCTTGGTATCTTTAATCCAGGTAAGTTTATTCCAGATACTTGTCTATTGACTACAGGCATGGTTTGTAATGGTGCTTTAGCCTCATCTACAGACAATAAGATTACCCTCTCTGTTCACAACAATCTTGATGATGAGCTAATTATAAATGATTTGAATGTCTCAGAGACAGATTGCGCTCCTTCTGTAACAGGTTTTGTTATTGCAAAAGGATCCTCTCAAAACATAGAATTGTCATGCTCCGGCTTATCTTCCAAAAAAAGGCTTAACAGCGAGATTACAGGCTCATACAAGAAAGGTAATTCTGGCTTGGATCACAGATTGAATGGAAAACTTGTCCTTGATGTTGAGTAAAAAGGCTGGAAAGTTTTAATTTATACATATTAATTGGGGTTAGTAAAGTTAGACTGTAATATACAATGAGTACATTTTTAAAATACTTAAATGAAAGTTATAGAGTGCATTGGAATCAAGATCTTTATAATTATTCTAACTTGAATTCAATAATATTAATTGCAGTAATCTTTTCCTTGTTAATGTCTAATCAATTGAAAATTCTGGGTGTTTATTATCGATAATTTTAACATGAAGATGAAACCACATCATCCCCAGCCAATTTAATTAGTTCTTTTGATGTTTAATATTCTAACATTTTTCCTAGAGAATTTCTTGCCTTAGTATTAACCGGCTCAGGAACAGAGATTACAGGTTTTTCTTGTATTAAAGAATTTAAGACTTTTGCTATATCTATTTTATGCATATAAGGGCATTCAGTACAACTTCCCACAAATTTTTTATTTGGGAAAATTTCTTGAAAATAACCAGGAGTTCCGCATTCGGTTATGAACATGAACACATCAGAATTGTCTTGTTCTACATATTTTCTAGCTTCACCAGAACCACCAACAAAATCAGCAAATACTCTTGTAGCAGGATTGCATTCTTTATGAGCTAGTATTTTAATTCCTGGATATAATTTACGCATTCTTTCAGCGTCTTCTATTGTAAAGGTATCATGAACAATGCACCTGCCATTCCAACCAATTAAAATTCTTTGGGAATAAACCAAACTTTGAGCCTCGTGATATGTAAGCTCACTTTCCTCAAGGCCTTCAACAAGTTTATATTTCCAATTTTCATTCTTTTCAACAACAATAAATTTTCTGTTAGTAACACTTGCAATATTTTCTCCCATATTTCTGTCTGGGATAAAAATAAGCTTATCACCCAATTTTTCAGCTATATTGATATCATTGGCTGATGTGCAGCAAATGTCAGATTCTGCCTTAACTTCGGCAGTTGTATTTACGTAGCACTCAACAGGCAAATCAGGAAATAAAGTTCGGAGTGCTCTTACATCCTCTGGGATTATTCCAGGGTAACTTCTGCCATCTGGTAGGCTATAGCCATCCATAAAAGAGCATCTTGCTTCTAAATCTGGAAGTATTACTTTTTTATCAGGATTTAATATAGCTGCACTTTCAGCCATAAAATAAACTCCGCAAAAAACAAGTATATTAGCATCACCTTGCTGGGCTTTCCTACAAAGTTCTAATGAATCTCCAACATAATCTGCAATTCCAAGAACAATCTCTGGACGTTGATAGCTATGGGCGAGTATAATTGCGTTTTTCTTTCTTTTCAATTCATTAATCCAATCTATTTCAAGTTTATAATGTTCAAGTTGATTTGTTATTGGCAGATTTTTGGATTCTAGTTCCATTTTATTTAACATCCATATTGTTTAACCAAGTTCTATATTCGTCAAAAGTTTGTTTTAAGTGTGGAAATCTAGCTATTTTATCATGAATATGCTGCCTATATTCTTCAGAAGCATAAAATTCTCTATACAGGGTATTCCTAACTAAAATTTCTTGTCCAGGAGTCATATAATCTAACATTATAACCGGATTTTCTGTATCATATAACTTGTAGTCATCAGAAAATATCATACTCTTATGCCTAAAATAATCAGAAGTACCAGGTAATGGAGTCATAATTGAAACTTTTATACTGTCTAATCCTAAGTTCGCTAAAGCCTTTAATGTGTTTATTCCATCATTTAGATAATCTTCATAAGTTCTGTAATATCTTTCTTCACCAGGAATTCCAGTTATAACATAACCTCTTGTGATCATCCCTAAACTGTCAGCAATCTGAATACTTTCTTTAGTTTGTTCAGCACTATGTTTTCTATTTAATTCCGAAAGTAAAGGTGCCGTTAATGATTCAACTCCAAAAGCAACCCTTGAGCATCCTGCATCTCTCATAGCTGTAAATGTTTCCTCATCTGGATTTGGTCTGCACATGACAAACCAGTTAATATCTATACCACTCCTTAGAATTTCATCACATAATTCCAGAACTTTTTTCTTATTAAAGTTAAAGGTGTTGTCAGTAAAGAACAGATAATTAGTTCCAAATTCCCTCTGCAAAAATTCTATTTCGTCAACTAGGTTGCTGGGTGATCTAAAATGTGTTTTGCCCTGGTAAACTGTTGGAGCTGTACAATAAGTGCACTGAAACGGACAACCTCTTGAATATGAAATTTGAGCTACTGCTCTTTGCTGACTTGGTGCCGGGTAGCCAGGCAATATTATGTTTCCTTCTAAATGTTCTTTTTTTCTGATTGGAAATGGCAATTTGTCTAATTTTTCAATATATCTTTTACCTGTATTTCTGACTTTTCCATTATATTTGTACGCTAGCCCCTTGATCGTCATTAAATCTTGTTTGCCATCCAAACAATTTAATAAATCTGTAAAGGTTTCCTCCCCTTCTCCTATCACCACATAATCAACACAATTTTCAGAAGCAAGCTCTTCAGGCATGGCGCTTGCATGCCAACCGCCGAATACGGTAACAATATTTGAATCATAATTCTTAATTCTCCTAGCTAAAGATAAAGTATCTGGAACATTACAAGTAAAATTAGCTGAGAACCCAATAACCGTTGGTAAGGTAGATAGGATTTGATCTAGAAAAACTTCAGTTGTTTGGTCTCTTTGTTGCAATATATTAACATTATAGCCAGCCTCTTCAGCAAAAGATGCTACATATTCTAGCCCAATCGGGCCCAGAGCGCTATGATTTGTGTAAGTTCCTAGCTTCCATCCTCTAAAATCTACCAATGTGATGTTTTTCATTTTACTGGGTATATTACTATAAAGTGATTACTTATAATTAAACATTTGTGGTTATATTCAGCACCACAAAATTTAAATATGCTGGCAGAAGATTAGCTATATGACAAATCATGAAATATTGATGAAGCTCGACCTCACAACAAATGAGGCAAAGGTGTATTTGGAATTAATAAATCTTGGCAGCTCATTAGCAAGCGATGTAGCTAAGAAATCAGGTCTACATAGAAGACCAGTGTATGATGCATTAGACAGGCTGATTAAAAAGGGATTAATTTCATATTGGATACTGTCAGGAAAGAAATATTTCCAAACGCATAGTCCGGAAAGGTTGTTGAGCGTACTAAAAGATAAAGAAGCAGAGGTTAAGCAAATTCTACCTGAATTAATAGCAAATTTTGATAGATCAAAAACAAAAATGTTCACAGAAACATACGAAGGAAAAGAAGGGTTAAAAAGTATAATGGACTTGATCCTTAAGGAGAAAAAAGATTGGTTGTCAATTGGAAGTTCTGGCAAAGGGCCAAAAGTTTTGCCTTATTTTCTTCCAGCCTGGCATAAGAAGAGGTTAAGACAAAAAATTCAATACAAAGGATTAATAGCTAGGTCTAAAGAAGGCAGAAAAAGGGCAAAGGAATTTTTAGAAATGGGTTTAGTCCAGATAAAGTTCCTGCCAAAATATGTTAAACAACCACAAACCATTTGGATATTTGGAAATAAAGTTGCTATAATACTCGTTTCAGTAGAGCAACCTGTTATATTCCTAATCAATAATAAGGAGATAACTAACAGTTTTAGAGATTATTTTAATGTGATGTGGAAAATGTCTAAATCATGACTTTAAATTAAACACACCAAGGACTGAATCATTGACAAGTTGACAAAATGTATCAAAGCGCCAGTTAATCCAAAACTGAGAATTAATTTAGAATTTGATTAAGCAATATTCAAGATTTTAAGATTAAGATGCTATTATGATGGGCTTAGAAATACCAAAACAGTAAACTACAAAAAAGGGTGGTTAGGAATTATGCTAATAATAAAAGTTAAATTTTTATACCTGAAAGCTTGGAATCTCGTTTATCATGAGACAAAGAGGCATATTTGTGTTGTTTGGAGTTCTTTTCTTATTATCAGCCTCTGTCCTGGCAGACAAGATCTCGATTTTTGACGGTGACCTTCACAATGGCGATTTTGTTACTGTTGCTGGCACAGAATATGTTTTTAGTGTTAATGCAGATGGCAAAGCCACTTTTATATCTGAAGCGGGTTTTGGCTTATTGGTCTATAATGACACTTGCGAGTCAAAAGGGAAAATCCAGTTTTGTGTAGACAATGTGTTGTTTGACAAGCATAATGCAACGATTGATAAGGATTTTTATTATGGTGAAGTCCAGATCTATCAGGATACTGCAGAGCTTGAAGTTTCCCGGGAATTTGATGCAACAGAACTTGCAATAGGAGAGATCATGGCTGTTACTTTGACTATTGAAAATAATGGTGACACAACAGCCTCATCAGTTATATATGAAGATAAGTATGACAATTTCACTATAGTCTCTGCAAATGACCCTTGCTATGCAAAAGGGAATTCAGTTTTTTTTGAAGGAAGCATCCTCAAAGAAACATCTAAGATGTGCAAATACAAGGCAAAAGCATTATCGCCGGGCAAGTATTCCTCAAAAGCCAAGTTCAAGTATAATAATGATGTTGAGAACATTTCTTCAACAACAGACGAAGAAATAATTGAAGTAAAGCAAAGTCTGCTTGATATGAAAATTGCATTGGATAAAAGCATTGTTGAAGTAGGAGAAAATATCAATGTTGAGATAAATATGACTAATGATGAGGATGATTTTTTTTCAGGCACTATGACTTCAAGCATTCCAACAATTGGCTTCAATATCATCTCAAAAAGTTATGGATTATATTATACAGGAGGCATGCCGACCTGGAAAGGAAGCGTAGATACAGATGAGACAAGACAGTTTAACCTGACTATAGAAGCTAAGAGAACAGGTGATTATGAAATATCTGCAATAAGTTCTTTCTATTATAAGCTTAAGCTGGTGAACAGCGAGATTTCTGTTCCAATAAAAGTCAAGGATCTTAATCTTTCAATATTTACCAATTTTAAGGACAGGTATCTTAGTGGAGAAGTAATTAATGCAAAGATGCTTGCAAACAATCCAGGCAGGATAGCTTCAATGTTTAACATAAAGCTTGACTCCATAAGCGCTCTTCCTCAATTTGTTTTCACAAAGTCGCATGACCAGTTGATGCCTGGCCAGAATTTTGAATTGCTAAATCTTGATTTTACAGCTCCAAAGGTGACAGAAAAGACAAATTATCAGATAATTGTTGACATGAGTTATAGGACAGATTTTGGCCAAGTGATTAACAGGAAAGAGATTCTTGACTTTATTGTTGTTCCGCCTGGTTATTTTGAGAAGCCAAAGGAAGTGCCACCAAATGTATCTCAAAATAATGTTTCAGAGTTAGAAGAAGTGCTTGTTGCAGGCAGTGATCTAGATGAAGATGAGGTCATCCCATCAACAGAGATAAAGCCTAATCAAGAAGCAGCTAAGGTTTTGCAGGCTCCTGTGATTAAAAGCTTTTTCAAAAATCCTTTATTGATATTACTGGATTTGATCATAGTGGTATTGATAGTTTACGTCTCCTATTCGACTTTCTTCAGAAAAAAAAAGCCAGATTCTGAAAATATATTCGTTGAAGATAACAAGGAAAATTCGTTTGACGCGCCTGTGCAGGAAAATGAAAAATGATTATAAGGAACAAGACAAGAAACACAGTTCTATCTTCAGATGCTGAAGAATGCAGTACGTTTTTTTCAAAGTTTATAGGTTTGATGTTCTCAAGGTGCAGATCACTTGTTTTTGTATTCCGCCATGAACAAATCATTCCTTTGCATATGATATTTGTTTTTTATCCTATAGATGTCATCTTCCTCAGCAAGAAAAAGATGGTTGTTGAGCTGAAACAAAGTTTTTTGCCTTTTACTTTCTATTCGCCTTCCAATAAAGCTATGTATGTGATTGAGCTTCCTGCTGGCGCCATAGGCAGGTCTAAGACGAGAATTTCAGACCAGATCATAATTTAGGTAATTCTTAGATTGTTATATAGAAAGTTTATGTTCAAAACGATAGAAATTTTGTGTTCAGAATAATAATATTTGTAAATTAGAACATGATATGACAAAGTTTGCTCTATCAATGAAACAAAATATAATGAATAAAAAAAACTGGGGACGCGGGGACTTTCATTGCCGAAAACCAGCTTTAAGCAGTGGGCTTGAGCACCGCAGTGCGAAACAATGATTAACAATCATTGTGCCAGAAATCCGTATGATTTCTGAGCACCCACAAGTTGCAACGAAATTTTAACAAAATTTCGTGCACCAGAAATTCCCTTTGAATTTCTGTGTGCCAGCTGACTTTGCAGCCATTTTGAACCCCGATCCGACGGTATATCCCGGAATAATCATCAGGCTTTCGCCTTCATCGCTCCATGACTGGAGCCGTCTATACTAGCCAGGCTGTACCCTTCTCAGTATTATCTGAAAGGATTATACTACGTCCCCGAATTAAGGGTTAGAATCAGAATTTCCTATATAAAGATTGTTATTTCTTTTTCTTATTGTCTTCTTCCAGAAAATCCAAGACTTTGTTGTTATACTTCAAGAAAAGGATTATTAATGCCAATATCACGATACCCGAAATTATGTATTTATAGTATATTATGAAAAATGATTTTAGGTTGCCGAATATATCCTGTGCTTTTTGATAACCGTTTGAAATGCTTTCTTTTGTTTTTGATATTAATGACGATGCTAGTGACGGTTCAGGCATATCTCGAACGATCAATAAAAGCTCGCTGCCAATTATTCCTCCTTTTAGGTCATCTGCAGTCACATTGACTATTTCTCTTCCATACCAGTCAGCTTTTGGTGTAATATAGGCAACACCTAGGTCATTATCAATATCGATATCTATCATCTCATTTCTGCTGAATGTGAAGTATAATCTGTCATCATCAGGATCCTTGAAATAATCGCTCAGGTCCAGCTCTAAAGTTGTATCTTCATCAAATTCTTGCGAAGGTATAAGTCCTGTGTAGATGCCCCTTTCAGGATCTAATGCTCTTATCATTGCATCAATGTTTTGTTTTGGGATTGATGTTTTGGCAGCGATTGTTTCTTTGTTATTATCCAATAGTTCAGCAAACTCTTTTTTTGTTAAAACCTTGTCCATCTCTGTGTCCACAACTTCTTTGTATTTATTATATCTATACTTGATGCCATCGCCAATAGAAGAAAGGATCTCATCAGTGGTGTATTCTATAACTGTTTCTGCTTGCTCTTGTATTTCAGAACCTTCTGGCTCTTGAATCTCAGTTCCCTCAGGCTCCTGAATTTCGTCAGCACCAGTTTCATTCATCAATCCATTCATGAAATCATTGATATTTGCCCCATAGTTTGTGTATATTATGTTTCCAGCAACTAATAAAAATATGATAACTAAGACCCATATTGGCCAGACTGGCGCTTTTTTTCTTTGTTTTGGCTTAAGTTCCTCATAGACTATCTTAGCTTTTTTTTCTGGTTTTGGTGCAACAATTTTTCTCTCTGATAGCAAAACTGTGGTTTTTGCAACCTTTGCTTCTGTTTTTGCTTCTTTTTCCTCTTGTTTTATTCTTTTGGTAAACTCATCATTCACGCAAACAGCAAAATAGCTGAATTCAGGGATTTTTGATTCAAAGTATAATGCAGATTCATCTTCATCAATTAGTCTTGTAGGTATCTCAGCCCATCTCCCAGCTTCATATCTTTTTAGCGTAATCTCTTTTTTGTTCACATTATTGCTAGAGAGCCATTCTTTGCTGACACTAAATCTGATTCTTAGATTGCTGACATCATCTTTTGATAATTTCTTTAATGTTAGCTCGATGTATTTGTATACTATCGGGGCAGCTCTTAGGAATGTTGGCTTTTTTCCAAGTGATTTGATGATCAGGCATGCGCCAGTAACAGAATTCTTGAGCCTTAATGTTATCTCTCCTATGCAAATTGCTTCCTTTCCTTTGATTGAGATATCTGTGTTTTCAGGATATAAATCAAGTGGTTTTACTAATGTGTTCCTTTTTTGAAACTTTGTTAATGATTTATGAAGCAAGACTAGTATTACAAGCACTAATATTCCAATTCCAAAGTAATAATTGTTTTGCCAGATGTATGATATTATTTGTTTGATTATTCCCCATATAAAACCTGCAATTTTTAGATATCCTATTTTAATATGTATATAATAGATGATTCCTGCAATTATTGCAAGAACTATTAATGCAGCCAGATATATTGGCCACAGTTTTGGCTTTTCAGGCTCTCTTATTTCTTCTTTCTTGGCACCAAATATTTTCCCTTCAGCAAGTGCCATCTTTGCTTTTTTCTTTGATGTAATTATCAAGAATGTTATTATTGCGATCAATAAGATTGCTCCCACCAAAATATACCATTTGTAGACTCCCAAAAACTCCAGTGCACCAGGCATCAAGGATTTTAAGAAGTCAAAATAATAGTATGTTAAGGCAGCTAGTATGCCCAATGCTATAATAAGGATTATTGCCCAAAGAGGGAATTTTCTTTTTGGCTTTTCCTTTTTCTCAATTTTTTTTTCAGCTTTTGCCTTTATTTCCTTTTTTTCAACTTTCTCCTTCTTTTCCGCTTTTATTTCCTGCCTTCCAGTTTTTCCTGCTTTTTTTCTTTTTGAGATCAAAAAAGCAACTACAATTATTATCAACAAGATGAATGCAGCAAGAACATACCATTTATAGATCACTAAAATTCCAATTAGCTGTGCAAAAATGCTTTCTGACTTTAGCTCTATTGTGAAGTCTTTTGTGTATACTGCCTCATTCTCGCTCATTAATGAAACAATTATAGGATATTTTCCGCTGCTTATGTCTTCTGATGGTGATGTTGCTATTCCTAAGCTTCCTGACTCACCAGCTTTAAGTGTTATTGTTTCTGAATCTAATGTTATCCAGTCTTCGTCTGTTTGGATCTCTAGTTTATACTCTGTTTCCCTTTCGCCAGTGTTCTCAACAGGTATATTTGTTATTGTTTCATCATAGGTAACTTTGAATGAATTCTTTTTTTCGCCTATTGTTGGTGTAAAACAATTTTCAACAACGAGTTTAGCCTTGCTTTTTTTGATTTCTTCTCCTAAAACATTTTTTGCCTGCACTTCAAAATTAAATTCTCCAGCAGTATCAGGCACATATATGACTAAGTTAAATGAACCTACTTGCTTCGGAGCAAGTTTCACATAATTGCTGTCAAGCGCTGCCCATTCTGGGCTGCCTATTAGGTCAGCATAAAATTCATCCTCATAATTTGCAGTGTTCTCTATCTGCATAGGAACAAATTTCTGTTCTCCATAGCATAAGTTATAAGATAATTCTGGTTTTTGGCTGAATTCTGCCTCGATGCTTTCATTTATTGTTTCCAATGACAATAATGAGTCAAGCATTGAGAAGCTGTAATTATAGCAGTTGTCTGTGTACAAGAAGATTGGAGTTGTGGATTTTATTTTGCTTGTCTCAGCCAAGGTGAAAAATTCTATTTCATAGTCATCTCTGAATTGGGCAGAAGGCTGTATATAGAGTGTTGCTTTTCTTGATTCTCCTGGGAATATTGTTATCGGATTTTCATCATATGAGGACTCTTCTTTGAATGTGTCTATTCCAAGCTCATATGTTTCAATATAGCCTCCTGTATTGGTCAGATTAAATGTGTATTCTGCTGTTCCTGCAGGGCATATTGTTTGTTCAAATTTTACTGAAGTCAGATTGATGTTTAGGCAGTTTTTTGAAGTTATTTTCTGAGAAATTCTTTTTACAAGCCCATTTGAAGTCGCTATATCAACATTAGCATTAAGGCTTCCAAGAAAACCACATTTTTGATTTACATATTCATAGAGTTTTGTGCTCTCGCCTGCTTTTAGGCTAAAGGAAAGTGGTGCAACAGCAATATATTGTGCAGCATCTCCGCCTAATTGCAATTTGTATGTGCTTGCGCTTGATCCTGTATTTTTTACTATAATCTCGCTTTGCTGCGGCAAGCATGAACATCCGGAAATTTCAGGATATCCAGATGCAGAAAAATCTTCTGCAGCATAGGAAATCTGGGCTAATCCAAATATCAAAAGAATTGACAAAAGTATTAAAGCTATTGAGAACACTGGCCGCCTTCGGTTTTTCAATCTATCCCTCATGATTTTGACTTTGCTGATTTTAAAATCCCCTTTAGCTTATGAATTTTATGTGATTCTGCAACAATGATCTGCTATTTATAGCTCTTTAAAAGATATATCTAGTCATGTCTTCTGCAAAAGATATATCTCACCAGTTGCGATTTTCCCCCCGCTTACGCTAGCAAGTAAAATTTAGTTTCCAAGAAATAAAAATAAAATAAAAAAGTTTGTATGTTTCAAAACATACAAAAGAGATTAATAATAAGTCTTTGTGCTTTCTTCTCTTGCTTCTTCTTCGTCACTCTTTAGCTTGTTGAATCCAATTATCAAGCCTAGGATGACCAAGATGACAACCAAGACAACTAATCCAATCTCAAGAGCTCTTCTCAAGCTTGTTCCTTCAGCAGCCTGGTCAGCTCCGCTGACTACATTTGCTGTCAAAGGTATTTGCTGTAATACTTGGTTATTTGAGCTTACTGTAGCACTAAAGCCGTATTGTCCAGCTGCAACTCCTTCTTTGCCTGATACGAAGATAAAGGCTGATTTTGTCTCTCCAGATCCAACAACTAGTACGTTGCTTGGGCTGATTCTGACATTTGCGAAGGTGTCTGCTGCCTCAACACTTACTGTGTATGTTCTTGTGGAAGCTCCATTGTTTGTTATTGTCAATGGGTAGATTGCTCCACCTGCTCCGCTTTGAACATCTTGTGATTGGGCGCCGACAGTTATTACAGTCTGTGGTGTTGAAGGTCTTCCATTGCTGTTTCCATCAACTGGAACTACAAGTTCACAAGCATCTCCTGATAATACTTCAATGCTTGATTCCTCACTGACCCTCTCATCTCCATCATCATAGTAAACGTCAATTCTTACTGTGTAGAGTCCTGCTTCTGCACAATCAGGTATCCTGATGTACATTGGCTCGGTTTCAGTCTCATCATCATCTTCTCCTTCCTTCTCTAGGTTGTCTATGTATGATGCTGCGCTTAATCCAAGCTCAGGGATGCTGACAACAACTTTTACGCTGTCTTCATCTCTGTCTCCATCATTTTCAACTCTGACACTTGTAAGCAAAGCTCTTCCAGCTCTGACTCTGTCCATAGGGGAAAAGATTACGTCATCAATCTTGACTGCATGCTGCGGGGTCTCAACATTTAGCCTGAAAAACTGTGTTAATGCGACATCTCTTGTCCTTCCATCGATGTTGATCCTTAAGTCATACTGGCCAGGATCCATCCTGTCAGTCAATTTTAAGGTTAGCCTTTTTATGTATCTTCCGCCGCCTGTCAAATCGAATGTATCTGTCTCATCAGCGATTATATCATCATGGTCGTCTCCTTTTATCTCTGCGGATAATTCAACGACTTCATCAGCTGATGTTGTGTTTGTTGCCTCAAATACAACTTTTAGCTCTAATGTCTCTCCTCTCTCGACAACCTGGAAAGCATTATTTCCGCCTTCATTCAATCTTACGTTGTCTAGGTACACTTCTACAGCGTTTGTGTTTACCTGTGCGCTAGCAAAGGCGCTAAAAGCTACAATCACTAAAAGCAGCATTGTTGACAATGCAAATACATTCTTTTTCATTTTGTTGATACCCCCTATGTTTTTATTTTAAAAGTTACGTCGTGATTCTTCACGAAACAATGCAATAATCGCGTTTTAAGATTATTATGCTAATTGCTGTCTGATATATAAACCTTTCGTTTATTGAGTATACAAAAGTGATTACATATCTTGACTATTAATCAGTAAAAACAACTCCTATATAAAGATTATTGTTGTAAAATATATAATTAAAAACAATGTTCTACAGCCGATATTAGCTAATCTTTATTTCTCGGAAGATGTTTCTCTTGATTTTATCGTCGGACACATAGATGTTCAAGTCATATGTGCCTTCCTGCGCGTCATCAGGGATCTGAAGCGTCAAAAGTTTTGTCGTTGTTTGTCGTCCAGGAATGTCAAATGGTGCTGTTCCTCTGACCTCGCCAAATTCGTAAAGTGCAGCGCTCATCTGTACCCTGTTTAGCTCGTTCACATCATTGTTCTTCAGTGTAACTGCTACATGCAGAGTGTCTCCTGCACTTAGGTCAAGCGGATCCTTGTCGAGGAAGTCTATTGACTGCAATACAAGTGCTCTCTTTGAATTCTGTATTCTTTCCTTTAAGCTGACAGAGATCTGGAATTCCTGCGTGTCAGTCAAGTTTCCGTCGCTGACATGCACGCTGACTAGATTCCTGCCTTTCTGCGATATTTTTGGCACCCACTTGATAAAGCCAGATACTGAGTCAATTGTCATTCCAGACGGTCCTTTTAACAATGAATAAGTTAATCTATCGTTGTCTGCATCTACTGCATCGACGTCATAAATGTATAATTCTCCCTGATTTGCTGTTGTGATTGGTGTTGATATTATTCGTGGTGCATGGTTTGACAGTTCAAGTACAGTTATTGTTATTGATTCTTCATCGCTTGATGTTCCGTCAGTCACTCTGAATATGACATTTGTGTAGATTCCGGATTGTGTTATGTCTGGAGTCCAGCTGAATGTCCTTGTTGCACTATCAAATGCTGCTCCTCTAGGCAGGTTAAATGCCTGGAATGTGAGCTGGTCATTATCCGAATCTGTTGCTGATATTGTAAACCTTAGCAAACTCTCCTCATACACTTGCTTGCTGCCAATTGGATTTAGCACAGGAGCATCTCCTGCTGCCAATACTGTCAATCTGACAGAATTGCTATGGACAGCTGATGTTCCGTCACTTGCAGTAAATACAACTGATTCCTGTCCGTTAAAGTCTGCTGGTTGTGTGAATGATACTAATCCGTCGCTTGATATTGCTACAACAATGTTTGGATTGTCTGCTGTGCTTGCTATAAATGTCAATACACTTGTATCAGCATCGTTGAAGTAATCATCTAGGTCAAATGCATTTAGATTTGCTGTGTCCTCATTCCATGTTTGGTCTGGAATGTTTTCAACAAGGAAAGGTTCATCATTTTGTGGCGTAACTGTCACGCTTAATGTTCCCTCTGAAAATCTCCCCTGTGTGTCTGCAACTCTTATCGTTAATAGTGACAGCCCGTTCATGTCTTGTTGTGTTGTGCAATCAACATAATTTTGCTGATCAATTGCACATTCAACAATGTCTATTCTTGATTGCGATTGTATAGTGTAGATTAGATTATTGCTTGATGTTTCCCTGTCTGAAGCATATGGCTCTAACAATATCAGATTATTGTTTAATCCAGAGTCTTCAATGATGGTGACGCCAGGCATATTCTGAACAACAGGAGCTTCATTCTCATCATTGTCTTCTCTGTTTGTGCATCCAGGGTCATTCTGGTCTATTAATGAGTCTCCGTCATTGTCAAGACCGTCAGAGCACTGTGTGTTTCCATTGTTCAATTCATCATCATCTGCCCCATCTTCACATCCAAAATCATTTGGCCAGTCTATGCTGCCATCTGCATCATTGTCTGTGTTATCAGAGCATTGAAGAAGCCTTTCTTCTACTTCCAATGTGAATGTGTCCATTGCAGTGTCTTCATTATCGTTGACAATGCAGGCTATATCATAGCTTCCTACATTATAAACATGGTCAACCCCTATTGGTGTGCTGGATATTCCAGTCAGTTGCCCGTCGCCGAAATCAACTCTGTAGTTTAATGGCTCATTTCCTCCAGTGCCGCTGCATTGGATATTTGAAGTTAGAGGCTCTACTCCGCTGGTAGGCTCAACAGTTAGTATCGCTGCTGGAACCAAATTATTGAATTCATCGTTGTCCTGTAATGATTCGCATCCAGGATCTTCTCCAAAGTCAGTTAATCCATCTGCATCATTGTCAATTCCATCCTGGCATTGAGATTTAGGATTCTCCTCATCATTATCATCTGCATTGCTGCAGCTGAAATCAGCAGGATAATCAATTGCTCCATCTGCATCATTATCTATTCCATCAGAGCATGCTGCCAATTCTTCAGTTATTGTTACTATAATTTCCTGGCTGACTCTTCCTGATGGGTCATTTAATACGCTTCCATCAAGGTCAGTTAAAGTGATTAATATGTTGTCAGAGCCTGTGCTTCTGGGATTAATGGTCAATACATCATTTTGGTCTATTGAAGAATCCATCAACGTGCTGTCTGCACCGCTTACAGTCCAGTCAAGGTTATTATTGTTGCCTGCTGGTCCATCTTCGATATCAGACTCAAATCCAGTTAAGTCTATTTGTAAAGGAGAGTTCCTGTCAGCGGATAAATCATCCAAGTTCTGTGTGATCACAGGTGGATTGTTCAATATTGTCAAAGCAACTTCTTCTTGGCCAATTGTTTGGTCTTCAAAATTGAATGCGAATGTGAACACTTGGCTGAATCCTTTGAATTCATGTGTTGGTGGTATTGGTGTTAATTTGTAATAATGATAGCTGTCATCATTCCCGCTTGTCTGTGTTAGCTCTGCTCTTCCCCCGGGAGTGCTTATCAATTCTGCTCTTGTAACTATGTTTTGCACAATTTGGTCATCATTATTCGTGTCCAGTACTTGGAATTTGACATACAAATCTTGGTTTCTCAAGAATTCATAGTCTTCATTCAGGAAATTTGGATCATTGTAGACTTTCAAATTTGCTATGTCATATTGATGAGGCCAAACCTCATATGCATATTCTGGAAGCCTGTCAATATCCGAGATAAATCCTTGTTTTTCCGCAGTTGCGTATAAAACATGTCCGCCAATCTCTTCTTGAACATCATTTACAACACAGCCTCCTGATATCAGGTCGCTTGTACAGCTTCCAAATAGCTGGTTTGTGCCCTTGTAGTAGATGTTTATGTTAGCTCCACCCAATTCTTGGTTGTTTGCTTCTGTAAATACGCTGCAGCTTTGTATGTCTCCAATCATAACTTTAGGTATGCATTCTAGTGTGGTTATTACTATTGGAAATTGATTGAATTCGTCATTGTCCTGCAATGTTAAGCATCCAGGATCTTCTCCGAAGTCAGTTAATCCATCTGCATCATTGTCAATTCCATCCTGGCATTGTGCTTTAGGATTCTCTTCATCATTATCATCTGCATTGCTGCAGCTGAAATCAGCAGGATAATCAATTGCTCCATCTGCATCATTATCTATTCTATCAGAGCATTGTGATGCTGAGCTTTGCACAACAACTAGTGTAAATCTGTCTGCATCATCATTTTGTGCATCGCTTGCAAAGCACACTATCTCATAGGTTCCGGCACTGTATGTATGTTGAACATTTATTTGTGACGTCTCAACTTCTGTTGATTGCCCGTCTCCGAAATTGATTCTGTAGAAATATGGTGCTATTCCTCCGGTGCTGCCACAAATGATGTTTGTGTTAAGTGGTTCAATTCCGCTTGAAGGGTTTACAGTAATGTGTGCTGCAAATGACAATAAATTTGCCTCGTCATTATCCTGTAATGATTCACATCCAGAGTCTTCTCCGAAATCAACCAAGCCATCTGCATCATTGTCAATTCCATCCTGGCATTGAGATTTAGGATTCTCCTCATCATTATCATTTAGGCTAGAACAGCTGAAGTCACCTGGATAGTCTATTGCATTATCAGCATCGTTGTCAATCCCATCTTCACATTGCTGAAAGCTGTTTTCAACATTTATAAAATAAGTTTGAGCATCTGTCAATGATCCATCTGTAACCTGCACTGTGATATTGTGTATTCCTGCGTCATCAAATGATGGTGTCCAGCTTATCAATCCTGTAGCGTCATTTATTTCCATTCCGGTTGGGTTCTCCATCAATGAATAGGTTAAGTCATCACTATCAAGGTCAATTGCTTCCACATCATATTGGTATAATGCCCCTTCTGTTGCCGATTCCACAGGCAATGAAACAATTTGTGGAGCATGGTTTCCAGATTCTAAAACAGTTATTGTGATTGTTTCTTGGGTTGAAAGTTTTCCATCAGTAACTATAAATGTCACATTATTATAAATTCCTGCCTGTGTATAAGTTGGATCCCATCCAAAAATCTTTGTTTCTGTATTGAAAACCGCCCTAAATGGCAGATTTATTGCTGAAAATTCTATATCATCGTTTTCAGGATCTGATCCAGAAACAAAAAATCTCAATTCAGCTCCTTCCATAACTTCCCTGTTGCCTACCGGATTTAGTATTGGTGCTTGGTTTTCATCATTGTCTTCTCTATTGGAACATCCAGGGTCGTTCTGGTCAATTAATGAGTCTCCATCATTGTCAAGTCCATCAGAGCACTGTGTGCTTCCATTATTCAATTCATTATCATCTTCTGTGTTTTCACATCCAAAGTCAGCAGGATAATCAATTGCGTTATCTGCATCGTTGTCAATGGTATCTCTGCATGCTGGTATATTGTTTATTCTGAAATTAACATTGTCTGATCCAGAATTATTATCATCATCTGTAGCAATTAATCTTAATGTAAATTCTCCGTCATTTACATGGCTTGAATCCCACAAATAGGACCCGTCATTTGGTTTATTATTTGATATGGTAAAGAAATCTTCTCCAGCTAAGCGGTATTCAAGTTTTATTGTTAGTGTGTCGTTGTCAAAATCGCTTGCATTCCACACTATATTATAAATTCCGCTTATTGCCTCTCCTTCAGCTGGCATATTGATTTGTATCTCAGGATTTGTGTTACATGTTCTGTGTATTCCTGCATAGCCATCCATTATCTGTACACATGCCACTTCATTATTATGATATTCAAGCTCTAAGTCCTTTGCTATATCCCATTCATTTGGCCAGTAAGCTAATGGCCTGAAAATTTTCATAGGGCCTACAGTATGCACTGCTCCTATTCCATCTAAAAGATAATATCCGTTTACATTTCCATTTGAGTCTTTATTCATTTCTATGTCTCTTGCGATATCCCAATCCCAGTGAGCTACTATCTCATCTGGCAATTTCATCTGTGCAACAGATGGGACATCTCCGATCTCTGTGACATTGCCGTATCCGTCCAGGACATAATAGCCTATCACATTTCCCTCAGCATTTTGGATCACTTCAATATCTCTAGCTATATCATTAAGAACGTAAGGATGTTGTTGGCCTGGTCTTATCAGGCTATCTTGAATTGGAACATTTCCAGCAGTATGGACTCCGCCAAATCCGTCTAAAATATAATATCCTTGTACAGTTCCGTTAGCAGTCTGGACAACTTCAAGATCTCTTGTTATATCCCATCCAAAGTATGGTCCTCCAGATAAGTTGTCAGGAACATTTCCGATTGCCTGCACATCTCCAAATGCATCTAATATGTAATATCCAAGTACATTTTCTGCTTCATCTGTGACAATCTCTATGTCTCTTGCCATGTCACCAAATGGTGTTAATATTGGAGTTGTTTTATTGCTTCCGGCAAATATGTGGTCTTTTGTCCTTCCGCCATTCCATGATAGGTCAAAAAGAATTGCCTGGTCTGCCTGTACTTCAAATGTCCCCTCAAGTTCCTGCCCATCTTCCAAAACAAAGCTGTACTCATTTGTAACAGCATTGTAGATTTCGATATTTTTTGCTTCAAAAAGATCAGGATTTTGTATTGTAAACATGTTTGTTGACAGCCCTTCAATTAATATTCCAGAATCTGAGCTGATCCTTCCCCAGAAAATGCTTGGACCTCTCATTATCACATGCCATTTTTTATTGCCTGGCTCTGCCCAGATATAGAATCCTGGTTCTGTCCTGTTTGTTGACTCTCCTTCAAATGAGGCGCTTGGATCCCAATAGCTGTTTCCAGGATAGATTACGCCGTTGCCATGCACAGCGCCATATCCATCGAGTATATAATAATCTCCATTAGATGTAAAAGCAAAGTCTCTTGCAGCATCCTGGCCGAAATGAGGAAGTTCACTCGGGACTTCAGCGACTGCAAAAATGGACGCAATTGAGAAAGATTGTAATATAACCAAAAATATTGTAATAAAGCTGAAAAATTTTTTCATTTTTTCCTACCCCCCGGTTTATGCTGATTCTCGATACTGTAAAGATGGTATTTGCAAAGAATATTTTTGCAAATGAATGATGACAATCAACTATTGAAACCTAGAAAATAGAGTTGTATATATAAAACTTTCCAAATGTTACTATTATAAAATTAATAAACAATTTAATTATTATTGAGTACTAATTATTGATCAGAATATAAATATATGATTTAAGCAAAAATCGATAAACCATTTTTTAATTAATGATTAAGCATCTGAAGATCTTGATTTAAGTTGATATTGATTCATTCTAAACAAGATTTTTAAAGCCAAGAGGATTATGTTTCTATATGAAGAAAGTAACCATTATTGGTGGTGGCCCAATTGGCTGTTATCTTGGATATCTTCTTGCTAAAGCTGGCTTTGATGTTGTGATTCTTGAAGAGCATGAAAAAATAGGCATCCCTATCCAATGCACCGGGATCCTGACTTCAAAGATTGAAGAGATTACAGGGATGGATCACGATTTTTTGGTCAACAAGATTGTGAAGACACGAGTCTTCAGCCCAGACAAAGGCCATGTGGAATTTGACCTTGGTGTAAACTACATAGTTGACAGGCACCTTTTCGACGATTATTTTGCTGATTTTGCCCTAAAAGAAAATGCAAAAATAATTTTCAATTCGAGATTTATTGGCTTTGACAAGAAAAAAAATGAAGTTGTGATTCTGAAGGATGGCAAAAATAAAGCACATTATTTTCATACTGATTTTCTTGTTGGTTGTGACGGTCCTTCCAGCAAAGTCTATCCCCTGATTAACGATAAGGAAAGGAAAAATTGGATCGGCCTTCAGGCAACTGCAAAGTTGAAAAATGATAATATGATTGATTTTTATCCGTGGATGGGAACCTATGCATGGATAGTTCCAGAGAACAAAGATATAGTAAGGATAGGTCTTGCAATGCGGAATACTCCAGATGCTCGTGATGTATTCAAGGATTTTTTGAAAAGCCATCTGGGCAATGGCTTCAAGGAAAAGATTATGGGATATCAGGCTGGCCTGATTCCTGAGTATGATCCAAAAATCAATTTTTCCAAAGGAAACATATTTCTTGTTGGAGATTCTGCTTCACAGGTGAAAGCGACAACTGGCGGCGGCCTGGTTCCAGGCTTGCTCGCTGCAAAATCATGCGCTGAATCGATAATGATGCATAGGGATTACAAGAAGCTTCTAAAAAAAAGTATTGATAAAAACCTGAGGATTCATTTGTATCTTAGGAAAATGCTTGACAAGTTCTCTAAAAATGACTGGAACTTTTTGATTCAGGCTTTTAAGCAGGAGAAGATGAAGAAGGTTCTTCAGAAATATGACCGCGATTCTCCCTTTCTTATTGTCACTTCGATATTTTTCAATAAGCCTTCTCTTGTCAAGTTTGCCAGATACCTAATTTGACATGCCTGTAATCTTCATTTCTGCTCTTGATGTGCATTTATTGTCAAAAACTTTATAAATTGGCCAACTTTCCTTTCAATCACGTTTTTGGGTGGGATTTTGGAAGATTCTAAAAAGCCTGATGAGGATAATGAGGTTTCCCTAGATTTTTCCAAAATGAAGAGCAGCATTAAAGGTTTTTTCTCAAAAAAAGCAGATGCTAAGCCTGGAGATCTGCATGATTCAGGCAAGTCTGAGGTTAATAAAAAGATAGTAAGCAAAGATTCTGAAGATGACAATGAAGAGCTTTCTTTTGATGTCAAAGGATTTTTTGCAAAATTCAAGGCCGACCCCAAAAAAGCAGATGAAAGGAAAAAGGATTCTCAAGATGAGGACGAATTAAACTTTGATGTTAAGGAGATGTTTTCTAAGTTCAAAGGGTCTGTGAAAGGAATAAAGAAAGTGAAGGAAGATGATGCAGATGAAGAGTCTGTTGATTTTTCTCAGGTAAGGGCATTTTGGGATAAACGGCAGACAGTCATTGTTGTTGTTGCTCTTTTGCTAGTGGCATTTTTTTCAAGTGTTTATTTGAGGTCAATGACTTCTTATCTTCCAGTGACAGATTCCTGGGCTAAAAGCTCGATTAACAGCCAGATAAGGGCGCAGATTTCTGGCCAGGTAGCTAATGCCTATCCTAATCTTCCTGATGCAAACAGGAACGAGATTATTGATGAGCAGCTGGATAAGTTCTGGAAGGAAAACTCCAATCAGATCGCAGGGCAAAAAGCCCAGCTCTCGCAATTTTATAAATCGCATCTGAAGAATGATGATGGCCAGACTTATCTTCTTGAGATGGACCCTTGGTTTTGGATGAGGTTCACTCAGAATATTCTTGATCATGGCTATCCAGGTGATGAGATCAGGAACGGCTTGCAGTATGATACTTATATGATTGCGCCTGTTGGCAGGTTTATGCCCTTGGACATGTTTAATTCTTATTTTGAGTCATATGTCTACAGATTCATTAATTTTTTTGATAAGAATGCTGATCTTATGTCAGTCATATTTTTTATTCCTGTGTTTTTAAGTGCATTATGTGTTATACCTGCTTTTTTTATAGCAAGGCGTATCGGCGGTAATTTCGCAGGTTTTGTCGCTGCCTTTGTGGTTGCTATCCATCCTGCATTTCTCACCAGGACTATTGGCGGCTTTGCTGATACTGACAGCTATAATGTTTTGTTCCCATTATTTATTACCTGGCTTTTCTTGGAGGCTTTTGAGACTCAAGACAGGAGAAAGATGATCCTGTTCAGCGCGCTTGCAGGATTTTTGGTTGGCCTCTATTCAATTACATGGGGCGGCTGGTGGTATATTCTTGATTTCCTTTTGGCTACCTCTGCAATTTTTATTATTTATTATCTTGCCATCCACTACAAACAGTTGAGGCCCGCAACAATTTTAAAGCATAAGGCTATCGTGAACACATTCATTTTGATTGGGGTGTTTGTTTTTTCATCAATGGTTTTTGTCACTTTTTTCTATAGTTTTGAGAATTTTTGGACAGCTCCGCTTCAGCCAATCAATTTTATTGCAATAAAAGATGTCGCAACAACCACAGTCTGGCCAAACGTTTTTACAACAGTTGCAGAGCAGAATGAGGCATCTTACAGCCAGATCATCCAGCAGATTGGCGGCACATTCCTGTTCAGCTTGGCGATCCTTGGCATTGTTTTTTCGTTTTTTAAGAAAGATATTCATGGAAAGCAGGACATAAAGCTTTCATTTTTGCTTGCATTATGGTTTATTGCGACCATGTATGCTTCCACAAAAGGCATCAGGTGGACATTGCTTCTTGTTCCTGCCTTTGCCATAGCATTTGGCATTTTCATCGGTATTGCTTTCCAGTATCTTATGGTTTGGGCAAAAAAGGAGATCCATATCCCTGTCTGGATTTCAGGAATAGTTTTTGTGGTCTTGCTTTTATTGCTTCTTGGAGTAACCCCATTTCCTCCATTTTGTTACTTTGGAATCTGTGGAGCAGCTGTTAACACTGCAGTTTCAGAGATCCCGTCAATAAATGATGCATGGTACAATTCATTAGAAAAGATTAAGTTTAATTCAAGCGAAGATGCAATCATCACCTCTTGGTGGGATTTTGGGCACTGGTTCAAATCGATTGCTGACAGAAAAGTTACATTTGACGGTACATCTCAGGGCACTCCGATGGCTCATTGGGTAGGCAAGTCCTTGTTGACAAAAGATGAGCATGTCAGCATTGGCATATTAAGAATGCTTGACTGTGGAAGTAACACAGCATTTGATGAGCTTGATAAGATTATTGATTCTCCCTACAAATCTATAGATATATTAAATGAGATCATTTTATTGGACAAGAACAATGCAAAAAAAGTTTTGCTGGGTAATGGGCTAGAAGATTCACAGGCAGATAATGTTTTGAAGTACACTCATTGCAAGCCTCCAGAAGCTTTCCTGATTACAAGCGAGGATATGGTTGGAAAAAGCGGTGTTTGGGGGCATTTTGGTGCCTGGGACTTTAAGCGAGCAACAATTTTCAACAAGATTAGGAAGATGGGCAATGATGATGCCCTTGCCTATCTGAATTCTGAATTTAATTATACTGAAAACGAGGCTTTGTCTATTGTTTCAGAAATCAGATCTCTTGGTGTTGGCCGTGATGCTAATGATTGGATTGCCCCCTGGCCAAGCTTTGCTTCAGAATTAGAACCTTGCACCAAAATAAACAATTCCACATTCCTTTGTCCAATTTCAAATGGGAATGTCGAGGTAAACATTATAAATATGACTTCAAAGATAGATACCTTGCAAGGCACAAAGCACCTTTCTGCCTTGCTTGTGGAAAAAAATGGCAGTCTCAGTTATAAGGAGTCTGACGACAATATTGGATTTGGCATGATAATGATGCCAAATGGTGATTCATACAAGAGGGTTCTTGCGAATACTGAACAGGTCAACAGCATTTTTACCAAGTTATTTTATTTTGATGGGATTGGACTTGGCCGTTTCCGGAAGTTCAGCGATGAGACAAGCATATTTGGAAGTAGGATAATAATCTGGAAAGTTGTATGGGATAATGTAGATAAAGAAGATAATTCTCAATTGAGCAGAAGTTCAGGTGTTTAAGATGACAAAAATGATTTATGCTGTTATTGCTGCATTTAATGAGGAGAAAAATATTTCAGAAGTTCTTGTTGGTGTGAAAAAGCATCTTCCAAAAGATCATATCATCGTTGTTGATGATGGTTCATCTGACAACACTTCAGATGTTGCTTTAGAAGAAGGTGTTTATGTCCTGAGGAACATCATTAATTTAGGTAAAGGATCTGCTTTGAAGACAGGCTGTGATTTTGCCTTGAAGCATGATGCAGATATTATTGTTGTTCTTGACGCTGATAATCAGCATGATCCAGATGATATACCAAGGTTCTTGGAGAAGATCAAGGAGTTTGATGTTGTTTTTGGCTACAGGAGCTTTAATAAGAATATGCCATTTGTTTTCCGCATTGGAAATATGATAATTAAGTATGCGACCAAGGTTTTGTATGGTATTGACCTCAAAGACTCACAATGTGGCTATCGCGCTTATACAACGAATGCCTACAAAAAGGTAAGATGGACAGTTCCGGACTATAGCCTTGAATCTGAAGTTATAGCAAATGTTGGTAAATATAAATTAAAATATGTTGAGATCCCGATTGAAACTATTTATAATGACAAGTATAAAGGAACTACCATGTTTGACGGTATCAAGATAGTTGTAAATTTGATTATATGGAGGTTGAAAAAATGGTGAGCGGTATCCAGTTAATTGGAATTTTATTCGGTCTATTTATGATTTATATGGTTTATGTGCGTGTCAAAAGAAAAGAGTTTACAATAAAAGAAGGCCTATTTTGGCTGTTCAGCTGGGCTATCTTTCTATTTGTCAGCATCTGGCCGACTTCACTTAATTTGATCTCCTGGAATGTGCTTAAGATAGGCAGGACAATGGATCTGATAATTATTTTTGGTTTCATATTCCTCGCAGCAATTGTGTTTTACATCTACACTCTTGTCAGGATTAATCAGCGCGAGATTGATTCTTTGATTAGGAATCTTGCGATTGACAAGGCAAAAATAAAAAAGCAAAAAAAGGAGGGCGCTGAATAGCTCTAATCTGAATTATGTCAGTCCAGTCAATAAAATTTGCAGATAAGTATTTTGGAACATTCATTTGCTTTATACTAGGTTTGTTTACAAGAAAAAAGAATGTAAGTGATAAGTCAAATAAGGTCTGCTTTATCCAGCTTTGGGGTGTTGGCGAGACCATTACTACACTTCCTGCAATCCGTTATTTTAATGAAAAATATCCCAAAAAAGAAATAACAATTATCTGCACAGAAAGGGTTAGATGTGTCTATGAAGGCAAGGATTATATCAGTAGGATTGAGAGTTTACCATTGGACGTTTTTGGAATTTTGGTTTTTGTATTTAAAGATTATAATAAGTTTGGCCTTGCAGTTGATTTTGAGGAATACCTTAATATCTCTTCTATTTCAGCCTGGTTTATTGCAAAAGAGCGCATTGGATACAAATCAGGTGTTAGGTCTAGGCTATATAACTGGAATATTGCATATAATGATAGGCAGCATATCTCAAAAACCCATATGGATTTGCTTTCTGCATTTGGAATAAAAAAAGAAGTCAAGGTTCTTGACAAGGTTCATATTCCAGAAGTCTCAAAAAAAAGTGTTAAGGATATCCTAAAAGCTAATGAAATAGAAAACCATCTCCTGATTGGTTTAGCTCCTGGTGCAGCTGAATCCTCAAAATCAAGGATGTGGCCTGTTGAAAGATTTGCCCATATTGCTGAATGGCTTATTGAGCGTTATGATGCAAAAATAATCCTGATCGGCAATGACATGGAAAAAGATCTTTGTGATGAATTATGTGAGATTGTTGATGAGTCAAAAAGGAAATATGTTGTGAATCTGGCTGGAAAAACATCTATTCAAGAAGCATTTGCCTTGATTGAAAAATTAGATCTGCTGATAAGCAATGATTCAGGTCCTATGCATATTGGTTCTTCTCTTGGAATAAAGACGATTGGCCTTTTTGGCCCAAATCTTCCTGTCCGTTTTGGCGCAATTGGAGAAAGATCGATAAATATTTACAGGGGATATATCTGCAAGTATAGCCCATGCATCAACGTCCATAAAGGCCAGGTTCCTGAATGCTTATGGGGCAAGGATCATAAGAATCATGTTATGTGTATGAAAAACATAACTTTGTTTGATGTCAGGAAAGCTGTGACTAAATTATTATGATTTGTTGATTATTTAGATTAATTGCTTTGAGTTTAGAAATATTTATTAAATGACTTGAATGTTTGATTAAAAAGTTGTGGATAGTTGATGTGTGTGGAAGATTTAAAGAAATTTGTGCTAGAGGATTTTGGTGTTCATGCCAATTTGATTGATACTATTAGAAATGATCCTAAGCTTATTGCAGAAATTGTCTCTTCTGCAGAGCTTATTGTTTCAAGTCTTAAGTCTGGCGGTAAGATTATGGCAGCAGGCAATGGCGGCTCAAGCTGCCAGGCTGATCATCTAGCAGAAGAATTAGTTGCCAGATTTCATAAGACAAGGCCTGCTCTTCCTGCATTGTCTTTGACAAATCCTGGTGTTCTGACTTGTATTGGTAATGATTTTGGTTTTGAAGATGTTTTTTCCAGGCAGCTTGAAGCTCTTGGCAATAAAGGGGATATTTTTTATGGTTTGACAACTAGCGGCAATTCTCCTAATATCATCAAGGCAGTTGAGATGGCTCATAAAAAAGGAATGAAAACAATTATTTTGACAGGTTCTGACGGAGGAAAACTCAAATTTATGCAGGATAAGATTGACAATTTGATTTTAATCCCCGGCAAGGGTAGTGATAGGATCCAAGAAGTCCACATTTCTATTATTCACATACATTGTGAATTGATTGAAAGGATGATATTTCCTGAGTTATATAGGTGATTAGTGGTATTTATGATTGATAAAGAAGAACTGATCCGGATTGTGCAGAATTTCAAGAATAGTCATGTCCTTGTTCTTGGAGATGTTATGCTTGACATTTATGAAGATGGTGATGTTGACAGGATCTCTCCTGAGGCTCCTGTTCCGATTATCCATATCAAAAAGGAAAAGCATATTTTGGGCGGAGCTGCGAACTCTGCAAATAATATCGCAAGTTTTGGCGCAAAAGTGACCTGCATGGGTGTTGTTGGTGATGATGAGCATGGAAGTAAGCTTGATTCCTTGTTTGCCAATATTGATGTTGATTCCCTGTTGATAGCAGAGCCTGATAGAAGGACAACAACAAAGACAAGGATAATGTCGAGGCAGCAGATTGTCAGGATAGATAAGGAAGATACACATCAGATAAGTGAAGTCACTGAGAAAAAGATAATTGAAGCTATTAAGTCTATGGATTTTAACGCTGTTGTGCTTTCTGACTATGCTAAGGGCACTCTAAGCAAAAATATCTGTAGAAACATTATCGAGATTTCAAATGCGAGAAAGATTCCAGTCATAATTGATCCAAGGCCTTCTAATACAGAATTCTATTCTGGCGCATTTCTTATCACTCCAAATCATAAGGAAGCCTGCCAGATGAGCGGTGTTCTTGAGAACAATGGCCCCGAATTAGGTTCTGTTGGCCCAAGGCTTCAGGCAATGCTTGATTCTCATATCCTGATTACTCGAGGAGCAAAAGGTATGACTCTTTATGAGAAAGGCAGCGAAGAAAAACATATTCCTACCAAATCCCAGGAAGTTATTGATGTTACAGGCGCTGGTGATACTGTTGCTTCAACAATTGGTTTAGCATTAGCTTCTGGTGCAAATCTTCATCAAGCTTCAATTATTGCAAATTATGCTGCTGGGATAGTTGTCGGCAAGTTGGGGACATCAACCTGCACTCGTGATGAGCTTATCTCAGCGATTAGGGATGATGTTGAGTGATCTTGACTTGATTTCTTTGTTATATCTTATCATTTAGTAATCTTTTTATAACAGACTGCTATTTCTGATATGGGGTTTATATGGATTTAAGCATCGTCATTCCAATATTTAATGAGCAGGAGAATCTTCCTATTTTGTATTCCAAACTGGTATCTGTCTTAAAAAAGCTAGGAAAGAACTATGAAATTGTTTTTGTCAATGACGGTAGCACAGATAGCTCTTTTTCAGTTCTTAAGGACATTAAGGTCTATGACAAAAACATACTCATAATCAATTTTAGGAAGAATTTTGGCCAGACTGCTGCATTGGATGCAGGTTTTAAACATGCTAGAGGTGATGTTATTGTCACTTTAGATGCTGACCTTCAGAATGATCCTGAAGATATTCCTAAGGTGCTTGATAAGCTGCAGAATTATGATGTTGTTTCTGGCTGGCGTTTTCCTAGGCATGATTCCTTGAGCAAAAAGATTTTTTCAAGGATTGCTGATCTCATAAGAAAGATTATCCTTAAAGACAAGATCCATGATTCTGGCTGCACTTTGAAAGCTTACAGGAAAGAGGCTGTGAAGGATCTCAATCTTTTTGGTGAGATGCATCGCTACATTCCTGTCTTGATCGCGTCAAATGGCTTTAAGATAGGTGAGATAAAGGTTAAGCATCACAAAAGGAAATATGGCAAGACTAAATATGGGATAAGAAGGATCTTTCGGGGCCTCTTGGATCTTTTCTATATTAAGTTCTGGATTGACTATTCCACAAGGCCTCTGCATTTTTTTGGCTTTATTGGCATGGTTTCCATCCTTCTTGGAGGCCTGTTAGGTTTTGGCAATCTTTATTATCACACTTTTATAAATAGGAGCACCCTTATTCTTGTTGGCCCTCTGCTTTTGCTTGCTGCTTTGATGGTCTTGCTTGGCATCCAGTTTATTGTTCTTGGCTTTTTGGGAGAGATAAACATCAGGACTTATTACTCCAAATCAAAGGAGACAAATTACAAGATCAAGGAGATATTGTAAGTATTGATTTTGCATCATTGTGGGATAGCACCATAAACTATTTATTTAGAGTCTTGTTCTAAGAATCTATGTGTGGCATCAATGGTTTTAATTGGGAAGATAATGATCTGATCTTAAGCATGAACAAGGCGATTTCCCATAGGGGGCCTGATCAGGATGGGATTTTTGTTGATAGAAGGATTAGCTTAGGCCATCAGAGATTGAGCATTATTGACTTGAGCGATGCTGGTTCTCAGCCAATGCATAATGAGCTTGGAAATGTGTGGGTTGTCTTTAATGGAGAGATTTATAATTACCAATCCCTCAGGGATGACCTTAAGACTAAAGGCCATAAGTTTTATTCAAATACTGATACAGAAGTTATTGTTCATGCCTATGAAGAATATGGCTTTGACTGTGTCAAGAGATTCAACGGCATGTTCGCTTTTGCTTTGTATGACATGATTAAAAAGATTATTTTTGTTGCTAGAGACCGTTTAGGTGTAAAGCCTTTGTATTATTATTGCAAGGACAGCAAGTTCATTTTCTCGTCTGAGATAAAAGCGATCTTGCAGCATGGGATGCCAAGGATCATTAATCCTTCTGCTTTGCATGATTATCTTAGCTTTAGGGCAGTTTCTATCCCTGACACTATGTTCATGGATATCAAGAAATTAGAGCCTGGCTGTTATGGCGTTTTTTATAATCATGATTCTGTGAATAAGGCCAAATCTTTTAAGTTTTTTATAGAGCGTTATTGGGATCTATCTATGAAGCCTGAGTTTAAGGATGAATTGCATCATGCAGAGAATGTCAGGGAGATCATGAAAGATAGCGTTAAGATGCGCCTTATGAGCGATGTTCCTCTTGGTGTCTGGCTTTCTGGCGGTATAGATTCTGGCACAGTCATCTCTCTTATGGATGAGCTAGTTGATGATCCCATAAGCACTTTTACAGTCGGCTTTGGCATAGAGGAGCATAAGGATGAGATCGCCAAGGCAAGATTTCTTGCAGATTATTATAGGACTAATCATCATGAGATAATTGTGAAAGAGGATGCTGCATCTATCCTTCCTGCTCTTGTCTGGCATATGGATGAGCCTATGTGTGATCCTACATCTGTGCCGACATATTTCTTGTCTAAGCACACTAAGAAGAACTGCACTGTTGTCTTGACTGGCGAAGGCAGCGATGAGATCTTTGGCGGCTATGTGCAGTATAAAATTCTTGGCATGCATCAAAAGTATATTAGGAATAAGAGCATGATGTTCAGGAAACTTATCTTTAATACAGCTAAGATAACTCCTGTTTCTGTCTTGAACAAGTTTTTCAAGTATACAGAAGGCCTGGGTAAAGAAGGTTTTAACAGGTTCTCTAAATTTATCATGACTAATGATTATGGTGAGCAGTATCTTGATATTGTTTCAATCTTTAATGAAGATGAGAAGATGGAACTTTTGACAGATAAGAATATTGTTGAGAGACAGCAACTTGTTTCAAGGATGAATAATTTCTTGGTTAGAGAAGGTGATCTCCTTAATAAGATGCTTCTTCTTGAGACAAAGACTCTTCTTGCAGAGAACTTGCTCATGAAAGTCGACAAGAACACGATGGCTTTTGGTGTGGAAGCAAGAGTTCCATTCTTGGATTATCGCCTTGTTGAATATGCAGCTAAGATTCCTGCTTCAATGAAGCTAAAAGGCAAAACTGAGAAATATATCTTGAGAAAAGCGATGAAGGGCATTGTTCCAGACTATACTCTTGGCCTGAAAAAAGAGCGCTTTTTTGTTCCTATCCATTTCTGGTTCCAAGGCGAGCTTATGGAGATTGCAAAACAGATGTTTTCTGAGCAGAATGTGAAAAAGTTAGGCATTTTTGATTATAAGTATATGCAGAGATTGTTTTCAGGTTTTAACGATTCAAAGATATTTTACAGCAGGCAGCTTTGGTCATTATTGATATTTGAGATGTGGAGAAAGATGTATATAGAAAGTGATGATATATCTTATCCAAAGAAAAAGTTGGGGGATTACGTCAGCTAAAATCCAGATAATTTCTCATAACTTTTGTGAATTTTTTGTCCAACACTTAATATATGCCTTTGCCTGATTTTTCTGTAAACTTTTCATATAAATTTAGTTAAGGTTTTAGGATTAGTCTGCTTTCAAAGCAGAGATTACAACTTCAATTGGTATTCTCAATTATCATGCCATACTTGCTGGAAAAGCAAAAGGTCTAGGCTGTTTGTAGATCCGTCTAAGTTTACGTCTGCTTTTATGTCTTTGTCAGCATTTAGTTGTATAAATGTTAGAAGGTCTTTTTCATCTATCTTATTATCGTGGTTATAATCGCATCTTTCTTTTAATGACGGGATGGGTGTATCTGTTATGGTTGATGTGTTTGTAAATGAGAATGTTGGGGTTAATGTGTTTGTTGGAGTTTCGCTCCAAGTTGGAGTATTTGTAAATGTTTTTGTCCAACTTGAAGTGGATGTAGGTGATTGTGAAGATGTGTATTTGGCAGTTGGCTCTTCTGTATTTGTGTATGTTGGAGTGTATGATAGGGTAGGTGTAAACGTGTCAGTATTTGATGGCGTTTCTGTTCGAGTATAGGTTGGTGTAAATGTCTCTGTACTGGTTGGAGTAAAAGAATCTGTAGGGGTTTTTGAAAATGTTGGAGTGTCTGGAATTTGTGTATCTGTGAATGTCGGAGTAGGAATTGGGGAAAAAATAGGGGTGTCTGGAATTTGTGTATTTGTAAAAGTTGGTGTAGGTACGGATGTAAAAGTTGGAGTGTTAGAAATAGGTGTGTCAGTGAATGTTGGTGTATCTACTTGAACTTTTGTGTTTGTTGGCGTCTGTGTGAAAGTGCTGGTGTAACTCGGAGTAGATGTGTTGGTGAAAGTTGACGTGTGGGTGTCTGTAAATGTTTGTGTAAATGTCGCAGTTTGAGTATAAGTATCTGTTGGAGTATCTGTCTTGGTATCAGTAGGAGTATCAGTTATAGTAAAAGTAGGAGTGAACGTATAAGTATGCGTCGGAGAAGGTGTAAAAGTATCTGTAGGAGTATCTGTCATGGTATCAGTAGGAGTATCAGTTATAGTAAAAGTTGGAGTAAAAGTATAAGTATGCGTCGGAGAAGGTGTAAAAGTATCTGTAGGAGTATCTGTCATGGTATCAGTAGGAGTATCAGTTATCGTAAAAGTAGGAGTAAAAGTATAAGTGTCTGTTGGAGTAGGAGTAAACGTCGGTGTTATAGTAAGTGTTGGAGTTTCGATCTCTTTGAAAGCCGCTAAGAATAAGTCAGTGTCTGATACGGCTGTGCCTACAGCTGCATTGGCATCTTCTCCGCAGCCAAATGATCTTCTGCCGTTGAAAGATCCTCCTATAAAAAATGATGAGTCTGAGCTTGAGATGCTCATAAGGTTGTATTGAACATAAAATCCTAGGCTATACCCAACATTTCTTGATATTGCGCGGAATAATCCTTCACTGTCATAGTGCGCTACATATAATACTGGTGCCGGCAGCCCAGCTTGGAAGTATGAATTGTTTTCTCCTCCAGGATAAAGGTGTATGTCAAGTAACATCTCATTTGCCTCGCCTTTCCCAAATATTTCAGTTGTGCTGGTAATGCCTGCGCATAGCATTTCATCATGTGTTTTAGCAAGGTCAAAGTTATATCCTGGAATGCTTTTTATAAAGTTCAGGTAGCCATTGTTTATATCAATTGTTGCCATGAAATCGCCAGTTGTTGATAATATCTCCTCATCTGAATCATTATGAAGGCTTTCTGAATTTGCTCCAAGAAGGATAACGTTGTTTGTGACAGTTTCAAGATCGATTGCATTGTCAGCTCCGCTGCTTCCATGATGGACAATCCATTCAAGGTTTCCAACATTATCATATTTTGCTAGATACATATCTGTTTCGCCAAAAGAAGTTAATTCTTTTTCATTTGCATCTTCTCCAAAGGTCACTTGTCCAGAAAATTCCCCGTACTCAATCCATCCTCCGATTGATAGTCCGGCGATCTTTCTTGGTGTTCCAGGCAGCAGTTTACCGGAAGAAAGGTCTCCATTAGAGTCATAAAATGATATTATGCCATCATTCCTTATGAAGATTTCCTGGCTTGTGGCGCTGATCAGATTTCTTGAGATGATTGGATCCTCCACTTGTTTAGCCCAAGCTATATCTCCGGTGAGGTTAAGCTTTGCTAAAAAATATCTATAGCCTCCTGTTTCGGGCTCTCCTAGTGTTGCAGATGTGACTAATTCTCCATTTTTGTAGAAGTGTGAATATTCCCAGCCGCTAAAATCTCCACCCCAGATTATATCATCTCCCATCTGCATGAGTGTCTTGCCATTTACTGGAGCACCGCCATCATGCGCTAGAGTTATAACCCAATTTAATGGCCCATCCTCATCATAATTCTTTAAAAATGCGTATCCAGGCCTCATAGTGCTAGTTGTGCCAGTGAGCATGACGCCTTCTGAACAGCCTAGCACGTCTCCATAACTATCAGGAGTATGTGAGCCGCCTTGTCCAACATTAGCAACCCATTTAAAATCATAAGTTCTTGGGATCTGATGCTTGATTATCCTGAGGATACTATCATTTTTCAGGAGATAGAGATTTCCATCTGGGCCAAAATCCAGATCATTTATGTCGTTAAATCCTGTGCCGATAGATATCGGGCTGCTTTCTGCCATTATCCTAATCAAATTTTGATTGTTTAATGTGTATAGATCGCTCCACCAGTCAAAAAAGTATGTCCCAGTTTTTGGTGCTGCGACTGCTTCATTTATAAGATCAAGTCCTGATGCGCCTTTAAGGAAATTTCCAGAATCTCCATAGGAATCAAATTCTGAGACCGAACCATCACTGGTCCTAAATGCGATATTTCCGGAGCTGTCTATTGTGACACCTACAGTATTTCCTGCGCTTATCTTTAAGTATGGCACATCTGGTTCCATATAATATATCCCGTCAGATGCTGCAAGAAAATAGCTGTCTATATCTTTAACATTTGTCAAGGTCTGTGCGTTATAGATCTCAACAAGATCCGATGTGAGAACTTTTCCGTTTGCAAGAACATATGGTTCTCCTTGAAAGGTTATTCCCTCTTGGCCTGCTATTTCTGAACCTATAAGCTCTGCATCTCTAGTAAGATGATCTATCTTTATCACTTTTGTTGAATCTTCTGGGTCTCTGGAGATGAATATATTTCCTAGACTGTCAAATGCGAACTTATTGGCCCCTCCCATCGGAATCTCAGCATATTCTTCTACAGTGCATCCTTGGACATAAGGCAATGTTTCAGATGCAGCATAAGGATTCCTAAGGTCTATTTTTGCCTTTTTGACAACATCTGCGCTTGATTGGTTTATGCCAAAACCTATTATCAAAGAAAGGAATGCCTTTTGGACAATATCAGATAAGCTCATCTATCCTTAAAGTGTTATTGGTTTTATAAACATTTGGAAAATTGTTGTCTAGGATATTCTGCAATCGTACATGCCGTAAACTTTGCGGAATAAAGTGCTAAACCTTTATTAATAAGTGATTCTTGGCTTCTAGCTGGTTGACAGATTATTGCGATATATTTATATATTAAAAGTATATTATAATATACTTTATGAGAGAATTTGAAAAGATGATAAGCGTAGAAAGGCTAAAAGAGGCAAAGCGATACTTAGTCCCTTACATTCTTAGCGAGAATTATTATGGGATACTTAAGAAAAAACTGGCTGAAAGGCCGCTCTCAGCAAATGAAAAGTATTACTACAGCCATTTTATCAGGAAAAAACTGTTAGGAATGATTGAGCTTTTTGGTTTTGATGAAATGATTGATGGAAAAGTATTCATAAGAAAAGACAGGTTAAGAAAAGCCGCTTATTTGCTGAGAAGATACTCCCGAATACATAAGGGCATGAAAATATTGGTTTCAGGATCTTTCCTTTATAGCAATGACTATAATGATATAGATATATTTATCATCTCAAAATATGATAAAGAAGATTATAGGGATGGAAAGGTTCACATTAACTATTTGCCGATAGATGTGGAAAAAACGCTTTTTTTCAGTTCTATTAGATCAATTAGCATATCAAATTTTGATGCTTTATTTAGCAATCCTAAAAAGATAGAGATCAATGATCTCTTGCATAGCTATGAGGTTGTTGTTCTTCTGATGCTGCAGAAAGATGACTATTTGCAGGAATTAAGGTATCTTATCCTTAACCTTGAATATTTGTCAAGTAGTGTTATTCTTAACAGTATGCAGCTAAAAGCAGGTACAGATAAGATTATGAGCAGCAAGAACCCTGTCAAGGTCATAAGCAAATATTTGTCTGCAAAGATAATCGGTGCGTATTCTAGAAAAGAGCTTCAAATAGCTCTAAAGAGATTCATCTGCAAGAATTTGAAGCCAGAAAGCAAAGCTTCTGAGAATTGGAAAGTCTATAACAATGCTTACAAGGAGGCTCTGGAAATTGTTGCATGATGAAGCGAGGAAAAAGATTGAAGGATTGTTAGGTGAGATAAAGTTTGAAGGACATTTCAATATTGTCTTTGATAGATTAAGCCTAAATAGGCAAAAGCAGCTTATTGAATGGTTGCGGGAATGTAAAGATGGTAAAGTAGCTTCAATAAGTTCAGATAGGATCACAGGATTGCTGGCTTTTATCTTGAAATTTAGGCAGACAAACTTTAGGGCAGTCCTGACCAAGAAAAAGAATGAGTATTTCATCGCATTGTTTCTTGGCAAGCATAAATATTATGAGAATGAAAAGAGAAGATTAGGCATCTAAATAGGTTTAAGTCTGGCTATATGTTAATATTATCATGATATCATGGTGATAATGCCATAGTTATTTGTTTGATAAATTCCGTAAACTCGGAAAAAATTGCATAAGGCTTTTTAATGCAAGAATTCTTTATGAATAGATGATAATCAAGAATATGCGGTATGATTCACTTATAATCGATATAGGTGATATCCTTGCAAAGAGAAGAAAACAAGCTTATTATGCTGTCAATACAATACTGGTTAATACTTATTGGCAGATCGGAAAGCTGATAATTGAATATGAGCAAAAAGGCAGCAGAAGAGCTGAATATGGCGCAGAACTATTAAAATGTTTATCTGAATATTTAACGGTTTACGGCAAAGGGTTTAGTAAGAGCAATATCTATCTTATGAGACAGTTTTATCTTAAATATCCAAAATTCCAGACAGTGTCTGGAAAATTAAGCTGGAGCCATTATTCAGAACTCCTTTCAATAGGGGATGATTTGACAGGACAATTTTATGAAAAGCAGTCCTTGAATGATGGTTGGTCTGTAAGAGAACTTAAAAGACATTTTGTTGGAGAGATTAAATAAGATTTTAACAAGAAAGATGATTTAGTAAAGGTGAGCTGAGTTCTGTATAATCTATTCATCGCCAAATATCGCTTTTTGATCGCCCAAGCAGACTTGATGGACCATATCCCACCATAAATAGCGAGCCATGCTTGATTCTTCTGGCGTTGATTCGCTGGACAATAATCTTTTCATTCTGTCTTTAAAGAATTCCTGTGAGCGCCTGTGTGATTCTTCAGCAGAATTTCCTTTTATCAGCGAAATAATCAGCTCGTTTGATGGCTCCAGGAACATTTTTGCGCTTTCATCTAGAAATGGTTTGGTTATCTTATCAGGGCTATAGACAAAGACAAAGTCGTCATCATAGCCAATATATGCCTTAGCGCCAGCTGCAACGCTTTTTGGGCCTAGAAGCTTTGCTGACCTGCAGGAAACAGCATAGGTTATCTTGTCTTTTAATAATGACTCATTATTTCCAGATTCTATCAATGGCTCATTTTTATCTCCAGTAACGCAATTATCATCGCCATGGCCGTTAAAAATGATTAATCCCGGACACTGTTTTTCTATAATGCTGGCAACTTCCGCCTTATTTGCTTTATCCCTATGCAAATCAAACAGCTTGATGCCCTTTGCATCTATAACTTCTATAACTTTTTTGCACCAGTTTGATAGATAATGGGTAGTATCATCATGCTCAGGCCTGGTGATCAATATCTTTTTCATTATATAATTCCTTTTTTCAAAGATCTTAAGAAATCAAGCTCGATCTGTATCATCTTTTTTCCAATAGGGTCACCAAGCTTTACTTTTTCGATCAGTTCATCTCTGCTGAATTCACCTGATGCGCCTATTGACATCTTTTTGTCCTGAGGCAATACTTCTAATCTTGCTATAACAGTTTTCTTTATTTGCTCTTCAATATCCTTATTCATATTATGTCCATCTCTGCCAATTTATTCAAGATTATGTCTCCTACCTTGGTTTTGTTTTCAACTTCTAAATAAGCAACATCCCAAGTGATTGGGCCTTTTTCATCCAAAACAAGGATGGTTTCTTTTCTCAGGTTTAATGGTAGGTTTGCATACAATTTTAGAAACCTCTCTCTGTTTGCCATCTTCCTATAGGTATTTGGTAAAGTTTTTAAAACTTTCTTAAATAAACCCCTTGGGCAAATGGATGGGAGGTCTAAAGACATGCTATTAAACAAGCGTTGATTAGCTAAGTATTAAGATCAGATTTGAGATTTCTTAATTGATATTCAGCTAGTATTGTGTTTTGCCATAATTTTTCGTAAACTTTGCGGAAAAAAAGAGCAAAATGTTATTAATGGTTGAATTGTGCATGTAGGGATGCGAATAAGAGACATCCCAAAAGAGAACAGGCCTCGTGAAAGGTTGAAGGCTAATGGAGTTGATGTATTGTCTGATTCTGAATTGTTAGCTTTAATATTGCAGAAAGGGACTGCTTCTGAGAATGTTATTGATTTGAGCAACAGGATCTTAGCTAAGTATCCTGTTGATAAGCTTTCTAGATCATATTTTCACTGGACAGTTGCCCGAAAACTTTATATAGTTGCTCATGTATATACATTTGTATTCATTTGGGGGTTGATTATGGGGCAGAAAAATGTGACGTTAAGTCTTGATGAAGCTACTTATGAAAAATATAAAGAATTTTGCAAGAAAAATGCTGTAGCATTATCAAGAAGTATAGAAGTGTTTATGGAAGAAAAAACAAAAAAAGGAGAAAAATGAGTCAAGAACTTTTGTCTTTGGGTCAAGCATCACAATGGGCAAGCGAATATTTGGATAAACCTGTAACTACTTCTAATATTAGTTATCTTATCCAATATGCAAAAATTAAAAAGTATCTTGATGTAGAAAAAAAAATAAAAGTTAAGTTAGATGAATTAAAAAAATATTATGATGAGCATTTGGTAAAAAAACAAGAAGCATGGAAAAGTCAATTAGGCAAAGATTTAAATTGGGGATTATCATTTTCGCATTTAAGAGAATCTGACACTACAAAACATGTTCACCGATTACACCCATACAAAGGAAAATTTATACCACAATTGGTAGGATATTTTATAGATTCTCACCTAAACAATCATAAAAAGAATGTTTTCTTTAAGTCTGGAGACATTATCCTTGATCCGTTTATGGGAAGCGGTACAACATTAGTACAATCCTTAGAGTTAGGGTTACATTCGATAGGAATTGATATTTCTGATTTTAATTGCATGATTTCAAGAGTTAAGTTAGATGAATATGACATTTTCACATTAAACTATGCCCTAAATAATAGCTCAACTCAAACTCTTAATTTTACTAATAGGGTTTTCGATGATACTTTTGACCTTGAGCTTAAAGAAAGGTTGAATAAGTTTAACAATAACTTCTTCCCAAATCCAGAATTCAAGAGAAGAGTATTCAAAGGAGAATTTGAGGAAGAATTGTACGGAGAAGATAGATTAAAACAATTCCTTAAAGAAAATAAAGTATTTTTTGAAAATAACGGAACTAAAGATAAAACTGTACTTCTTGATGAAAAAAATATGAATAGTTTCTTATCAAAATGGTTCTCTAAAAGAGTAAGACAAGAATTATTTTACTACTTAAAATTAATTGAAAATGAAAAAGATGAAAAAATAAGGAATATTATGAGGATTGTACTGAGTAGAGCTGCAAGGTCATGCAGAGCAACAACTCATTCAGATTTGGCAACTCTAAAGGAACCTCAAATTGGACCTTATTATTGTAGAAAGCATAAAAAAATATGCACTCCAACAAATACGATTAAGAGTCATCTGAGAAGGTATACTTTGGATACTGTTGCACGAATAAAAGAATTCTCAGATTTGAAGAAGAAGGCATTTACAAGTGTTATTCATGGAGATTCAAGAGAAGTAGATATTTTTAAAGATATTAGAAAACTAAATCCTGAATTTTACAAGATTTTAGCAAACAAAAAGATAGATGGAGTTTTTACTTCTCCTCCTTATGTTGGTCAAATAGATTACCATGAGCAACATGCTTATGCATATGAGCTTTTTAATATTCCAAGAAAAGACAAAAAAGAGATAGGTCCTTTATCCAGAGGGCAAGGACAAATAGCAAAAGAAGAATATGTCCAAGGTATAAGTAATGTTTTCATAAATATAAGTAAATTTATCAAAAATGATGGAGACTTCTTTATTGTAGCTAATGATAAATATAATCTCTATCCAAAAATTGCAGAGAAAAGCGGATTAAAGATCATTGAGCAGTTTAAGAGACCTGTTTTAAACAGAACAGAAAGAGACAGACAACCTTATGCAGAAATTATATTTCATATGAAGAAAAAGATTTAAACATGGCTTTCTATTGTATTTTCGATTAAAGATTTTACCTCTTCTCTGACTTCTGTGATTATGTCTATAAGTTCTTTAAATGTTCCATCACCACCTAAGAAGTCCCAAAACTCTTCCTGAACAAATAGTCCTATTCCAGATTCAAACATTGGAGAAACTTTCCAGTTATCATACTTGCCTTCATTATTATTGTAATAAACACCAAAAATAATAGCTATTTTATCATGAAAATCTTTTAGCAAAATATTTCTTTTTTTCATAGCCACTACATTAAGTAAATCTTCTTTTGCAGCTCTTACTTCTTTCTTGTTTGGGTCTGGCCCCTTCATTTCAATAAAATATTCTTTACCTTTTCTATCGATAAGATATAAATCAATTATAATCTTAGTATCTTTAATATTTTTATTATCAGCGCTATATACCAGTTTTATTTCTTCATTATAATTAGATTTTTTTTCTTTTTCTTCTAAATCTTTAGCTAAACTCTTGATGACTGCACTCTCAGATGCTGAGATTTTTCCAATAAATGCAAATTTTTTGCATTCCACAAAAATCGGATTCGATTTTGCAATTTTTCTGGCAATAACCTCATAATCGCTTCCTAAAGTAGTTGCCATTCCATGAATAAACGACTTGATATTTGAGTACTTACCAAAGATTATGTCTATAAATGGATTTCCTGATTTCTTAGAAAAATCATAAGAAGCTATTTTAGACTTAATTTTATCAATAAGCTGTTTCTTGATATCTTTTTTTAATTCTGAGTTTAATGCCATTATATATTAGACGAATAGTAATCATTTATAAATATTCTTATCCTTCGTTTAAATACACACCCTACCTCCCCCTCACCCCAACCCAATTGCTTTCTCCACGAACAATAAATTCATCCAATAATTTAACCAACTCTTCTGCAATCTCTCCTTTATTTATCATCTTTGCAAGTTCATAATTATCAACTATAGATAATTTGTCCCATAAGCCAATCTTCTTCACCATTTGGAAAAACTCTTCACGTGAAGCATCTTCTTTTTTAGGAAAGCTAAGTTTAGGATAACTGCGAACATTAGCCCGTACATCAGAGCCATATACAACACTAACACCCTTAGCTTTGGCAAAGTTAATTAGAGCCGATTTAAGCAATTCCAACTTCTTCTCTTTCTCTTTCAATTCTTCATGAAGAACAGAATACTCATTGACCAACTTTACCCCATCATCATTAAGATACTCATCAGCACCTTTATCTTCAATAGCATAAAGATGTTTGAAATTAGGGCATATAGGTCGAAATTCGCACCATTGGCATAATGCAGACTCTTTTGCAGGAAAAGTCCTACAATCTTCAATCTCTTTTATAGATTGGATAACCTCTTCCTTCATCATTTCAAGCTGTTCATCGCTCCTTTCTGAGCTCATCTCTTTGTCAAAAGCAAGAAAATGCCATATCAGCCTAACTCGTTTAGCATCTGGATACATTGTTTTGACACCATAGGCATATACAGCAAGCTGCCTATCCTGATCAAGTTTATCTTGAGTAGGCAATGAATTAGAAGTTTTGTAATCATGTATCTCATATGTATCTTCAATAAATGATAATCTATCAATCCTCACATGTATCTTATAATCTCCTATGGCAACAAAGCTTTGTGTCTCAAGACCAATTGTCCTTGAATCACAAAATGGTTTATATCTGTCATAATATTCAGTTATGAACTTCTCTCCCATCTTCCTAAAATTCTCTGAATCATACTCTTTCCGGACAATCACAATAGCATCATTCCAGTTCTTTTTCCATTCATCATTGTAGAAAGTAATTAATTCTGTAAGCTCATTCAACTTCTGAAACTTTAAGTCCTTATACAGTTTCTCAAGTGATTCATGCACTCTTTTGCCCAAAAAAGCTTCTATAGTCTCTTCAATCTCTGTTTCTATCTTGTCAATATAGGCAAACTTGAATTTTAGAGGGCATTGTTCAAAGCAGCTTAGTTTTGAGTGTGAGAATGTGGTCATTTTTATTTAGAATAATCTCCATGTTTATAATTGTTTTTAAAGAAAATATGTCTTTGAGATATCCAATATATTTAAATAGATTTGTTGCTGTTATGCCTAATATGGAGAATAATATCAGGCAGCTGTTAGATAAAATTAGCCAGGATAAAATCATATTTAAAAAACATTTCTATGAAAGGGTTAAAGACAGGCCTATAACTGAAGAGCTAGTTAGGGATTATATTAAAAAAACAGATAGATTATTAAATATTGAAGAACAACCAAGTAAAAGAGTAGGTGAGAAGAAATATAAATTATGGATTAAGTTAAGCAGCAAGTACAGCTTAATTGTTGTTTTAGCTGTTTCAAAAGAAACTTTATATATAATAACATCTTGGAATACTGATAAAAAATGGCAAAAGTCAATACAAAAATAAGTTATGATGAAGAGGAAGATATCTTATCATTATCTAAATCCAGGAAGGTCAAGGCCTCAATTGATATAGGTGATTTCGTGATTGATATTGACCACAAGGGATTTGTTACCGGAATCGAGATATTGAATGCTTCGGAAAACCTGAAACTTTCAGAGGAACAGTTAAAAGATATTCAAAAGGCTTCTATGGCCATCACTTATAAGCCTAATTATGTTTATATCTCATTGGTCATGATTTTTAAGGATAAAGAAAAAGATTTGACCATCCCTCTTACTGTAGATTTAGGTCATGGTTCTGTCAGCACCAGAAAAATTGATTTTGCTGTGGCTTAAATTCAAACAAACTCTATCTATTCTGGAAATCTATTGTCTCAACCTGATTAATATAGTTGAACTTAAATTTTAGAGGGCATTGTTCAAAGCAGCTTAGTTTTGAGTGTGAGAATGTGTTCATTTAATGATCAAATTCTTTATGATTAATAAACATTTCGTGCCAAACCAAAACCTATATAAATAAGTTAATCTTATCAGTAAGATATACTTACTAAGGAGGCAAAAATGGAAAGACTGGAGATAACTAGCATGAGTTCAAGAGGCCAGATAGTAATACCGCTAAATATAAGAGAGCAATTGAAGCTCAAGGAAGGTGAAAAGTTTGTTGTTGTAGGAGAAGATGATACCGTGCTCTTAAAAAAGATCACCATGCCCTCATTCAAGAATTTCAACAGTCTATTGCAAAAGACACAAAAATTCGCAAAAGAAAAAGGCATAACTAAAGCAGATGTTGAAGAGGCTATCAAAAGAGCAAGAAAATGAAGGTTGTCCTTGACACAAACGTCTTTATCTCTGGCATCTTCTGGACAGGAACTTCAAACAAAATTCTGAATTCCTGGAAGGAAGGCAAGTTCAGCTTAATATCATCTATAGATACCATTTCAGAAATTACAAGGGTATTAAGCGATTTCAAGATCAGGCTCCCAGATAAAGATATTCAGGAGATAGTTGAGTTGGTTGTAAGGAATTCAGAAATTGTGGAGCCAAAGGAAAAAATTGATATCATCAAAGACGACCAAAGCGACAATGCACTTATTGAAGCAGCAGTGGCAGGAAATGCGCATTACATTGTCTCGCAGGATAATCATCTTTTGAAATTAAGATCATTTAGAAATATTAAGATATTGTCTCCTGAAGAGTTTAATGATTTATAATTTTTGCATCTTATAAACAAATGTTTAGAACTTAATAAGGCATTGTTCAAAGCAGCTTAGTTTTGAGTGGGAGAATGTGGTCATGATCCCATCACCAATTTCAGATTTGACTTTTTCAGATATGCGTTCAATTTTACCATTTTTGTAGTAGATTATATTTGATTATTTAGATAGTTTACTACTTTTGTAGTGTTTTTTGTACTACTGATTAACAAAGTAACCAATTTAGGTCTTCTTTTTTATTTTGTTTTTTTTATTTAACTTTTGGCTGGCATATCTTGCATATTCAAGCAGATCATCAAAATAGCTTAGCAATCCTATACTCAAAGCATGTTTTCTCCATTTGTCATTTTTCATGCTAAATAATTCATCAATGTTATTTACAATGTGCTTAATCTTTTCTCTTCTGTCTAGCAAATCCATTGATTCATACTCTCTCCAAAACTTGTAAGGAATTTCTTCTTTCATTTCAGTCCCAGCTTATCCAGCAGCTTAAACGCTTCCTTATCGAATTTAGAAAATCCAAACCATTTCTTACCCAGGTCTTTTAATGATGCTCCAAAATGATATACTTCTTTGTTGTCAATTATGAGAAACCGGTCATGGGACTGCTTAAATTCTTTTACTTCAATAAGTGGATATTGGGAATTGTATTTGGTTAAGTCAAGCAATAATTGTTTAGAAATCTCTTTAGTGAATATTATTGCTTGTACATTCTTATTTCTCTTGCTAAATAGAGTCAAAACTGAATCATCAACATAATTGTCAATGAGAAGAATAGAATTATTAGCACTTCTGATGATATCAGAAACAAATTTGTATGAGTCAAATATCTGACCATTAAAAAATATGCCTTTCTCAGGTTTTATATCTCTGTTTTGTATGGCATCAAATATCTCATCAAACTTTTTATCATGTTCAATCTGCTTGTTCTCAACAATATCCAATCTTTGAAATATCTGGGCATTTGAAGAGATAAATCGTCTCATGGCGACAAATGCGCTCATTATTTGGATACTGATTTTTACAGCAGTTTCGCTTTTCAAAACTCCTGAGAGCATAGCGACTCCCTGCTCCGTAAAAGCATAGGGCTGATTCCTTCTGCCGCCCCAACTTGAGGTCACAATTTGTGACTTCAAGTTCTCAAGCTCGCCTTTTGTTAGCTGAAACATAAAATGTTCAGGAAACCGCTCACTATTTCTCTTAACCGCCTGATTTAGTGCTTTCGTTTCCACATTATAAAATTCCGCAAGATCTGCATCAAGCATTACTTGCATATCCCTTATTGTATAAATTCTGTTCTTGATTTTGTATGTGCTTAAAACTAAAGGATGGTATGCCATTCTCACATCCCCACAATCTTCAAAGCATCCATCATCTCAACCTCTTTTTATTCTTTCCAGCTAATCTCAGCATATCATTCGCATTCTTTGGCGTGACAATCTTTTCTCCAAGTTTAGATTCAATGTCTTTTCTTGTATTTCCTGCTACTGTTCCACCTTTGACTGCAACCTTTTTGCTTGCATCAAATGTTTTTGGATCTTCTTTTTTTGAGAACTCTGTTGTTGTTGCCTCAGCAAGCATGTTGAGGACAAGCTCCATATTTGTCATGTTGTCCCTGAGGTTTTCTTTCTTGAGGTTTTTTAGTTTTTTGTAGTCTGATACTGTTCTTCCAGACCACGCTTTAGTAATCTCATTTGTGAGTATGGCAAAATCTGTCTCTTTATCTATTCCAACCCTGTTCCATTCATCGGTTAGGTCTTTCCTCACTTCAATGGTCTTAAGCCTTTGATTTACCCATTCTTTAGAATAGCCTTTTTGAAGATAGGTTTTCATAGCCCTGTCAAAAGCAAGCTCCGGGTCATAAGTCTCATTTATTCTTTCATTACCAACCATTGCAAGCCAAACCTTAAAAGGTTCTGCTTTAGGTGAAGGGATAGATTGAATAATCCTTAAAAGCAGTTCTGTATCTGCGCAGTCAGTTTCATATCTCTTGCCATCAGAAGATGCCAATTTCAGTCGTACGATTTTCTCGTACAACTCAAAACCTTCTTCTTTTAGCTTAATTTTTAAGTCTGACCAATATCTTCTAGGAATTGAACTTCCAGTCAATATTTCTATAACGTCAACTATAGAAAAATACCATTTCTGACTATCTTCAGCCCATTCGACTCTCACTTTTTTGTTTTCAAATAGTTTTATTGAGTGGGTTTTGTCCATCTACAACCTCGCAATCTTCCCCGCATCTGTAAGTTTCAATCCTTCTTCAGTTGAGATAAGATCCATATCTTTAAGCTCATCAATAGCCCTATACAACATTGCAGTTGAAAGATCAATCTTATCGCTTAATTCTTTTATTGAAGAATAATTGCCAGCATCCAAAAACCCGAGTATCAGCTTCTGGCTTTCAGTAAGTTTAAACGAAAGTCTTGGTAGATACACAACAGTGCTCTTGTCCTCTTCTGGATTATAGGCGATCTTTTTAACTCTATCATGCCTCGCATATGCAGCAAATAAAAGGCCAATGGCTTTTGTCTTTCTTCCAGAAGTTATATTGACATAGATAAGGTCATCTTTTGGCTGAGTATCAATCAGTTCAACGCATTTAGAAGCCACTTTTACTATATCATAGACCTCTGTCTTGACAGCGACAACATCAATGACTTTTCCAAAAGAATCTTTGATCAATTTCAAAGCATTAGTCTGCTGTTTATCCGGCTCTTTATCTATAAGCAATAAGAGCCTATTAACACCTTCCATCTTTGTGATTGCAAGTATGACAGGCTCTGGACTATACAGTGTTGCAATTAAGACCTTATTAGGCATATTAATCCCCCAATCAAGAGTTTTGTCTGCATCATTTATATAACTTTCCATATATGAAGGTAATGTGCCTGTCCTTATATACTTTTCTATCAATTATGCTAAATTCTACTGAAAAATAGAAAAGTATAAATATCAGCATGTCTTCTCAGTTTCACGAGGGGATAAAAATGAGAGGTTATTCAACATTAAAGCAATTCAGCGCTGATTTCCATCTGTTTCAGATAGCAAAAAAGATTGACCCTGGAAGAGAAGGTGAAACAATTACATCATATATGAAAAAGAGGATTGATGATAGGCTAGCCAAGGTTACCAAATCATTCAATGATAGATTGTTGAAACAGAAATATTCAGTTGATGATCTTAAGTTTATAGCGATCCATGATTCTTTGGGAACATTGTACCATGTGGAATTCTTTGTTAGGGAATGTTTTGGAACCAACTATGCAGGACCGGAACATTATAGGAAACTGCTGAAAAGCGCAGCATTCAAGTCAGGCAGGTTGAAACGCATTTATGAATTCATCCCTGCAAGAATAGAGACACAGAATGATTTTATCAGATTCATCAAGATGAGGAAAGGCATAAGCAAATCTGAACTAAATGTGATTATGAACGCCATCTGTAAAAAAGATTGGCATGTATGGCTTGATGAACTAATAGACAACAATAAGATTATACAGGACAGAGGAAGGTGGCTGATGTGAGTTACACTTCTTATCTGCAGATTGTGAAGGATATAAACTATGCTGAAGAGTTTGAGCGATATGAAAAGAATAGGCCAATAGGCCATTTTTATGATGATCCACAAGCGCATATTGATTTCCGAAAAGTACGAAAGATTAAGAGTATGTGGCTTGATCATGTGAAAGAGGAGTATGAAGTGGCACTGGATGGAAAAGGTGCGCTTGGTAAGTTTTTGAGGCATTATCCTTTGCCATTCAAAGAATTCTGCTGTCTGCTGGATTTAGTTGAAGATACAAATGAGAAATCAGATTTTGAGATACTAAACATGATCAGAGAAAGCGAAGATATTTTCAAAAAGCACAAAATAAGATTTGAGTCTAGCAAACTTAAGAAGCATAAGCTCATATTTAGGATTATTAATCCGATGAGGCCCTTGAAAGCAGTCTATGAAGTAGCTTATAAGGCACAGCTTGGTCTAAAGAATCAGAAATATACAGATGAATATGAACAATTAGATTTAGCCTTAGAAGAGGAATCCAAAAGAAACTCACCGGACGAGCTTGACAGTTTATATTATATTATTGATCCAAAAGAATCTTTCAGTGAATTGATTGTTTCTTCAAAGATGATGGATAACTTGCGCTCCGCCTTATCTAGGGAGCAAGAAAAGGACAAAATATTCAAGACATGGGGTTTTGGCAAAGTGATCCGATATGGAAAAGGAACAACCCTAAACTTCAGAGGCCCTCCGGGAACAGGAAAAACTCTGGCAGCAAATTGCCTGGCAAAAGAGATGGGAAGAAAACTTTTGATGGTCAGGTATGATCAGCTTCAAAATTGTTATATTGGAGTTACTGAAAAACATATTCAGCAAGTGTTCCATTTGGCTAAGATAAAGAACGCAGTATTGTTTTTTGATGAAGCAGATGCGATTGCATTAAGCAGAAAATCCCTGGAAAGAAGCTGGGAGATGAGCCAAGTTAACACATTATTAAAAGAGCTGGAACGTTTTGAAGGAGTCTGTATTTTTGCAACTAACTTTTCAGAAAAATATGATGCAGCATTTGAAAGAAGATTGACTATGCACATTGATTTTGAAATGCCAACAAAAGAGCAAGGAGCAAAGATAATAGATAAATTACTGCCTTACAAAGCCAGGGACAAGAGCTTAAGCATTGCAGGACTTGATCTCACAAATTTAAGCGGTGGAGACTTAAAGAATGTGGCGCTTAATGCCGCAGGAATTGCTGCAAGGCATAAATCAGGCAAAATTAAAAATAAGCATATTGAAGAAGCAGTTCATTTAGTTAGATCATCAAAAACTGTTGAGGATAGTAAGGATACTGAGTATATTTCATGAAACCTGAAACTGAAAAGAAAATTGAGAGAACATTGAAGATAGTTGGTTTGTGTGTTAGTTGTTTTGCATTATTGACACTTATTTATTGGAGTTACCATCTTTTTAGCACAGGCGCATTTAGTTTAGAGTTTGCCATGAAAAAGGTAGTAAAAGATGGCGAAGAATATTGCACCTCGAAAATCATTAATGAGACAACTGGAGTAGGATTCATTAACTATGATTGCAAACCAATAAACCAAATCACAAAAGGAATACAAAGATGCAAAGGGCAATACTACGTTTTTGCAACCAGAGTCAATGGTGCTTGGATAGTTAACAATTATACTAAAAGTATTATATGGTGAAATAATGATTGAGTTGATTAATTGGCAAAAAATCAAGATATGGATCATTGAGCATTATGAGGATAAATCAGAAGCTGATATAAAAGATTTGGTCTGGTTACGGAAAAAAGCAAGATCCGGAGAAAAGCTCAACTGGAGCTTTGTGGACACTTTAGAGTATGATATTGACTCGATCCCGAAAAAAAGGGAGATAATATTTGAGTTTAAACCTAAGAAAATTGGGACGGTTAGACAATTGTTGAAAAATGGATAAATATTGCTTAATTTGTGGTAAAAAAGTGGCAGAAATTAGTAATGGCATGCAGAGCAAGTGATAAATATGGAAAAATACATCGAATTGAATAAGGGAACATTTGAAAGAAACGGAAAGGAGTATGATTATATTGTTGAGATACCTAAATGTTCTTTGAAAAAGAGGACAGGCAATATGCGGCTTAGGATAATTGAAGAAAGGCCTGTAATCCATAAGATCAGAACGCGATACGATCCTGATATTCAGGTATTTGGTGATAAAGATGCTTCAATGGAACTGCTTTTGGGGTATGATCTTAAAGAGATAAACAAGGCTTTGAAATATTTTCTTTTCACATTGTTAAGCCCATTTTATGTTGTTGGAATATTTATCCTAATCTCGAAATGGGATGAGATGCCTATACATTTTTTGCCGTATTGGACTTTATTTTTAATGGTTCCTTTGCTGGTTGTATTGGGAATAATCTTGTTGAAACAGTATTACAGGATGAATATGATTATGCTTGCAGAATATCTAAAATCAAGAGACTTAAAAAAGATATTGAGAAATGAAGGTTTTAAACAAGATGAGTAAGTCAAAACAGCAAAAGTGTTATTCCTTTGCAAACAGAAAAGATAGCGGATGGTGGGTAAATGAAAGCTCCAAAAAAATCATATGGTAGGTGAAAACATGACTTTATTTCAAAAGTTTTTGGATATCTGCGAAAAGGGTATGGTGATCCAGGAAGAACACTATAAGACAATCCATTTTGACACAGTTGATGAGATGATTGAGTTTTTGGAAAAAGCGGGAAGAAGAAAAGAGGCCAGGATGGTAAAAGCAAATCCAGAAAAGCACAAAAATTTGGAATTGATAGAATGGAAATAAGATTATCAAATAAGCTTGAATCAGATATTGATTTATTGGCAAGAGATTTGGATATTGACAGCAATGTTTGGCTGGCAAAAAAGATCCAGGAGATGATAAAGCTTGAAAGATTCAGGTTCACAGATAAGTATAATGATCTTTTCATAAAAAGAAAGATCTCATCACATCAATATGAAGAAAAGACTGGAAGAAAGCCGGAAAGTTTGTTGTTAACATCTAGAAAGCATGAAAAATTATCCAAAAAAAAGGCAGATGAAGCATCTAAGAAATATTTTATAGATATGATGAAGAGGATAAAGTGAAAATATGGAAAAATTAAGTCTGCAGGAGCAGGTGTTGGCTGATGTTGATGATGAGATTTATCTGATGAAGAAAAGGATGCAGTTAAAATATAGTTTCCGATGGGGCAAGGCTAGGGATTTGGTGAATAATTCAATTTTGACATTATATACCTATTTAGTGTCCAAGAAGCGCAAGAGATAGTATCATGAAGCCAAAATATAAGATGTTAAGATGCATGTTCTGCAGGAAAAGGGTAAAGACATCGTTAAAAAGCGCAAATAAGAATAAAACCCATATGATCTGCAATGACTGCCTTAGCATAGAAGATAGAGTGAGAAGATTTGGTGGCATATCAAAGAAAGAATGGAAGAACTTAACGTAAAAAGTTTAGATAAGAACAATTATAAGAGACCAATTACCTCCTAAACCTTCGCCTTTGTCTATTGTTTGTATGTTTGCCTTCTGGTGGCCTTTGTTGTATAATTCCGTTTTTGGCGTTAAGTGAATGGAATGAATGGTCCATGATGTCTATCTTTTTCCTGATCAATGCCTCAATCGCCTTAAGATAGTTCCTTTCTTCTGCTGAACAAAATGAGAATGATGTACCTTCTGCTCCGGCTCTTGCAGTCCTTCCGATTCTATGGACATAGTTTTCCGGCGCAAAAGGAATCTCATAATTTATCACATGCGAGATATTATCAATATCTATTCCCCTTGCGGCAATATCAGTTGCGACTAATATCCTTATCCTTCCTGCTTTAAAATCAGCAATAGCTTTTGTCCTTGCATTCTGAGATTTATTACCATGTATCGCATCAGAGCTTATATGGTTTTTGATAAGGAATGCCACTACCTTGTTTGCTCTGTGCTTTGTTTGGGTAAAGATAAGGACTCTTGTTAGGTGCTTTTGCTTAAGCAGCTCAAGCAATAAGTTTAGTTTTGATTCATGGTCGACAAAAAATATGTATTGCTGAATAATATCAAGGGTTGTTGCCTGAGGCGTAACCTCTACATGGATCGGATCCCTAAGCAGGCTTTTTGCAAGCGCATTGATCTCAGAAGACATTGTCGCTGAGAAAAAAAAAGACTGCCTTTCTTTTGGCAGCTTTGCTATTATCTTTTTTATATCATGGATAAATCCCATGTCAAGCATCCTGTCTGCTTCGTCGAGGACGAAGAACTTTATATTATCAAGTTTGATAAAGCCCTGGTTCATCAGGTCTAACAGCCTGCCAGGTGTTGCAACAACGATATCTACTCCGTTTGATAATGCATAAACCTGTTTTCCCTGGCTCACTCCTCCAAATATTACAGTGTGCTTGAACTTAAGAAACTCGCCGTATGCAGAAAAACTTTCTCCGATCTGTGCCGCAAGCTCTCTTGTTGGCGCAAGCACTAATGTCCTTAGCACTCTTGGATATTTTTCAGTCATCCTCTGCAGTATTGGAAGGACAAATGCTGCTGTCTTTCCTGTTCCTGTCTGTGCTATTCCAATCAGGTCTTTGCCTAATAATAGTCCAGGTATTGATTTAGATTGTATTGGTGTAGGTATACTGTATCCTTGTTTTTCTATAGCCCTATCTAATGGAGGTATCAGTTTGAGGTCCTTAAATGTGTTTTCCATCTTGATTTTGGTTATGGCAATGGTTATAAAGGTACGTTTAATTCAATTCTCTCTTTAGAATTTTATGGGCAATATTTATCTTTTTAAAGGTATCAGTGTCTCCATTTGGCATGTCTGGATGGTGCGCTTTTGAAAGCTTTTTGTAGTTTTTATGCATTGTTTCAAAATCAATTGAGCCCTCTTCCACGCCAAGGACTTCTCTTGCATCTTTTCTTTGTTTGATTATGTCTTTATCTTCCTTAAACTCTGCTAAGAAATTTTCCTCTGTTATCTGCCCATCATTCAAGAGATTGATGAAATGTGTAATGACCTGTTCGACCATGGCTAAATTTTCAACGAATTTTGAAGCGCCATTATAGCTGAAGAACAGGTGTTCACCTAGCATATAGAAAGAGGCTGAGGCCTGCGCCTTTCGCATAGCATTATTTTCAAGAGGGATGTCTATATCATCTTCAGATAGCCCAAAATTTTTTAGGTATCCTATCAGATTGTTCTTGCATTGCAAAGCCCTTCTGTTATATGAATCTCGTATTGTTACCTTTTTAAAATCATAGCCTTTGATGCTTACCATTGTAATTGTTGTCCGCAGTTTCTTTATAAGGTTAACTTAATTGAGCCAAAAAACCAAAGCATTTAAAAAGCCATTCCTATTAACCCCTCTTAGAATCAGAATAATCTCATTCTTGAGTGCAAGTCTGACAATATCTGATATGAGGTAAAAATGAGAAGAAATGATCGAAAAGAAGAGCGTAATTCTGCTACGACAGATTTCAGCAGGTTCAGCAGTTTTAACCAGGGAAGTTTTCAGCCTAGGGAGATGCATAAGGCTGTTTGCGCTGAATGCGGCAAAGAATGTGAAGTTCCCTTTAAGCCTAAAGAAGGAAGGCCTGTCTATTGCAGAGACTGCTATAGCAAGCATAAGAAATTTTGATTGGAGTTGAGAAAATGAAAGGAACAGTAAAATTTTTCAATAATGCCAAAAGGTTTGGCTTTATTGCAGGTGAAGACGGCAAAGAGTATTTTGTTCATCAGTCTTCATTGAAGGAAGGCACAACTTTGAGTGAGAACGATTCTGTCGAATTCGAAGTTGAGCAAGGCGACAGAGGCCCAAAGGCAGTGAAAGTGACTAAGGAATAAATTTATTTTTTTTAGGTTTTTTTTCTTGATTCACATCTTACTCAGCAAAAATAGAATATCCTATTGAGAAATCTCTAAAAAATGAGCCTTTATGCCAAAGTGGTGAAGATAATCTTTTTCCTTTAGAATAACTCTCTGGATGCACCCTTATTTGGTTATCTTGGCTGATATGGATATAATTTATGACTAGCTTTGCGGTTTCAAAATCGTTTCTGGGTTTATAATTTTCATCAGATAGGTCTTCATTGATGCATCCTTCCCATTTATAATCCTTGAGGAGTTGGTTTTCGTCAATATTATTTTTGTTAAGGAACTTTCTTACTTCATCTGGGACAATGAATTCTATTTTTACAATTTTGCCATCAAGTTCAATATCTTTGATCATGATATATATGAAAAATGATGGATATTAAATACTTTAGTGGATTTTTGTTGATGATAAGCAGATTATTCATTTTGACAAGCGTGCCCAGTATGACTACTCTGGCAAACAAAATATCCAAATGATAAGCTGAATCATTTGGTGAGGACAAGTTAATATTGAGATTAAAAAAAAGCAGTTTCAACCTTTCATAAAAGTATTTAAAAAAGATTACGTTGTAATTTTTCTATTGATATCACGGAACATCCAGTCAACAGCAGTTTCAAAATTATCTCCAACCTGTTCCATGTTTTCTAAAATATTGTACAATAGTGTATATGGACTATCACTTAAATCATGAAAATACCATTTAAAGAATATTTGTTCTATAACTTCTTTTTTTTCTTGTGATTCTAAACGACCTAATAATGTACACCAATTGCTTCGTGAGCGACATATTTTCCACATATAAGCAAGCAGATTAGAATTTTTTCTTTTTACCGTCTCAAAGATAGAATCAAGTTCAGCTACCTCATAATTGATGTAATTCAGAAACATTATAACTTCGTTCATAACAGAGGTATATACCTCATCATCATCTGAAGAAATATCTTTAATCTTCTGTTTCATATAATTAGAGATAATTTTTGCAGTTTTATGGAAACTTACAGTTTTATCTTTCCAATCCCATAATAAATTTAAGTCATCATAACCTGCAGATAAAGGTTTATTCTCCTTCACTGAACACCATTTTTTCATTATTCGTGTTAAATTAACAAAAACCTCATGACTATAAATGAACTTTTTGATATAATGAGTGCTCTTATTCTTTATAAGAAAATTGTGCAACAATTTTGCATTGAACACTTCAATTCTATGTGATTTTTTAAATTTTTTGAGTTCATCAAAAAACGGTTTTGTAGGATCTTTGATATAAATATACATTTTTCTTTTAGATTCAGATAGTGCGAATTTTTTTAATTGTTTTATATCATTTTTTTGTGGTTTTATTTTAACTGCTATAGCTACAGAATCATTACCATTATTAGAAAATATGTCTATACCGCCTTCAACACAGGCACCACTTTTATGAAAGTTTATACAATCATAACCTAAATTATCAAATCCTTCTAAGAGATAGGTATGAATCTCAGTTTCATCAGCAGCCCAATTAAATGGTTTCATTTCAATTCAGATAATGCCTATATTTATAAAGATATCTTCTGTTCTTAAACCGATGTATCCATTATCAGAATATTTTTTTGGCAGAAATAGAAATAAAAAGTTATTTGTTAAACTAAGAAATAAAAATAAAAAACCTGTAACTTTCTCTCATATGATATATGATTTCAATTTCGATGATTCCAAAAGAGATTATACTTATGAATTATTCAAAACAGAAGTTGTATGCACCAATCCTCAAGAATTATTTAAATGTTTAATAGAATCTAAAAAAAGAAGATTATACGTAGATAATTTTTGGTGTACAAAAAAAGGATCAGTACAAAAAGTTGGTTCTTCCATTAATGAATTTTTCAGAATTATAAAAGATAAAAAAGGGTTATTATTTAACTATCCTTTAAGTGATAATAAATTCTATCTTATCTATAATGGTATTTCAGGAAATCCAAAAACATTTAAGCTGATTTTATACCTTAACAACTGCAATTTATCTTATATAGACATAATTTCTTATTTTAATAAAGAAGTTGAATCTTTGGGTTTTAATGTGAAGATCAATAGAATAGGGAAAATTAAAATTCCACTGGTGTATAAATATAATATTGGAAAAGATGTTCCAAAATTAATTTGTACTTTAGGTTACATAATTGAGAAAGATTATATTGAATTATATTATTTCATTAAGAAACCAAAAATCATCCAAGATAAATTCATTGATAATATCTCCAATTTGTTAGTTTGGAATAATGAAGTACCAATAAAGTACAAAGAAAAAAATAAATTCAATTTTTTTCAATGCGCATTTCTGGAATTAAATGAAGTATCAATATTATCTGTAAGAGCAAGTAAATATTGAAACAAGAATTACGGTAAATTGCGGGGGATAATTGGTATTCTGATGAACAGTTTGTATTTAGATTCTGGTAGCCTAATTAATTATTCGTTTTGTAATAAAAAAATGAATAAGTTAAGGATTCTGTATATAAAGCGGATGTCTATTATAGGTTTATAATTAAAACCTCGGTTCAACCCTACACACTCTTCCTCAAACCCTCATCAAAACTAGTAAGTTTAATATCAAAATCCTCTTCTATCATCTTGTGGTCAACTTCTATCGGCATCTCAAACTGAAGTATTGCATCGCGGGTCAAAGGCGGATTCTTCAAGGCTTTTTCTGCAAAATAGCAGCCCATAAACAAAAACCATCGAGGTATATGAAAGAACATCTTTTTTTGCCCGCGAATCTTTAAAATTCTTTTAATTATATCCTTAACAGATTCCGCTTCAGGCCCGCCCATCTCATATACCTTATTTCCTCTAAATTCCAATAAGGCAGCTTTTGTCAAGATCTTGGCAGCATCCTCAACATAGATTGGCTGCTTTCTAGCTGAACCAGAGCCGATCATCGGAACAATAAATGGCAGCATAGAGCTTAATTCTATCATCTTCTGGAAGCCGAATCCTTCTTTTCCATATAGCAATGTTGGCCTTATGATTATCTTGATAAAATTCTTGGTAGCCAGGTATTCTTCTGCCTTTTTCTTTGACAATCCATATTCATTTGGATTTTTTCCGGTTACAGTCATTGATGATGTGAAAACAAACTTCTTGACACCAGCCTCATCTGCCAAATCTGCGATGTTTTTAGTGCCTTCATAATTTATCAAAAAATTTAGGTGATGGTCAGACGTTGTCAATATGGCAGCTAGATGCACAACTGTTTCTATATCATCACATATGCCTTTTATTGTTTCTTTTACAGTCATGTCTCCCCTTATTATTTCAATATTTAAAGTGGCCAGATATGTTGTGTCTTCTTCTGGTATTACAAGAACTCTAACCTTATGCCCTGCTTCTGATAAATGCTTTACAACCCTTTTACCTAAGAATCCATTGCCCCCAGTGACAAGTATGTTCATTTTGCTTCCCTTATTATTTGTTTTAATGGTTTTGGGTCAAAAACGAATGTTTTCTTAAGATCCCTAACGCTTGACACAGCATCTTGGTTTATCAATATGATCTGCCCTTTTGTTATTATTGGTTTATTTATCAGTTTAAGCCCTATGGCAATGATATAGCACCCGATTAAAGGTATTCCAAATTTCATCTTTTTCTTGCCTAGATTCTCTTCGGTTATCATATCCAAAAAATCTCTGTAGCTTATTTTTTCTTTTCCAGATACTGTATATGTCCTTTGGTTTGTTGTTAGGTGCGTCATTGCCTGTATTATGACTGAGACAGCATCCTCGACAGCTATTGGCTGTATCACTTTTTTTCCAGAGCCTACCATTGGTATTATTGGCAGGCTTGCCATGCTTATGATCTTTGTCAGCTGAGGGCTATCTTTTCCTATAAGCACATTCAATCTCAAGACTGTTGTCGGTATCCCAGACAAAAGAAGTTCTCTTTCTGCTTTTCTTTTTGATTCTGCGTAATGGCTTCTTTGGGCAAGCCCTGCGCTTATGGAACTGATGAAGACACAATGTTTGACATCATGTTTTTTCATTGCTTTGATGAGTTCTTGTGTCCCTTTAAGATTGACGTCAAAATTCTTCTCTTTATCTTCAACGCCGACAAGTGCTGCTGCGTGGATTACTGTGTCTACTCCTTTAAGCGCGTCTTCATAGCTTTTGGATTCCCTTAAGTCTCCTTTTACCAATTCAATATTTTTATGTATAGAAAGTTTGCTTTTGTCTCTTACTAAGCAGACTATCTCAATGTTTTTTTTGACCAGCTGTTCAATCAGCTTTTTTCCTAGGAATCCTGTTGCTCCTGTCACAAATACTTTTTGCATAGCTAAAGTAATTTATATTGAATTTATAAACATTAAGGTTTTCCTGTATACATCAGAAAGTTTTATGTATTAATCCTGATTCTTTATGGCAATGAGGTCAAAGCTTAGGAATAATGTTATCAAGATAGTTATTGCCTTGATTGTTCTGTTTGTATTTTTTAAATGGATCAATGTCCTTGATGCTGTCAGGTACATTGGCGAGCTTAATCCTTATTTTTTTGCGTTAGCAGCTTTGACAATTCTTATCATAAACATCATCAAGATGTTAAGGTTTTATTATCTTCAGCATGGCCTTAAGCTAGGCATATCTTTTAAGGATTCCTTGATTGCAAATTCTATCGCTCCGATTGTCGGAAGGTTGACTCCAGCTAAGCTTGGCGAAGGTGTTAAGCTATTCATTTTGAAGCATGATAAGAAAAAGGTCGGATTTATCTTTGTCATGGAAAAACTGGCTGATATATTTACATTGCTTGTTGTCTCTGTCTTTGCCATCTATACTTTAGGCAGTTATTATAATGCTTACATCACTTTAGCTGTAATATTTATTGGAGTTATCATAGTCCTTTTTAATATTGAGAAATTCCTTAATTTTGTCCTAAAAAAGAATATTTTAGAAGACAGCTGGTTTAGGAATTCTCTTGCCGAGATTTCTCCGCTTCAATGGATGGTTTTTGCTTGTTTTAGCACAGTCATGAGATTCCTTATCATGAGTGTCCCATTCATCATTTCTGCTGCTCTTGGCTTTGATATTTCATTATGGATAATTATCCAGACATATGCTATTGCTGTTTTGATTGGAAATGTCTCTGGCCTTCCTGGTGGTATTGGCACTCGCGAGATCTCATTTAGTTTCTTATTGGTCACTTATGCTTCCTTGCCAAAAGAAGCTGCTGGAATCATTGCTTTGATGGTCATATTCACTGATCTGGTAATTGAGAGCCTTCTTGCTTTGGTTGGGTGGCTATTTTTAAAAAAAGTATAAAGAAAACATTATAATCAGGTTAATCATAAGTTAAATTGTTACTTAAAAGGGGTAAATTTATAAATCAGTCTCTGTTATTAATCATTAATAATTTAATTATGGGAGAAGTTAATGATTAAAACATTGGAGAGAATATTGTCTTCAGTTAAAAGAATTTCTTATGCAGCTCTTATAGGTGGCACCATTACCTCTATGGTTTTATCTGCCTCTGCAAGAACAATTTTCGTGCCTAATGACTATGCCTCAATTCAATCGGCAATAGCTTCAAGCACTCACGAAGATGAGATTGTTGTTTCAACTGGAACATATATTGAAAATATTAACATATCTGGTAAGAATATCATTTTAAGATCAACAAATCCACAAGATCAAGCTGTTGTTAGCAGCACTATTATTGATGGAAGCGCTCAAGCTCAGACAGTTACTTTTGGAGGAACTGAATCAGCTAGCTGTGAATTATCAGGATTTACTATTTGTAACGGAAATGCTCCAAATGATGTTCTCGGTGGTGGAATAGTAGGTAATCATACCCATGCAACAATTCAGAATAATATTATTAGAAATAATGTTGCAAATTGGCTAGGTGGAGGAATTGGATTTTGTGATGGTATTATCCAAAATAATGTTATAGAAAATAATAGGTCTTTAGATAATGGTGGCAGAGGTGGTGGATTAGTTGCATGTCAAGGAACAATTCAGAATAATTTGATACTTTTTAATTCTGCAACTCGGGGAGGTGGAGGTTTCCATTATTGTAATGGAATTATTCAGAATAATACGATTTGGGGTAACTCTGCTGGTGAATATGGTGGCGCTTTTGATTCTTGTAATCCAATAATATTAAGAAACAATATTATCTGGAATAATTTTCCGTTAAGTAAACAAATCTATAACAGTTCAGGATTTGAATATTCATGCATTCAAAATGGGCATGATGGAATTGGGAATATCTCAACAGATCCCATATTTGCTTCACCTGAAACAGGAGATTTTCATTTATTGCCAGAGTCTCCCTGCATTGATGCAGGTGCTTCAATTGATGGTTTAATTCGTGATTTTGACGGAAATCCTAGGCCAGTTAATGGATCTTCAGAACAAAGGGGTGATGGCTCTGATTTTGATATTGGAGCAGATGAATTTTACATTCCTCCAACTCAAACTTTTACACCTACAAATACATTAACATTCGCTCCAACCTTTACTCCAACATTAACACCACTAATAATTATATTTACACCAATATATCCAACAAAAAATCCAACAGGAACACCAACATCCACAAACACTTTTGCCAAAACCACGACACCAACAAATATAAAAGTATTAAATCCAACCCATACATTTACTAATACTCCAACTGAAACTTATACAAATACACCATCGTTCACAGGTACTTTTACTCCAACCATTACTTATGCTTTCATTTCAACAGAAACATCAACACCAGCCGTTACATCAACATTTACTGAAACGCCAACATACACTCCAACATTCACAAACACATTTTCTAATACACCAACACCTACAAATACCAAAATATCAAAACCAACACTTACATTTACTAATACTCCGAGAGAATCAATAATCAATACACCAACTTATTTAAGTACATTTACTCCAACATTTACAAGTGCATTTACCCCATCAGAAACATATGCCACTACTTTTACTTCCACTTCAACATTTACTCAAACTGCTACAATAACAGATACTCCAACAATCACATCAACAGAAACACCAACTCCTTCATTTACGCCAATACCTACACCAATTCTCAATCCAGATAATTATCATCGCTATATGGCTGTATTTGAAACAAAAAAGTGGGGTGATGCAAATATAGCCGCATCAAATTTGCATTATGATGGTATTCAAGGGCACTTGGCAACGCTTATTTCTGAACAAGAAAATAAGTGGGTGCAAAACAATCTAGATTTCAAAGGGAATCTTAGTTTTTGGATTGGAGGTATAAAAAATCCTGATTGGCAGTGGATAAATGCAGATTTATGGTCATATACTAATTGGAATCCTTCTGAACCAAATAATTCAGGTAATTATATAGAATATTATGTGAGTAAGAATGGTACTTGGAACGACCAATTTTCTTGGGTTTTACTTCCTTATATTGTTGAGTTTGATACAAAACCAGTGCCTACACCAACTGCTACAATAACAGATACTCAAATCTTCACTCCAACAGAAACAGATACTGCAACGCCAAGTCCAACATTTACTGACCTACCAACAATGACCTACACTCCTACGTTTACAGAAACACAAACTCCTACTTCATCTTATACAAATACTTTAACTCCAACTTATACGCTAACACCTTCACCAACTGACTCGCAGACTCCAACTGAAACATTCACACCATCTTTTACTTCAACTTTCACCAGAACAAATACTTCTACTATCACAAATACGCCTTTCCCTTCGTTATTTGAAAGATGTGATTTTAACAAAGATGGTTCAGTTAACAATAATGATTTAATGGAATTGATTCAATATAAGTCAGAGGATAATCCTAAAGCAGATATTAATCTTGATGGAGTAGTTGATTGCATTGATATCCTTATGTTCCAGCAAGCTTGGTATAATTCAAATTGAAGTGTGTAAAAATTAGGATTATAGTTTTAAAGGATTGAAATTAATCAAAAAAATGAATAATTTAACAAAAGAATAAAAATATTTATTTGGCCTTCAGCAGATCAAGTATCTTGTCCAATTTGTCATTAATTTTATCAAGTTCTCTTGAAGATTGTGCATTGGACTCGCCTTTTTCTGTTTTGAAGCATTCACTGCAGTATATTGGCTTTCCTTCTGTTGGCTTGAATGGGACTTCGCAGCTCTTGCCGCATTTGTCACAGATAACTCTAGTCATTTGAAGTTCTTTTCTTCCGCCTCTGAAATCGCCAGAGTCTCTTCTGAATCTTGGCCTGTCTCCAGATGATCTGAACCTTGGCCTGTCTCCGCCTTCTCGAGATCTTGGCCTATCACCTGAATCTCTAAATCTTGGCCTATCACCAGAATCTCTAAATCTGGGTCTGTCAGAACTTGCTGAATCCCTAAATCTAGGCCTATCTGAACTGCCTGAATCTCTAAACCTTGGTCTATCAGAACCACTAGATTCTCTTTTAAAATCTCCTGATTTACCTATTTTGCTTCTATTGTACGCACTCATTATGTCCTCCCATACATTATAAAGGTGCCAGTTCGTTTATAAAGGTATGGAAAACCATGGGGGTCAATCCCGAAAATTTTGCGAAAATTTCTGCTAAACCTTTTTTAACCATTGGTTCTGCTATGATCTCAAGCAAAAGTTTTATATAGTACGATAAGGTGTACGATATGTATATAAGTGAATGTATTATCTCAATTGAAATTCAGCAAAAGATATTCAAGAAGCATAATTTAGCAAGAGTTGAAATCGAGGATGTATTTTGGCATAAGCCTTACTATTTCAGGACACGAAAGAATAGGTATATGGCAATAGGCCAAAATGTCACGGTTGTATTTGAATATAGAAATAAGGCAGCAGTTGTAATAACTGCATATAGGTCTTCAAGATGGCAAAAAAAGCTCTACCAAAGAAAATGAAAGAAGTGAAGTTTGAGATAGATAAAGAAGCATTTAATGGCCCTTTCACCTGTCATAAAAAAAAGACTGTGCTGACGCAAAAAAAGATGTCTGTGCAAGGAAACGTTTTTTCTTACTCAACATGGAGATGTCAAATATGCGGAGAGGATTATTTGGATTCAAAGCAGGCAGAAAGGCTGGAGATGATCTGGACTTTTGAAAAGCTGATGAAAAACAGCTTGTTGTCTATGAAGCGGAGCTTAAATTATGATGGTAAGATGTTCTTCTTGAGATTTCCAAAGGAATTGACTAAAGACTGGAAAAAAGGCCTTGAAGCAGAAATGAAGATTATTGATAAGAATAAGATATTGATTGAAGTAAAGGCTTGAATTCACCAAATGTTTATATACCATTAATCAATTGTTTCTGTCATGAAAAAATCTTTTGGCAGTGTTGTGGATGGGGTCATCAAGAAGTCTGATGTGGTTTTGGAGATTGTTGATGCAAGATTCCTGGATGAGATGATTAATAAGGGTTTGGAATATTATGTTAAGAATAGGAACAAGCAGCTTATTATTGTTGTGAACAAGTGCGACCAGGTTGATGATGAGGAATTGGCTTTCCTAAAGAAGAATCATAAGGATTATGTATTTATCTCAGGGACCAAAAAGACTGGTTTGAATTTCTTGTTGCAGGAGATAAAGAAAAAAGCTTTAAGTGTCAATGCTCAGCAGATTGTCGGTGTTCTTGGTTATCCTAATGTTGGCAAGAGTTCTATCATAAATTCGATGAAAGGAAGGAAATCAGCCGGCACTTCATCTGAAGCTGGCTTTACGAAAGGAAAGCAATATCTAAGGATAGATCCTCACATTATGATGATTGACACTCCTGGAGTGATCCCATTTGCAAAGAGAAAAGAGGTAGATCTTGTCAGGATCGGAGCAAAAAATCCAGGCTCGATAGAAGATCCTGAATATGCAGTCATTAAGATCCTTGAGTTGTATCCTGATGCTGTAGAAAACCATTATGGTGTTCATTTCCGGTTCAATAAGGAAAAGCTGATTGAAGAGATCGCAATAAAGTTCAACATGAAGCTTAAAGGCAATGTGCCAGACACTGAACGCGCATCAAGGATGATCTTGTATGATTGGCAGAAGGGGAAGATTAAGAAGGTTAGGAAAGAAGGTTCAAATTCTAAGAAGGTAGTGCCTTAAGTTTGGTGTATCAAACTTTGATAACATCTCTTCGTTTGGTGATAACCAGCCAGAATCATCTGATGAGGTTAATCTTCTTATGCCATTAAATATGTCATTTATGTACATCACGGTCTTGCCAGGAATAGTTTGGATATTGCCCACTCTTGCTGCGCTGACAAAGTAATAAGATATTTCCTGTAGCGGCACTATTGGTGGATAATCGTCTATAGTGCTACAGATCCTAAATCCGATATTTCCATCTCCTCGAGATAGATTTCCCAGCTTTGATATGCTTGTGGAGATTTTTCTGCCAAAAAGCATCTGCCCGCATAAGAAATAAGTTGGTAGATTTTGTTTTGAGATGAATTTGTATATGGCTGAACTTGCAGGATTTTTTCCTTGTTTGAATGGGTAGCAGTATTCATCGCTTAGCATGATCACTGTCCCGCTTAGTCTGCGTCTATTAAGAAATTCTTTAAGTTCTTGTAAAAAATACTTTTCAGGATCGACAAAATTGCATGAATTTTTTGTATCTTGCAATAAGATGATTTCAAGCTTATCTAAATTACATGCTACGATCTCTTCCATGATTTGATCAGCCAAGATTCACCCCTTCTTCACGATCAAATCTGCAACCAATCCTAAAAAGCATATCTGTAGTCCGCCAAGTACAAGTAATATTGGAAGCTGTGCAACATTATTGATGCTTATCACTTGATAGATCCCATAGAATATTCCGAAGAACATTATCAAAAGCCCTGGCCAGAGGAAAAACTTTAATGGGTCAAAGTAGAGCATTATCTTGAATATCAATGTCAAGAATCCGAAAAAATCCCTTATCGGCTTTATTGATGATTTTCCTTGTCGTTTGTAATAATTTATGGGTATATATTTGACTGTGTAAGAATTAGTTAAAGCAGCAAGAGTTATTGTTGTTGTGAATGAGAATCCATCTGGATATAGTTTCATGAATTTCATTGCCATGTCCCTTCGAAAAACCCTAAGTCCCGAATTAAGGTCGGGTATCTTTCTTCCTGCAAGGATATTTGCAAAAAAAGAAAGCACCATTTTTGCAGGTCTTCTTAGCAAAGGAACATTTTTCATCTGCCTTCTTGCACCGACTACCATGTCGTATTTTGGCAGATAGCTTATTAGCTCTGGAATAGCAGTTATTGGATATGTGCCGTCTGCATCTGTTATTATGATATATTCCCCAGTTGCAGACATAAGTCCTTTCTTAAGGCTTGCCCCATATCCAAGATTATAAGGGTTCTCTATGACCTTTAGATTTTCTATTGATGATAATATTGTTCCAGAATGGTCTTTTGAGCCGTCATTTATCGCTATTATCTCGTAATCAGCGAACTTATCCATCACGTTCCTTATGCTCTTTATCGTGTCTCTGACTGCTCTTTCCTCATTGTATACAGGTATAAGTATTGTGAATTTCATTTTAACCCCAAACTTATCCTTCCAGAATGATTATGGCTTTTTAAAGTTTTGTGCAAGAACTATCGAATCATTCCTTAGTTTTGGTATAAACCAGCATATAGTATTATTCACAAGATCAATAACCGGATTTAGATATGAGAAATTGCTCATCCTGACTTTGACCACTTTTAACCCATGGCTTTCTAGGAGGCTCACAAGTTCCCCAGAAGTATATTCTTTTATATGCCCATGTGTTTCTTCATATTGGTTATATGTGTCTTTGCTTTTCTTCTCTATTATGTTTGCAAGTCTTCTGCGATTGATCGTTGTCAGCATAAAAAGCCCATCTTTTTTGAGAACTCTCCTGATTTCCTTGAATACTAGCTCAAGATCCTTTGGATCAAGATGTTCTATGACTTCTGAAAATGTTACAACATCAAATTCATCATCATCAAAATCTAATTTATTCTTGACCATATCTGTATTTCGTAGCTCAAATTTCTCTTTTTTTATGAAATTCTTGAAATGTTTTTCCTTTAGGAATGCTCTTGATGGATGCTCTACCCCATAGACATTATAGCCTAGGACGTTTTTCAGCAGAAGTGCCAATACTCCTCTTCCAAATCCAAGTTCCAGGCATTTGATTCCAGATTTTTTTGGCAAAGTTTCCAACATATGCTTGAAATGGCTTGCATTGCTCATCGCTTCGTAATTGTTTTTTGGATTGTCTATGCCGTATTTGATAAGCTCTCTGAATGTTTTTTCTATTTCTGCTTTCATTTTGCTCATTTTAAGAATTTGTTTTCAGTTTTCTTTATAAAATTACCGAAATTCGTGTCAAATCATGTTATTTGTGTATTATATTAGTGTCTTATCCTTCCTTAATTCATATCTGTTGTCAGATTCCTAAGAACTGTTTCTTCTGTGATTTTTGTTTCCCAAAAATCAGATTTTTTTTATTTTTCGGTTTCTAATTCAAATTGTATTTCTTTTATGATTTCGCCGATTATCATGCCAATATAATTCCTTATTGGTGAAGGTATAATTTTTCCGAGCATTGTTGGTATCAGCTTGATTTTTTTGATTTTAAATCTTGCTTTGCTGTAATATTTTAGCCTGCTTTGCTCTGTATAGTATTCCATTGAGTCAGCGGTAAAAAAGTGTTTATGTGTCGGGTCTCTGTATGCTCCATGATAGTTATAATAAGGGACTATTATTATGATTTTTGCCTGGTTTTTTGTTATTCTATGGATTTCTTCCATGAATTTTGGCAGATTTTCTATATGCTCTACTATATTTTCTGCATATATTTCCGTTACAGAGTTGCTCGTTATCGGATAAGGGTATTTGTCCAAATCATGTCTTATATCTGTTTCTTTGAGGTCTGCTTTGTCTATACTTACAAATCCCGTTATTTTGTTTTTTCCAGCTCCTATATTCAGCTTCATTTTGTGTGTCTTATCCTTATTGAGTGTTTATCCCAAAGTATGCTTTCATCATGGATTCTGTAACTTCTCTTATTGTATTATTTTCTTTTGCGAGTTCAGCTTTGAATTGAGGAGAAGCATCTGGATTAAGCTTAATGAAGGCAAATTTTTCTTTATTTAAATTTTTTTCTTTATTCATATGTTTGGGTTATTTTGTTTGACTATTTAAGGTTTTTTCTATTACTGATTTTATTTTGTTCTTTTTAATAAGGTTGATTAATGTAAATTTTAGATATTGAATTGCATTTTATGGCAGCACCATCTCAAATATCGAAATAAATATAAATGATGCTTCTCAGCTTGCCTATATGAAGCTTAACTCTAAGATTATGGAACCAGCTGTTCTTTTCCTTTTCTTCACCCTTTTTTTGTATCTTGCTCTTGGTTCACAGTGGGACAACAGGATTAAGCATGATTTTCCTTATGGCTATGGCGCTTCTGACGCATTTTTTCATCAGTCTGTTGCAGAGTACATGAAAGCTCAAGGTATTGTCAAATACACTCCACCTTATGAAGTCGGCAATCATGATTTTGTCTATGATGCCCATCCGCCTATGCTTTTTGTTCTAAGTTCCCAAATATCAATTTTTTCAGGCATTGAAGTATATGACTCGATCTTGTTGTTGAGCGCTCTGCTCTGGATATTTTCAGGTATTCTGGTTTACATCCTTATCAAGAGATTCAATAAGATGATTGCTTTATTGTCTGTTCCTGTAATGATTTTCACGTTGACAGGAAATTTTAAGATTCCTCTTTATTGGGGATATTGGCTTTTTATTGCTGGAGTCTTTTTTCTTATTGCCGCATTTTGGGCTTTTTCGAGGCTTGATCTTCATAATTCCTGGATTCTGCTTGGATTATTTATGGGTGCTCTTGGCATTTCACATATTCCTGAGGTATTTTTTGTTGCATTGTTCATAGCCATTTATTTTGCCATTGATTGCTTCTCTAAGAAAAAGTTTGACATTCCTGTCTTCAGGAAGATCCTGTTCGCTGCAATTTTAGCTCTTCTGATCTCTGCATTTTCATTGAACATCTTTTTTGCGACATTTGCCGAGACAGAAGGTTTTAGGAACAAGTTTGATACAGAGCTAGGCAATGGCTCTGTCTACCTTAAAGATATTGGATTGATTGGCCTTGCTTTTGCAGCTGGCCTTATTGTTTTCTTGGTGTTGAAGAAAAAGGATTTTGCAGGTTGGTTTGCAATATTCATGTTTTTTGTCAGTTATCTCACCCTTATTGGTTTTGGCAAGAGAGCTGCAACCCATAGGTGGTTTTGGTATTTTTATTTGGCTTTCTTCTTTGGCCTTTTAGCCTATCAGATCATCAAGCTGGTTTATAAGAATGTTAGTTATGAAGGTGTAGCTATAATAAGCATTGTTCTTCTGATAATTTTCTCTTATCCATTGTTCAGCCAGGGCAGCGGTTCAGGCATCATGAACGCTTATGATTGGCAGGGTTTATCTTGGATTGCAGATAATGTTCCTAAAGATGCAAGAGTGTTTTATTTTTATTCTGATGCTTTAGGCCAAAGCGCTGCTTTGTATAACTCAAAGCATCTGGCATTTAACTTAGTTAGAAATGACTTATTTGAGGCAATTCAAAATAAAGAAATAAGGAGGACTTATCAATTTGGCCTGGCTGATTCGTATGCAGCATATCTTTGTGATGCAACTCCGTTCAATTACAGGTATTTCAGGAATAACCCAGAGATTAAAGGGCAACTTGAAGAGTGCACTGCAAAAAATCACACAAGGATTGAGACTGTTGAATATTCTTTGGATATCTGCGATGCAGATTACATCTATTTCGATAAGCAAGCTTCACAGCCTGTACTTGCACAATACAACCTGATTGTCAGGCAGATTCTGCTTCAGAACAATTATACAGAGCAAGTCTATGAAAATGAGCTTGTCTCAATTATAAAGAATAATGATTTAGGGGAGGATTGCCTTGGTAAAAACACAAGTATCATCAAGCTCGAATGAGGAATTAGACATTGAGGTGTCTAAGGATAATGAAGAGATCATAATAAAGAGCGGCAGCTTTGTTGATGAGAAAAAGGTTGACATAAACAAGGAATTGGTATACCTTGCCCTGATTTTTGTTGCAAGCATTCTAGTTTTCAAGATAGTCTTCTATAAAGAAAGCATCATGGTTGTCTCACAGTTGGCATTTTCATTTTTCTTCCTCTACATTTTACCAGGGTTTAGCATTATGTATTATTGGAAATCCAGATTAGAATTTGTTGAGCGCTTTATCATAGGTTTTCCTCTTGGTGCAGCGATTACAGGCAGTTTTGGCTTTCTTCTTGGCCTATTTGGCATCAAGCTGATCTTTCAGGTTTGGCTTATTCCAATCGTTTGTTTTATCCTTGGCTGGTGGTTTGTCACCAAAACCCGAAACCTTTAAATACCACTGCATCCAGGATATTCTTGTTGTTTTATTAAGTGGTATTTTTTTAGATTTTTGAAAAAGGGGGATGAAAGCTGTGGGAGTCAAAGATATGGTTAAGTATTCAGCAAAGATAATGATCCCACTGGCGATATTTATGGTTCTAGCTTTAGCTGTCTCTGCTACTGAGATTTTCATCAAGCTTGACAGCAAGGAAGACGCGATTAATTTCGCTTCTATGTTGGAGCATACTAGAGAAAACTTTTATTACAATCTAGGTGTATTGCTTTACAGGCAGAATAATTATGATGCCGCTGTTAAAGCATTTGACAAAGCTATTAGCATTGATGAAGATTATGGTTTGCCTTATTATTCAAAAGCTATAATCTATCGTGAACTAGGAGAGCTTGATAAAGCTTCATTAAACTTTGAAAAGTCTGCAGAATTGGAAAAAACTCCTTCAAGATATTTTGATCTTGGCATTATCTATGTCGAGATTTTCAGGAATAAGGAATCTGAAGGCAAGATAGCAATGGAAGACTTAGAATTTCTAAAAAAAGGCCTTGCTAGTTATCAGATGGCTGTTGATCTTGACCCAGATTTTCCTCATGCTTCAGAGAATCTTGTGATTGTGAAGTCTGTCCTTGATTTTTATTTGGGTGAATTCTCTTAATTATAATTCCGAAGAAAACAAGCAATCCAAATGTTGTCCATATTGCTGTCTTTATTCCTGTAAAAAAGCTTATATGATAAACAAATGCTGAATAGGCTCCGATTCCTACAAAGAATGAATAAAAGATTGCTTCATCTTCGTTAAACCAATTTCTTAAGATGATGTAAAATGGTAGCTCAAAAAATAACAGCACAGCAGCTATTGTCTTTAATCCAGTAATGCCAAACAAGATTGTTGAGAATGCTAGTATTGTTAATATTATAACTCCATGTTTTTTATATTCACTAAGTTTCATTTTGCAGTCTCGTTCTGTGGAATGATTAAATCTGCATCAGTTATTGCCTTATTCACTTTGTATATATGTATATCATCCTTATTATATGCTAATTGGTCTTTTGACATCAAAGCTGCTTCCCATTGCAAAAAATAATTTATTGTGTCTTGATTCGCAACATATTTTATGTCTGAATAATCTACAAGTACATAATTTGTCATATTCGCTCTTGTTGGGAAAAACTGTGTCTCTGGCGCATATGGTATATTGATGTGTTGGCTTACTCCAGCTATCCATCTTGCCCGCTTTAGGTCAAGCACTCCAACATCAGTTATATTTTCATTTGGAGGAACATTTTTTAGTATCCAGTCAGCTGCATTATACTGTGCCTGGTTCATTCTTGCTAATCCATCATATGCTAGAGGAAGTGGAGAGACAACCATTGTGTTGCCCTCTTTTAATCCATAAACAGCTGTTTTTGCGTTGAACATTATTGCAAATATCAGAAATATGGCTACTAATGTTGGCATGGCAAATTTCTTTATCTTCAGCTTTGAAGAAAACATGATCAGATAATAAAAGCCAATAACAGTTAATGGTATGAATATGTGTGCAGTTGCAGATAATGATCTGTGCACAAAAGGCCCTTTTCCGATGACATCTGCATGAATTACGATGTATAGCGAAATAAGCCAAGCGAGCATCATTAGATGTTTTCTTTTTCTTAGCATCAGGCAAAAGATTATCCCAATTATGAGGAATGGCAGTGTCCATAGTCCGTTCATGTATGAAAAAGAGAAATAGCTGCTTGGCACTCCAACATTTCTGTCTGGCTCTTTGAACCAGTAAAAGAGCCTTCCATAATCTGGGCTATTTGCCTGTGCAGCTGTGCCAGATTCACTTCCTTTTGTGAATAACTGCACCACAACTGATCCTGTCTGATATGGAAATATTGTGATTAATACCAAGAATATTACAGCAGCAAAAGAAGCTGTTTTGAATGAGAACGGTAATTTCTTTTCTTTTATCAGTAAAAGTATGCCAAAAACTCCTAATGCCGCAATTGAGTGGAAAAATCCCATTGGGTGTAGATACATTGTGACAGCAAGAAAGATTCCAAGAAGTAAAAGATATTTTTTTTCCTCACGTTTCTCCAAATATGAGTTCACATAAAAGTAAAATATAAGAAGATTGAGGCCGACAAAGGCATAGCTTATCCTTTCAGGCCATTGACCCCATAGATAGACCATATAATCTCTTGGTGAAAAAGATGCTAAAATGGCTGTTCCGATACCAGCATAAAAACCGAATAGGTCATTCATGATAAAAAATAAGATAAGGACAAATGCTATCGAAAGTATCGTGTTCATCATATAAGTGGGCAATATCCTGTCTCCTCCGACTGATTCTAGGACAGCAAAATTAGTGTGATAAGGAGGATGATACCATAATGTGTTTGCCTTGAATGCGTTATCTCCACCATATCTTAATGAGATATAATCAGGAAGGAATAATATTGGCTTGTTTGTTGTGGCCATATAATCTCCAACTTCCCAATGTGATATTGCATCAAACTCTCCATAAGGCATCCTGTTTTCCTGGTAAGGTGTGCTCCATAGCCAGAAAGTGAACAGCATCCATACAACTATGACGGCCAACTGGTAATTTTGAAGTTTTTTACCCATAGAAGCTAGTTCAAAGATACTTTATTTAAAGTTTGTTGTAATGGTTTGATAAAATCGAAGTATAATGCACACAGATATATTTAGATATGTTAAGGCAATACCGATATCTGAATAATCCAGTAAATCTTGAAAGGATCTTTTTCCATTTGATTCAAATAAGTTCATAAAATGTCATAAATGTTTACGGTGAAAACGAAAAATTTGCGGGCATAATGGAAAATTATGCTATATTTTTTGACTAAACATCAAAATTTCGTGTAAACTCCGAAAAGATTACCATAGTAAAAACAGATTATATAAAAAAGATAAGTTCCAATTATTAAAAGAATGGATGATAAATATTATTTGGATACATCTATCTGGATGGACCTTTATGAAGACAGAAAAGGATTTAATCAAGAACCGCTTGGAGAGTTTGCGCTGAAATTATTTAACCTGATAAAAGCAAAGAGGAATATTTTAGTAATTTCTGACCTGTTAATTAAAGAGCTTGAGATTAATTATTCAACAGCTGAGATCAATGGCATGATTAATCCATTTCATAATCTTATTCAGAAGATATTTGTTTCCACAAAACAAAGGAACGAAGCCAAGATGATTGCTATAGAAAGAAACATTCCAAAAGGTGATGCCCTTCATGCTATAATAGCAAGAGACAATAAATTAATTCTTATAACAAGAGACAACCACTTCAAAAAAACAGAAGATATCTGCAAATTTTACAAACCAGAAGATATTATCTAAGTTTCTTGTCAATATCTTCGAAAGCTTTTTCCCTTATTTTTTCATATTCTTCATTGCTTGTTTTCTTTTTTGCTGCTCCTCTCAGATTTGCAATCATAGCGTCTTTGAGGTTTGCCTCTTCCACTTTTTCCCTTAAGGCATTCCTGATAAATTCTGTCCTGTTCTGATATCCCTGTCTTTTAACAACCGAGTCAATAACTCCCAAAAACTTTTCGTCCAGCTTTAAGGTGATCATTTCAGTTGCCATATAGCTATAGTATATACAATAACTATATAAATCTTTTTGTTCAACGTGAATATTTAATAAAAATATTAGAAAAAATATAATAAATTAAATTTATACATCGCTTCCATTCCCATAATATTTAAAAACTGCTCCTAACCTGGAAACTGGATAAGCTATCTTTATAGCTAAGTTAAAATAATGACAATTGATTTTGGTTGACCTTATGAAAAAAACGCTTTTAAAACACATAATTTGCCCTTTCTGCAAAAGTAGATTCACAGTTAATTCATTTGATAAGCCCAAGGCATTGGATAGCGTCGAGGAAGGTTATCTCAGATGCAGCTGCAGGTCTTATCCTATAATCAATGGTGTTCCAAGGATTCTTCCAGACAAATTCCTGAAGCAGATATTAGATGAGCATTATTCATGGTTCATCCAAAAACACAAAGATAAATTGCCTGTATTAGTTAAAAGCATGGTTCATGATTCATTTTACAATAAAAAAAAGAAGACTCAAAAAGGTTTTGGCTATGAATGGAGAAAGTTTCCTGAAATGCATGATGTCTACAAAAGCCAGTTTTTGGATTGGATCATGCCTGTGGATAAAGATTTTTTTAAAGGAAAACTTGTCTTGGATGCTGGCTGTGGAACAGGCCGCCATGTTGCTTTTTCGACTGAATGGGGCGCAGAAACTATTGGTATTGACCTAAGCGAAGCTGTGGATGTGGCGTTTAAAAATACAAAGCATCATAAAAAAACTCACATTATTCAGGCTGATATCTATAATTTGCCTTTTAAGCAAGAAACTTTTGACTATATATTTTCAATTGGCGTTCTGCATCATCTTCCAAGGCCAGAGCAAGGATTTGATCAGTTGGTCAAGTATCTTAAGCCTAAAAAAAAGGTTTCCATCTGGGTTTATGGCAGGGAAAAGAATTTCCTTCTTATGTTAGCTAATCCAATCAGGAAATATGTTCTTTCAAAATTGCCCTTGCCATTTTTATATTCATCTGCTCTCATTTTTGCAGGTTTTCTTTATCCAGTCTGTAAGCTTATTTATAGGCCAATAGGAAAATTTTCTCCAAATTTGTTAAAACTTTTGCCTCAAGGATCTTTTTTCAGTTATCTTGGAAGCTTAAACTTCAGGATTGTCCATTCTATCATTTTTGACCAGATGCTTGCTCCTGTTGCTTTTTATTACAAAAGATCGGAAGTTCTTTCCTGGTTCAGGAATTCTGATGTTAAGGTGTTAAGTATTTCCTGGAGAAATCGTAACAGCTGGAGAGTTTTTGGAGAAAAAGCTGCAGACTGATTGGCTCATTTTATTTTCTCATTATCAGCTTTTTTGCAAGCTCTATTTCATCTTCTCCTATTCCTCTAACAATATAAAAGATTAAGAAATAAGTGGATGCTCCTAGTCCTACCATGATTATTATGTTTGTCTCTTTGAAATACCATAATACTCCAAGCATTATCAATGCTGATATTAATGGCTTCAAAAGTATCTTTGCAATTTCCATTTTAAACTTGTATTTGTTTATGAAATAATAGAGTATGATGAAATTTATCAGTTCTGTTGCAACAACTGCAATTGAAGCGCCAATAAAACTGTACTTGGGTATGAGTAAAAAATTCAATATTACATTGATGCCTGTTGATATCATTGTTGTGTACATGAATATTTTTTGTTTGTTTATAGAATTAAGCAGATATCCCATTAAGTAATTTACAAAGATGAAGATTATTGAGCAAAGCAGTATCTTTAATGCAGGAACTGCATTCATGAATTCTGCTCCGTAGGCAAAAGTTATCATTTTGTCTGCAAGGAATATTCCTCCAATCATTAAAGGCACAGCTACAGCAACCATATAATAGAATGATTTTTGGAATAAGAGTTTCTGCAAATTTTTTTCTTTAGCATGGAATTTTGACAAAGTTGGGAATACTACTGCAGTCAAGACCAATGGTATGAAAAATACGGCATAGATTATTTTATAGGCAGCATTATACCAGCCGACAACTGAGAAATCAGCAAATTTTGACAAGATCACGTTGCCAATATTGAAGTATATTGACATGAATAGCATTGTGAGCCAGAATGGAAGTGACTCTTTTATCAGTCTTGTCCAATTTTTCCAGTTGAAGGTGAGCCTTAATTTTGTGTAGGCTTTTGTAGTGATTATCATCCCGACAACAAATGATAGCAAATATGAGATTATGAGCACAACGAACAAAGTTGTGATTCCAAAGCCTAGATATAAGACTGTTATGCCGAGGATGAATGTTGTTGTCCTTTCTGTTAGGTCTATCAATGCGTATAGCCCAAGCCTTTCATTGCCCTGAAACAATGCCTTGAATATAAGCGCATAGTTCCCGAAGAATAGCGAGATTGATGCCATCCAGACAACAATTATGGTCTCTAATGATTTTCCAAGCATCAATATTATCACGCTTGGAATTATGATAGTGACCAGTCCAAGCAATAGTTTTAGTGAAAACGCGTCTAAAAAAAGCTTCTGTATGTTTTTCTTGTCTTTTGCTATTTCCCGAACTAGATATGTGCTTATCCCCAAATCAGAGAATATGGCAAATAGCCCTACAAATGAGAAGGCAAATGAATATTCCCCAAATCCGTAATCCCCTAGCTTTCTTGCGATGAATATTATCAGCAAAAAAGAGAATATTCTGCCTATCACATCTGATGAGAATAGGTAAAACGTGTTTTTCGCAACTGTTTGTGCTGAGGACATTCTGCATTAGAAAAAATCCAAATTTAAAAAACCTTGCTATTTTTTTAATTTTCTGGCCTGATTTCCAGCAGTTCATAAGCATCCTATCATTGATTTGCCTTCAGTAATGTTTATAAACAATAGTAGTTTCTAAAAAAAAATGAAAGCTATAGTGTTAGCAGGAGGCTTTGCTAAGCGCCTTTGGCCTTTGACTAAGGATTTCCCAAAGCCTTTGCTTCAGGTAGGCAGTAAGCCTTTGCTTCAGAGAATCATTGAAAAAATGAGTGAAGTTGAGGAGATTGATGAAGTCATTATAAGCTCCAATAAAAAATTCGGGTCTCATTACAAGGAATTTATTGATAGTATAGATTGTTCAAAAAAGATTTCTTTGATTGTCGAAGATTCGATGTCTGAATCTCAGAAATTAGGAGCTGTCCACGCATTGCATTATCTTATGGAGAAGATCGGCAGCCAGCATGAGGTATTAGTCGTTGCAGGTGACAACCTTTTTGAATTCGACCTTAAGTCTTTCATAGATTTCTATAGGGCAAAGAATAAGGGAGTAGTTGCAGTTCATGACATAAAAGAAAAAAGCAAGGCTGTCAATTTTGGCGTTGTGAAAATGGATGGCACAAAGATGATTAAGCTGACAGAAAAGCCAGATAACCCTGAATCAAGCTTGATAAGCACTGCATGCTATATATTGACAAAAGATTGCCTTAATCATCTGAAAGATTATACAAAAAATGACAATCCAAGAGATGCAATAGGGCATTTTATTGGTTATTTGGTTGAAAAAGATGCGATTCATGGCTATGTTTTTCATGAGCCTTGGTTTGACATAGGAAACCTTGAAGAATATCAGGGTGTTCACAAATTATATTCAGAAAAAGGGTGAATAAGATGGATATAAGTAAGAATGGCTCAACTGATATGGGCAGGAGAATTGATGATGCAGGTGACATGGACAATTCAAACATCTTGATAACAGGAGGCACTGGCTTTCTTGGCAGCCATCTGACAGAAGCCTTGCAGAAAAAGTATGGGGAAAATGTTTTCATCACAATTCTTGATAATAACAGTTTGGGTTCTGAGGAAAACTTAAAGAGTCTTGACAAAAAAAATATCAGGATCATAAAAGGAAGCGTCCTTAACAGTGATGATGTAAAAAATGCTGCTAAAGATGTTGATTATGTTTTTCATCTGGCTGCGATGCCTTTTATTCCAGATGCGTATAAGGATCCTGAGATATTTATCTCAACAAACATAATGGGGACTTATAATGTTATACGGGAGATAGTTGGCAAGCCGTTAAAAGCTTTTGTCTATATGTCAACATCTGAAGTGTATGGTTCAGCGCAGAAAGTTCCTATAGATGAGTCTCATCCGATTGCTCCTAGATCCACTTATGCGGCCTCAAAATATGCTGCTGAGAGCCTTGCCTTTACTCTTCATAAAGAAAAACAGTTTCCTTTGACAATAATTAGGGGATTTAATTTTTATGGCCCAAAAGATTCTCATCCAAGGATTATTCCTGAGATAATAAGGCAGTTTTCGCTGGGAAAAGACCTTAATCTTGGAAACATAAATTCCACTAGGGATTTTGTTTATGTCAGAGATACAGCAGAAGGGGTTATTGCTGCAGCTGAATGTATAGAAGCAAGGGGAAAGATAATCAACTTGGCGACTGGTGTTGAGACCCCTCTAAAAAGCCTTATTGATCAGATAGCAAAGATTTATGGATATAATGATTATAAGATCCATATAAAGGACGACCGTTTAAGGTCATTTGAGGTTGACAGGCTATGTGGCAGCAGCAGATTTGCAAAACAGGTTCTTGGATGGACTCCCAAAGTGAGCCTTCATAATGGATTAAAAGAGACTATAGCCTGGCATAAAGAAGCAAAAAGATGGCCTTTTGAGAAAAGAAAATGAAGCTCGGATTAGTCAGTGGTTTTGTTGTTCTGGAAAGAGACATGCTTTCTTATGAAGCTTTGTCAAAACATGGTATAGATGTCACGATATTTTCTAACCAGGATTATAAGCTTTATGGAAAATTGAACCTTCCTATAGTTTTGTTGAAGCGGTGGGGCCAGTACAATAAGATTCCTGTCGTCAATAAAAGCATACAATATTTTTTTCCTTATGACCGCTGGATGTTTGGATTAAAAAAAGCGACAAAAGAGATGGATTTCCTGAATTCATGGGAAATATTCAATCCGTTCAGCTATGGTGCGATAAAGACTGGAAAACCTACAGTGATTACTGCAATTGATAATATACCTTTTAATTACAGATTTTCTTACAACAAGATTGTCACAAATGTAAAAGAAAAGGCAGCTCATTTTATTGCTGGGACGAATACAGCAAAATATATGCTGATGGTTGAAGGAATACCAGAAGATAAGATTTCAGTAATTCCCTTGCCTGTTGATACAAAAAGATTTAAGCCAATTACATCCAATAAGGATATTTTAAAGAAGTATTCTCTGCCAGAAAGATCAAAAAAAATATTTTTCACAGGAAGGATCCTTGACTCACAGAAAGGTGTTTCTGACCTGGTTTATGCATTTTACAAATTGGCTAAGGACAAGAAAAACACAATTCTTATGATCGGCGGCTCAGGCCCAGATCTTCCCATGATAAGGTCATTGGTCGAAAAGCTTGGGTTGCAGAAGAAAGTCCATTTTCTAGGATTTATTCCTGATGATGAGCTTGTTGAAGTCTATAATGCCTGTGACATTTTCTGCGGCCCTTCCCGCATTACAAAGCTTTGGCAGGAGCAGTTTGGCTACACCATGACTGATGCAATGAGCTGTGGTAAGCCTGTTATCTCGACTTTGTCAGGCTCTATTCCAGATGTTGTTCTGCACGGCAAGACAGGTTTACTTGCAGGTGTAGAGAATCCGCATAGTTTATACAAAGCCTTGCTGCAGTTGATTGATGATGATGACCTCAGAGAAAAATTTGGCAAAAATTCAAGAAAGTTTGTGGAAGAGACGATGTCTGTTGAGATAGTTGCAAAAAAGACAGCTGATGTTTATAAAAAACTGCATTGATGCTAGAATAATTGCTGATTATCCAAAAAAGAATGTCCCTATACTGCATGAAAACTGCATACCTGCCGGTTAAAGATAAGAGCTGTTTAAACACAAATATGTATCAGGATTATCAATAAACTTTATATAATAAGATTTTTTTATACTCTTTATGAGTATTTTGACGATATTGTTGTTCTTTATTTACACTTTGGGCTTAGGTTTTTCCCTCTCATTTTTTCTTAAGAACAGCGAGAATTTCCTTGAACGTAACATAATGAGGATAGGTTTTGGCCTAGGAACTATTCCGATTCTTGGAGTGATCCTGAATATATTGAATATTCCATTAGATTGGAGAGTTTTTCTGTTATTGTCAGTTATTGCGCCAATATACTTTTTGTATGCAAATTTCAAGAAAGGCTTTGATTTTGGTTTCAAGTTGACTAAGGCAGACCTTTACACTGCAGGAGCTATTGTAATTTTCTGCATCGGATTTTTTATGTATGCTTCTGGCTCATTTTCTTATCCGTGGCTTGAAAACGGTGATCCTTGGGAATATGCTACTTCAACCCAGTATGTTGCGCAGGAAAAGACTTTTTCAAAGCCAGAGCCTTTGAGGCAAAAATTTTTGGAGACAGGAGATGTCATTTATTATACATTAGCGCATTATTCTGAGCCTTATCCTGTGGGTTTTTCTATGGTTTTTGGTTTGCTAAAGCAGACTTCTCCAAACATGATATGGACATTGAAATTCTTCAACTCGTTAATTCTTTCGCTTGGCATATTGTTTTTTTATTTTTTGGTAAGGCAGTTGACTAACAACAGCAAGATAGCACTATTATCCACACTTATTTTTTTGGCAATTCCATCATATCTCACGCATTTCATTTATTCCCAGACATTGGCAATGACCATTTTTTTCCCTGCATTATATACGATTGAGAGGACATTGATAGACAGAAAGTTTGGAATAATTGGAGCAGTTAACACTTCTTCAATTTTGATTACTCAGATGGTTTCTGCTATGTTGTTTGCCAGCGTCTTTTTAGGATCGCTTTTTATTATTTATTTGTTATTCAGCAAGAAGCAGGCAAAAACTTTGTTTGTTGTTGGAATATCTGCTGTTCTATTAGCCTCGCTTTATTGGGGAACTATGATTAATGTCTATGGGATAGATGGAATAAAAGCCCAAAATGCGATACCGACAACAACAGCACCAATAAAAGTTGGAGGTAGTGACAAGCAGTTTGTGCCTTTAAGCATTTTTTATTCATTCCAGGATAAGATTGACGGGCCTTATGGGCTTGGCTTAGGTGTTTTTGTGGTGCTGATATGTTCAATAATAATCATTACAGTATTTTGGAAAAATATATTCAGAAAAAGCGAGGCCGCTCTAGATACAAATAATAGTGGAAATGAAAAACGTAAATGGATTTCGATTGCTGTCCTTTGGCTAATTTTGATATTGATAAATATTGAAAGCGCTCCTCTGCCTATAGGATTAGTTCCTCATAGGAGCTGGCCATATCTTGCAATTGGCGCTTCAATCATCTCAGGATATGGCATATTCATGTTGATAAGTATGTTCAAAAAAAGTATTATTACAAAGAGTCTTCTATTGATTGCAATTTTTGCTTTCGTTTTCTTGACTTCATTCACATATAAGTGGCAGGAAAACACTGTAATCTGGCCTCAGCACAAGTTTGTGCATGATCCAAATGGTGATCTCGGCGGCTATCTCTGGTTAGCCTCGCTTCCAGAAGGCACTAAAGTTACTTCTCTTTGCAGGAAAGACAATGAAGTTATAAGTTTTGACAAAGCTAGCGATTCGTTGTGGGATGTGGAGCAGATTGAATTCAAGAATCAGATCCTCAATAAGACTGCTGATGAGATCAGGTCGTTTTACAAGGATAATAAATACATTTATTTCATAATAGATTCTCAGTGTGTTGAAACTCTCGGCCTTAATGAGACTAATGATAAGATTAATGAGCTTTTGTCAGCTGGCTTCCAATTAAGGCAGCCTCAGCAGTTCAAGAATTTTTTGTTGTTTGAGGTTTGATTTGTAATATTTTTGATTGGTCTTCTATCTTCATTTTTATAGAAAACTTTATAAGAATAATCCTAATATTAGGCTGCTAGGGGGTTATTAGTGTTCGATTTTTCAAACAAGGCTATAGCTTATTAGGTCAATAAGGTAGTTTAATAAAAGTCGATATTTAATATGAGTCTGATAAAAGATGTGTCGCGATGAAAGGAAAAAAGATCATGATTACAGGCGGTGCAGGTTTTATAGGTTCAGCCATAAAAAAAAAGCTTGAGAAAGACAATGAGATTGTCATCTTTGACAAGATTCTTGGCCATGATCTGTTGGATTACAAACAGCTTTCTTCAATGATGAAAGATGTTGACGTAGTTATTCATCTGGCTGCAATTGCTGGCCGTAATATTGCATTTACCCTTCCAAGAGAAACTATGGAAGTGAATGTTATCGGAACTTATAATGTACTCAATGCCATGGTGGAAAACAATGCGAAGCATATTGTTTTCGCCTCAACTTCTGAAGTTTATGGCCCAGACATTGATGATGCTAGAGAAGACCAGTTCATAAGCCAAGGTCCCCCTCAGCAGATTCGCTGGATGTATGCAACTTCTAAGTTGGCTTGCGAAAATTTTCTATTGGCTTATAGGTTAAAGCATGGCATTAAGGCTACAGTCCTTAGATATTTTAATATTTATGGTGAAGGCCAGGAGCTTACTGGTCATAATGGGGCTTTGTCTATCTTCACAATCAAATCTATAAATGGTCAGCCTTTAACAGTGAATAATGATGGCTCTCAAGTTCATACTTGGTGCCATGTTGATGATGCGGTTGATGCAACAATTAAGCTTCTTGACTGTGAAAAAGCAGACGGAGAGATCTTTAATGTTGGAAATCCTGCAACCAGGATATCTGTTAAGGAGTTGGCAGAAAAAGTAATTAAAATGACTAAAAGCACTTCGCAAATAAGATATGCAAAGATGGACAAGCCAGATATTGTTAAAAGGGTTCCAAATATTGATAAGCTGATAAAATTTACAGGTTTTGAGCCAAAAATAGGCCTTGATGAAGGGATTATGAGGGTTTCTTTATGGAAAAGCAAGTCTTGATTGTTGGAGCAAGCAGTTCAATTGGAAAAAATGTTCTTGAGCAGTTGCCATCTGGCTGGAATGTGAAAGCAACTTATTGCACTAGCTTTGATTTTTCTTCTTTTTGCAAAAAATTTCCAGATGTGACGCCAATCTGTCTTGATCTTAAGGATCCAAAAAGCATATCTGAGTTGTCTAAAAAATTTTCTTCATTTGACATAATTATCTACATTGCTGCCAATTCTGATCCTAAGAAGAGCATTATCGATCCATCAAATGACTTAATGGTGAATGCAAATGGTGTGATTGGCCTGCTTGAGAATGTTTCCTGCAAGCGCTTCATCTATATTTCATCTGGTGCTGTTTATCTTGACAATAAGTTTCCTTATGTCATCTCAAAGCTTGCTGGCGAGCAATATGTCTCTTGGTATGCAAAAACTAAAGGTTTTGAATATGTTGTCTTGAGGCTTTTTGAGGCATTTGGCCCTTACAGCCCTGAAAGGAAGATTTTCAGGAAAGTTGCAGAAGCTATTTCAAAAGGTGAAAAGTCTATCACGCTATATGGTGATGGCACAAATCTTGTTGATCCTTTATACATTTCTGAGACTGCACGCGGCATTATTGCTGCTGCACAAGGTAAAAAAAGCAATGTAACAATTGATCTATGTACTGGAAACCCTATAAGCATCAATGAGGTTGTTATGAAAATTGCAAATATTTTTAAGGCAAAGGTCAATCTTAAGCACCAGGGTGAACCTGTTGAAAAGGTCTTTTTTAAAGGGAATCCAAAACCGATGAAGGACTTTTTTGGATTTGCTCCAGAGATAAGTTTTGAAGAAGGCATGAGATTATGGAAGGAAAGGAACCTAATCTAGATAATGGGAAAAAGATAAGGATTGGACTTCTTGGCTGCGGCAGGGTTGCACCTTATCATCTTCATGCGATCAGCAAGATTCCAAAATGCGAATTAGCTGCTGTTTGTGATATTGTGGAAGAAAAAGCAAAAGTTATTGCTTTGAAAAACAATGTTCGTTATTACACAAGATATGAAGATATGTTATTGGATAGGAGCATTGATCTGATAAGTGTATGTACACCTCACGGCCTTCATGCAGAGCACGCGATCAAGGCAGCAAATTCTGGTAAGCATGTCATTACAGAAAAGCCGATGGCCATGAACATTAATGACGCCGATCTGATGATAGAGGCATGCAAAAGGAATAATGTGAGATTGTTTGTTATTAAGCAGAACCGTTATAATCCTCCTGTTATTAAAGCAAGGGAAGCTTTGGAAAAAGGAAGATTTGGAAAGCTTATTCTTTTGAACACAACTGTCTTTTGGACTAGGCCTCAGAACTATTTTGATATGGATGCTTGGCGAGGCACAAAAGCTATGGATGGTGGCGTTATCATGAATCAGGCCTCTCATCATATTGATCTTGTCCAGTGGTTTGGCGGCGATGTTGAGAGTGTTTTTGCCTATGGCAACACTTTGACTCATTCATTTGAAGTAGAGGATACAGCTGTTGTCTCATTAAAGTTTAAGAATGGCGCTATGGGTGTTATCCAAGGAACAACTTCCACATTTCCAAAGAATCTTGAAGGCTCTTTGACTATTCTTGGTGAAAAAGGCACTGTAAAGATTGGTGGCTTTGCTGTCAATAAGCTTGATCACTGGGATTTTGAAGATTTTAGGTCAGAAGATGAGTGGATTAAGGAAATGCATTCAGAGCCTCCAAATGAATATGGCTTTGGCCATCTGGAGCTTTACAAAGACGTTATTGGAGCCTTATTTTATGGAAAAAAGACGATGATGACAGGTGAAGAAGGCAGAAAAAGCCTTGAGCTGATCCAGGCGATCTATCTTTCGATGCAAACTGGTAAAGAGATAAAACTGCCTCTTAAAATTTAATGATGTTAAAAAATAGTTTATGCTAAAATATTATTCGTGTTGATTAAAAATGTTGGATTATTATGGCAAAAACATATAAAAAAGTGGTGTTGGGAAAAAACTCAAAGATTGATGAAGATGTGATTCTAGGTTATCCTCCTAGGGGAAAGAATGATGGTGACCTTGCTACATCTATAGGTGATAATGCTGTCATAAGGTCTCAGACAATAATTTATTCAGGCAACATCATCGGAAATAATTTTCAGACTGGTCCAGGGGTAAAGATCCGAGAGGAAAATAAGATTGGAGATGGTGTAAGTGTTGGGACATTGTCTGTTGTTGAACATCATGTTGTTATAGAAGACAATGTGCGCATCCATACACAGGCATTTATTCCAGAATACACAATATTGAAAAAAGGCTGCTGGATTGGCCCAAATGTTTGCATTACAAATGCGTTGTATCCTAATTCTCCGACAACAAAAGACAATCTTGTTGGCGTTACGATTGAAGAGGGAGCTGTTGTCGGCGCAAATGCAACCATCCTTCCAGGTATCACGATTGGAAAAAATGCTTTGGTTGGTGCAGGCAGTGTTGTCACAAAAAATGTTGCTGCAGACACAGTTGTTGCAGGTAATCCAGCACGATTCATAAAGAACAAGAGCGACCTTCATTATGATGATGGCAAGAAGCCATACAGCTGATATTTTTTAGTTGGTTTTAGCCATGGCTTGTCTTTTCCACTGCATCTAAATCTGTAATGTTCTAGAATCATTAATTTTATAAATGACAGTTCTTCTCTGAAGCTATGATACCATTAGTTGACTTGAAAGCGCAGTATTTGTCAATAAAAGAAGAGATAGATATAGCTATCAAGGATACTGTTGACAATTCTGTATTTATCAAAGGGAAGAAAGTCGAGCAGTTTGAGGATGAGTTTGCAAGATTCTGCGATGCAAAATATTCTGTTGGCTGCTCTAATGGCACTTCTGCGATCTATGCTGCATTGAAAGCTTTGGATATCAGCCCAAGTGACGAAGTTATCATTCCGTCACATACTTTTATCGGTACAGCTGAACCAGTGATTCTTGCAGGAGCAAAAATTGTTTTTGCAGATATTGATTCAAATACTTATAGCGTCTCTCCATCTAGCATAAAGAAATTGATAACAGACAAGACAAAAGCGATTATTCCTGTTCATCTTTATGGAAATCCTGCTCCGATGGACGAAATAATGGAGATAGCAGTCGATCACGATCTCAAGATTATTGAAGATTGCGCCCAGGCTCATGGTGCCGAATTTAAGGGTAAAAAAGTCGGCACGTTTGGTGATATTGGCTGTTTTAGCTTTTATCCTGGAAAAAATATTGGTGCATTTGGTGATGCTGGTGCCGTCGTAACTAACAGCAAAAGATTAGCTGAAAAGATGTCCTCTTTTGTTGATCATGGCCGTATTCCAGGTGAGAAGTATCTTCATGATATGGAAGGTTTTAATTTCAGGATAGATACATTGCAGGCTGCTATCTTGTCTGTGAAGCTCAAACATCTGCATGGTTGGAATGAAAAAAGGAGGGCTCATGCAAAAATGTACAATGATCTTCTTTCCGGTTTAGTTGTCTTGCCAAAAGAGACGCCAAATGCAAAGAGTGTATATCATCTTTTTGTAGTTCAAGTGCCAAATAGGGATCCATTGCTAAAATATTTGAATGATAATGGGATTGGTGCAGGCATTCATTATCCTGTCCCGCTGCATCTGCAGCCAGTGTTCAGAAATCATCCGTCAAAAAATCTGGGCGTGACTGAAGCTGTCTCAAAAAAGATTATTTCTCTTCCAATGTTTCCAGAGCTTTCTGGTGCAGATATTGAATTGGTGTGTGATGTTCTAAAAAATGGCCTGAAGAGATGACAAGATGGTATTAAAAGCGAAAAAATCCACAAAACCTTTAGTCACTTTCTATATCCTTAGCTATAATGAAAAAGATTACATCAAGGGAGCGATCAGATCTATCGAGAATATTGATTTTGATCATCCTATCCAGATAATAATAATCGACAATGGTTCTGTTGATGGAACAATTCCATATCTTCAGAAGAGCTTTCCTCAGCATCAATTGATAGAAAGCGGGAAGAATATGGGAACTGCTGCTTTTAATCTTGCAATTCCTTTTACTAGAGGAAAATATATCGCATTTTTGGCTTCAGACATGACTGTTGAGAAAGATAGCATTAAGATTCTTGTGGATTATATGGAAAATCATAAGGATGTTGGTGGCCTTCATCCAAAATTCAAGAATTTTGAGAAAAAAGAGACTCTGGAGGATTATGTTTTTTCCAGGTCATTTTACTGGATGTCGATAAGCACATTGAACACTATCCGTGGTGCAATGTCTCTTGGCCCTGGTTTTGTCAGGACAGAAATAATCAAGAAGATTGGCGGCATATATGATCCATTTTACTTTTATTCTTATGAAGACCAGGATTTGGCTATGAGGATAAAGCTTTTCGGCTATCAGGTTCTTTTCCATCCAAAAGCTGTATTTTATCATCTGGGCAATGTTGGTTTTAAGAAGACCAGGACAGATTCACAGAGGATCTTTCTGTCCACAAGGAATCAGACTATTACGATGATTAAGATCAGCGCATTTCACAATCTGGTTTGGACATTGCCTTATATGCTCCTTATCAGGTCTGCAGTAATCTTGTATGATTTAGTCCGCCTTAGGTTCAGTAATGCCTTTGCAAGGCTCAAAGGCTCTTTTTGGGTTTTGGCTAACCTTCACTTTGTCTTAAGGAAGAGAATGGATACTCAGGTGTTAAGGCATGTCAAGGACTCGTTTATTTTTGACCAGGCAGATGAATTGCAGTTTATTTATCATGTCCTAAAGAAGATTTTGACTTTTAAAAGTGTTGAAGTGCATTATTGATGGCAAATGAAAAATCTTTTACAGGAAAGAAGATAAGTGTTGTGGTGCTTAATTGGAACGGTATTGATGACACTCTTAAATGCATTGAAAGTGTCAAAAGGCTTGACTATCCAGATTATGATATTGTTGTTTTGGATAATGGAAGCAAGGGTGATGATATTTTTATACTTAAGAAAGTTAAGGGTATAAATTTTATCGATAATAAGGATAATCTTGGTTTTGCAGAAGGCAATAATGTTGGCATAAATTATGCATTAAAAAATGGTGCAGATGCTGTTTTTCTTTTAAATAATGACACTTTAATCGATTCCAAAGCATTGAAGCATCTTGCTCTAAAGCTTTTTTCTGATGATAAGATCGGTATTGTTGGCCCTAAGATTTACTATTTTGACAACAAGACTCTGTGGTTTGCCGGAGGTACAATAAATTATTTTGTTGGAGACCCTCATCATATTGGAGACAAGGAGCTAGATCATGGTCAATACAATAAGGAATCAGAAACTGACTATATCACAGGAGCTGCAATGCTTGTCAAGAAAGAGGTTTTTGATAAGATTGGGTTGTTGGATAAGGATTTCTTTGCTTTTTATGAAGAATTGGACTTTAATGTCAGGGCAAGAAAAGCTGGGTTTGGCAGATGGTATGTTCCTAAGGCAAAGGTTAAGCATAAGGTTTCTGCCTCTGCAGGCAGGTCTTCTCCGATGATTATTATGCTTAACATGAGGAACCGCTTGATATTCATGAGAAAAAATGCGCCTTGGTATTCATGGTTTACGTTTCCATTCTTTTATCTGTTTACTCTGGTTTCTTTGGTGATCTATAAGTTATTTAAGCTCGAATTCAAATGTGTTTCAGCTGCATTGGTTGGTTTTTTTCAGGGTCTAGCGTACAGGAAGAAAAAAGTGACTGGATTAATTCCAGATAATAAGACTGCTTAATTTTGGAAATTCAGAATTTTATTTGTTTAAGGCAGAATTGTAGACTTCTATTGTTTTATGTGACACAGATTTCCAGTCTGCTTCTTTTCTGTAGTCAATTATTCCGCTCTGCAGTTGGTCATAAGATTTGATTGCAGTCCTTATACCTTCAGAAAGATTCATAGCATCATTTGCCTTGACAACAATTCCAGAGCCGAATTGCTCCACAACTTCGTGAACCGCTCCTGCATCTGTCACAACAACGGGCAGCCCATACGAGAATGCGTCATGCAGCGCAGCTGATTGGTATGGCGCCCAAAGGTAGGGCATTATCATCAGGTCTGCTTCCTCAAAAAGCTCTGTTTTTCTTTTTTCTTGAACCCATCCAAATTCGAGTTGCACATTATCGAGCTTTAATTCCTTCTTGATAGCTATTAATTCATCAAGATATGATTTTTTGATGTTGTCTCCAAGCTTTCCTGCAACAGTTAAATTAAAGTCTCTTAGCTTGTCCATAGCGTTAAGCAGTATATGGACTCCTTTGTTCTGTGATATAAGTCCGAAGAACAAAAGGTTTTTGTGTTTTCGAAGGTGTAGTTTTTTTGATTTTATTCCCATATATACTGTTTCGATATTGTTGGTCTTGAAGCTCTTTTCAAGATATTTTCTCTGAATATCTGTATGCACAATTACTTTTGTTGCAGATTTTACAACAAAATACTCAATCATGTTAAGCAGAAAACTCTTGATGCTGTTTTTCTTGTAGTAAACTTCATGAAATGTCACTATTACAGGCACTTTCTGCTTTAGTGCAAATATCATGTTCAGATTTAATGTTTTTTTGGAGAAATATGGGGCTATATGTTGTATGTGCAATGCATGCAGTTTCTCTTTTTCGATTATTTGTGCAAGTTCTTTTCTTAATTTAAAAGAACTAAAATCAACCTGATAGTCGCTTTCTGAATCCTTTTGGCCTATCTTTATGACTTTTACTCCGTCATTGATCAGTTGTCCAATAAGGTTTTCTGTGTATATTGCTATGCCGTCTTCTGCTGGGCTGTATTTGCTTAATATTCCTATTCTCATATTCCAATTCTCATTTTGTCATCTTTATATCCTATCTTAGCATCTTTGCTGCTTTTTTGTAGGTCTCCTGGACACTTATTTTTTCCATTCCACCCTTTGTTAGATAGTCTGCTTTTATTCCTTTCTTTAATAACTCTGGTTGTTTCCATATAAAAAGACTTTTGTTGTCTAAAGGTGCTTTTTCATTTGGGTTTGTCGGCCCGAATAATGACAGCACTTTTGTTCCAGAGCAACTTGCCATGTGCATAGGCCCTGAGTCATGGGTTATGAAAAGTTCTGTTTTTTTCATGAGTAATATGCTTTGGTTTATGTTAAGGCCAGCGCAGTTATGCACATTCTCATTAGAGAGCTTTATTCTGATTTGCTCCAGCTCATTTTTCTCAGAAGGCCCTCCAAATAATAGTATTGTTGCGCGTCTTTCCAGCAATTTTTTCATAAGTTCAAAATATCTCGTTTCAGGCCATCTCCTGTTCATTGCATTTTCCCCCGGATTTGTGGCAGACAATGGAGCTATGCCAATAAGGGTCTTATTGATTTTATTACTAATTGTTTTTTTGAGAAATTTCCCGGCTATCTTTATATCCTCTTCTGATGGAAAAACCTCTGTCCTGTAGTTTTTTGCATGATGATTGTAGGGTTCCAGCAGTCTTAAGTATTCTTTTATGTGGTGATTTCCCCATTTCATCTTTACTGGATTGGTCAATGCAAATCCTTCTCCATCTCTGTCAAATCCGATAGTGCATTGAATTTTAAGTAGTTTCGCAAATATATTTAGCAGGTATGATCTGTCAAGCACAAAGCATAAGTCATATTTCTCTTTTCTAAGTTGTCTTGCCAGCTTTAATACTCCAATAAGCCTTTTTTTCAGCATGATTTTTTCGTCAAATCCTATTATGTTGCCAATATTTGGGTTGTTGTAAAGCACTTCTTTAGACCAATTTCCAACCAAATAGTCTTTTTTTGCTTTTGGAAACAGTTTTCTTATTTCTCTCAGAAGAGGTGTAGTCATGATTACGTCGCCGATTGCTCCTGTCTTGATCAGAAGTATTTTTTTGGGTTTAATTATAGGTGCTTTATGTTTTTCAGAAAAAAACAGCTTTAAAAGCATAATTTTTAAATCATTCATATTTTTCACTTCAATTGATTGGAGTATATTATTTGTTTTAAATCTTTCTTTTATAGAAGGCTAGCTTGTTTGCTTGTCTATTATAGCTATATCACTTATTGAGTTTAGAGAAATCCAGTTCATCATCTTGGACATATTCCAATCCTAGTTGGATTGCAATGTAAGCTTTCTGTGTCTCTCTTCCGATATATGCAGCATGGTCTGGCCTGTCAATTATCTTTTCCCTAAGGATTGTTTGGTATATATCTATTGGCTTTTTTCCCTTAATGACATACTTTACTTCATTTGGTCTTTCACAGAATCCTAGCTCAATTTCTTTTTTGTCTGGGTTTATCCTTATCAGGAAGTATCCTTTTGGGTCCAATTTAAATTCTTTGGCGTCATTATATTCAGCTATTATTGTTTTTGATCCTTGTTCTTTTACATTTGTGTCATAAAGCACTTTGCCCGATTCTGCCTCACTTATCCGGATGGCATTTACTGGGCAGCTTTCAGCGGCAGATACAGCTTTTTTTATGCCTTCTTCATCAAGGTCGCGGATAAGTGCAAAAACTCCTTCAGTTATTTCTTCTTTTCCCCCAATTAAGACAGCAAAATTGCTTTCATCTGCTCTGAAATGTGCGGAATCTTCCTGTATGCAGTTAAGTGTTCCGACACAGATGTTCTGATAGTATTCTATTTTTATTTTAGTCATAAATTTCAACTCTAGCCAAACCAATTTGTAGAAAAGAATAGCCTTAGGTCATCGATTATCTGTCCATTGAACAAGCTTCGGAAGCCTCTTCTCACAATATATGATGGCCGCAGATAGAATTCTTTGTAGGCTTTTTTGTAATATTTGTTTATGATTTCATGGGATAATGTTGGATGATTATATACTTGTTTTCCAGAATGGAAATTGTAGTCATCCCATTTTTCTGAAGTTATGTATTTGCCCTTCCATTCGTCATATATTGGTGTTGATGGCAAAGGTATCATTATGCCGAATTTTGCGATATCAGGATCGCATGTCTTTGCAAAATCTATTGTTTCCTGCATTGTCTTTTCAGTGTCATTTGGAAGCCCAAACATAAAGAAACCGTATGCGGCAAGGCCAACTTCTTTGCATAGCTTAAATGCTGCTATTACTTGCTTTGGTGTCTGTTCTTTGTGTATCCTGTCTAATACTTCCTGATTTCCTGATTCTGCTCCAAAAGATACTCTGTAGCATCCTGCTTTTTTCATAAGTGTCAAGAGCTCTTTATCAACTCTGTCTGCTCTTATCCCATTCGGACAAGCCCATATGATTTTTATTTTCTGGTCGATCAGCTTTTTGCATATCTGCTTGACTCTTATCTGATTTGTGGTAAACATATCATCATTTATGTGTATCTCCTTGACTCCCATATCAACAAGCATCTTTATTTCCTGGACTGTCCTGTCTACTGATTTGCATCTGAAGTTTCTCCCGAATACTGCCTTGGTGCAATAGGTGCATCCCCATGCGCATCCTCTGCTTGTTTCAATTGACATTACTGGCTGTTTCCTGCAAAAGCTTTTTGGCATCTTATAATCATGTATATTTATCAGCTCATACATCGGTATGGGTATTTCATCCAGGTTCATTATCCACGGCCTTTTCTCTGTCTTGACAACTTCTCCATTTTCCTTGCTAAAAGCTATTCCTTTTATCTCATCCCATCTTTTTTTCGGTGTTGTTAATAATTCTGCAAGGGCAAACTCTCCCTCGCCAAATATAGCTACGTCATACAGTGATTCCTTTACAAGCTCTGCTGGTTTTGCTGAGGCATGCGCTCCTCCCGTAACTAGGAGTATCTCTTCATTATAGTCCTTGACTAGCTTCGCGATTCTCTGGCATTGGCTGTAAAGAGCTGATGCAAATGTTACTCCAACACAGGTTGGGTTTGTTTCTGTAAGTTTTTGCTTGACAGCATCATATATTTTGTCCTTGTCCACAAGATCAAGGTCGATTAGTTCAACTGGAATGTTGTGCTGCTTTAATGCTCCGGCAACCGTAAGCAAGTTTGTAGGTGGATAATGAGGAACTGAATTCTTTAAGTTTGTATCTTTATATATCTCAAACATTGATGGATTTATAAGTAGAACTTTGTTTTCCATATATATAGTCAAAAAGCAGGCATTAATAAAGTTTATGTTTATAGAAAAGATGGATGCTTAGGTAAAACACTTGCAATTGTTGTCTTAGAGCTGCAAGTTAGTTTTATCATGCAAATTTATATAAATTACCTTATTTTAATTCAATAAATGATAGACATTAATAAGAGGAATATTATTTATCTGATTTTCATAGTGCTTTTGGCGCTTTTTTTCTTTAGGAATTATGCTTTTCAGCTTGACGAACAGTTTGGTGGAGATTTGGTTCTTTTCTATCTTCCAAGGGCAACTTTTGTCCAGCAGTCCATTCAAGAGCATGGCAATGTTTTTCCTGAGTGGAACCATTATGTGTTCAGTGGAACTCCTTATTATTCCAGAGCAAATGCTCTTGGCTTCAATTATCTGCTTGGTCCATTTCTCCTTTTCCTTAAGCCTTTGGCAGCAATAAAGCTCAGCCTCGTCTTAGGTATAATTCTTGCTGGCATTGCTATGTATTGGCTTGTTTATGAAATAAGTAAGAGCCCTGAAGCAAGCCTAGTCAGTTCTCTTGTTTTCATGTTCAATGGCTACATTTTGGTCTCAATTTTCCATTGGGGTTGGGTTCCTTATGCCTATGCTTATCCATTGACGCCATTGGTCATTCTTTTTGTCATTAAGGCTTTGAAAGAAAAGGCTGTTATTTATTCCATTCTTGCCGGGCTCTGTCTTGCTTTGCAGATACATGCAGGAACTGGCATAATTTTTCTTTACACAACTCTTGCAGTAAACTTGTACTTATTGGTTTGGCTTATTGGAAAAGGCTTTAAAAAAAGGCTTTCGAAAGTTTTATTGGTTGGTTTCATTATGTATTTGTTTGCTTTCGGTTTTGCTGCTCTTAAGATTCTGCCTGTTCAGGGACCTGAAGCTTCTAACAGGATATTAAGTTATGAAGAGACGTCTGGCAGAAGTTTGTTGATATCAGATTTGTTCAAGGCATTGGTTGAATCACCCTTGCAGGGGCTTGGTTATCCTCAGACTCTTAACAGCAAAATTGGAATTATTGCCGTATTATTGGCTGCATTTGCTATTGTTATGAGATGGAGGAATAAGAATATTCTTTTCTTTTCATTGGTTTGCCTTTTCTCAGTTCTGATTTCTATGGACACTTTTTTTCAGTATGCCTTGTGGAAATTTTACCCGGCTTGGACAAGTATGAGATACGCTAATCGTGGATTGTTCCTATTTGTGACTTTTGGATCGATACTTGCAGGTCTTGGCGCTTATTACTTTAGTTCGTTCCTGAAAGACAAGTTAAAGCTAAGTGACAAGAAAATGTCTGCAGCTTTTATTGTTTTGGTCTTGCTTATCGTTTTTAATCTGCTCGTCTTCGGTGTTGGCCCAACTAGGTATGATCCGAATGATAGGTACACTTATTTCAATATTGAAGATGCAGTTTCACAAAATGAGGTGATGCAATATATCTCAGATCAGCCTGGCTTGTTTCGTATGCATGTTTTTGAGACTCGTGGCATTGATTGGGGTACTGAATTTTATACTTTGCCTCTTGGTCTTGAGCAGATCTATGGTTATGAGAGTATCTGGAATCCTGAATATTTTAATGAATATCTTGGATTAGCTTTAAGGGATCCTCCTAAGTTTTGGGGAATCTTAAATACAAAGTATTTGACCTCTACCGTGCCGTTAAACATTTCTGGCTTAACTTTTATAAAGAAATTTGGTGTGTGCGCTTCATGTTTTCCAACTATTCCAGAATTGTCGAAAGGATACGGCCCTTATCTTTACGAGAATGACTTGTTTGTCCCAAGGATGTACCTTGTCGATAATGCAATACTTGTTCTTGGGCCTGATGGAAGTGGCGAAGGAGCTGCAAAAAATATTATGTATGCTTTATTGCTCAGCCAAAAGTTTAATCCGATGCAAAGCGTTGTTGTGATTGGAAAATCAAAGATTTCTTATTATTCTTTGGCTGAACTTTCAAGATATAAAGCCTTGATTTTAGGCCCTGGCTCAATTAGTCAGTCTGATTTTGCATTGCTTCAGGATTATGTCAACAAAGGAGGCATTATCTTGCCTGATTTCCTTCATGATAAGAATGATATGTCCAATTCAGATATTGATCACCTATTTGGCTCTTTTGCTAATGAAACTGCTATTGTTGTCAGCGACTCTGCAAGAAACATTATTTCATTTGAAAAAAATATATTAACCCTTCCAGATGCCAAAAATAAGTTTTTGGTGCTTAGCGAGACTTATTCTTTATATGACAGCTGGTCTGCTGCTGCTGATTCATATAATCTTCCTATTCTTAGGGCTGATGGTGTTGTCTCAGCAGTTTACTTAGATAAGCCATATGATAGGATTGCTTTCACTTTTAGGGATAAAAGTTTTATGCTTGGAAAATGGATTACGGCATTTACATTTATTATTGCAATATCTTATTTTGTTTTCATGTATTTTAGTAAGAAAAAACCAATCAAAGCAGATCAAGAACCAGCCAATCAAGCGCCTAAAACAGATAGTTCGGAGCAAGGTTGATTTTGCTTAATCTCAATCAATTTATTTGAGTTTTTATTCTGCTTCCTTGCGATTTCACCAATCATATTCTGCGGTTGAAATCGGAACTTAATAATTTTAAGTTTTCTCATTTTTTTTTAATTATTGGATTTACTTAATATTAAGTTGTGCTTCCTTGCATTTTCACAATAGTGTGTTGTGCAGTTGAAGAAGTAACTTATCCTTTTTTATTTTATGATGTTTCTGAGTCATTTATTCTGTATCATTCCGTTTTCACCAAGCATATTGTTAGCTTGAAAACGTAAATTATTTAATTTTTAATTTATTTACTTATTTTTTTGTTTAATCTTAATATATTGAACTAACAATCATTTATGTGATCATAGTAATAAGAAAAATTGTTTATTGATTCAGCAGTTGATCATTTCTTTATATTTTTCATCTCCTGATCAATCATCATCTTCACCAATTCCTTAAATCCAATCTCAGGTTTCCATAAAAGATTTTTCCTTGCTTTGCTGCTGTCACCGACAAGGACACCATGCTCTGGCTTTCTCATAAATCTCTCATCTGCTTCATAATATTTATTGTAGTCAAGTCCTAGATGTGAAAATGAAAGCTCAACTAGCTCTCTGATCTTATGTTTTTCTCCTGTAGCTATCACATAGTCTTCTGGTTTTTCCTGTTGTAGTATCATCCACATTGCTTTTACATAATCTCCTGCAAATCCTTGGTCTCTATAGGTGTCTAAAGTGCCCATCTTCAATTTGTCCTTAATTCCTAATTTAATTTCAACTGCTGTTTTCGTCACTTTTCTCATTATTGCTTCTGGGCTTCTTCTTGGAGATTCATGATTAAATAGTATTCCGATTCCACAGAACATCCCATGATTTTCTCTGTAGAAATGTGTTAATAGGTGTGCTGCTAATTTTGATATTGCATATGGTGTCTTTGGATTAAACAGCGTTTTTTCGTCTTGTGGGCTTTTTTCAACATCCCCATACATTGCTGAGCTTGATGCCTGGAAAAACTTTATTTTTCTAGCTGTATCAACAATTTTGATTGCTTCAAGAAGGTTTTGGACACCAACAACATTTATCTGGAATGTGTATGATGGCGGATTTTTTGTGTCTTGTATAAGGCTTTGTGCAGCAAGATTATAGACTTCATTTGGTTTGACTAGCTGTAAAGCTTTGATCAGCGATTCCTGATTTAATAGGTCTCCTTTTGCAAGATTTATTTTTCCTTTTATGTTCCTTAGGTTTGCCCTGTCTTCTATTTTTTTGTCTGATCTGTCTAGCCCAAAGACTTCATACCCTTTTTGCAGCAGGAATTCTGCCAAGTATGAGCCGTCTTGCCCTGCAATGCCTGTAATCAACGCTCTTTTTGCCATTGTTGGATATTCCTTTAGTTCCATCATAAACAGATTCATTAAAAAATTCCAACATGGGTGAATACTGACTGGAGAGGGAATTCCCATACATAGTGTGGGAATTTCCTTTCGGAACAGCATTTTGCAAAGCAAAATGTGTGTATGAGCCCTATGTTGTTGGAATTTTTTATTCTTTTTGTCAAATCTTGATTAATATATTATCAAAATGAAAGGAGACACTATAGATGCGTTATAGTATAGAAACATATTTAAATATTTGGTATTTATGCAAGTTTATGAAAAAAATAGCTCATAGGATCGGTTTTGGCGTTCCAAATATTGATGACAAAGCCAAAAAGTATGTTATGGATGTCCTAAACACACAGAGATTGAGTTATGGCCCTTATTGTAAAAAGCTTGAGGATTTCACAGCTAATTGGCATGGCGCAAAATATGGTGTTGTGTCTAATAGCGGAACTTCTGCTTTAAGGGTTGCAGTTGCGACATTAAAAGAGCTTCATAACTGGAAGGATAATGATGAGATCATCTGCCCTTCTTCTACATTTGTTGCAACTTCTAATGTTGTCATCATGAATAATTTAAAGCCTGTTTTTGTTGATGTTGAAAAAGAGTATTACTGCATTGATCCAAAACTGATTGAAGCAAAGATAACAAATAAAACTAGGGCAATTATGGTTGTTCATCATTATGGCCTTCCTGCTGATATGTTTCCCATATTGGATATTGCAAAAAAGCACAACCTAAAGGTTATTGAAGATTCTTGTGAGACTTGGTTTGCAAAATACAATGGAAAGCCTGCAGGATGTCTTGGAGATATTGGCTGTTTTTCAACTTATGTTGCTCATAATATTACAACAGGAGTTGGCGGTATCTCGATTACAAATAATGAGCTCTATGCTAAGATTATGAGGAGTTATTGCAATCACGGCAGAAATCCGATCTATATAAGCATTGATGATGATTTTGGCAAGAGAGAAGATGAGTTGCAGGGCATTATTGACAAAAGGTTTTCTTTTGAGCGCCTTGGCTACAGCTTTAGGATTACTGAGATGGAAGCTGCCTTAGGTGTTGCTCAGCTTGAGCGCTGGGAATCTATCATCAGCAAGCGCCAGGAAAATGCTCAATATTTTACAGAGCATCTCAAAAAATTTGAGAAATATCTTCAGCTTCCAAAGATCAGGCCAGGTTGTTCACATTCTTTCATGATGTATCCTGTTGTGATCAAGGATCCAAGGATAAAAAAGAAGGATCTGGTTTTGTTTTTGGAAAACAATAATGTTACAACAAGGAATATGAATCCTTTGATGCGCCAGCCTATCTATCTGAAGCTTTTTGGCGACTTGTACAAGCAATATCCTGTTACTCAATGGATTGATGAGAATGGCTTTTACTTTGGCTGCCATCAGGAACTTACTTTAGAAGAAAAGGATTATATAATCGCTTTATTTACAGAGTTTTTTGATAGCTTTGAGAAAGGGTTAAATTAATAAATTATGTTAAATAGGTTACTATTTGGATAGTATGAATTAAGATTATTCAATTAATATTGATAAGGTAATAAAAAATAGAGAATTGGGGGGATTAGATTGGTAAAAGCGCTTATTACTGGAATAACAGGTTTTGTCGGTTCGCATCTTGCTGAGTTCCTTTTGTCTAAAGGTGAAGATGTTTATGGAACTTATCGTTGGAGAAGCCCAAAAGATAATATTAAGCATATACTTAACAAGATAACATTAGTGCCCTGCGAATTAAGAGACCCATTTTCTTGTTATGAAGCGATTAAAACAGTTAAGCCAGATGTGATCTATCATTTGGCTGCTCAGAGTTATGTGCCCGTAAGCTTTACTCAGCCTAGTGACACTATTGAAACTAATGTTATTGGTACAGTAAATTTGTTAGAAGCAGTTAGGAAAAACAATATTGATCCAGTTATCCATGTCTGCTCTTCTTCTGAAGTCTATGGCAATCCGACTAAAGATGAGGTTCCTATGAAAGAAACTAATCCTTTGAGGCCTTACTCTCCTTATGGTGTTTCCAAAGTTGGAGAAGATATGGTTGCCTACCAATACTGGCTTTGCTATAAGATGAAGATTATCAGGACTAGGATGTTTACTCATACTGGCCCAAGGAGAGGAGAAGTTTTTGCAATGTCTGCATTTGCAAAACAGATAGCTATGATAGAAGCTGGAAAACAGCCTCCTATTGTCCGTGTGGGTAATCTAGATTCCGTAAGGACATTTGCTGATGTAAGAGATACTGTTAGGGCATATTGGCTTCTTACTAGGATGTGCCCTGCTGGTGAAGTTTATAATATTGGCGGCGAGAAGTCTATGACTATAAGAGAGCTTTTGGATCATCTTCTTGCTTTAAGCCCGATGAAGGATAAGATATCTATTAAGGTTGATCCTGCTTTGTTAAGGCCGTCTGATGTGACTTTGCAGATACCTGACGTAAGCAAGTTCAAGAAAGCAACTGGCTGGAAAGCAGAGATCCCTTTTGAGAAGACTGCAAAAGACATTCTTGATTTTTGGAGGGAGAAAGTCAAGACAGAAGAAATGAGCAAGGATGAGCTTGCTAATCTTTATCAGCTAGGTAAGTAATATGGATCTTACAGTTGTTCTTCCAACATTGAATGAAGCAGAGAATCTTCCTGTCCTTATTCCAAGGATAGAATCTTTTTTTAAAAAGCATGATTTAGATGCAGAGATTCTTGTTGTTGACGACATTGGTCACGATAAGACTCCTCAAGTTGCCTATAAGCTGAATGAAAAATACAAGAATATCCGGGTTATCGAAAGAAAGGTCCGCCAGGGTGCTGGAGCAGCTCATCTTGATGGTATTAAGGATGCAAAAGGTGATATCATTATTTCCATGGAAGCAGATAATTCCTGCGATCCAGAAGACATGGCTAAAATATTAAAAAAGATTGATGAAGGCTATGATGTTGTCGTTGCTTCTAGATATATGAAAGGTGGCCAAAGCAAGAAATCTTTTTTTGGAGCTCTGCCCAGCAAGCTTGGAAATCTTTTTATCTCGATAATTCATGGCATTCCTGTCCATGATTTCACATTTGCTTATCGCGGTTTTAAAAAAAGTGTTGTTCCAAAGCTAAATCTAATTGAAAAAGATGGCAATCCTTTTCTGATGGAATTTGTCGTCAAGTCAAAGCATTCTGCAAGAGCAAAGATTGCTGAAGTCCCAGTTGTGTTTGCAAAGCGCCATAAAGGCATTTCAAAGAACAAAGTTCTAGGTGCAATGAAAAGGACTTTAATTGCAACTGTTAGGATTAGGTTGACTGGGGAGTAAGGTTGGAAGCATCTCAAATCCTGAATTTGGTCTAAGAAGAGTTTCCTTTCCAGTTCAATAAAAAGAAGTTTGTTAATTGCACATAATTCTGTTATGCTCTTTTCCCTTACAATATGTGAGAAAGTTTTGACTGAAGATTAATTTTGAGTTGCCAATCAATTAGAGTGAAAGGAGCCTAAAATTAAGAAATAAAGGGCTTTAATACTAATATCTACTAATAACTGCTAAATTAGCAGATAAATTCAAAGATTGTAACTAATCATTCTCAGTAGTATTATAGATAAGTATACTATACCAAACCCCTATCAACGGGCTCTAGTTGTCTAAGCCACGAAAAACAGCTTTCGGCAGGATCTTTTTTCACTTGCGGATATGTTACTCTTCTTACCACCAGTAGGATAAGGCTTACTGTGCACTAGGTTAGAGTAAGTTAACCTTAAAGATAATAAAGGCAGATAGTACAAAAGTTAACCAAAATTGTATTATGAAGAAATAAAATGCTAATCTAATGAATTACCAGACAAAGTCCGCAATAATCCTTATTTCCAATCAATATCGATTAAAGTTCCAAATTTGGATAAATGATTGATTTCCATCAATAGAAAGATTAAGTTATTGACGAAATGTGTTATATAAATATCAAAAATGACCAATACTGTTCATTAGTAAAAGAAACTTTTATATATTAGTAATGAACACTATTATAAAATGATGCTCAAAAACACATTATTAAAGATTGTGCAGGAACAAAAAGCCGAGATTAGCAAGAAAGATGAAGGAATAAAAAGAGAAGCGCTAAAAAACATAGATACAGATATCATATATACCACAATTATCTCTGGCATAAGGAGATGTGGAAAATCCACGTTGCTGAGGCAGATAATAAGCAAGAGGAAAAATTATAATTATTTTAATTTTGAAGATCCCAGGGCAATAGACTTTGAACTCCAAGATTTTGAAAAGCTTGAAGAGGTTTTCTTGGAGATAAATGGAAAAACCAGCTATTACTTTTTTGATGAGATACAGAACATCAGCGGATGGGAAAGGCAAATAAGAAAACTTCATGACAACAAAGCCTGCATATTCATAACTGGAAGCAACGCATCATTGCTAAGCAAAGAGTTAGGGACAAAGCTGACAGGAAGATACATAATCCATGAATTATACCCATTCTCCTACCAGGAATCGCTTAGACTCACAAAACAGAAGGATTCAATAAAAGCATTCGAGAGCTATCTAAACAAGGGAGGATTTCCAGACTTCCTAAAATACGAAAAAATTGAGATACTGCAGCAAATATTCAAAGACATAATACTAAAAGACATAATAGTAAGATACAAACTGAGAGATGCAAAAACCATACAAGAACTAGCTACCTACTTGATAAGCAACGCCGGAAAACAAGTATCCTACAACAAACTAAAAACACAATTCGGCCTAGGCTCAGCCAACTCGATAATAAACTACATAAAATATTTTGAAGACAGTTACCTAATGTTCACAATACCTCTATTTTCATACTCATTAAAACAGCAAATTGTCAACCCAAAAAAAATTTATGCTGTAGATACCGGCCTTGCCACAGCAAATTCAGCCAGCTTCTCAGAAGACAAAGGAAGAGTCCTGGAAAATTTTGTATACCTAACATTGCGAAAAAAGAATAAGGTATACTATTTTAAGAAGAAAAAAGAATGCGACTTCATATTGCAAAACAAAGACAAAATAATCAACGCAATACAAGTTTGCTATGAATTAAATGAAGGCAACCAAGCAAGAGAGATTGAAGGCCTAACTGAAGCTCTCGAAACGCTCAACCTAAAAGAAGGAATGATCATAACCTATAACCAAGAAGAAAAAATAGAAGTAAATGGAAAAAAGATTTCTGTATTGCCTGTAAGGAAATGGCTTCTATCTTAAATTTCACTTATACGATCCCCACAACTCAGATTTAATAAGAGTATTAAAGATTGGTAACATACAATATTTATTTTTAAGTATTAATCCTCAATATCCCGCGTATCATAAATCAAAATACTATACCCAACATGATCAACAGGCTCTAATGCTCTTAGCCACGAAAAACAGCTTTCAGATGGTTCTTGTTTTCCATGCAAATAAGTTACGCTTATTGCAATTATTCCTTTGACAGGATAGCATCTTAAGTTTCTCTGCCCGTTTATCAACGGTTCTCCTAAATATGATAATGGGTAATATTCTATTCCGTAATAATTTAAGTCTTCAATTGCATACAAGGCGACTGATAAGTTTTTTATCTGATTCTTCTCAACATATTTTTTTAGTGCAGGTAAGTCTTGTCCATAATCAATATTTGTATCAGCCATAATATTATGTGCATTTGAAGGCCCTCCTGCAAGTATGTTTGCATACGAAAGCATGTTAGGAAAATAAACTATAGGCATAAGTGTAAGAAGTATCAAAGCGCTTGTTATAATAAAAACCCTTTTTTTAGTTTTATGCTTCAATTTTTCAAGCCACATTATACTTAAAGCAGATATAATTATCAAAAAAAAGACTGCTGGCATCACATATCTTGCTCCAGAATTGATCCTTTGGTTTAAAAATAGCAAGAACAAGAGCAAAGGAGGAATGATTAAGTACAATAATTCCCTCTTAAACTTTTTATAATATCTTATTAAGTAAGCAAGCCCAACCAAAAACAATATCCATAATGTTATCGGATTTTTGAAGAAAAATACAACAGGAAAATAATACCCATATCCATCTGGATTATATTGCCCAAATAAGTATCCTCCTTTCCAGTCATTGCTTATCTTAAATGCAGTAAATATGTCTTTAAGGAATGGATATGGCAGCATTTCAGGCACATTTCCAATCACAAAAGTTCCTATATTGTATAAGATAGGGTTATGTATGCTTAGCATAGATGCAACTGCTTCTGTATTGAACGTTTCTTTATCAAAATATTGTGAAGGATCTGATCTCAAATTTGTTCCAAGGCTCTGGAAGCTTCCTTGAAATCCATAAACTAGGTTTATCACAATTAGGATTTCCACACCGATCACAAAGATGTTTGCCAGATGGATTTTCATCGATTCCATAAAAAATTTCTTTTTTTGGCTTACTAGCTCAATAATCAAAAAGATTCCAAATAAAGGCAATAAAAATATTCCAGAGCTTTTTGCAGTGATAGCAGCTCCAATCAATAAGCCTAACATGATTGTTTTCTTCAGGCTTGGCTCTTTGAAATAAAAGTACAGGTATATGCTTGCGATGAAGAATAGCGCGCTGAATATGAAATCAGTATTTGCTATTGGAGCATTTCCCAATATTAATGGATTAAAAGAATACAAGATAACAGCTATTAATGCGCAAGAAGAATTAAATATTGATTTTATCAAAAAATAGATCATAAATCCAAGTATAGCCGCAATTAATATAGAGGGTATCCTGCTTAAGAAGGTTATTTCTCTGGGATTATTTAAAGATTTATACATGAATTCATAGGCAAACTCGCTGAACTGGTTCTGCAGATAATAATCAGTATGATTTGAAGGGATATTTGCATTGATAAGCAAGAGTGGTGAAGCGCTTATGATGTTAGTTAAAGGCGGATTGCTTAATATCAGCATCTCTCCTTCCTTTAAGTATAAGTATCCCTTTGCAACATGGTTAAACTCATCATTTGTTGAGCTTGTATTGTAAGAGATAAATAGCATTCCGATAAGCATTAAAGTTAATAGAACATATGCTATCATATCCTTTTTGCCATTCATCCTTGTTGATGATATTGGTATATATTTAATCTTTATTATTGTCAGGGTCCATTTCGCATTTCAATCTATTTTTCCAAAATGTTGTTATCCCACATCAAGTTTGTATTTTATTAGTAAATCCAGCCATGGCCAGACGTCCTGAGAAATTTCCAGGGGAAATTTCTGGGAACTTAGAAATTCCTATGGAATTTCAAAGTAAGCTGACCAAGTTCCCATATGTTAGTATGGGGTTTTGGTCAGCGGAGTAGGACTTGCTATGCAAGTCCGTCTGTGCCATGGATGGCTGGATTTACCTATAGAATTTAATCAACTACAAGTGTAAACCATAATTGAAACTACACCCTATTTTTCCAATTGCATAATCTTTTTAAATGATTAGATATTCCGTTTGTATATGAAAAAGGTCCAGTGGGGGGACTCTGATCCTTTTGTGCCAAGATTGGATTGCAAATACTATAAAGGGGATGAGCCTTGTATATTCCATAAGCTTGAGAACAAGCAATGCACTTGTGAACACTTCGCTACATCAGGAAAAAAAATACTTATTATCAAGCTTGGTGAACTTGGAGATGTTATTAGGACAACTCCTATTCTTCACAGGATAAAGAAAGACTATCCAAATTCTGAAATCTCATGGGTTACAAAGACTCCTGAATTTTTGCCAAGCATTGTTGACCACAAGCTGAAATTTGATTTTAATACTATCTTGAAAGTTCAGGAGACAAAATATGACATCCTTTTTAACTTTGATAAAGAGCCAGAGAGCTGTGCTTTGGCAAATAAGATCAATGCAGACATCAAGAAGGGATTTCATCTAAGGGATGGAAAACCTCATCCGATTGATGAAGACTCCAAATTCAAGCACTTGATTGGCCTTGACAACAACCTAACTAATGTTCATACAAAATCTTATCCAGAGCAGATTTTTGAGATGGCTGGCTATGAGTACAATAAGGAAAAATATTTGTTTGATAATCATTACAAAAGAGGCAAAAAAGTTATCGGCTTTAATACAGGCGCTGGAATCAGGTGGAGCACTAGGCTTTGGGATGAAGCTTCATGGATAGAGTTAGCAGATCTTCTTATTGAGAAAGGTTATTCTGTTCTTCTTCTTGGTGGAGAGACAGAGCATCCTAAGAATAAGAGGATTTCGGCAGCTACTGGAGCTCTTTATCTTGGCCATCATGAGCTTAAGACATTTGTTGCCTTGATCAATTTCTGTGATCTTCTTGTAACAACTGTCACTATGGCTCTTCATGTTGCAGTTGCTCTTGAGAAAAAAGTGATTCTTTTCAACAACATCTTTAATCCGCATGAGTTTGAGCTTTATGGCCTAGGTGAGATCATCCAGCCAGGCATTCCTTGCCAGGGCTGCTTTAAGAATGAGTGTGACATAAGGTTTAATGGGATGACCTGCATGCAGCTGATCACTCCTGAGAAAGTTGCTGAGCGTGTTGAAGCATTATTAAACGAATCAAGGTCTATTGAAAGCGAGACAAAACATATTAATGTTGAGACTCCTACGTCATTTGCGTTGAAAAAGATCACCCCTGAGGAATCTGTAACCTGGATTAATAGTTTCAATTATGAGAAGAACAAGTACAACATGGATTCTTTGTTTGATAAAGGCAAAGATTTCTTGATGAAGTAAATCTTGACACTTATTGAAAACTGACCTATTTTTAGTATAGTTTAGATGAGATGAATGTTATGCCCAAAAATCCGATTGAAAAATATTCTTTGGTTTATCTTTTCCTGATTGTTTTGATGTTTTTGGCTATTGTTGCTCCATCGCTTGATAAGCCATTTATTATTGATGAGATTCTTTTTGTAAAAGCAGCGGATGCTATAAATGAGAAAGGCATTCCTGTTTTTATTAATGATGAGTCCCAGAGATCATTGGAAGGCACTTGGCATCCACCTCTTTATATGTATATATTGTCAGGATCATTTGCATTGTTTGGTGTGCATGAAAAAAGCGCAAGAATCGTGTCTGTGATATTTTCAATAGGCACTTTATTATTGATCTATTTTACAAGCTTGAAAATCTTTAATAAAAACAATAAAAAAGAGTTTATAGCCTTATTTGCATCATTCATTTATGCAATTAGCCCTCTCGTGATTCAAAGCTCATTGTTGGTGGATATAGATGGGTCAATACTCTCTTTTTTCACGATGCTTTTCTCTTATTTTTTCCTTTCTTACTATGAAGATTTGAGTTTAAAAAAGTTGCTCATGCTGGGTTTTTTGTTATTCCTGATTATAGCATCCAAATTCCAAGGATCATTCATAATAATATTGTCAGTATTCCTGTTTTTTGTGTTCCAGAGAAAACCAGCAAAGGCGTTTGTAATTTCTTCAGTGATATTTTTTGCAGGATGGATTATTTTTTTGATAGCCTGGTTCATTTACGCAAGTGTTTTCGACGTTTCATTCATGGCCCCATTCCTGCATAATTTTGGTATTTTGTTTGGCATCGGAGGGGTATCATCTTCAGTCATTCATAAGATTCTTTTGATGGTTTGGTCTTTAAAAAATGTTGTCTTTTGGACAACTCCTCCATTTTTTATGCTTGTAATATTAGTTTTATTTGCACGAATATTTTCCCAAAAAAAAGAATGGGTTCCAGCTGCTTATTTTTTGGTTGTTGGCCTAATAACATTTATTTTATTTACATTAATACAGCCGTCTGCATACGGATTTCCTAAATACTTTATAACTATGATGCCTGGATTTGCAATATGTATCAGCTACCTCTTTTCGTCTTACAGCTTAAAATGGGATAAACATGCCTTGATCGTTATTATTGCAATTGCTGCACTCACAACTTCATTAAATCTCTTCTTTGTAAAAGATCCGTTTATTGCGCATAATATTTTTTACACACAAAAAATTGACTTAAGCAGTAATTTCTTGCTATATTTAAACAGCAACATGCAAGGGTTAATATATTTCATTCCTCTGGCAGCATCTGTAGTTTATTTGTTGTTAATCAGGCAAAAGTTGCTTCAATCATTATTGATTGGAAGCATAATTGTTCTCATATGCACCTCAATTTACATCAATATTGTCCAGATTAACGCTCCGTATTCCACATCTTATGCATATGGCCAAGAAGGTATGATGGATGCAGCAGCCTATATCCAGAGAATTACTGGAAATGATGAAAAAATAATCTCAAGAGAAGATATTGCGTATTATGCCAAAAGAAGCTATTACAAGTCTTATCCTTTAGGAAAAGAGCTCAAGGAGAATTTTGATGATATAATAAAAGAAAAAGACATTGGTTATATTGTCATAAGCCCTTCAGAAAGGCTTCCTGACTTTTCAGATCATTATACAAAAGTGGCTGAGTTTGGCCATTTCACAATTTATGGAAAAAAAGTTAATGGCAATAATGAGGCCTCTAGCTCATAGCTGTAAAATTACCAAAAGTTTATAAAGATATTAAATTCTTAAATATTAGGAAAATCTATTATTAAAAAAATGCAGGTTCAACAGAAAAAATGAAGGAAATAAAGGTATCAGTGATTATTCCAGCATATAATGAAGAAAAGTCTATTGGAAGGATAATAAAAGATGTTGACCAGATATTCTCAGATAATTACAAAAATTATGAAATAATTATAGTTGATGACGCTAGCACTGACAATACTTTAAAAATATGCGATGGCCTGAAAAAAAATTATGAAAAAGTTCGTGTCTATAGCAATGCAAAAAACCTTGGCAAAACCAAAACAGTATTGAAGGGATTTAGATTGACAGATGCAGATATAATCTCTTTTATAGATGCAGATTATCAGTATGACCCTAAAGATTTGGTAAACGTGATTGCTGGAGTCAAGAGCGGATTGGATATTTGCTCAGGAAACAGAAAAAAAAGGCACGACGCTTTATACAGGAAAATTCTTTCAATTGGTTTTAACCTTTTTAACAGGATAATGTTCAATATCAGGATAAAAGACGTTAATTGCGGGCTAAAAGCTTTCAAAAAAGGCGTGATGGACAGGATAAACCTGAAATATGTTAATGCTCCATGGTTTATAGATACTGAAGTCCTTACAAGGGCATATAATCAGAAGATGAAAGTTGGCCAGGTTGATATCCGACATTATCACAGGGAAACAGGAAAATCAAAGATAAATACCTTGTCTATAGTCAATGAGACTATTTATCATGGAGTGCTCCTTAAATTTGACATGATTATGAATAAAAAGAGTTAAGATTGATTCTTATCAATGGGCTTAGTAAAAAAAATACACTATTCTCGATAAAAAGCTTATATGGCAGATTTATAAGAATTTTAGGCTAACAGCCGCAGATCCCTGATTTTCCACATTAATGTGCTGAATAAAAATGTTGGCCTGTAATAATATTTCCTGTAAGCGCCCTGCAGCAGGTTCGTTATTTGGTCTGGTGTGAAGTTTTCATGCTTATAGACAAGATTGAATTGTGTGTATTGCTCATAATCTTTCGTTAAGAGTTTATCTTCTTTTGACATATCATAGTAGAATTGGGTTCCAGGATAAGGGGTTGAAACACAAAATCTTGCTACTGAAGTATTTAGTTTTATGGCATATTTTATTGTGTTTTCCACAGTCTCAATTGTGTCTCCCATGTAGCCGATTATGTAAAATGCCGAGATCTTGATCCCAAGTTTTTTGCAGATTGCAATTATTTTTTCCTGGTGTTTTGTCTGGACAAGAAGCCTTTTGTTTTTCTTTGCGATTTCAGGGACAATTGTCTCTATTCCCACATTGATATTTCTTAATCCAGCATCAAACATCTGCTTTAGATTCTCTTCATTAAGGATATCAAGCCTTGTTTCCATGCCCCAATAGATTTTGACATTCCTTTTTTTTATCTCCTCACAGAATTGCGGTATGAAAGCCCTGTTCAAGCCAAAAACAGGGTCCCTGAACTGGACGCCTTTGACTCCAAATTCTTTTTGGACTTTAATTATGTCATCGACTACTTTTTGGGCAGATCTTTGCCTGATTTTTGGTCCCTGATAATTTCCGTAAACACAATATGCCTTGCAGCTGTAAGGGCATCCCTTTGATGCAATTAAAGGAACAAAAGGTTTTACAGCAATTGCAGGCGAGTAGCTGTATTTATTGAGTGGAAAACCTGAATAATCAGGTGATGGCAAGGCATCCAGGTCTGTCTGCGTAGCAACCAAAATTTGGCCTTTCATGCCATCAAGTGACTTGAAATCATTCATAAAATAACCCTCAGATTCACCTAGTAGTACAAAATCGCCTGAGGCGAATAGGTCTGGCCTTGTTGCAGGGAAAGGACCGATAAATCCTATCTTTGAATCTGGAAATTGTGCCTTTAGCTTTATTAATACATTGTTCTCATTTGAAATATCCACAATAGTTCCATAGATTAATCCTAGATCAAATTTTTCTTTAGGAAGTGAACCCTCAAAATATGATACTTGGTGCCCTTGGGATTTAAAGATTGCCTGAAGAAAGGCAAGAGTGATTATTGGCAGCCTTACATTCTTTTTTTTAAACTTCATCAATGCTTTTGATGTGAATGATTCTCCAAAATAGTCAGAAGTTCCAAAGCCGCCATTCAGATCCTTGTTCATAGAGCTTTTGGATTTGTCATTAATTACATGAATTAGCGCAATTTTCAATGGTTTGCTTGCATTTTCATCGGAATTTTCCGGATTATTTTCTGCTTCCATTTCATAACAAAGGTTTAAATGCCTTTATTTAAGGTTTTTGCTTTTAGAAAAAACATGAATTTTATGCGCATTTTGGCAACTCTGCAATCCTGTCTAAGCTGGCAATAGCTAATTTACTTTTATAAAAGCATTGCCAAAAAATGTTTGGAAAAAATGGAATTGGCATGTTCTGCCAAAGCATATTTTTTTAAATGGATAAGTATTCTTGAGCACTATGAAAGTATTGATCTCAATTCCGGCATATAATGAAGAGAAGACAATAGCTGGTGTAATTAGGGATATAAAGAAAGTTATGGATAAGACCAGCTATCAGTATAAGATTATGATTGTTAATGACGGCTCCAAGGACAACACTTCTAAAATTGCAGGAGAAGAAGGCGCTCTTGTTTATGATCATCCTAGGAATTTTGGCCTTGCAGAGACTTTTAGGACAGAGATAGAGAAGGCTTTGCAGCTTAATTTTGATGTTTTTGTCCATACAGACGCTGATGGCCAGTATTTGGCAGAAGATATTCCTAGGCTTATTAAGGAAGTGGAAAATGGTTACGATTTAGTTCTGGGAAACAGGTTTACAGGCGGTATTGAAGATATGCCATTGATGAAAAAGCTTGGAAACAAGGCTTTTTCCAGAGTTATTTCTCATATTACTCGATTTAAGGTTGGTGACTGTCAGACTGGTTTTAGGGCTTTTACAAGGGAAGTCGCTGAGAAAGTTCCTATAACTTCAACTTTTACTTATACTCAAGAGCAGATTATTAGGGCAATTAAGCTTAAGTATAAGATAAAAGAGATTCCGACAAGATTCCTCAAAAGAGGGGCTAAAACAAGCTCAAGATTGATGAAAAACCCTTTTGATTATGCTGTTAAGGCCTGGATTAATATCTTGAGGATTTACCGTGATTATGAACCGTTGAAATTTTTTGGCTGGATCGGTTTCATGTTTCTTGCTGTTGGCGGCGGTGTAGGATTATGGCTGATTTATCTTTTTATTACGACTGGAGCCATCAGAAGGGTTCCGACTGCAATTCTTAGCGTTATGTTTGTCATCATGGGCATCCAGATACTTCTTTTTGGGTTTTTGGCTGATATGCAGAAAAAGTAGGTTTTGGATTTTAGATGCCATGGAAAAAAAGAAATATTTATAACTGCATTGAGTAAAATATCTCTATGAAGCAAAAACGTGTTTTCTTTGGTTTTATTGATGGCAGATTTGACTCTAAGAAAACGAATTTTCAATATGCGTCTATGAAAGGTGAATCATGCTAAAGACAGCTATTGCTGCCTGTAGAGATGCGGGAAAGATTGCATTGAAAAATTTTAAGGGAGATATTAAAGTCAGCGATAAAGGGAAGTTTGACCTTGTTACAGATATTGATATCCTTTGTGAAAATGTGATGATAAAAAAGGTCAAGGCAAAATATCCAGGGCACAGGATTATTGCTGAAGAAAGCGGTCTTATTGATGCAAGATCTGAATTCACCTGGATATTGGATCCGATTGATGGAACAATCAATTATGCTCATGGCTTTCCTTATTTCAACATATCTATCGGCATCCTGAAGAACGGGGTTCCGGTTGTTGGTGTAGTCTATGACCCTTTGCATGATGAGATGTTTTATGCAGAAAAAGGCAAAGGTGCATTTATGAATTATCAAAGTATTGCTGTGTCAAAAACCTCAAGCCTCAAAAAAGCTTTCTTGGTTTCTGAGTTCACCACAAAGAAAAATTTCTTGGCAAAGCAATTTATGGTAGATAAAAAGATTTCAAGATTCATCATGGGTTTAAGGATAACAAGTTCTACATCGCTTAACATGGCTTATTGTGCTATTGGCCGTTTTGATGGCTATATCAAGAGCAATGTGAAGTTTCTTGATTATGTGGCAGGATCAGTTATTCTTTCAGAAGCTGGCGGAAAGATTACAGACTTGTCAGGAAATCCTTTTTCAGAAAAATCAAAAAGTATTGTTGCATCAAACAAAATACTGCATAAAAAGATAATTGATGCTGCAAAGTAATGCAGTTTGAAAATAATTGATTGGTAATTAAGATTTAAATTTGGTAGCTAGTCACAGCTGATAGTAACCTATCTAATTTGGGACACGAAAGAGTGCAGAGAATATTTTTGATTACTGATTAATAGTAAAATTTATAAAATGTATGAGTTTCTTAAATTCATATGTCTAAAATGAAACAAAGATTTGCATTTGGAATCAAGGAAATTTTTCCAGAAGGTATTTCTGTAGAAAAAATAATAGTTAGGTTTGATACTGGTTCAGTGGATAAATTTATGTGTGAATGTGGGCAAAAGCTGAATGAATATGATTCAAAAATTCACATGAAGGATTTGAAAGATTTTTCCAAACAGGAACTTTGCAGGGAAACAGGTATTTCAGCACAACAATTTGAGGATTATGTTTCAGCAGTATACAGAGACGAAAGGTTTGAAAAGATTGGAGTATCATTGGATCAATATGATTTTCAGGAAGGCAAACTTGAAGTTAAGATGTCAACAGTGCTTCCAGCTTTCGAGCAGTTCTGGCGTGTCCAAAATAGGGCTTTTGAGATAAGGCAGAAACATGGGATTGAACTTTCAATACCAAATCCATTGATGGATTTATCACCAACTTTTGTTGATGGATTGCTTATTTCAGCTGATAGTGAAGTCATATTAGGTGTTAGAGACAATAAAAGTGATATTAACTCAGGAGAAATTCTAGTCTGTCCAGCAGGTGGAATTGATTATAAATCCGCAGTAAAGTCTGCTGAAGAGTTAATTATTGGCGCCTTGTGGAATGAAACATTAGATGAAGTTGGTCTCGGAAAAGAATATTTTTCAAATATTAGACTAGCTGGCTTGATTTATGATGGCACTATTGCGTTTGGGAATGGTTTTGTTTTTACAATGAAGTCTTCTCTTCCTGCTGAATGTATTATCACAAATCATCAATATGCATATCAGATGCAGACAAGTGTTATGGGCAAAATTGCTGCTGATAATATGAACAAAGTAGGATTTACTTCAAATGATGTAAGACGACAGAGTTATCAGGTTATTAGGGCTGCTAACAAATTGCTCAAATCTGCTGGACAACCGATTCTTCCAGAAGATGCTTGGGAGCACTCCATGCTTCTAGGGCTTCCTTTCGACAAGCAACACACAGACATTTTTTTGGTGCAGGATACATATCAAGGTTATCCAATATTAGAAGAAGCTAGAGGCGATGTTTATATTGGCCAAAGAGCTTTGCTTGACAAGAAATAGTTTGTTTTCCGCATAGTCAAAAACCCACCCATCATTTCTCTTCTAGCTGATTTTATACTGAAAAAAGTTGAAAATTTCATAATTTCAACTTTTTTGGTATATAGCAGTGGATATTAATAATAGGACAATAAATTGCCGCTACTATATTGAAAACGACATACAAATTGGACTAAAACATATGTCGTTTTCTAATATTAGAAATTCAAATCAATAGAAATTTGCTTACTTAATTTCCAATAATCCTAATATTCTAATGTTACACATCAATCTGTTTCTTCTCTTCTTTGATAAATATATAGCTGAATAAAAGCCCGAGAGGTATAGCCCAGATCATTGAGATTAGTCTTATCAATATAGCCACGTTTAATGGCACTATTATTCCCTGTTCTAAAGCTGTTGAAGCCCAGACAATTACAGCTTCTCTGACTCCTAAACCAGCTGGAGTAATGGTAAATATTACAGACATTGACGACACCAGGCTGATTATAAGGCAGTATACTAATGGCGTATTTACTCCAATTGCCCTAAAGCCATAAAATATGCTTAAGCTGTAGCTGAATAAGAATGTAAGCTCCACTATCAAGATAATAAGCAGGTTATATGGCTTATTTTTTAGGATATACCATCCTTCTATTGCTGATTTGAGTTTCCTAATGATGAAGTTTTCGCTCTTGATTCTATGCATATAATTTAGTGGAAGGAAAAATGCTATCAATGATGCTGTAAATATTGTAATAAATATTCCTAGTATCAGCAAGTTTACTGTTTTATGGGCTAGAAATGAGTACAATGTAGACAACATGCCAACAATGCTGTATCCAAAAAAAGCAATTAAGCTAGCTGCCCCCATTACCACAATAAATTTTTCGTATGAGAAGTTGTACTTCTTCTTGAGATATAATGCCCTAAAAGCTGTGCCGCCTTTAAATGGGGTCACATAGTTTGTAAGTGAGGTTATTTCTGAAAGCCCAAAGCTTTCCTTAAATGAAAGGTTTAGGCCAAAAATTTTAGTGTAATATTTAACTTTTAGGCCATTAACAATTCCATTAAGTAGTGCTATTGCAGAAAGCACTATAAAATATTTTATGCTGACATTTTTAATCAGGTTGAACTCATTCTGATAGTTCCTTAGCACTAGTATGCATGCTATCACAAGCACTATCAGGAGCAGGTTCAATAGGTACAGCTTGTTTCTTTTGCTAAGTTTCAGCCCCATCTGCTCTTTGTTAAATAGTTTATATTATAAATGTTTCATTTTTTGGGTTAATGATGGATTTGTAAACTACAACCAAAAACTTTATATTAAGGCAATTAAAGATTGAGGATTATGGTGCAGGAAGTAAAGAAAACAAGTCTTGGGACAACTTGGAATGAAGAGACTTATGAGAATGATTATCATAAGTTAAAAAGCCCTTGGTCAAAGCATTGGAAGGTTCAGTACATGAATGTTACAGGGCTTGTTAAGCCAGAAAGCAGTGATGTGATTCTTGATATTGGCTGCGGTACAGGGAAATATGAAGCAAAATATTCTAAAATTGTCAAGAAGATTGTTGGCCTTGAGTTGGACAATAACATAATTAAATGGGCTAACAAGTATGCTTCTGAAGAGGGTAGAATTGGCCATTTTAGTTTTGTCAAGATAGATGATATCAAAATATCAAAGAGATTCAAAGCAAATACATTCACAAAAGTCATGATGATTGACCTTGTTGAGCATATCAGCGATGCGGTAATTCTAGAGTACCTTAAGGAATTTAAGAAGATAATGAAAAAGGATGGTAAATTGATAATTTATACTCCAAACAAGTATCATTTAAGTGAGATGCTTAGAAAAGATGCAGGACATGTAAATCTTTTCACTTTAACCAGGCTGAAAAATCTTGTTAAGAAAGCTGGATTTTCAGTAGAGAAGGCTTATTATAGGCCAAGTCATGTTCGTATTCTAAATTTTTTTGAGAGTGTTATTCCGATTACACTCATGAAAAGAAGGCTTTGCATAGTGGCTAAATTACAGGCTAATCTTCAATAATTTTAGGCGTATAATGCTTTAAGATTATTTCTTCTGCCTTGCCTTTTTCTTTGAGATAAACTCTTTTTTCTTCTGCATGTCTCTTCTGGTGTATTTCATGAATACCATTCCTGATGCAATTATTATTCCAGCAATTGCGTAGAACCACAATAATAGTGGCATTACGTTAAATATTGCTGCAAAAGTGATCAGGAATACTGTTGTGTCTACGCTGCCAAGATGCATTTTCTTTGTGAAGTTTATGTGTGCAGGCTGCTCTTTCATGCTGCTTACTTTTTCCTCGAACAAGAAAGGTGCTGTTCCTCTTATGTAGCCTATCAGCAATAAATTGCCTATGGCTGCGGCTGTGAGTATTAATAAGGTGATATCATCAGATATAAGGTATGTGCCTATTCCTATGCCTAAGAAAGTTGTGTATTCCCTAATTCTGTCTATCACTCCGTCAAACCATCCGCCAAACTTTGTTCCAAGTTTTGCAACTCTTGCCACTTCTCCATCACAGTGGTCAAGCAAGAGAGCGAACTGCAAAAGTACTGCACCAATTATCAGGTTCCAGTATGTTCCTAATCCAAAATAAACTGCAGCTAACAAGCCTACTATTAGTGATAATACAGATACTCCATTTGGAGTCATGTTTAGCCTTAATAAGAGCCAGCTTAGATAAGGCGAGAAATGCCTGTGTATCAATACTGAGAAGATTGTTTCTGATGCTGGCTGTGCATCTTTAAGCTCTTTTATTGTGTAATTCATTTTATCACGCTCCAGAATATTTTCATGACTTTTTTCATTTGATTAGGTGTTCCTATATTAAATCTAAGGTATCCTTCCAGCTGCTTGATTTTGCTTCTGTCTCTGACAAACACCCCTTTTTTTGCTAGCTCATTCTGCACCCACTCTGGATTTTTTACTTTGATCAATGCAAAATTGCTTGGGTTGATTATGCATGTTATATTTCTTTGTCTGAACTCCTTTTCCAGTATTGATTTGGATTTCTTGACTGCATCAAGATAAGAGTATAGATAGTCTGTGTCTTCAAGAGCTGCCAATGCAGCTACTTGTGCAAGTGTATTTACAGATTTTATGTTATGAAGTTTTGTTAGTGCTGGTATGTTGTCCTTGTTTGTTATTAAGTATCCTATTCTTACTCCTGCTAACCCAAATGCTTTGGAGAAACTTCTGGTCACAATAAGGTTTGGATAATCATTGAGCAATGGTGTTGCGCTCCTCATGGTGTATTCGTAGTATGCTTCATCAACAATCACAATGGCATTTTTGGCTTTCTTTAGAATCCTTATAATTTCATCCAAGGTGTATAGTACACCCGTGGGATTGTTTGGGTTTATCAGGTACACCATTCTTGTTTTGTCTGTTATGGCTTTAATTATTGTGTCAACTTCCTTTACAAATGGATTCTTAAAATAAACATCTTTGATTATTGCATCACAGCTTTTTGCGAATACTGTGAAATGCCCGTATGCTGGTTGGGGCGCCACAACTTCTGATGTTTCGTCAAGATATGTCCTTGCTATTAGTTCCAAGGCTGCATCGCTTCCATTTGTTACAAGGATCTCTTCTTCATTTCTTCCTGTGTATCTTGCAAGTTCTTTCCTAAGCATTAAGCATTCTGGGTCAGGATACCAGTTTAAGTGGTGTTTTTGCGACAAAAATTTTTTAAAGCTTGCAAATACATGCCTGCTTGGAGGTATTGTTGCCTCATTCCAGTCCAGCTTGAATATCTCTTTATGAAGATCTTTCATAAGATTAAATGACCTTACAGCTGTATAAGGCTCAAGATTCACTATTCGTTTTTTTGGCTGGATTATTTTGTTCATGTGGAAAAGATCTTCTTTGCCTCTTCAAGGTCTTCTGGAAAGTCCAACTCAACCCATTTTAGTCCATCAGTCGGAAGTATTGACATTTGGAATTTTTCCAGCAAGTCTGGAAGCACATTGTCATAATAGATTTTTGTTTCGCCATTGTTAAGGTGTTTTTGCAGGCATTCCATATAATATTTTGTTGTTGGCCCGTCAAGCTTGTAGAGCCCGATATACTCCCCATCTGCCTCCTTTGGGTCTATTTCTTTTTGAATTTTCACTATTTTCCCGTTTTCGCATTTGACTTTCATCTCTTCTTCTTTTAATTCTCTTGAGTTTTCTACAACCAGGAGGTTTGAGCCAGGTGCATCAATAAGTTTTTTGAGAAGTGCAGGCTCGATAAGCAGATCTCCGTCAAAATGGACAAATCCTTCATTGTCAGAAATTAATTCTAAGTGGGCAGCAGCAACTGATGCTATGTTATTGATTATTTTGTAGACTGGATTGTATACTTCTGTGAAATTCAGTGAACTGTGTTTTTTAGAGATCCGGTCCATCTCATTTCTTACGTTCTGCCTTTGGTGTCCTGTGACCACAACAATATTGTTAATCCCATTTTCCATGCACATCTTTGAGATTCTTTCAAGATTTGTGATCCCATTTACTTTCACAAGCACTTTTGAATCGTTTGTTACAGATGCTAACCTTGATCCGATTCCTGCTGCTAATATTAATGCTTTCATCATACCCCTCCAATTTAATCATAATTGAATGTTATAACTCGAGTTTGCTTCAATAGTTTTTAAAGTTTGCGAACATCCACGATTTCATTTATATTTTTATTTGTGTGTTTAATTAAGTTGTTGTTTAGGTATTTATTATAAAAATTGAATTGATTATATTTATTTCTTGTTTGCTATCATCAATAGGTTTATTGCTCTTGGATCATTATTTTTTATGTCATTAATGAAGTATTTGTTTATTAAAGGCATGAAGAACCAGATCAGTTTTGGTTTTTTTTCCTGGAGTCTTCTCCTTTTTAGCGATGCTTTTAGGTAAATATTAAAATAATACCAATGTAACCTAGGATATCCATAATATTTTGAGATTATTACTTTAAATCCTGCCTGTTTGAGCTTTTCTGTTAGCTCTTCTTTTGAGTATCTTCTCACATTGCCTATCCTGTTGTCAAAATCAGTCCTGTATTCTTCATGCGCAGGGACTGTTATCAACAGGATTCCTTTTCTGCTAAGCAAATTGTAGCAGTTCCTAAAAAATTCGACATCATCAATAATTCTATTGGCTGCTTCTATAGCCATGACTAGATCATAAGTTCCTTCGTGGTCATTTACATCCTGCTTTAAATAAGAAATGTTGGGATGTGGATTGTGCTTTTCTGCATATGCTATCGATTCTTTTGAAGTGTCAATAGCTGTAATCTTGTAGCCTAAGTTAGCCACCATGTTTGCGAGATAGCCGCCTTCACATTTTACATCCAAGATCTTGCTGATTTTGTAGCTTCTTGAAAGTTTTTTTATTGTTCTTATGACCAGGTTATTTCTCACAAAATGTGTAGGCTCTAATGAGTCTATCTTTTTCTTGGTTTTTCCCCATTCCTGATAAGGTCTCATTAGCTTAGCATGTTATTTGGCTTTTTAAATAGTTTTTGGTGGTGCAAAACAGGAAAGTTGTTTAGTGGCAGTAGAGATAAAAATAATTTGCCAAAGCGAAATGATTCACTTTTTCCAGCAGACATAGACAATTGTCTGTGTAAGGTTTAGGTTATGCATAAAGCTGGGCATTATTGCCAATCTGGAGTTTGCCAGCATCTTCTTAAGAAACGAGCTTGGTACATAAGTGTATATTTTGTATTTGAATCCTGTTTTTGACAATATTCTTCCCCACTTCTTTTTTGTATAGATTGATACATTAGTATGATCATGGTACGCATAGAATTTTTTTCCTGACAATACTGACCATAAGTATTGAATACTGCTTAAGTTTGGGACTCTCATCACGAATACCCCTTTATTTTCAAGATGTGTATGGCATTTTTGGATGCATAATTCTGGATCTTTCATGTTAGGCAGTGAGTTATGCCCAAGTATAACCTCAAATTTTGGAAGTTTGTCAAGCTGTTCTGATGCATCTCCACAATATATCTTCGAATTTGGGGTGACTTCTTTGGCCATGTTGCAGCCGAATTTGCTGATTTCTATTCCATATGTTTCAAAATCTTTTTCAGCCATGCGAAGGAAATGGCCATAGCCAAAGCCTATCTCAAGCAGTTTGCCTTTCCTCTTGAATTTTTTTATCAGGCTCAATACTATCCTGTAATTTACTTCTATCCAAGCATCCTTTCCATAATCAGTATATACTGTTCCATTTCCGCCGATAAAGTAATCCTTTTCAAATTTTTGCTTTTCTGCCGCCATTTTGAGATTATCTCCTTTCCTTTCTCGCGATTATCATCAGGTTTATTGCTTTTTTTGTATTCCACATGAGGTCTGACAAAAAGATTAGGTCCATTACTTTAAGTATGGCTTTTTGTATTGGTGAGATTCCTTTTGATTTTAATTTCTCTTTGTTGTGTGCTGCCTTAAGGTATACATGAAAATAATAATAATATAGCAAGGGAAATCCGAAATATTTCACCTTCATGATTCTTAAGCCTGTTTTTTCAAGCTTTTCCTTTAATTCCTTGGCAGTATATCTTCTTGCATGCCCTGATATATCATCAAACTTTGTCCTATATCGTTCATTTGCTGGTACAGTTATGAGAAGAAGCCCTTTTTCATGAAGCAGTTCTCCCATTTTTTTTAAGGCGCCAGCATCATCATTTATGTGCTCAAGCACTTCTATGTTTAGCACTAGGTCATAACTTCTTTTGTTTTTTATGGAGAAGACGTTGGCCGAACTGAAAGTTATTCTTCTATGGCTGTTATATTTTTTGGCTATTTGTATTGCCTGCTTGTCCAGGTCATATGCATCAACATTGATCCCTTTTTCTGCCATATTTTTTGAGAGGATTCCAAGTCCGCACCCAACTTCACATGCATTCCTTATCCTGTATTTCCTTGTCAAGAAGCCAATCTGCTTTTTTATCAGGAAGTTCCTGACATAATGTGTTGGTTCTATCTTGTCTATTAGCAGTTTTTTCTCCCCCCAGAAAGAATATTGTTTATACTTCATTTTGAGAAACTTTAGTGTTTTGCAGCGTTTTAGTGTATACCGCTTTAAATCTTTTTCCTATGTTTTGCCATGAATAATTTTTTTCTATGAATAATCTGCCTTCTTTTGCTAATGTCTCCCTTATTTGCTTGTGTCTTAGCAGATAATTTATTTTTTTTGAGAGTTCTTCTGGATTTTTCTGTTCAACTAAAAGCCCTGTCTCATTGTCTTTGATTATGTCTGGTATTCCGCCGACATTTGAGCCTATTGCAGGTGTTCCAGATGCTATTGCCTCTAAAAAAACAACACCTAATCCTTCTGTGTCTCCAGATTCTGTTATTATTGACGGTCCAATAAATATGTCTGCTGATGCATAATATCTTGGGAGTTCTTTTGACGGCATTTTGTCAAGGAAGATTATGTTTTCATTTAAGTTCAGCATTCCTGAAAGCCTAAGCAAGCTCTGTTTTTCAGGCCCATCTCCAATAATTATTAATTTGGCCTCAGGATACTCTCTCAAAACAAGAGGCATAGCTTCTATTAAATATTTTATCCCTTTTTTTTCAGCGAGTCTGCCAACTGTCAATAAAAGCTCTCCATTTATTTTGTATTTGTACCTTAATGATATGCTTTTCTTGGACTTGTTGAATGTGCTGAAATCAACTCCCATTGGTATTATTGCAGTCTTTTTTGGATTCAGCTCCGGATATATGTCCAGAAGCACATTTTTTGTGTAAGTGCTATTCGCTGTTACAAAATCAGCGTTCTTTATTGTAAGTTGTGCTATTTTTCTGAATACTCCTTTTTTTAATGGGAATACGTCTCCCGCATGAGCTGTTGCGATGTATGGCACTTTATAGAGCTTTTTGATGAGATATGCAATAAATCCTTGAGGCAATATCCAATGTGCGTGTATTAGCTTTATTTTGTCGTTTTTGACTGCTTTTCTTACTGCAAAAAATTCTGCTATGACCAGGAATGGTGCTTGGATTCTTGCCAAGAAACTTTTCTTCATGTTTGGCAGTATTCCTCCTTCATAGCACAGCTTTTGGTATTTTTTTAGGAAATATCGAAATCTCCTGATTTTAATTCCTTCAATCTCTTCTTCATCTTCTGATACTGGAGAGCTTGGCACTAATGCGATCTGCTCATAGTCCTTTTTCATTTGCTTGCATAATTCAAATACAAAGCTTGGCTCTGTATCATCCTTGTATCTGGGGAAAGTTGTTGCAGTTACTAATACTTTGTTACCCATTGGCTTTAGTGTTCTCTTTTTATTTTTAAAGATATAGGAAATGAGAAAGCATGGATATGGAAAAACTGATAATGCAATGCAACTTCTGATATACAAGGTATTTAAGCATATTTTAGTTTAAGGACAAATAAAAACATATTTGAATCTAAGTTAATAATTGATATAATAAAAAATATAAGAAATATGTCCTATCTATTTCCCAAAATTCACTTCCTAATATTCTAATATTCACTATTTGTCTTCTTGTAATAGATGTAATAGCCTATTAGACCTACTATTATGATTGCAGCAATAATTACCATTCCTGTTGGAAATTGTTTTGGTTGCCCTGGTGGTGTTTCTGCAGGCGGCTCTTCAGCTGTTGTGGTTTTCTCCTCCGCCTTCTCTTCTTCCAATATTGGTGCAATTATTATTGTTGCCTCTTTTAATGTTCCAGATACTGATACCAAAGTTGTTGAAACATCCTCTTTGCCGTCATCATTAAGGTCTGTATTGACTGTCTGTCCTAAAGGAACCTGTATTGTTTGTGGTAAAGATGTCCATGTTCCGATTATATACTCTCTTGTTACTTCATCTAATGTGAAATAATGATCTTCGCCTTCAAAAGTGAATTTGATTTTGTCATTTATCCTTAAGGTGATTTGTCCTCCTTTTGGTGCAACATCAAAAGTTTTTGGTGCTCTTGCTGCAGCTCCTGAACCACCACTTCCTCCTCCACCGCCTCCGCTGCTACTTGTAGAACCTGCTCCTGTTGATGTACAGCTTCCTGAGAATGCTAAAGTTCTGGATTCAACTGTTCCTGACGAAAATGTTGCAGTCGGATAAGGTGTTGTTACACTGCATGAGCTGCCTGTTATTGTAAATGTTATTGTTTGCGTTGCAGAATAACAAGCATCACCAACTACACAACCTGTTACCTCTAATTTTGAATCAGTTGCTGATACAGCTCCATATAGTCCTGCTGAAGTTGTTGTTATTGATCCTTTTTCCACTCCACCAATGCTTGCAGTTATTGTTGATCCTGCTGGCGCACTTGCTCCTCCAATAGTGACTGATCCAGAAAATGAATGAGAAGTTATTGGCAAAGCAGCATAAGTTATTACAGCCAGAATAGATAATACAAGTAATATCGTTACTGTTTTAGCATAATTCATTATTGCCCCCTTATCCCTATCATAATAAAGTAAAAAATAAAAAATTTAGTTTATTCCTAATCCTGGATATACATCACTCTGCTCTAGGAAGATCCAGTATGAAGTGAATGGAACCATATTTGTTGTGCCAAAGCCACCACTTTGTATTTGTGCCAGTGTATTATCAACATCCAGGTATATGTAAGTTACTGCTGTTGCATTACCATTTCCACTGTCAAGAGCAGCTAGTGTATTGCTTACATGATTTCTTGTAGCTCCATCGATTGACACTAGGTTATATCCTTCAGTTAAGCTTGCTGAGCTGCTTTCTAATACACATCGGCTCCTATTTTCTGTGTATATCAGTAGATCAAATGGCCTGTTTGTCATTGTGCATCTATATCCTTTTAATGGAAGGAATGCTCCACCGCTTACTGAACTCCAGCTTCCTGTTGTGTAGCTGCTGCATGCTCCTGATACAGATGATAACTGCTTTGACATCAAAGTAGTATTTATACAGAATGGTATGCTGAAGCTCTGTGATGCGTTTGGTGTGAATGATACAACTGCATCTGCTATGTCTACTCCATGCTGGCCTGTTGAGGTTATATTAGGAACAGCTTTATTGCCTGCCAGATCTTCTATCACTGATTGGTTGACAACATCAATACTTGATGGATTTGCATCACCTACATTGGCTCCTTGGTAGATTCCTCTTGTAGTTAATCTTGGCTGATCTCCAAGTTGGATGCGAATCTTTGATCTATTTGTTGAATCTACGAATACTGTTATTCCATTATCAACACCAGATGTATTTAGCTTGTCTCCTGAAACATTCAACCTGAAAATGTCATCATCTGTTGAAGTTGTTCCTTGTACTGTCATGTTTTCGGTGAATTGAAGCACAACTGTGCTGTTTGACAGGTTGTTAGCTGAAAAATTGAAGCCTCCTGAAGTGTTGGTGATCAAATAAGCCCACAATATCTTTGGTGCGGTCAAGTCAACTATTACAGAATAGTTAGAGCTTGATGACATTGTGTTGATTCCAGATACATCTTTTCCTGCGCTAATAGCAAAAGAGTTTGTTCCTTCTGTGAATGAGCTTGTTATGTTTATGTTTGCTGTAAATATCTTGCTATTGCTGCCGTTATTCCAGCCTGAAGCATCTCCTCCCTGAGTATCTATTGCTACTCCGCCAAGAGTCACTGTCAAGTTTGTGGCTGTGTCCATTGATTCATTGAAAGTTATATTAAAGAGCAACTTAGCCCCATTCACTCTAGGTATAATGTCAGTTGATTTGTTCCATGTTACTACTGCAACGCCAGGCGCCGAAGCGCTTTTTGTCCATGTTACAGTCAAGTATGCTGAGCCGTTTCTGCCTACTGGAATTATTCCATTTCCAGCAAGATCATTAAATGAAGAGTTGTACATCACTAAATATAATGCATGTGAGCTGCTTCCATCAGCCCAGCTTGAGATGTTTGCATGAATCCTATCATTATTTATTGTGAACACAACTGCTGTATCATTGGTTGATGAGTGTGCTATCAAATCAACATTCAAGTTGGTTAGATCTGCATTAGTTAGGTTAGTCTGGTTTGCCAGATAGATATTTGAAGATGTATTTGATGACGCGTCAATTGTTTCATTAAATACTATTGTTAGTGTCTTATTCCCATGATTGTAGTAGGCTGCTGAAAAGTTTCCTGATGATGTATCTCTTGTATACTTTGTAAGGTTAGTTGAGTTTTGGATGTTGCTATTCCCTGGTATATCAATTACAGCCCCTTCAAATACAATAATGTACAGGTCAGATGCCTGCCATCCAGATATTGTGTTTCTCTGTGCATCTGTCAATATTATTCTGGTTGCGTTTCCTGAGACAGCAGAGCTTGATACTGTGGATAGATTTAATGAATTTCCTCCTGCAGTTCCTGTAGTGCTGTTATCAGACATATTGATTTTGCTTGTTGTTATAGTGGAACCAAGTGGCTCATCAAACAATATTTCCAATGCTTTAGTTACATAGCTGTAGTTGGCTAGAATTATTGAAGGCATTGCTCCATCTGTTGCTGTTCTTGAAAGTGTTCCACTTATATTATTTCCAGCTAAGTCTGTTATTGTTGCAACTATAGATGTGTTTGGAGTTGCATTAGCTGCGATTGCTTGAATTATTAATTGAACATTAGTGCTGTTTCCCGATGTTGGCAATACTGCGCTCGTTGACCTGTTAAATCCTAATTCGGTGACATTAAAGTCTGTTGTTGCAAATGTTGATGCGTCCATACCTTCATTAAATGTCAAATTCGCAGCTGTTTTGTTTGTTGTCTGCGATGAGCTGAAGGTTGGTGCTGTATTGTCTGAAGTTATGTTGTTTATCAATATTGTAAGGTTGTCATATTCTGTGGTTAAAGTTGCTGTTCCGTTTCCTTTCGCACCTCCAGAGAATGTTAAGATTCCATTAGATGCTGCTGAAATGCCTACCACAACATCAAATGTGAATTTATTTTGTTTAGAAGCATTGATTATCGTACAATTTGTTGTTGCTGTTGTATCACAAGTCCATAATAAGGTAGTTTGTGAACTTACTGTAGTATTTGTAAAATTGATTTGGCCGAATCCTGCAGAAGCATTAGTAATATTAGATCCTGCAACAAATGTGAAGCCTGTTGGTAAAGTTAAATTAAATTTTGTAACATTATATGTTGAGTTTAAGTTTTTTACGGTGACATTGAAAGTATACGTATTATTATTTATAAAATATGATCCGCCAAAAGCAGTGAGCGCTCCGCTGCTTTTGTTTATAGATCCCACTGTAGCTTCTATATTTATCAGAGCAGTCACAGACTGAATCATCATAACACTTAAAATAGAAACAACCAACAACACCATCTTTTTTTGAGCACTCATCATATCAACCTCATTTTTTTTATCAGTATAATGAAGGCAGTCCCTTCAAATTCAATCATGATTTGGATAAAACTCGGCAATAGATTTTGGTCAAGAGGTCGAAAAATCATCTATAAAAAAAAGTTTTCCCCCTTTAAGATATTTGTAAATTCATTCACCAATTTTTTACCCACACTTTATTTTTAGTAAAATTAAAGGGAACTTATATATAAAGGTTTCGGAGTTTGTATATCAAAATCAAACTTTTAATATCATTATATTTATTTTTTTGTAAAATAGTCTTCTGCTGCTTTTAGCTGTTCCATGCTTCCTATATCAAACCACTTCTCATTAAACAAGTAGCCATATACTGGTTTCCTTTCGCTTAGGTATCTTATGAATTCACCTCCATTGTCAAAGGTTTTTCCATGGTTTAAGCAATTCTCAAGTTCCATAAGGTCTTCTGCCTTTAATGCATAGATCATGGTTGCTGACATTGTTGATTTAGGTTTTTGTGGTTTTTCCTCAAAGTCTATTATCCTGTTATTCTTGTCTATTAACACACAACCATATTTTCCTGCTATCTTGCTTTTATCCTTGTGGTCTATCATGCCGATGCATGTTGCTTTCTTCTGTTTGAAAAAATCCACAAATTTTGATATGTCAAAATCAAAGAGGTTGTCTCCTGCTATTATTAGTAGGTCATCCTCTATATTTTTGTTTTGTATTAGAAAATGTATGTCTCCTATTGCTCCAAGCCTGTCCTCATTTGAGTTTGTTCCGTCATTGACAACTTCTACAGGTATTCTCTGCTTAAATGCCCATTCTTTAAACAGTTGAAAAAACTTGTTGTTTGTAACCACATATGTCTTGTCAAGATTTAATGGTATCAGCCGTTCAAGAATGTAGCTTGCTATTGGCTTTGAATTTACATTGAGCAATGGCTTTGGCTTGTCTAAGGTCAATGGATAAAGTCTTGTTGCATAACCTGCTGCTAATATTGCTGCTTTCATATTTTAAAATATTGGCATCTGGTTAAAATATCTTTTGATTTGTGAATTGCAAAAACTTATTAATTAATTGGCTTTTCTTCCTGTTTATGAAGGAAAAAGTGCTTGTTACTGGCGGTGCAGGTTTTGTAGGCAGCCATGTTGTTGATTGTCTGATTCAAGACGGCCATGAGGTTGTTGTTCTTGATGATCTTTCCGGTGGTTTTATTGAAAATGTAAATCCCAAAGCTCTTTTTGTAAAGGGAACAATTAATGATAAAGAACTTGTAAATAAGTTAGTTAAAGATTCAACTATTGTTTATCATCTCGCAGCTTATGCTGCTGAAGGCCTTTCTCATTTTATCCGCAAGTTCAATTATGAGAACAATCTTATTGGTTCTATTAACCTTATTAATGCCTCAATAAAATATGATGTTAAGAAATTCCTATTTACGTCGTCAATGGCGGTGTATGGGACAGGCAAGCCTCCTTTTGATGAGTCTATGGCTCCTGATCCAGAAGATCCTTACGGCATTTCAAAATTTGCTGTTGAGCTTGATCTTAGGTCTGCAAGCGATATGTTTGGTTTGAAATATGTTGTTATTAGGCCTCATAATATTTATGGTGAGCGCCAGAATATTTCTGATCCGTATAGGAATGTTATTGGCATATTTATGAATAGGATTCTTCATGGAAAGCCTCCTTTGATTTATGGTGATGGTAAGCAGACAAGGGCTTTTTCATATATTAGTGATGTTGCTCCTTGCATTGCAAAAGCCCCGTTTATCAAGTCCGCTGAGAACCAAATAATCAATCTTGGCTCAGGCAAGATGTATTCATTGAATGAATTGGCTAAGATGGTTAGTGAGGCAATGTCTTCTCCGATTAGCGCTGTCCATGCTCCTCCAAGATATGAAGTAAAGCATGCTTACTGCACAACAGAAAAATCTGAAAGGATTCTTGGTTTTAAGGAAAATGTGCCTCTTAGTGAAGGCATTAAAAGAATAGCTGAATGGATCAAGAAAAAGGGGCCCACAGATCCTGTTCTTTGGGATAGCTATGAATTAGAGAAAAACCTTCCTGAGTTCTGGAAAAACCTGAATGCTGAGTTTGTTAGGTCAGGTTTAAGAAAGGCTCAATAGCTGTTTACATCCAATTTAAAATCCAAATACGGCAATTCCATTCAAAAACAGCAACCTTTTTAAATCGATATATATTACCCAATTCTTGGACGGCCATAGCGGCTTGGTTACACCCGTTCCCATATTTTCAGATTATATCTGAGAAGGGGAATTCGAACACGGAATGGGTCCAGTTAACTGGTTCCACGTGAGAGTTAAGCAAGCCTACGTTCCTAGTTGTACTGTACTTCTGTACGGGAATCTAGGAAAGCTGTCCGCCTTATTTTTCTTAGGGAACAAAGCTCTCTTTTTATTTTTTTAAATTAGCTTAGTCTCAGCTCTGCTTCCTTGCGATTTCACCAAGATTATTGTGGGCTTGAAATCGTAACTTATTAGTTTTATTTTGCTTTTAGTCAATACATTTAAGTTTAAATTGTACTTCCTTCTGGTTTTCACCAAGCGTTTTGTGCGGTTGAAAACCTAACTTATTATTTACTGTCATTCCTTAATTCATTTAAATTCTGCTTCTTCCAGTTTTCACCAAGAGTGTTCTGCGGTTGAAAACAGAACTTATTTACATTTAGTGTTAATTTAGAGATCCATAAAATTTAGTTTCTAAGACATTTCAATGTCATTCTAATTAAAGTAAGTTGAAAAACCTAATGATTCCTGATATCATAAACTTAATCAAAAAAAAAATAAAATAAAAATCCTTACTTAGAATTCTCAATAACAGCATTGTAATAGGCTATTGGCCTTACATCTGTTATTGTTGTCCTATGCACAAGAAGGTTCTTGCCGGGTATCTTCTCGATTTTTGTCTCGATTTTAGGCATTGCCTTTAACACTTCTTCTTTTCTGCTTGATAAACCCATTTTTTTCACCTCGGGTATTTGTTATGGTTTTAAGGAAGAATTTTATTAATATGTTTAATTGCCAAAATGATGATAATTTTTCGATTGATGCGAAATTAATTCCAATCAATCAGTAAAAATGGTTAATATTCATCAAATATCGGGCAATATTCCGATAAGATTAGAATATATTCATAAGTGTTTATGGAATTCTTCAAGAACTGTGCCTTTATCGTTCAATAATTGGCAGACATTATTTATTCCTGTTAATTGAATTAACGTCTGGTAAGTTTCAGGGTTTGATGTTTTATAAACATTATTTTTGCTCCAAAACCCAAATGATCCGGATACTGACCCTTCGAATATAAATGTGCATCCAGTTGTATGCCAACCGCATCCGCCAGTTACGTCTCCACGAATCAAATAATTGCAGTATTTTGAGTATTCCATGCCAAACTTGATGTGTCCGATTATTGTGAATATACAACCCTCTGATTTATCTGCAAAATAGTTTCCTGGATTTCCGATAATTGTTAGATCTAACGGTCGAGCTTCATTGCACCTAAGTTCATAAGCTATATCACATATTTTGTTATCTTCCGCGCTCAAAATAAAATTGTTTTGGCCTGTAATATAAGCGTGGTTGATAAGAAGTGTGATGAGCTTTCCTGGTTTTGCATGCTTCATCCTATCAATGCTCATCTCTCTGTTTATTTTTCGAAATAATTGATTTATCTGTATGGGAGTGTATGGTTTTAAGTCGTATCCAAGATACCATAAATGGCTTCCTAGTCTTTCATATTTAGCGTATAATTCTTCAACTTCCTGGTCTAATTCAGTTTGTATATCTTCTTCTGCTTCAGACCTGTTTACTTCTCTGCCCAAAAAAGGGTCAACTCTTAGTTCTAGTAATGCCATCTTCCCTCATCAAGTAAGTTTATATTTTTATTTATTGGCAATTCAATCATTTTTCCTCACATGTGACTTTCCCATTTTCATTCAACAGCTGTATTTTATGTCCAACTGGTATTTGTTTAAGTAATCGTCTATACAACATAAAATCATATGTTCTAAAGCAGCAATCTTCAGAATGCTCGCCAGGTTTTTCTCCAACTTTGCCATGAAATGTGTATGTGGAATGTTTTGAGAAGCTTGCAGCTCCAAATCCTGTATCTCTCATTATTTCATATTCACAGTAATTGGTTTCATATCCAAGCAAGAATATTGTGTTGCCTGTTACTTTGTATTTTGTATGCTTTGAAAAGTTTCCAAGCCCAATATCAGCATTTCCAACAACAATAAAACTGCAGTATGATGATGCCTCAGCTGTGTATGTTCCTGAATTCCCATTTATTGTTATCCGGGCAGGATTATTATCAGTTCCAGCTAGAGTATAACCTATGTAAGGGATCATTGAATCATTAGTTGTTAGGAAAAAATTGTTATATCCATTATTGAAGGATTCCTGGAGCAGCCTGGTTATGTAAAATCCTGCAGTTTGCCCTTTTATTTCGAAATTTATCATTTTCTGCAGTATCTGGTTAATTTGTGGTGGTTTTAATGTGCACACTTTTAATGCGCTTACCATGTCAAAGTCTTGCTGAAATTTGTTTTCAGGTTTAAGGCTTTTGTATAATTGGAACATCTGCTCAACAGATTCATCTATTGAAGTGATGATTTGGTCTGTTTCAGAACTTTGCTCATGGATTCCCTCAAACGGGTTTATCAGTAGTTCAGATTTCATTTTTTCCTACGTTTTACATTCTTGAGTATATGTCCTTGAGGATTTATAAGCTGCATAGTGCAAGTTTCATGAACAGTCCTCAGCATTTTTTTATAAGTTTCAGAGTTTGATGTAATAAAAGTGCAAGCATCAGAACCTATGCCAAAAGGCGTTTCGATAGTTCCATGTATTAAGTATTTTGATTGTTTTGAAAAAGATGCCCCATCTGATTCCAGGTTGCCTTGTACTGTGAATATGCATTGTTCTGAGCTCCTGCCTAGAGATAGGCCAGTGCTCCCATAGGTTGTAATTTCAGAATGTTTAGATCCTCTGCCAAGATATGCATCTGAATCTCCCCTTATCCGTATTTGGCTATAAGTTGAGAAGTCAGCTGCAAAGTCTCCAACATTTCCAACAATCTCGAGTCTGATCTTATTGCTCTCTGTTCCATGTAAGTATGATCCAACATTGTTTATTTGAGTATCTCCAGTAGTAAGTACAAAATTGTTATAGCCTTCAAGATATGAGTCCATGATCAATCTTGATAAAAAAAGGCCAGTTAGATGGGAATTGAGTTTAGTTTTTGGAGAAATCCTGATGATTTCTTGCAGAAATTGATTAATTTGCACAGGAGTTAATTGATTTAAAAAAAGATTTCGCACTGTTTGCTGATCATTCTCCATGTAGTGGGAATCTTTACAGATTTCATAAACATTTACAATAGATTGAAAGACCGAGTCTTTGATTGTCTCTATTCTTTCTTCTAGTTCAGAAGGTTTGTCCTTTTCTGTTCCTTCAAACGGGTTTATCAATAGCTGCGTCATTTTTTTGCATCGTTTTCTTTTAAAACTTCTCCATTTGTGTCTATAAGTTGTATTCTCCAAAAAAGACAGACAGGCCTGATGCAGTATCTTTTAAAATCTCGTTCATTTTGTATCTTTAAAGTGCCAACTTTTGATTCTAAGCCAGGATTATTCCCGATCTTTCCCTGTACTGTGTATTTGCTTAAATAGGAAAAAAAACCTAATTCGCTCCCTACATTTCCAGAAATTTCAAAATCACAAAGTAATGCGTTAGATCCACAACTATTCTGAGTACTTCCATTTAATACATATTTGCAGGAATCAGAGTGACTTCCAAGATAACCTGTTGTATTTCCAAATATGTTCATGTTAAGATATTTGGATTCAGCGCCGCAATGGTCAAGAGCATCGCCATATAATGTTATGTTTAGTGGTTTCCCGAATTTACCTTTAAGGTTATAACCAAGGTAACTTATGCCTTCCTTGAACATCAATACAAAATTATCATGCCCTTTAGAATAAGATAACTGTATTAATCTTGATAGATACATACCAGTTACTTCATCTCCCACTTTGCTTTTTTCCGTTTCTCTTGTAATTTTTTGGAGCAGGATGTTTAATTGCATTTGATTTAATACATCTAATTTCATCTTTCTAAGAAGGGTAATTTTAGAATCGCCATATGACAATGAGCAATATTTCTGGAATGCGTTCTTAACAGTTTCATCAATCGAAATATCTCTAATATCTTCAACATCAGCTAGCTTAAATCCTCTTCCTTCAAACGGGTTTACTAGGATTTGACTCATTTCACCCTCTTAATTGTATTTGTTCCTGGATTATTTCTGTATAGCCAATTATATGCTGCACCATCAAATACTGTGAATGTGCAATTGATTGATCCTAGAGGTATTTGTGTGTGTTGTACTTTGCCGTGAAATATGTATGTGCTTTCTTTAGATTCCGATGCAAATCCGTATCCAATATTTCCGCGTATTTCAAAATTGCAGTGTTTGGACCAGTGCCCAAGGGCTTTTCCCATGTTGCCATTGACGATTATATTGCAATATTCAGATACCCATCCAAATTTGTCATCTACGTGGCCATTGATTTTGTAATCACAATATTTTGAGTGGTTTGCACAGTATTCGCCAAGGTTTCCATACACTGTTATTCTTAACTGTCTATCATTCTGTCCGGAAAGTTCCTCGCCAAAATGCCACATTTTATGGTCACCTGTTGTTAGCACAAAATCATTTTCTCCGCTGTTGTATGAATCCATTATCAGTTTGTTCATCATAAGGCCAGTTAATATTTTGTCATAATGAATTCTTCTGAACAGTTGGACTATTTGTGCTGGTTTTAATATCGGCAGGTCTAAACTGTTTAGTAAGTCCTGACTTTGATGGATTGTTTTTTCTGGTTGCAATTTTCCTAATTTGATCAATGCTTCTTCCATAGCTTCATCCACTGCCTGCTCTAATCCAAATTCTTCAGAAGGTTTTATTTCTCCCTCAAACGGATTTACTTTTAATTCTTGTTTTAGTAATGTCATATTCTAGTTTCCCTCAGCACTATTCCTTCTGAATTTATTTGCTGGATCAGATTTGTTGAAGAAACCAGCTCAACCATATTTTCGGTTTTATGAAAATGTGCATGTTGTTCTAATGCCTCTTCTACTATACCCAATTTGGTTTCTATATTATTTTGAGCTTCCGATTCTCTTTGGGAATTAATTCTTTCAAATGGATTGATTAGCAATTGTGTCATTTTTTTGTCTCCCTTAGAACTAATCCATTCATATCTATCAGCTGCACAGTATTGGTCAAAGGCACCTTTTCAACTATAGCTGCGTATGTTTTTGGAAATAATGTCCTATAGGTGCAATGCTTAGATTCTTGCCCAAATCGAGATCCTATTTCTCCCAAAATGGTTATTGTATTGTGTTCTGATTGATATCCACAGTCATTTCCACAATTGCCTAAGAGAGTAACTTGGCTGTAACAAGAATTTACCACAAAACACTCCTCTGCATTTCCATGAATTACTAAGGTTGTATTTTTTAATTTATATCCACAAAAATCTTTAACATTGCCATGTATTGTAAGTTGGATTAAATCATCAGACCTTCCTTGAAGCCAAAATGCAAGATAATCTAGAGGCATATTACCATTATTCAACACAAAATTATTATAGTGAGATAAGTATGAATCTGTAATTAATTTGCTTATAAAATACCCGGTGATTCTGTGGGTCAATTTTTGTTGTGGTGTGCTCTTTGTAATTTTTTGCAGTATTTGATCTATTTCTGCTGGTTTAAGTGTATTTAATTTCAGCTTTAATATATGAATGTCATAATTTAAACCTTCTTCTATCTTCAGTTTTTGATATTCTAAAAATACTTCATGTACAAAGCCATCCAGCTTAATCTCTATTTCTGGATTTTCTTCAGAGGCTTTATTTTTATTGCTTCCAAACGGATTCACTCTTAACTCTTGCTCTAAAACCCTCATTTTTTGAATACCTCTAAGATCTTTCCTGCTGAATCGATTAGTTGCACAGTGTTTGATTTATCTAATCTTTTTTTGAGTTTCCGAAATGCTACAGGATTGGTTGTCCTATAAACATTATTCTCAGAAATTGTGAGATATCTATCATTAGCAGGAGTAAGTGTGCCAAAGAATGTATATGTGCAGTTGTGTGTTGCAGATGTAAGTTGTGAAGGTGCATTGCCATATAGGTTATATGTGCAATTATGTGAGTATGCTCCTATTGTGTAAACTGTGTTTCCATTTAATTGTATTTCACACCACTTTGCTTCTCTAAAACAATACCTTCCTATATTGCCCTCAATGCTAATCAAGATAGGTCTATCCGGTTTGCCGATTAATTCGACTCCAATTGAATATAGCTGAGAATCATAAGCGCTAAGCATAAACTTGTTATTTCCGGCATTGTGTGAATTTTGTATAAGTTTAGTGGCAAACAGTCCAATCAAGCACTGGTTCTTGCTAGTCTTCTTTTTCTTAATTGCATTATGCAAGAACACGTTTATCTGGCAAGGGTCAAGTACATCTAATTCTAGCCCGCCTATACGATCTTTTTCATCACTTGCCCATTCCATTGGGGTTAATGAAGAGTATATCTCAAGTGTTCTTTCAACAAGTTCATCTCTGACAGGGCTTATTTCTTCTTCTGTTTCAGAACTTTCCCATTTTTCACCTTCAAACGGATTCACTTTTAGTTCTTGTTCAAGCAAGTTCATTTTCTTTTTTCCTCTAGCACTTTGCCATAATTGTCAATCAACTGTACTGTATTATTGATCGCAAGATCTCTTAAGATCGCTTCGTAAGTTTCAATTTGTGAAGCCTTGAATATGCATCCTGCTGATCCTTGGCTGATTGATCCAACTTTTCCATGAAATTCAAATGTGCAGTCTATAGATCCATAGGTGTGCTGATTTTTAGCATCACCAAAGATACTAAAGAAACAGTCTCGAGCTTGACCTCCATAGGAATTTCCGGTATTGCCATGGATGATGTATCTGGATTTATTTGAGCTCCATCCACAGCCATCACTAGTATCACCATTGACAGTAAACGAGCAATTCTCTGATTTTAAGCCTAAGTTATCCCTTGAATTTCCGTTAAGTATCATTGTGCAGTATTCTGAATTTGCTCCAAACCAATTGTATGCATCTCCAAAAATTGTAAGCTTTAATCTCTTATGTGGTTTTGCCTTTAGCTCGAATCCCAAAAAGTTTAGCATTATCCCACTCATTATGAGTTGGATTCCATTGTTGTGTGCTTTGTAAGTGTCTTGCACTAATCTGTTAAGGAAGAAAGCTAACTGTGTGCCTTTTTGCTTGGCTTTGTCCAAACTATGAAGAAATTTGTTTATTTGAACTTCAGTAAGAATTGGGAGTAGAAGTTTATTTATTGTCTCTATTGATCCATTACCAGGATTTAGATTTAAGTATGCATCCCTAACTTCCTCTACTGCCGCCTCAATGGTCTTTTCGATTTGCTGCTCTTGTTGTGACTCTTCAGGCCAGTCAATTCCATCAAACGGATTTATTATTAATTTAGATTCTAGCAGCTTCATTTTCTCTCTTCCATTATCACATTTCCAGACCTGTCTAATAACGCCACAGTGTTATTTTTAGGCAATTCACTTAAAAGAAGGTCATATGCTTTTGGTAAAGTAGTTCTGTAGTCAGAGTTTGTTGATCGTTTTCCAAGCCCAAGAACTTCTCCATGAAATGTAAAGACTGATTTATTTGATCTTGTTCCTTGGTTATATCCTGCATTTCCTTGTATGTAAAATCTGCTCCATTTTGATGCGTCTCCGCAAGCATTCCCAACATTTCCGTTAACATGATAATCAGAATATTCAGATTTAAGCCCGAGGAGGATGTTCGCATCTCCGCCAATGTTAAAAGTGCAATGTTTTGCTTTGTAGCCACAATGTTTGCCGGCATTTCCAGCAATATTGAATATGCAATATTTTGAATCCATCCCAAATATATTACCCACATTTCCAAGTATCGTTAACTGCAGTGGATTTGTTTTTTCTGCTTTAAATACATCAACTAAACCGTCAAGTAACATATCTTGCGTATTCAACAAGAAATCATTAAATCCATTAAGGTATGATTGCAGCAATAGCTTGTTGATCAGGAGTCTGATAATAATTTCTTTTGGATTATCTCGCAATATTTTTTGAAGTAAATGGTTGATTTGGCCTGGGTTAAGTACCTCAAGCCCAATTCTTGAAACATGTCCACTGATATCTTTAAATAGGCCAGATTGATCTGCATCTTGATATTGCCTAAAAGTGTTTTCAACAGCTAAATCTAATGGGCTTAGAACACTTTCTTCTATTTCAGATTTCCCAAAGTCTTTTCCCAAGAACGGATCAATTTTTAATTCATGCTCTAGTATCATCATTTGATAATCGCCTCAATAACATGCTCTATTCTATCAATAAGTTGCACTGTGTTCGGTTTGTGCACTAATTCAATCATCCGCCTATAAGTTAAAGGGTTAGTTGTTTGATACACACAATTTTCAGAGAATGCACCAAGATTTCGTGCTATGACTTCACCTTTTATTAGATAGGTACTGTGTTTAGATTTAAATCCTAATCCTCCTGTTACATTACCTTCAATTTTATATTTGCAATATTGTGAAGCTTCACCAAACCAGCCTTTAGGATTTCCGTATAATATAATTTGGCAATATTTTGCATTGACAAATGAAGAATTGTCCAGATTGCCATTTACTGTTATGTAGAGAGGATCAGTAATGCTCCCCTCAAGATTATGCCCAAAATATTCCATGTTATCTTTGCTGATAATAATGAAATGATTATTACCTGCTAGATATGATTCTACAATCAATCTGTTTAAGAATCGGCTTAATCTGTCAGGATGTTGTCTAATTTTTGTTGCTAGGCAGAATTGAGCTATTTGTGCGGGTGTTAAGACATCAAATTCTAAATCAGAGATTGGCGTTTCCAATTCTAAAATGTTCTCATATTTTTTTAGAATTCTGTTTACTGCTTCATCTAGCTGGATTTCGATAGCATCTTCTTTTTCTGCAGGTTTATAGCCTTGTCTTCCTTGAAACGGATCTACTTTTAGTTCTGGTGCTAGTAAGCTCATTTTTTGGTCTCATCCAATATTTTTCCTTCTGCATCGATAAGTTGTATTGTGTTTGCTGCAAATATTCTTTGCAATTCGCTGTATATTGCTGGATTTGGAGTTTTGTATGTGCAATTTTTTGACTGAGGTTCGTAAATATATCCGATTATTCCTTTTATAGTGAACGTGCAATTTTTTGAATCATCACCTGTGAAATTCCCAGTGTTTCCTTGAATGATGTAATTGCAGTGCGTTGATTCTACACCTGTGAAATCACTTGTGTTTCCTAGTATGATGTAATTACAGTATTTTGAATACTCTCCAGTGTTATTTCCAGAGTTTCCATATATCATTAGTTGTATCGGTTGTTTTGCAGTTCCTTTTAAGCGATATCCTAATTCATTTATATGCATATCTTTGGTGGTTAACAGGAAATCGTTGCATCCTTTTTTGTATGAGATTTGTATTAGTCTTGAGAATAATATTCCTGTTAGTGAGTTTTGAACTTGTTGTGCTGGTGATTTTTGGATTATTATTTGGAGCAAATAGTTTATCTTTGCAGGATTGAGTATTGGTAATTGCATAGCTTTAACTTTTTCAAGTACAATCTCTAAATTTAGTTTATTTTTATAATAGAATACTAGCTGCAATTGCTGGTATTGTTGGAATGCTCGCTCAACCGCTTCATCTATTCTTGATTCTATATTTTCCTCTCTTTCAGAATTCCCAAATTCCCTTCCTTCAAAAGGGCTAACCTTTAATTCTAAAGTTTCCATCCTAAAACATCTTCCTCATTGGTTCAATAGTATTCATCGCCTTTACTTTGCCTATTGCTATATCGCAGATATTGTCATACTGCACGTCAAATATTTCTGTATTGGCAAGTCCAAATCCTCGAGCTTCGTTTGCAAATCCTGGATTATCGATTACTAGGATCGTATGTGTGGTATGCTTTGCAGTCGCATTGAAATAGTCGATTACTTCTGGCAGGTTGTATATTCCTCCATCTGTTATCATAACATGGTCTAGTTTTTCATAAATTTCTTGTGTTCTTCTGTCAAGCTTTACTGATACTTCCTTTCTTGACATTTTTTCAGCTGCTCTTGGGTCAATTTTTTTAATTAAGTTGATATAGTCTTCTTCTGATGATATCATTACGCCGCCATAGCCTTTTTTCTGGAGTTCATGGGCTGTTGCGCTGTTTCTCAGATATTCCCTTATCTTCTGCACGTCATATACTGTTCCTCCGCCCCAATATCCGCATAGCATCCTAAAGACTTGGTTTAGGTCTCTTGTAGGAAATAGCATTGCAGAGTCTGACGAAAAGTTATTTATGCCAACTTGGCTTCCATTTTTGTAATAGTTTATTGCGAGCACAAATCCAGCAAGCACTGCTTTTGAGAAATACAATGGGTGTTGCATTGATCCTGATGTGTCAAAATCTAGCCATAGGTGTGCATATGCAAATCTTTTATCCTTGATAATTCCGGGAACTTCCTTGAACTTTTGGGTGATGCCAGGCATTATTCCTGGTGCAGAGAAAGGGTTCATTGTATGTATTGGATCACTGACCTTAAATTTAGTTGTGTCTAGAGGATATGAATTAAAAGCATCTATTATTTGAGGCCTTTTATGCACATATATTCCAATGCCCTCTGCTTTTCTCTTGTAAAAATCGATAAGATGGTCATGCCATTGAAAGTCTGTTGAATCTAAACCGGCAATCGGCACACCCTTAGTCTTTGTAGGTGTTTTTTGGAATATTTTTCCTCGTTTCTTTGCAATAAATTTCTTTATTCTTTCATATTCGTTTAGTCCCTTGTCCCTTGCTATCTTATTTAGCGCCTCTTCAATCTGTTTGTCTGTAATGTCTTCTATCTGACCATCTATTGTATCTTCAAACGGATTGAATATTGGCTCGCTTCCTTTGCCAGATCCTCTGGTCCCTCCTTTAGATATTCCAGCTTTTCTTATGCCAATTTCTGCATTCTCTGCATCTTGTTTTAGGAGAGGAATTATTATTTGGCCAAAAGAGTATATGTTTATGTCTTCATAATCAGCGTTTAAGAAATCTATTTTCCTCATTTCTTCCATGGCTTTCTCAAGTTCTGCTGTCAATTCGAAGTTGCTTTGGAAGAATTTTACCCTGTCTGCATAAAACGCATTTATGAATTTGAAGCTGTTGTGTTGCCCTGGTAAAGAGATCTCTTCGAGTTTCTGATAGACTGCTCTTAGTTCTTTGCCTGTTCTTTCTCTTCGCATCCTTTCAAGATTAGTTGAAATATCTGAATAGAAATTTACTATTGCTTTTTTGATTTCATCACTTTCTTCTGAAAAATAGGTGTCTGCTGCTTCTGACTGTATCAATAATCTTGCAACATCATATGGGTTGTCAATATAGTGCCCAAATTCATGGGTTAGTATTCCAGTGATCGCTGTTAGTGAATCTAGCCCATTATCAATAAGTTTTTTCACAAAGCGTGGATTTATTACTGTGCTCTCATCAACAAATGAAAAAGCAGCGGTCTGTATGTTTTGGATATTTTCAAATCTCGGTCTTTTTGAAATTGTTGGATGATGATACCTGTCGAGCACCAATATAAGGGCTTCATCCAAGACCTTTTCTAGGTCTTTCATTTCATGCACCTTCTGTTAGTTTTTTGATTTGCTCTGCATGCTGCACTTTGATTTGCTTTACAACTTGTCTTGCAAATGGATGGTCAATTTTATTTGCATCTGTAATCATATCTTCTACTTTCTCGCAGTTTTCTCTGTTCATGCCATCTGCTGGATTTTTCCCGTTTCTTAGGCATCCTTCGTATTCATAAAGCATAACTAAATTATTGTGCATATGGGAATATCTGTTGCCCACTTCTTCTATAAGTGTTCGTGCAAGATGCATCTCATACATGCAGTCCCTATTCTCTGTTGTGTGCTGGCTTCTATAATCGTCTGTGAAGTTTAGCCTGTGCGCAAGGGCATAGGGCATCACTGCTTCAACATGTGCCTTTGTTGCTTTTACTTTGCCGGTATTATCGTTCATGGCATTTTGATATAATGCCAAAGCTTTCGCAAAATCCATTATGGCTTCGTTTGATCCTCTTGGGCTTAGTCCATTTGTGATGTTATAGCTTGCAAGCTGTTTTCCGTGGGTGCTTGAATCTGGTTCATCACAACTTCTCTTTGCCCCGTATATTCCTGTTGTATTGATCTCAGCATCAACAAAGTTTAGGAACATTTCTGCATCTTGGTCAAGCTCAATAGAAGCTATTTCCTTCCTAAGCTCGATAAACTCGGCTTCTGTTAATATCTGTAACCTAGTCCTTTTCATAAATCCTTTAAGGTGTTTTTGGCGCAACTTTTCGATTTGAGCTAGCTTTTCATCAGCATTTTCATCATTTTTTATGATAGCAAGTATTTGGAGTGTTAGTTCATTGTCTCTAAGGTTTTGTTTTGCAGCATTTGAGAATCTCTCCAATACATTCCTAAATACTGAGTTCTGATAGCTGAATTCTGCGCTTAAGTGAAACCTGTCAAGGTTTGCAGGTGTTATCTTGTGATTTCCTCCATCGCTATAATTTACTGTTGCAAAAAATGTTTTTTTGCCCCTGTAAAAGTTTTCATTTAGATAGCTGAAGATTCCTGTTGCCATGCAGTCCAAAAATTCTGACTGCTTTCCTTCAGGCAGCCTGTTGAATTCATCTAATGTGATGATAGGAAAGTATACTTGCTTTTGCATTATGACATGCTCTCCTTCGTTGTATAACTTTCCAAAGTCAAGCCTTGCTATCATCTTCTCTTCAGACTGTTCAGGATGCCCTCTGATTAGGACGTTTCTAAAGAGGTCCATGGGTAGGCCTGTTGTTGCAGCTGAAACAATGCTTGTTGCAGTTGTCTTTCCCCATCCAGGCTCTCCTAATATGAGCATATCTTTTTGCATTGCAGCGCTCAGCATCATGGACGCAATTTTCCATCCTTCGATTGGCTTTGCTCCAGCTGTCTCTAGTTCAGTAAGGTCAAGAAAATAGTTGTTGCATATTGTCTCCACATTGTGGACCAGTTTTTTCATTGGTTTACTCATTTGAATCAGCTCCTTCCAATACTTCAAAGCTTATTTTGCACATTGTTCTTGGCCTAAGTTTTTGCTGTAGGCATTTAGGTATTACAAGTATAGAATTTGCCCCATGTTTAGCAATTTTTTTGGTTATGACATACTTTTGCATTCTAAAATCCTCCATTTAGGCTTAATTATGCATGTAATTTGCATTAAAATTACAATTTTTATCTATCGAAAGTGGTATTTCAGTATATAAACCTTACCATCATTACTATTTAACAGTAGTTAATATTATACCGATTAGTATGCTGTCCAAATTAAGGATAGCATTTCAAGAATTTCCAGTTAACTTTCCCAAAAAAATTATCCATTATGAATTTAATTGCTTTTGCCATTTCGTCGACCTTGAACTGCAAGTCCTTGTCATGCAATTTTCCAGGATGTTTATGCACAGTTATTTGAAAATTGAAGATGTTAATGTTAGTTGAAATTAAATCAATGGCTTCTTCAATTTTGCCGCTCATTATATATTGGAAATTAAGTAAATAAATCCCTATTGATTTAAATTTCCAATATACCAAAAAAGTTGAAAATAGAAAATTTTTAACTTTTTTCAGTATAATCCTGATTATCAATGGAAAAACCAACTGATTTGTTTGGAATATCTGCCCAGATATGGTGTATCGCCTCTGGTTCAGGGCTGAATATTATTTTGCCGCCCTTCTGCAATGCATCTGAAATTTCTTTTATGTCCATTGAGAATCATATCCTAAAGCTCGATCACAATCTTCCCTTCTTTTTCATCCACAGACTTCACAACTTTGTGTCCTTTCAGCTTTTCCTTTATCTCTTTCCATGAATGCTTTTCCCTTGCTTTCTTGAGTGTGCTTAAAATATCATTGACAACAGAGTATTTTTCATAGATCAGATCTCCTTTTTTCCTGTTGTCTTCGACTTCTTCATTTATCTTGCCTGACTGCTTTTCCTGTGCTTCTATTATGTTCATCAGCTTTTCGATCTCTTTTTCATATTTGTTTATCTTTTTAGGCCGATACATTTTCAAAAAAGTCTCGATTGCCGTGCTGAA